>Ga0210402_10000216_pt1 | contig 67059 bp, 63 predicted proteins | sample IncBWC7MmetaG_FD_161055 | JGI IMG/M metagenome (GOLD analysis project Ga0210402, IMG submission 161055) | Forest soil microbial communities from Barre Woods Harvard Forest LTER site, Petersham, Massachusetts, United States - Inc-BW-C-7-M | ecosystem: Environmental > Terrestrial > Soil >...
GCGTGGTCTCGGCGGTCAGCGGTACATGCTCATCGCGGGCGCGGCGTATCGTTTCGAGCCCGTTCGCCGAGGAGAGGTGGACGATGTGCGCATGCGTCCCCGTCTTGCGGGCCAGCGCGTAGACGAGCGCAATCGCCTCATCTTCCGCGACTCCCGGACGAGTGGCGAGGTAGCTCGCGTAGGAACGATCGTCTCCGGCTGGTGGGTGGATGTGCTCCGGCAACTCCGCGTGGACGAGCAGCGGGGCGCCGGTTCCGTGCAGGGCACCCAGCGCCTCTTCCATTCCGCGGGCGTCGAGATGGCCGAACTCCGGCACTCCGGACTCGACCATGAAGCATTTGAAGCCGCAGGCCCCTGCTTCGAGCATCGCCCGAAGCTCGCCGGCGTTTCCCGGCACCGCGCCACCCCAGAGCGCCACATCGACGCGGCACTTGCCGTGGAGTGCATGAATTTTCGTTTGGAGCGACGCCACCGAGGTCGTCGGCGGGATCGAGTTCAGCGGCATGTCGACGATCGTCGTCACCCCGCCTGCGGCTGCGGCGCGCGTGGCTGTCTCGAACCCCTCCCACTCCGTCCGCCCTGGCTCGTTGACGTGCACGTGCGAGTCGACGATGCCCGGCATGAGGGTAAAGTCGCCGTAGTCTTCGAAAGGTTCGGCAATATCGTCGAAATCGCCGAGACGTTCGATCAGGAGGTCGTTGACGTGGATCGTCGCCGGCCGGATGCCCGTCGGCGTGACGACGTTGCGGCTGCGGAGGATCACGTGTGAGATCATAGCCACCGCATCTGCTTCCCGCGCGTCCAATCGGATTCTGTCAATCTAGCCGGTGCCGTATGGAGCAGGGCTCTTTAAGCCGATTAAGCCACTCAGGTTCCGGTTCCAAACTTATTTTCGAGTGGTCAGTTGGAACTTTCACAGGCAGGTCGAGCGGGCCATAGTTAGCTGCGAAATCCTCGGGCGCGAGGACGGAGTGAAAAAGGTGAAGCGATAAGTTTTGGATGAGCGTGTAAAGCGCGGGCCCACACTCTGGTGACTTGACGTAAATCGGATAGATCGGTTTGAAAAGGTCCTCTTCCATAAAGAGGGCCGGGGCTGAACCAATACCCGAAGGATCCGTTGGATCTTGATACCCCCAGATGACCGTTCCCTGACCCAGAACGCACATCGCGCGAACAATATCGAGACGACGCAAGGTTGAGCAAACATCAAAAAATCTCTCGATGAGATCTTGAAAAGTACTTCCTCCTTCTATGTCAACGGCGAGAATGAAGGTATACAACGGGTTGGAAAGGCCGTGCACACAGCTGCAGTGCTCTCGGTTTTCAACCAGGCGATGAGCGAAAGTTTCAGGCCGTTCGAGCCTGTGGCACTTCACCAATTTCTCCAATCCATCGTCGAGTGTCTTGATGGAGAGTGTTTGCTTGATCTCGCCTACGGCATACACCCCTTCGATGGGGAGAATCACGCTCCGTGATGATGCTATCGGGCCAGGTTTCACCGCTGGGAACCAAAGATCGTTGAATAGAACGAGATCGCAGTCTCCAGCTGAAAAACCGGTCGCGTCGACGACCTTTCCAGCCTTGACCGTATAACGAGCTGGTACAAGCGTTCGGAATTCTTCTCGGACGACCTCTTCGATGGGCAGTCCCGAATCAAACGCCTCCGATGCCATACGCCGCTCGAACTCGGCACGCAAGTGAATGCTCTCCTCTGCCACTCGACAGCGCTTTAGAAATGCTTCCCGAAGAGTGTCAGTCGCACGCTTCGGCATCCATCTGGTCGTATCGGGTAATTCATGCACCTGAATAGGATATTACGTCGGGGGCTATTAGGACTGAACGAGACTCGTCCTAGGCTCTCAGCCATCGGCACTTCGCGAGCATCGGCGGTCCGCCGGTACGCTGTCATTCGCATCAGGATCTCTTCACTGATTGCCGACGCGTTGAGCTTCGGGATCTCATCCCCGAGAAACGACGGCGGGTTCTTGAGTTCCATCCGGGCAGAGTTCGCCAGCACCAGCGTTGGTTCACCGTCGACTAGATCTATGCCGAGAACCCTTCAGCATCCGCTCCAGCAAAGCCGGCGCGTGAAGACCAGCGGCACGTTCTGTTGCGTGCACATTGGTTCGACGACGCCCGGCATCAGGGTCAGGTCGCAATCCGGCCGACGACGATCCATGTCAACGGCCGCCTGATCGAACGTCTCGGCGATTTCGACGACGACGCCAAACCCTTCGAAGGCTAAGCCGGTCTGCGTTACGACGTTGCGGCTGCGGAGGATCAGGCGGCGGATGATTAACGGCAAGTTCCTGTCACCATGAGCATGAGAAGCGGTCGGTAGGGGGGGAGGTTTCTGGTCCAGGGCGACCAGGTTTCTGGTTCCGGGACGAGGTTTCTGGTTCAAGGGACGAGGTTTCTGGTTCAAGGGGACGAGGTTTCTGGTTCGAGGGGACCAGGTTTCTGGTTCCTGGTACGAGGTTTCTGGTTCGGGGGGACCAGTTTTCTGGTTCCCGGTATTAGGTTTCTGGTCCGGGGGGACGAGGTTTCTGGTTCCCGGGACGAGGTTTCTGGTTCGGGGGACCAGGTTTCTCGTCCCCGGAACCAGTTCTTATGTTCGCTGAACGAGGTTTCTCATTCGGTTAACGAGTTCTTTGACCCGCGGGGAACAGGTTTCGAGATGATCAGCGGAGCTTTATGTCACTTGAAACAAGTGACTTGCAACAGATCTGGGCGTTAACGCAGTACAGACGCTCGTTCGCAACCCAACGGTTTTGGAATGAGCGGTCAGGATCACGCCTGCGGCGCCGCCACTTCGCGAGCATCGGTTCCCCGCGCGGTCCGCCGATACGCTGTCATCCTCATCAGGATCTCTTCACCGGTAGCCGGTGCGTGGAGCTTCGGAATCTCGCCGCTGCTGAGATACGACAGGGCGTTCTTCACGGCCATCCAGACGGAGATGGCCAGGACCAGCGGAGGCTCGCCGGTGGCCTTGCTTGAGCGGATATTCAGGGCGTTCTCGGCGTCGATCCAGTCGACGTTGAAGACCGGGGGCACGTCCTGAATGTTCGGGATCTTGTATGTCGTCGGCGAGTGCGAGAGGAGGTTGCCTTTGGCGTCGTAGCGCAGCTCTTCGTTCGTCAGCCAGCCCATCCCCTGGATGAACGCGCCAGTGATCTGGCCGCGGTCGATGCCGGGGTTGATCGGCTTGCCGATGTCCATCAGCAGATCGCTGCGCAGCACCTGCATCATGCCGGTGAAGCGATCGATCTCGATCTCCGAAATGGCCGTCCCCTGTGTGAAATAGAGGAACGGCGCGCCGCGGCCTTTGTCCGCATCCCACTCCAGCCCCTGCGTCGAATAGAACCCGCGCTCGCCGAGGGAGACCCGCTCGAGGTGGCACATCTTCACGAGCGCGGCGAACGCAACGCGCGGCTCGGACAGGCGGCGATCGAAGATCTCGCCGTTCTCGAAAACGACGTCATCGGCGGATGGCTCGACACCGGCAACGCGGCCGAAATACTCCGCAGCGACGCCGGCCATGCGCGCGCGAATCTTCCGGCAAGCATCGGCGGCCGCGCTGCCGTTGAGGTCCGCGCCGCTGGAGGCGGCGGTGGCGGAGGTGTTGTTGTTTTTCTCGGTCGACGTCGGCATCAGCAGCACGCGCCCGGCATCGATCCCGAGCTCGTCGGCAACGATCTGCCGGATCTTCGTGTTGACACCCTGTCCCATCTCCGTCGCGCCGGTCGACACCTGAACGGAGCCGTCGAGGTAGACGTTGACGAGGGCGTTGGCCTGATTGAGGAACTTGGTGTTGAACGAGATGCCGAACTTCACCGCCGTGCAGGCGATGCCGCGGAGATGTGTGTGTGACGCCGCATTGAAGCGGGTTACATCCGCAACCCGCGCCCTGTAATCGCCGCGTTCCGCGATCTCGTCGAAGAGATGGGGCAGATGATTGTTGCGGACGACCTGCCCGTACGGCGTGATGTTGCGATCGTCGATCCCGTAGCAGTTGCGGCGCCGGACCTCGAGCGGATCGATCTTCAGCAGGACGGCGATCTCTTCGAGGATGTTCTCGATCGTGGCGATTCCCTGCGGCCCGCCGAAGCCTCGGAAAGCGGTGTTGGGCGGATAGTTCGTCCAGCAGACCGTGCCGCGGATCAGCGCGTTCGGCAGGTAGTAGGCGTTGTCGGCATGTGTCATCGCGCGGCCGAGAACCGACGTCGAGAGATCGGCAAAGGCGCCGCCATCGGAGTAAAAATCGATCAACGCGCCGGTGATGACTCCGTCGTCATCGAAGGCCACCTTGTAATCGTTCTGGAAGGGATGGCGTCCGCCGGTGACGCACATGTCGTCGTCTTTGGTGTAGGCGATGCGCGCCGGGCGTTTGAGCTTGTGCGCCACCAGCGCGGCGATGGCGGCAGGATGCGTGGCCTGACACTCTTTCCCACCGAACCCGCCTCCCATGCGTTTCGTTATGACCGTAACCTTGTTGATCGGCAATCCGAGGAGGTGGGCGATGACGTCCTGCACCTCGGAGGGATTCTGCGTCGATGAGTGAACTGTGAGTTGATCGAATTCGCCCGGCACCGCCAGGGCCGCTTGCGATTCGAGATAGAAGTGATCCTGCCCGCCGTTGACGAACGTCCCTTCCAGGATGTTGGCCGCCGAGGCGAACGCCGCCTCGACGTCGCCGCGTTCGATGGTCATGGTCTTGCCGATGAACAGCCCGCGCCGCTTCGCATCATCGATCGTAAAGACCGGCTCCAGCTCTTCGATGTCGATCTTGATCGCCGCCTTCGCCGCGCGGATGGCCGCGCGCGATTCCGCCGCCACGACGACGATCGGGTGTCCGATGAACGACACCACATCCTCGGCCAGCAGCAATTCGTCCTGGATGATCGGACCGAAGAGGTTGTGATGCAGATCGCGATACGTGAAGAGTTGTGCGAACGATCCCGCGTCACCGAAATCGATCCCGCGGATCCGTCCGTGCGCGACCGGCGACCAGACGAAATCGACGATCAGCTCCCCGCGCAGCGGCGCCACGTCGTCGATGTAGATCGACTCGCCGCTGACGTGACCGACCGCGGAGTCATGAGGGATGTTCTTTCCGACCGAGGGCATGGGAGGGAGTATACGGCGGAGATTCGCGTATATTGCCCACACTTCAGGATTTCGGGCGAGTTGCCGGCCATGCGATACGCGTTCGCAGTCGCTCTTCTTCTGTTTCGCGTGTCCTGAGAAGCTGATGCGGAATCCAGCAGGCCCGTCGGAAGTTTCGCTCCAAGGGTATGCATCTCTTCATCGATACGAACATCTACCTTTCTTTCCTGCACTACACGAGCGACGAACTGGAAGAACTCAAGAAGCTTCCGGCTGTCATACGGCAGAAGAAAGTGGAGCTTCATCTCCCTCAGCAGGTCGTGGACGAGTTCTATCGCAACCGGGAGAGCAAGGTCGCCGACGCGTTGAAGCGCCTTCGTGCGCAGCGTTTAGTCCCTCAGCTTCCACAATTCTGCAAAGAGTATTCCGAATCGAATAGGCTTCGCGAGGCGCTGAGAGCATACGACCGCGCGCATTCAGACCTGCTAAAGAAGGTTACCGAAGATGCTCTTGGCCGGAACCTTCGTGCCGACTCTGCCATCAGCGAGCTGTTCGGCCTGGCGGCGATTGCTTTGGTCGATGAGTCGGTCACTAGACGGGCTTCGCTCCGAGTTCAGCGAGGCAACCCTCCGGGGAAAGCGGGATCTCTGGGCGACGCGATCAATTGGGAAATTCTCCTGCACGATGTACCCAAGGGGCAGAACCTGGTCATCGTGACCGACGACGGTGACTATGCGTCTGCTTTGGCTACAGAATCTTTTAGTGAGTTTCTGCGCGATGAATGGCGAAGCGTGAAGTCCGCCGATGTCATCTATTATCGGGCTCTGTCGGGTTTCTTCCGAAACCATTTCCCGGAGATCAAACTCGCACGTGACGCCGAGAGAGACCTCCTTATTGCCGACCTTGCAAATAGCGGATCGTTTGCACGCACACATTCATTGATCGCGCAGCTCAACCAGTACGAGGACTTTACCGCGCCGCAGAGGGACGCCATTGTGGCGGCCGCGGCTAACAACTCTCAAGTCGGCTACATCATTGGAGACCATGACCTGCGGGAGTTCTTTACGCGCGTGGTTGTGGGTCACGAGAACAAGATAAATGACCCTGGCTTAGCCGACGTTCTCGAGTCGCTTCGCGAGGCAAAGGACGAAGGCGAAGAATAACGCACTCCACCTCGCTCGGCACCTGCATCACGCGGCATTGGCGCGACCTTGCGAAAGAATGATTACTACATGTGGGCAAGCGTGGAGCCGACGCGTTCTCCGAACACCTCGTACCAAAACTTCGCCAGGATGTTCTCCGCGAGTTGCAGGCGATAGTCGGCTGATCCGCGGACGTCGCTGATCGGCTTGATTTCGTCGCGGGCGATGCGGCCGGCGTGTTCGAAGGTGTCGAGCGTGGCGGGCTTGCCGGCGAGGAAGGCTTCGGTACGCGGGAGGCGGATCACGGTCGGGGCGACGCCGCCGTAGGCGATCGCGGCGCGGTCGATGCGGTCGCCGGTCATTGCCAGCCGGATCGCGGCGGTGAAGGCGGAGATGTCGAGGTCTTTGCGGCGCGAGACCTTGTAGAGCTTGAGTGTGTCGCGGACGATGGAGATGCGGACGCGGGTGATGATCTCGTCGGGATGGAGATCGAACTTGCGGTAGCCGAGGTAGAAGCGGTCGACGGGGACGGAACGCGCGCCGTCGTTCAATTCGAGCATGGCTCCGGCCACGAACAGGTAGGGAAGCGTATCGCCGATGGGGGAGCCGTTGGCGATGTTGCCGATCAGCGTTCCGGCGTTCTTGATCTGCGGCGAGCCGAAGATGGCCATGATGCCGGCCAGTTCGGAGATGCGGTCGATGATGAAGGTCTCGAAGTCAGCCAGCGTCGTGTTCGCGCCGGCAACGATCACTCCGTCTTCTTCGCGCAACTCGTTGAGCGAGTCGATCTTCGACAGCGACAGCATGGCCGGCGCGGCGTGGTTCCGTTTGTTGATCCATACGCCGACGTCAGTGCCGCCCTGCACGATGGTGCAGCCGGGATGATCGCGTTTGAAGGCGATTGCTTCGTCGAGTGTAGCCGGAGCGCAGAAACGGCCGATGGTGACCGAGTCGCCAGCGTCCGGCAGATCGGGATAGCGATCGCGCATCTTCTCGGCGGACGCGCCATCGACAGAGAGAGCCGCTTTGATGATCGGCTCGTAGCCGGTGCAGCGGCAGAGGTTTCCGGTCAGTCCGTCGCGTACCTGCTTTTCATCGACACGGTCACAGCGCTCGAACATGCCGGCCATGGCCACGACGAAACCGGGCGTGCAGTAGCCGCATTGGGCGCCGTGACATTGCACCATTGCTTCCTGCACGGGATGTAAGGTGCCCGTCTCGCGCAACCCTTCAACCGTGACGATCGACGATCCATCAAGCTGCGCCAGATTCAGGATGCAGGAGTTGACGGGACGGTAGTCCGCATCGGCCGCGCGCCTTGTGAGCACCGTGCAGGCGCCGCAGTCCCCTTCCTCGCAAACGATCTTTGTTCCGGTACAGGCGACGTCCAGGCGGAGATAGTTCGCCAGCGTCTGGAACGCGGCGTCGCCTTCGATGCGATGTTCGCGTCCGTTGATGTTGAGGATTATGTGGTCACGCACGTTCGCAGTTTATCCTGCGCGAAGACGCAGGATCTCCGGTGGTATGACACGATCCTGCTGCAACCCAACGGTAATGCCACGCCACCGGAGATCCTGCTTCTTCGCGCAGGATGACCCCGAGAATCGCGCAGGATGGGATTCGATTACAGCTTCACGATCCCGTTATATGTCTCCGGACGGCGGTCGCGAAAGAACTGCCATGTGTTGCGGACCTCGCGGATCTTGTCCATGTCGAGGTCGGCGGTGACGAGCGCGTCCGCGTCGCGAGGACCGACAGCCAACATCTGGCCGCGCGGATCGCAGAAGTAGCTCTGGCCGTAGAACTCGCCGATGTTCCAGGGCGCTTCGAAGCCGACTCGATTGATGGCGCCGACGAAGTAGCCGTTGGCGACGGCGTGGGCCGGCTGCTCGAGCTTCCAGAGGTACTCCGAAAGGCCGGCAACGGTGGCCGAGGGATTCATGACGATTTCCGCTCCAGCCAGCCCCAGCTCTCTGGCCCCCTCGGGGAAGTGCCGGTCGTAGCAGATGTAGACGCCGACCTTGGCGTAGGCGGTCTCGAAGACCGGATAGCCGAGGTTGCCCGGGCGGAAGTAGAACTTCTCCCAGAATCCGGGAGCGACGTGGGGGATGTGGTTCTTGCGGTACTTGCCGAGGTACTTGCCGTCGGCGTCGATCACGGCGGCGGTGTTGTAGTAAACGCCGGTCTCTTCCACTTCATACAGCGGCACCACGATGACCATGTTGTATTTCTTCGCGTACTCCTGCATCAGCTTCGTGGTGGGGCCGTCGGGGATCTTCTCGGTGGAGTCGTACCAGCGCGTGGTCTGCTCGGCGCAGAAGTACGGTCCGGTGAAGATCTCCTGCATGCACAGGATCTGAACGCCCTCTGCGCCGGCCTGGTCGATGTACTTCAGGGTGCGCTCGGTCTGAGCTTCGCGGATCGTGTCGAGCGGTTCGCTCGTGTCACAAGCAAGGGACGTCTGGATCAAACCACCTTTGACGATTCGGGACATTCGTTTTCTCTCCGATTTGGGTTCGCGGATTATAGCCGCCACAGGTGGCGGCGTTGGTTGCCCGAGGTTCGGCACCCGCGGTTCGCGCTCGCTCGAAACGATGATCGTTGGCTGAGGCTCAGGTTGAGGCGGAGGTGGTTCGGGCTGTGGTATTGGCTCCGGTTCGGTGATCGGCAACGGCTCAGGATCGGCGTCCGGCAGTGGCTCAGGGTCGGAATCCGGCAAGGGCTCGGGGATGGAGGACGGCTGAGTCGTTGCAGCAGCCTTCCGTCGCATCGAGGCACCGGCGACGATGATGACCACAGCGACGAGAAGGAGTATGAGGATTGGAGTCATGCGGCGACAGGCTGCGGATCGATAACACCGCGCGGGCGGAAAACCTTCATCAGCAACAGATGCGTGATCGCGGCGACGCCGAAGCCGACGAACCAAGCGTAGTCATACAGCGGACGCAACGATGGGACGACAAGCCCGATCCACGCCGCCGTGCAGCCGAGGAGCGTGGCGAATACGGCGCGCCAGTTCCAACCGGCCGCATATCGGTAGGTACCATCGGTGCGATAGAGATCGCCGAGCACCAGCAGTTTCTTTCGCACGATCCAGTAGTCGACGATCATCACCCCGCCGATCGAGCCGAGGCCACCCGAGTAGCCGAGAAGCCACGTAAAGATGTAGCCGGATGGGTCGGCCAGCAGCCGCCACGGCTGCATGGCGATGGCCAGCAGGCCGGTGATCAGGCCGCCGGTGCGGAAGGAGATCCATTTCGGGAAGGCGTTGGCGAAGTCGTTCGCGGGGGAGACGACGTTGGCGGCGATGTTGACCGAGAGCGTGGCGATGACGACGGTGAACATCGAGATCGCCACCACCAGCGGTTGCTTGAACTGTGCGACCAGCTTGAGCGGATCCCACAGCTCGTTGATGCCCATCGTCGGATAGATGACCACCGCGGCCGAGGTGATGATCACGCCCATCGCCGCGAAGACGGTCATCGTCGTCGGCAGGGCCACCGTCTGACCGATAGCCTGCTCGCGCTGGCTGCGGCCGAAGCGGGTGAAGTCGGGCATGTTCAGCGACAGCGTGGCCCAGAAGCCGATCATCGCCGTCAGCGAGGGGATGAAGATCGGCCGGAACGCAGCCCACGTCTCGAACTTCCCCTTCTCATGCAGGAGATAGCCGAGCCCGTGCGCGCGCCAGACCGCCCAAGCGAGGAGGAGCGCCGTCATGACCAGGACGAACGGCGCCGCCCAGTTCTCGAAGCGGCGAAGCAGGTCCATGCCGCGATAGATGATGAGGATGTTGAGCAGCCAGAAGAGGAGGAACGAGATCCATTCGGTCGTGGCATGGCCGGCGAACTTGCCGAGGAGCGAAGGCCAGGAGGGAAGGATCGAGGTGAAGAATGTGTGCAATGCCTCCCCGCCGATCCAGGCCTGAATCCCGAACCAGCCGCAGGCGACGATGGCCCGCATGAGCGCCGGCAGGTTGGAGCCGATCGTGCCGTAGCTGGCGCGTGCGAAGACGGGGAAGGGGATGCCGTACTTGGTCCCGGCGTGCGAGTTGAGAAGGATCGGGACGAGAACGATGGTGTTGCCGACCAGGATGGTGAGCAGTGCCTGCCACCAGTTCATCCCGGCGCCGATGAGGCCGGAGGACATCATGTATGTGGGGATGCAGTGCGCCATGGCGATCCAGAGCGCGGCGTAGTTGTAGGTGGTCCAGTTCCGCTGCGCCACGGGCACGGGCGCTAAGTCGTGGTTGTACAGCGGACTGGTGCGAATCCCCTCCTCGGAGCGAAGCTCGACACGTCCGTCTGCGTGCTGGATGACCGGGTCAGTCATGGATTGCCTCCGCTGCGGGATTCCCAAAATGAGGGGTGGGCGACATTGTGCCACAGCGATCCGGAACGCGGCCTCGTGCGTATCATCGGTCATGCGAAAGCTCTTGATGATGTCCGCTCTCGTCCTTCTCGCCGCCACGAGCCAGCCCGCCGAGGTGAAAACAGGAGGCGCGAAGATGATCGAAGTCGATGGCAAATACCACGTCTGGACCAAGCGCGTGGGCCACGGGCCGGTGAAGATGCTGACGCTGCACGGCGGCCCCGGCTTCCCGCACGATTACTTCGAATGCTTCGAGGATTTCCTGCCGCAGCACGGCATCCAGTTCTATTACTACGACCAGCTCGGCGTCGGGAACTCGGATCAACCGGACGATCTCTCGCTATGGACCGTGGCCCGTTACCGCGCCGAGGTAGAGCAGGTCCGCAACGGCCTCGGGCTGGACCATTTCTACCTCTACGGCCATTCGTGGGGCGGCATGCTGGCCATCGAGTACGCCCTCGAGCATCAGGATCATCTGAAGGCGCTGATCATCTCCGACATGACCGCCGGCATCCCGGCGTACGAGAAATACGCCGCCACGCTGCTGGCTGAGTTGTCGGATGAAGATCGCAAGACACTGGCGAAGTACGAAGCAGCGAACAACTATGACGCGCCGGAGTACCAGCAGATCATGATGGGCAAAGTGTACGCGGCACACCTGCTGCGCATGGATCCGTGGCCGGAACCGGTGACGCGCGCCTTCGCGAAGTTCAATCAGAAGATCTACAACACCATGCAGGGTCCGAACGAGTTCGTCATCAGCGGCAACTTCAAGGATTGGGACCGCTGGGAGGACTTGCACAAAATCAAGATCCCGACCCTGATCATCGCCGGCCGCCACGGCACGATGAACCCCGACGACATCCGCCACATGGGCAAGCTCATCCCGCATTCGCGCGTCGTCATCACCGAGGGGAGCCATCTGGAGATGTACGACGACCAGGAGCGCTACTTCCGCGAGGTGGTGAAGTTCATCAAAGATGTGGAGTCCGGGAAGTTCAAGTAGCCAGCGCTTGCAACCGCTATCGCGGGCTGAACGCCTGGCCCCGTCTCAGGAACTGTCCCTTTCCTGGTTTCCCAACGTACTTGCCCTCTTCGATCACCACGTCCCCTCGCGACAGCACCGTCTTCGTAACTCCCTTCACCCGCCGCCCCTCGTAGCAGGAGTAGTCGACGTTCATGTGGTGCGTCTTCGCGCTGATGGTCATCTCCTCATTCGGATCGAAGATGACGATGTCGGCGTCGCTGCCAACGGCGATGGTCCCCTTCTTCGGAAAAAGCCCGAAGATCTTTGCCGCCGAGGTGGAGGTGATCTCGACGAAACGATTGAGTGAGATGCGGCCCTCCGCGACGCCGCCGTTGTAGACAAGCGACATGCGGTGCTCGACGCCGGGACCGCCGTTGGGGATCTTCGAGAAGTCGTTCTTTCCGAGCTCCTTCTGCTCCTTCATGCAGAACGGACAGTGGTCAGTCGAGACGACCTGCAGGTCATTGAACTTCAGCCCGCGCCACAGCTTCTCCTGGTTCCACTTCTCGCGAATGGGCGGCGTCATCACGTACTTGGCCCCCTCGAAACCGGGCTGCTCGTAGACGCTGTAGTCGAGGAAGAGATACTGCGGACAGGTCTCGGCGTAGGCGTTGATGCCCATGTTGCGGGCGCGGGTCACTTCCTGCAGCGAGTCGTCGCAACTGAGGTGGACGATGTAGACCGGCGCGTCGGCCATTTCGGCAAGAGCAATCGCTCGATGCACGCCTTCCGCTTCGGCCTTCGTCGGCCGGGTCAGCGCGTGATACTTCGGCGCCGTCTTCCCCTCGGCCAGCGCTTTCTTGACGATGGCGTCGATGACGACGCCGTTCTCCGCGTGCATGCAGATCAGCCCGCCGTTTTCGCCGGCCATCCCCATCGCCTTGAAGATCGTGGCGTCATCGACGAGAAAGACCCCGGGGTAGGCCATGAAGAGCTTGAAGCTCGAGATCCCTTCATCGATCATCGACTTCATCTCCGGCAGCCGCTCGTCCGGCAGATCAGTGCAGATGAGATGGAACCCATAGTCGATCGAGGTCCTGCCGTCGGCCTTGGCGTGCCAGGCATCAACGGCCTGCTTCAGCGACTGCCCCTTGTACTGAACGGCGAAGTCGATGATGGTGGTCGTCCCGCCGTGCGCCGCCGCGATCGTACCGGTCTCGAACGTGTCGGAGGCAGAGGTCCCACCGAACGGCAGCTCCATGTGCGTATGCGGGTCGATCCCACCGGGGATGACGAGCCTGTCCTTCGCGTCGATGACCTTGTCCGCGTTTACATCGATCGACTTTCCGATCATGGCGACGGTGCCGTCTTCGATCAGGATGTCGGCGTGGTAGTCATCGACGGCGGTGACGACGCGGCCGTTTTTGATCAGGGTGGTCATGGCTCATCTCCTCTTGCTTCGAGATCAAAGAAATCTTCGAGTGATTGTGCAAGCTGCGGAACATCTTCGGTTGCGGTACGCCAAACGACGATCTCGTCGATGTCGAAGTATCCATGCGTCAGTCGGTTCCGCGTAGCCACGCTCTCCAGCCAAGGCAACGGAAGCGTCGCTCGCATACCGGAACTGACATGAGCTGCGGCCTCTCCGATGATTTCGAGCATATGTACGACACCCCAGAAGGCTGCTTCATCGGCGAGCAGTTCCTTCGCGGTCGTGTGACCCCTCGTGAACCGCGCGATTTTTTGCGCCGCCTCGAGCATGTGAGCCAACCGCGCGCGATCAGACGGCGGAATACTGCACCTCGGCCGACCGAAGAACCTCGTCGCGGAAGTGACGGCTCAGGTCTTTGGGAGTGCGAAGGTCCACCGGTTTGCCCACGACGGCCTCGAGCTCGAACTGCATGCGCGCCAGAGCAAAGAATCCGGGTGTGTCCTCGGGCTCGAATTCGATCAGGAAGTCGACGTCGCTTTCAGGCCGAAACCGATCCGTAAGCACCGACCCGAACAACGAAAGGCGTTGAACGTGGTTTCGCCTGCAGAACTCGGCGACGAACTCCGGATCGAGCTTGATGTGAGCGGACATCGCAACGCATTCTACGCGCACAATAGACGACATTCAGTCGCCCGCGCCGTCGAGCCCGAGGAACTTGCGGATGGTCGTGCCGGCCACCTCTTCGAAGCGCTGGCCGTACGACTTGATGGCACCAGAGGGCTCGTCGAGAAAGATCCGTTCGACGCGGAACAGAGGGACGAACATGGTGATGAGATCGAGGTCGGGCTCCTCGTTGCGGGCGATTTGGTGGATCCAGTCTTCGAACGAATCGAGATTGATGCCGCGCATGGTCACGCCGGCGGAGGAGAGGGCCATCAGCACCCCGAAGAACTTCTCCTTCGGATTGACGAGATTGACGATGATCAGCGACGCCGGCAGGAATCCTTCAATCATTGTTTTTCGCTCAGCTCGATCAGAACGCCGTTGCCGGCCGCCGGATGCAGAAAGGCCACGCGGCAGCCGTGGGCGCCCGGAACCGGCGCCTCGTTGATGAGACGGTAGCCCTGCGCTTTCAGCTTGCCGAGGTGGGCCTCGATGTCGTCGACGCGAAAGCAGATGTGGTGGATTCCTTCGCCGCGATTCTCGATGAACTTTGCCACGGCGGACTCAGGTCCAGACGGCTCGAGGAGCTCGATGTCGGCGTCGCCGGCCGAAAGGAAGGCGGTGCGAACGCCCTGCGTGGCTACCGTCTCGATGTGATCGATGGAGAGGCCGAGGGCCTCGTAGATCTTCGCCGCGTCGAGCGATTTCACGGCGATGCCGATGTGGTCGAGCGTCGGTTTGTTCATCAGACTCCCTTTACGTCCGCGCCCCAGATGTGTTTGTGCAGTTGCGTCTGCAGGCGGGCCGGTACGCGGTCGGCGAGCATCATCTCCGCCAGCGTTTTCAGATCGAGCTCGCCCCAGACGGGTGAAAAGAGGATCGTGCGGCCGGCCAGTTTCCGCTCCTCGATCACGCCGCGCGCCCAGTCGTAGTCGGAACGATCGGCGATGACGAACTTGATCTCATCATGCGGCCGGAGCTTTTCGAGGTTCGGCCAGTAGTTTTTCTCCGCTTCATTTGATCCGGGACACTTGATGTCGAGGATGATCTTGGCACGGCGGTCGATCGGCTCGATGTCGATCGACCCCGAGGTCTCGATCAGGACTTCGAAGCCTTCGTCGCAGAGGCGGCCGATCAGATCAAACCCCTCCTTCTGCGCCAGCGGCTCGCCGCCGGTGACCTCGACGAGATCGCAGCCGTAGGTCCGGACGCGCTCGATGACCTCATCGATCGACATCCGTTCCCCGCCGGTGAATGTGTACTCGGAGTCGCACCAGCGGCAGCGCAGGTTGCAGCCAGTCAGGCGGACAAAGACGCACGGCCGCCCGGCGTGCGATGACTCGCCCTGGATCGAGTGAAAAATTTCAGTTACTCGCATAGTGAGTCGGGTCGGGCACGCCAGCCTCCGCGAATCCGCGCTCTCGAAGGATGCACGAATCGCAGTGGCCGCAAGCAAAACCGTCCACATCAGGGTCGTAACACGAATGGGTAATCGAATAATCGACACCCAGCTCCATTCCTCGGCGAATGATGTCCGCCTTCGACATCGTCACCAGCGGCGCGACCAGACGCGGCTCGCCGTGCTCGACGCCGCTCCTGGTGCCGGTCACGACCACTCGCTGGAAGGCGTCGAGAAACTCCGGCCGGCAGTCGGGATAGCCGCTGAAGTCGACGGCGTTGACGCCGATCCAGATCTCCCGCGCCTCACGCGTCTCCGCGTAGCCGAGAGCCAGGGAGAGGAAGATCGTGTTCCGCGCGGGGACATAAGTGACCGGGATGCCGGGAACATCGGCGGCGTCCTTCGGAACATCGATGTCCCCGGTCAGCGCGCTCCCGCCGAAGAGGCGCAGGTCCATCGGGAAGACGACATGCTCGTCGACACCGATCGCGTCCGCGACCCGCCGGGCCGCATCGAGCTCGATCCCATGACGCTGTCCGTACGCGAACGAGAGCGCGTAACAGGCGCGGCCCTCACTCTTGGCGATCGCCAGCACGGTCGCGGAGTCGAGCCCTCCGCTCAGCAGCACAACGGCTTTCATGGCACCGAATACTACAATCGCGCGCTATGTCCGAACTGAATGTCTACGAAGTCCTCAACCGGAAACGCCGAGGCGCGCCCCTGGAGCAGCGCGAGATCGAGCTGTTCATCGATCGCTATACGCGCGGCCAGATCCCCGACTACCAGATGTCGGCGCTGCTCATGGCCATCGCCATCAACGGTATGACCGCCGAGGAGATGGCCACGCTGACGCAGTCGATGCTGCGGAGCGGCGACGAATGGCACCTGCGCAGCGAATACGACTTCATCGCCGACAAACACTCCACCGGCGGCGTCGGCGACAAGGTGTCGCTCGTGCTCTCGCCGTGGGTGGCGGCCTGCGGGATCAAGATCGGTATGCTCTCCGGCCGCGGCCTCGGCCACACCGGCGGCACGCTCGACAAACTCGAAGCGATTCCCGGATTCAACGCCCGCCTGTCACGCGAGCAGTTCGATCAGAGCGTCGCCGACTCCGGCTGCGTGATCTCGACGTCGACCGAGGGGATCGCCCCGGCGGACAAGAAGATCTACGCGCTGCGCGACGTCACCGGGACGGTGGAGTCGCTGCCGCTGATCACGGCGTCGATCATGTCGAAGAAGCTGGCCATGGGGGCGTCAGCGCTGATCCTCGACGTCAAGACCGGCAGCGGCGCCTTCATGCGCCGTTACCAGGACTCGAAGGCGCTGGCGCAGAGCCTCATCGCCGCCGCAGCCGGGTCGGGAACCCGCGTCGAGGCGCTGATCACCGATATGGATAGCCCGCTGGGCGTCGCCGCGGGGAACGCCAACGAGATCATCGAAACGATCGAGGTTCTGAAGGGTAAGGGCCCGGCCGACGTCGAGGAAGTAACGCGCGCCCAGGCCGTCCGTGTGCTGGCCATGTCCGGCAAGTTCGACGACGCGTCCGCCGGCATCGCCCTCGACGAGGCGCTCCGCTCCGGCCGCGCGCTCGATCAGGCCCGCTTGTGGATCAAGGCTCAGGGCGGAAACCCGTCGATCGTCGACGATTATTCGTTCCTTCCACAGCCGCGAACGACGATCGAAGTGAAGGCGCCGCGCTCCGGGTTCATCACCTTCATCGACACCTATCAGTCCGGTATGTTCACCGTCGACCTCGGAGCAGGCCGCAAGAAGTCGGACGACGTGATCGACTACGCGGCCGGAGTGATGTTCGACCGCAAGACCGGCGATGAAGTCCGCTCCGGCGAGACCATCGCCCGCATCCAGCTCGGAGAATCTCCGCGCGATGCGGATGAGCTTACGAAGCGTTACCTGTCATTCGTGACGTTCGGAGACGAGAAGCCGGAGGAGCGGCCGTTGATCCACGAGCATTTGGTGTGATGCCTTACCGCTTCGAATGGGACCACCTTAAGGCGCGCGCCAATGTCACCAAACATGGGGTGACATTCGACGAAGCACAAACCGGTGTTTAATCGACCGGTGGGCTATCGAGGCGTACGATTGGGAACACTCACTCCACGAAGACCGCTTGAAGATCATTGTCGCGAAGTGTAAATGCCACGATGAGCAGTCGATTGTGATCCGACATCCCGATCACGAGACGATTCGCATCTTCAGCGCACGACGAACGAAACGAAATGAAGAGCAAGCCTATGAAAAAAGCCTCCGAAACCGTTGATGACGATCCTCTCGATCACGAGATCGACTTCAGCAAGTCACGTCCGAACCCCTACTGGCTCGGCATGGTTGACCGGCGCTGCGTTCGTCTGCTCGCCAGCGATCTTGCCGACGCTTTCCCCGATGACGCCGCCGTCAACGAAGCATTGCGAACGCTCCTTCGAACGAACGCGGCGCGCACTCCGAAGAAGATAAGCGCTAAGACCGTGACCGCGCCGGGACCAAAGAAAACGAGGACATGACCAAACGCGTCATTGACGATGATCCGCTGGATCGTGAGATCGATTTCAGCAATGTGCACCCGAATCCCTTTGCCAAGTACTACGGCCGCAACCGAAATCTGCGCGTCCTCGCGCCGGATCTCCTGACGACGTTTCCCGATTCCGAGTCAGTCAACGAAGCGCTACGGACTCTCGTTCGTATCGCTACGGCTTCGACAGCCGTGCCGGTTAAGCGAAGCGCTAGCACGGCAACCGCTCCCAAGGCGAAGAGGAAAGCGCGAGCATAGTTATCGCCTGACGAACCACATTACCACCAGCACGAGCACCGCGATGGTCGATCCAAGGAGCGAGATTCCTTTCGTCCCCGATGCGGCGCTGGCGAACCAGGGGAGTACGCCGAGGTCGCCGGGATAGCGCTTCAGCATCGCGATCACCGTTGCGTTTTCGCAGTAGTCGGCCAGGACGGTGAGCACGGGGAGGACCACAAGCCATCGCGGCGCTCCGGCGCCTGGAATCAGGCTGACGATCGCAGTCACGAACATCAACCCGTAGACCATCGGGAAGATCAGATCGATGGTCGTCTCCTGCTCGAAGTATTGCGTCCGGCTGTCACCGAGCTGACCCAGGATGCCGGCCACCGATGACGGCTTGTAGAGACAGCGGCCATCGAGCGTCTTCACCGGATACTTCCGCGGGCCGAACTCGTACTTCGAAAAATAGAAGACGAGAGCCGTTGCAAAGAGGAAGAGGAGCCACCGGACGGCAACGTGCATCACCGATCACCTCATCGTACTTGCGCCATAATCGGCGCTCTATGAATAGACGGGCCATCGTCATCGTCTGTGATTCCCTCGGTGTCGGTGAGTTGCCGGATGCAAAAGACTTCGGCGACGAAGGATCGAACACGCTCGGGCATGTGCTGGAGACGCAGCATCCGTCGCTGCCGGCCCTCTCGCGGCTCGGTCTGCTGCACACGCTCCCGCAACCGGCATCGACGGAGATTCCCCGCGCTGCCTTTGGCAGGATGGCGGAAGTCAGCGCTGGGAAGGACACCACCACCGGGCACTGGGAAATGATGGGTCTCATCGTCCAGGACCCTTTCCGAACCTACCCGAACGGCTTCCCGGCTGATGTGATCGCCGAATACGAACGGCGCATCGGGCGCAAGACGCTCGGCAACAAGGCCGCCTCCGGCACGGTGATTCTCGATGAGCTTGGCGAGGAGCACATGCGCACCGGATCGCCGATCGTCTACACCTCGGCCGATTCGGTCTTTCAAGTCGCCGCGCACGAGGAGATCATTCCGGTCGAGGAGTTGTGGCGGATTTGCGCGATCGCCCGCGAGCTGATGCGCGGGGAGCACAACATCGGCCGCATCATCGCCCGGCCGTTCCTTGGAACCGGCAAAGGGCATTTCAGACGGACCGCTAACCGGAAAGACTTCTCGGTGCGGCCGACCGGCCTGACCGTCGTCGAGCGGGCCTTCAACTCTGGCAAACAGGTCATCGGCCTCGGCAAGATCGCCGACATCTTCGATCGCGTCGGTATCTCGCAGGAGATCCGCACGGAGAACAACTCCGACGGCATGCGCAAGACGATCGACCTGATCCGTCAGTCAGACGCTGATTTCATCTTCACCAACCTCGTCGACTTCGATTCGAAGTACGGCCATCGCAACGATGCCCCGGGCTATGCGAAAGCGCTCGAAGTCTTCGATCAAGAGCTCGGTGCCCTGCTCGGCGACATGCGCGAAGACGACCTTCTCTTCATCACCGCCGACCACGGTTGCGATCCGACGGACGTGTCCACCGACCACACCCGCGAGTACGTCCCGCTGATCGTGGCCGGACCGAGGGTGAACGCTCACCCGCTCGGCACGCGCTCGACCTTCGCCGACCTCGGAGCGACAATCTGTGAGCACCTCGGCCTTTCGACGGACGGACTGCCGGGCGTGAGCGTGCTGCAGGAGGTGGTGAAATGAGATGTGCCGCCATTGCCGTCGTCGTTCTCATGACCTCGAACGTGATGGCCCAGGTTCCTGTGGCTCGCGTTACGACAGATGCAAAAGTCATCGACCGAGTGGCGGAGATGAGCAGGAACGATCTCCCCGGCGAGGTGTTGAAGCGGATCGTCAACGAAGACATCGATCTGCTCCGCGGCAAGCGTGCCGATGGCACGTACCAATACGCCAGCTACGACCGGATGGAAGGGAATCGCAAATCAGACACCATCTCCGTCAATCCTGAGCACAACGAGTCGGTGCTGGAGTTGCGGGATGCCTTTCCTTTCCGGTTGATCGTGAGTGTCCCGGCGCGCCGCATGTTGGTGTCGAAGAATCACCACATCTATATCGACCGCGTTGAGATCGAGACGTTGCCGCAGAAATCGTCGGAGAAGAAGTTCCAGACCGTAAAGATCGACGCCTGGATCGAGCCCGGCGGAGCCAAGACGATCGAGCTCGATGAGATCGGCAGGCAGGCCGTGGCGCGCGTCTATGCCCACGCCGACAAGGACGGCTATGCGAACGTCACCCTGACCCTCGTGGAGGCGCGACTCTTCGATGAGCCGTCCAGCCCATATGCCGACGCTGTGGAGAGCGCGAAGTCGATCCTGAAGGCGATAGAGCACAACGACAAGCCGTCAATTCGGGCCATGGCCCAGCGGATCGTCGGCAGATTACCGGCGGACTCGACGGTTCCTCCCGCGGTCATAGGGAACGCTCCGGCAACAATTGCCGCGACTCCTTCCGCGACACAAATCGAGGTGACGGCGGGTCGCGGAGATGCCGACACTCTGACCGAATTACAGGCGATCGAGGATCTGCTCACAGGGACGGAAGCCGAACGCCGTCAAGGAGTTGACCGGCTTCACCAGCTCGCTCGACGCCTTCGCGTCAACCCTCATTAAGCGTATCTTTCGGGACAGTCTGGTGCCGACTGTTGAGCTTACTACGCTCACATTCCAGCTCACGGCAGATTGACGATTCGGGCTCGCTGACGTACAATGCCGATCCCTCAGTTTCGCAAGTCTTCCGAAAGGAGCTTCACTTGTCGTCAATGAAATTAGGTTTCAAGGTCGGGGAAAAGCTTGTCTATCCGAACCATGGCGTGACCATCGTCGAGCAGATCGGCGAGTCGCCGATCATGGGCGCGGATGATACGTACTACCATCTCAGGCTTCTCGCGAATAACTCGCGCCTGATGGTGCCGATCAAGAACACCGATCGCGTCGGCCTCCGGCCGTTGTACAAGCAGACACAGATCAAAGGCCTTCTCAGCCTCCTCGAAGAGACCACGCAGAAGGCGCATACCGACTGGAAGGGTCGTTATCGCGAGAATCTCGAGAAAATGAAGACCGGCCGTCTCGAAGACGTCGCCGACGTCCTCAAAAACCTCAGCGAAGTGCAGAAGAAGAAGAGCCTCTCGTTCCGCGAGAAAAAGATGTACGACCGGGCCAAGTACCTCCTGGTCTCCGAAGTGGCCATCGTCAAGAACATCCCGGAGGCCGAAGCGGAGAAGTTGATCGCCAGGTCGCTGGAAAAATCGTTCGGTCACTGAGCGGGCACGGCCGGCAGCGTTGGTTGCCCAAGGCTCGACCACCATTCCTTGTATCTCAGCATTTCACCGCCGCTCCGAAAGGGGCGGCGGTTTTGTTTTTGTTACGATGGCAACGATGTCCGCCCGCCTCCCTGACTGGATTCGCGAGAAGAAGGTCAACCTCCGCGATCTGCACGAGATCAAGTCGCTGCTGCGCGAGAAGTCGCTTCATTCGGTGTGTGAATCGCTGGCCTGTCCGAACCGCGGCGAATGTTTCCAGCGCGGTACGGCCACGTTCATGATCCTCGGCGAAGTTTGCACGCGTTCCTGCGGCTTCTGCAACGTGACCACCGGCCGCCCCTACATGCCGCCGTCGCCCGACGAGCCGCGCTCTGTCGCCGAGGCGGCGAAGAGGATGGGGTTGCGGCACGTCGTCGTTACCTGCGTCACGCGCGACGATCTCGACGACGGCGGAGCGCGCCAATTCGCGCGGACGATCGAAGCCTTGCGCGAAGCTCTGCCGGATGCCGCTGTCGAGGTGCTGACCTCCGATTTCCGCGGAAACTTCGACTCCGTGCGAACCGTCGTCGAAGCGCGGCCAGACTATTTCAACCACAACGTCGAGACGGTGCCTCGGCTCTACGATTTCGTCCGCCCGGGTTCCCGTTTCGAGCGCTCACTGGCGGTCCTCCACGAGGCGAAGAGGATCGATCCGGCCATCGTCACGAAGTCCGGCCTGATGCTCGGTCTCGGCGAGCGGCGCGACGAAGTCATCGACGTGCTTCAGCGCCTGTTCGAATCGCACGTGGCGATAGTAACGATAGGCCAGTACCTCCAGCCGAAACGCGAGAAGCTCGACGTCGTCGAGTACATCGCTCCCGGCGTCTTCGACGAATATCGCGCCATCGGCGAGGAGATCGGCTTCCGCGCCGTCTTCGCCGGTCCATTTGTGCGCAGCTCGTACATGGCGGACGCGGTGGCGCATGAAGCTGCCAATGCGTAAAAGCCCCCGCGCCAAGGATCCCGAGAAGAAGGAATCGGGACCGTACTTTCTGACCTGGCTGCCGATGTTTCTCGACTACCTTGCGGTCGAGAAAGGGCTGGCGAAGAATTCACTGTCCGCGTATCAGACCGACCTCCGCCATTTCGGTCACTGGCTCGGCGATCAGAAGAGAGAGCTCGAGGCCGTCCAGCGAATTGACATCGTCCGCTACTTCCAGGCTCTTCGCTCGGCTGGAATCTCCGCGCGCTCGGTGGCCCGCGCGCTGGCGGCCATTCGCGGGATGTTCCGGTTTCTGGTCGCGGAGCGGCATCTGAAACACGATCCAACCGAAAACCTCGAGAACCCGAAGCTTTGGACGACGCTGCCGAAGTCGATGCAGCCGGAGGAAGTGGATGCGCTTCTGCGCGCTCCCGACCGAACTACGCCTGAGGGCCTGCGCGATGGGGCCATGCTGGAATTGCTCTACGCGACCGGGCTGCGGGTCTCGGAGCTCATCCACGTCAAGATCGACGATCTCGTGATGGACGCCGGTTTCCTGCGAACGATCGGGAAGGGATCGAAAGAGCGGATCGTGCCGTTTGGCGACAGCGCGCGCGACGCTATCGTTGTCTACGTCGAGCGCGGTCGGCCGCGGTTCGACAAACATGCTGATCCTTATCTCTTCCTCTCCAGCCGCGGGAGGCCGATGTCGCGCCAGGCCTTCTGGATGAAGATCACCAGGTACGCGCGCCAGGCCGGCATCGCCGGACATATCTCGCCGCATGTGCTGCGCCATTCCTTCGCCACGCATCTCCTCGAAAACGGCGCCGACCTCCGCAGTGTCCAGATGATGCTTGGCCACTCGGATATCTCGACGACGCAGATCTACACGCATGTGTCCCGGGCACGTCTGCAGAAGATGTACGAGCAATTTCACCCGCGGGCGTAACTGCAATAACATCCGGGCCGTCATAGTTCACGTCGATGCGTCCAATGATCAAGCGGCTTCTTCCATTCATCGCTTTTGTCGCGCTCGCCTCCCCAGCCAGCGCGAGCATCGCGGTGTTCGTCGACGGGCGCTCCATGAAGGTCAGTGCGTTCAAGGTCATCGGCGAGAGCGACATGCAACTCACCCTGAAGAGCGGCGGGGCCATCACGGTACCGATCACGCGCATCGACCGTGTCATCGATGACGAGGTCGTTCCGCCGGCGATCGTCGAAGAGGTGAAGAAGGCGGTGGAGAAGGACGGCGGGATCTTCCCGACGCGTTCCTGGCGCTACGATGAGAAGCGCGGCCCGATCTTCAAATCGAGGTTCAACAATCTAATCGTTGAAGCGGCGAAGAAGTTCGATGTCGATGCCGCTCTGGTCTCCGCGGTGATCAAGGCGGAGTCGGACTTCAATGCCCGCGAGCTCTCGGACAAAGGGGCACGCGGCCTCATGCAATTGATGCCCTCCACCGCCGAACGCTTCGGCGTCACCGACTCCTACGATCCGGTTGCCAATATCTACGGCGGTGTGCGTTACCTCCGCTGGCTGCTCCAGACCTTCAACGGCAACGCCGACCTCGCCGTCGCCGCGTACAACGCCGGCGAAGGGAACGTCTGGAAATACAACGGAGTGCCTCCGTTTCGCGAGACGATCAACTACATCAACCGGATCGCGAAACATGTCCGCGCCGCCATGACGCCGGCGGCAGCCGCGAGCAAGGTGGCGGAGTCGGGTACTCGTTGATAGGGCGTTCTTCGTGATCCGACAGACGTTTGACGACGCCGGGCTACACCGTAACTTCTTCGAGCACCGGCACCGCTTCGTGGGAGATTCCGTGGTGGAAGTTGTCGAAGCGGAGGATCATGACCGTCCGGTCGTCGTCGGCGGGGCGGGTGCCGCAGTGGCGGGCCACGGCTTCGAGAATCTGATCGCGGATCGTGCTCGGGGAACGATCGACGGACCGTGACAGAAGGGCTTCGAGCTGGTCGAATCCGAACGGTTCACCATGCTCGTCCTGCGCCTCGACGATTCCGTCCGACAGATAAACGATGGCATCGCCTTCCTGCAGATCGACCTCGGCGGTGTGCGTGCTGATGGTGCTACGAACGCCGAGGGGAAGGGAGGGGACCTCGATACCACGCGGCTTCTGACCTTCGCGCAGCAGGTACGGGTAGAGATGTCCTGCGTTCGTGTGGCGGATCGTGCCCTTCTCAAGATCGAAAATCGTAAAGGCCAGGGTCATGAACGCACGGCGCTCCGTCGAGCGATAAACGAGATCGTTTAGCCGGTGGAACAGTGACGTCTCCTCCGCCCCCTCCTCGACCAGCGTCGTGATGGCGGCTTTGACCATGGCCATGACCAGACCGGTGGAAAGGCCGTGACCCGAGACATCGCCGATGGCTACGGCCAGGCGGGTCTTGTCGATATTGAAGACGTCGTAGTAGTCACCGCCGATCGATGCCGTCGGCTCGAAGTGCGCCGAGAACGACACGCCGCGGAACTGCGGCCCTTCTTTCGGCAGAAGGTTCCGCTGAATCGATGCGGCGATTTCGATCTCGCTCTGAAGACGCTCGTTTTCAGCGACGTTCACCAGCAGCGTGGCGATCGATTCGGTCATCCTGTCGAACGACTGGGCCATCTCGCCCAGCTGGTTCTGCGGCTTCATGGCGATGCGATAGGTGAAGTCGCCGCGCTCGACCGCTTTCGTCCCTTTCTCGATCCGGTTCACGGCCCGCGTGATGGAGAAGATCAGGACCGCTGCGAAGAGCACAGCCATCGCGTAGAAGACAAGAAGCAAAACCACGAGGCCTGCCGTGAACTGAAGGAGGCCCTGGACATAGCTGTCGGCCTGTGCGCCGAAGTAGAAGTGGAAGAGGTTCTGGAACGGATTGATGATGAGGGTGAAGAGCTCGTGGCGCCCATCGATGGTCACTCCGCTGTCCCAGTCGGTCAGCGCGGTCACGTCGGCCCATATGACTTTGGTGCCGATCGAGTGGAGTATGAGGTCAGTCACCGCGCCGCTGTCGTTATCGTTGAGATCGAATGAGTGACCGCCTTTCTGTACGCGAATGCTTCCGTTCCGAAACTTGCTGGTGTTTTCGAGGCCCATCAGGACGGTCATCCCTGACTTGTCCTGCAGTTGCTCGACCCACTCGGGGTCGAGCGGTTCGATGAACACGATGGTTCGGGCCGGAGCGCTCTGACGGGAGGCGACAAGCAGCGGTTGATGGTCGCGCTCTACCATGCCGCTGAAGGTCGTCGATTTCAGCCACGCCGGCAGCTTGGCGCCCGACGCGTTGTTGGTGTCGTAAATCTCCAGGCTCTTCGTAAGACCGGCCGGCCGCTCGCCGGTGAGCGAATACTCGAATGCCGCGCTCTCGAGTTGTCCCAGAGCCGACAGGCGCTCGCCGCGCAACGCGGCGTGCGTCATCACCCCGCAGATCATGTAGCCAATCGTCAGCAACAGGATGGCGAAGAGAAAGAACGGCAGCATACCGATGAGCACGTAACTGAGGAAAAGCCGCCGTCCAACCCGCCAGAACAACTTCCGCAGCATCCAGCGTACGAAGACCGCGAAACCGTAGAGCGTGAGGGCGATGAGGAGGAGAGAGGCAAGGAAGGTGGTGAAGGTAAAGAGGCCGAGGCCGGGAACGTGAAGCGGCCTGAGAAGGTACGTCAATACCTCATCGGCGATGATGACCGCGAGTGCAGCCACCCAAATGGCGAACAGGCGCGATCCTCGTCGCGTCCGCCGTGGCTCGGGTCTTTGTTGGACTGGCAGCATAGTAAGCGCTGCTGAGCGTATACGAAGAAACGGGGCAGGGGGTTCGGAGAGTCGGTCGCCGGTTGTCGCCTATCGGTCGGTTGTCGGTTATCGGTTATCGGTTATCAGTTGTCGGGAAGTCGAGGTAATCGTGTTTGCTCCGACAACCAACAACCGACTGATGGCGATAACCGATAACCGTCCCTCTCATATCTCCCTCAGAGCCTTCGTGATCGGCATACGCGCCGCGGAGAGGGCCGGGAGCGCGCCGCCGATGATGCCGGCGATCAGGGCGATGACGATGCCGGTGATGGCCACGCGTGCGTCGACGCGGAAGTTGAAGGCCACCTCCGAGAAGGTCACGAAATTCGTAGTTCCGGTCGAGATCGCATTTACAGGCAGAGCCAGCAGCAGACCGGCAATTCCGCCGAGGATCGAGACGAAGGCGCTCTCGACGATGACGGACAACAGGATCGTCCGGCGTTTGAAGCCGAGAGCGCGCATCGTGGCCAACTCGCGGCCGCGTGTGGCGATCGCGGTAAACATCGTATTCATCGTGCCGAGGATCGCGCCGATGGTCATGAAGAACGTCACGATCGCTACCAGCACGACGATTCCGGCCAGGCCGTTGGTCTGATCGGCGTAGTACTGGTACTCGCTTCGTACGTCCAGCTTCAGCCGGTTGTCGCTCTTGATGGCGGCTTTGATCGATTCGAAGGCATCACGGTCTGTGGGGCGGAGGATCACCGAGGAATAGGCGTCGCGCTTGCGTGCCTGACCGAGGAAGTTCGCGTCACACCACATCTCAGAGTCGAAGGCGGTGGCCTGCGCGTCGAAAACGCCGACGACGTTGTACTTCTGCGAGCCGAATACGAAGGTATCGCCGAGGCCGGTGTTCACGAACCGGTCGCGGATACGCCGCGCCACGATCACTTCATTCAGATCCGGCCGGAACATCCGGCCCTCGACCAACTTCACGTACGGTCGCATGGCGAAGGCTTCGGGGGTAACGCCGCGCACGAGAACGTTGGATCCCTTCGGGTCGTCCTTTTTTGGGATCTTGAAGATGATCACGAGCTCCGGCGAGATCATCGGCGCGCCGTTGCTCTCTTTGCTGATCCCAGGCATGGCCCGGATGATCCGAAAGGCGTCCTTCGTCACCCAACTCGAAAGCTCGGCGGCGGCGCCTTCGCGCATGACCATCAGATTGTCTTTGGAGCCTGAGGAGACGATCGCGGAGTTGACGCCGTTCTTCAGCGCCATCATCGAGATCATCACGGCGATGACCACGCCGATGCCGAGGATGGTCATGAGCGTAGAGACGCGGCGTGCCTTCAGGTTGCCGATGTTGTACTTGAGCGGAATCATCAGACCACCCTCCGCAGACCATCAACCACGCGCAGGTTCGATGCGCGCAACGCGGGCAGCCCTCCGGCGACCAGGCCGACCGCGGCGGAGGTCACGACGCATACCGCCAGCGTTTTCGCATGGATGCCGAAGTTCTGCAGGAACCCCTGCGTAACCTTCCCCATGTCGACGAGCGAGTAGAGGTAGTGAGCGCCGAAGCTGCCTGCCGCGCCACCAATGACCGTGAGCAGGATGAACTCGATCAGCATGAGGCCGAGGACCAGGCGCTGGCCGAAGCCGATCGCTTTCAGCACGGCGATCTCGGTGACACGCTCGCGGGCCGACATCGACATCGTGATCGCCGCCAGCAGGACCACCATGAAGATCGCGCACGATGAGACCGCCGTGAACAGCAGCTTGACGTTCCCCATCATCGACAGGAAATTCGCCTGAAACTCCTTCTCCGTGAACGTCTCAGTCGGGTAATCGCTGTTCTTGAACATAGCGTCGATCTGCTGGCTGATCGCTGCCATCTGCTTCGGATCCTTCACCTTGACCCAGTACGTTCCCACCTGACCAGGGTTCCCGAGCGACTGCTGGAAGTACTCCATCGGGAAAAAGACCGTCGTGGTCTGGACTGGGTGTACGTATGTGCCGCGGATGGTCAGCTCCGGATCGAAGGGAAAGATCTGCCGTTTGAGCGTAATCCGGTCGCCAATCTTCCAACCGAACCGCGTCATCAGATCTTTTCCTACGAGTGCGCCTCGGCGGTCCGCAGCAAATGCAGCCATCTCTTTCGAGTCGACCTTGTAGTCGTCGAATACCGTGGGCATTTTGTCGACGTCGACGGCGAAGTTCGCGAAGAAGTTCGATTTCTCCTTGTAGTAGGCACCGATCCACTGCAGCTTGGCCGTGTCCACCACGCCGGGAATCTCCCGGATCTTCTGCTCGTGCGCGTACGGCAGCAGGTTGGCCAGGGAGATGGCCGACTGTACGACGAGGCGGTTGGCTCCTTCGCCGGCATTGGAGAAGGTCTCGAAGTTTTCGAGGATCGCCAGCAGCGTGGCCACGAAGAAAAAGATGACGGCCAGCAACAGCATCGTCAGGATGGCCCGCACCTTGTTGCGGAAGAGATTGCGGCGGATCAGTTTCGCGAATCTCATGTGTTCGCCGCTCCTTCCACGAGCAATCCCTTCTCGAGGTGCAGCGTCCGCTTGGCGTGCAGCGCCGCCTTCGGATCGTGCGTGACCATGACGATCGTTTTCTGGAAGTCGGCGTTGAGGCGCTGAAGGAGATCGAGCGTCTCTTCCGCGTTCTTCGCATCGAGATCGCCCGTCGGCTCATCGGCGACCAGGAGCGTAGGGTCGGTGACGATGGCGCGGGCGATGGCCACACGCTGCTCCTGACCGCCGGAGAGTTGCCGAGGATAGTGGAAGGAGCGGTCGCCGAGGCCGACGATGCCGAGGGCGGCCTGCACGTGCTCGCGGCGCTCCTTCTTCGAGAGCTTCGTCAGCAGCAGCGGCAGTTCGACGTTCTCGAAGGCGTTCAGCACGGGGATGAGGTTGTACATCTGGAAAATGAAGCCGACGTGGCGCGAGCGCCAGCTGGCCAGCTGCGTTTCCGAGAAGTGCGAGATCTCCTTGCCGTCGACGGAGATGCGCCCGGCGGTGGGCCGGTCGATGCCGGCGATGAGATTGAGCAGAGTCGTTTTGCCGGAGCCGGACGGCCCCATCAGCGCCAGGAAATCGCCGCGCGGCACAGCGACGGTCACGCCGTTGAGCACCGGCACTTCGAACGCATCGCGTTTGTAGACTTTCCTGACGTTATCGATCTCGACGAGTGTAGCCATCGCTCCTCCGTTAACTATTCAAACCGAATCAACTGCCCGTTTTCGAGTGTGTCGACGCCCGAGGTGACGACACGGTCGCCGGCATTGACGCCGCTCGTGATCTCGATCCGTTTCTCGCGCACGGCACCGGTGGTGACGTGACGAAGCGTGACGTGCTTGTCGGCGCTTACGATGGCCACGTTTCCGGCGGAGATGGCAGATACCGGAATCCAGATCTTCGCCGGCTCGTGCATCTCGGCGTCGGTGCGCTCGTTCTGCAGGAACGAGACGCTGGAGCTCATCTCGGGGAGCAGCCGGTCGCCGGGATCGACGATCTTCACCTTCACCTGCACCGTGGCTTTGGCGCGGTCGGCCGTGGGGATGATCTGCCGCAGCACGCCTTTCCACTTCTGGTTCGGAAAGGCGTCGACGCTGACCTCCGCGGCCTGCCCTTCGCGCAATTGCCCGATGCTCGATTCGTTTACGTCGGCGACGACTTCGAGCGTCTTCAGGTCGACGAGCGTGCAGATCGCGCCGGCCGGCAGCGTGCCGCCGGGCTGGGTCATCATTACCGAGGAGATCACTTCGCCCACTTCCGTGTTCTTGGTGGCGATGGTCCCGTCGAACGGCGCGCGGACGACCATGTCCTGCATGTTGATGCGGATCTGATCGACTCGCGCCCGGGCCCCTTTGAGCTGTGCCTCGGCACCGTCGAGCAGGGAGCGCGTTGTGACGCCGTCTTTCCAGAGCGCCGCCTGCCGTTTCCACTCCCGGTCTGCCTGCTGGAGCGCGGCATTCGTCTCGTCGAGCTGCGCCTGCAAGTTCGTGCTCTCGAGGATGGCCAGCACCTGACCGCTGGTTACTCTGTCGCCGACGTCGAAGTTCAGACGAACGACTTTGCCGGATATTTTCGGTGTGATTTTCGACTGACGGTCGGCCACAAGGTAGCCGGTGGCGGTGAGCAACGGGGGATTGGTGACGTTGACCGACGGTTTGACCACGAGCGTGTCGACGACCGGCGCGCGGCGGGGCACAATCCACACCTTGTAGATTGCGATTGCGGCTCCAATGACGACGGCGAGGGCGATGATCCAGCCCGCAACCGTCCCCCAGGGCACACGTCTGGCGTCGTGTTCCTCTCTATCAATGCGCAGGGCGGACAGGTCGGGCCGCGGGCGATCTTCGGTAACTGACATTCGCAGGTCCGTGGTGAGCGGACCGACATGATACCGAAAGAGGTTCTAGAAGCTTGCGCAGCAAAACCGACAAAGCGGAGATGGTGGCCGAGCCTTCGGCACCAACGCTGCCGGCCGTGCCGGCTAGAAGCTGCGGAACTGGAGACTCTTCGGTTCCTGCTCGGCAACGTACATGCGGCTGGTGGTGCCGTCGCAATACGCCCAGTCGTGGCTGATGCCGGTGATGAACAGCGCGTCGTCAGGGCAAAGCTCGCCGAGCGCCAGACCGAGCGTGTGAACGTCCGTGCGATCGTCCGACTGCACGACGAAGGTCGATTCGAACGGCAGCTCGACGACCACGCCGAGGCGGGCGATAGCGTCGTGCAGTTCGCTGTAGTCGGAACCGGGCGTGAGGCTGTGCCGGACGAGGAGGAAGTCGCGCGAGCTCGTGAACTGGGAGCAGCCGACCAGGACGCGGGCATCCTCGCCGACTTCGATCCTCAGATACCTGACGAGGAGCTCGGCGTGGCCTCCCTCGGGCACCCAGACGTTCCAACTCTGATCGAAGTTCGCCTCGGCGCCGAGACGCCGCATGGCGTCTGAGACCCTGACTGTCAGCTCGCCTTCATAGCAGACCTGAAAAAGCTTGATATCCCCCATCACGCCCTCCCGCAGAACTGTCAGTCGATGGCAAATGATAGCACGCAACTTTGTACACGCGATGGCAGGCTTCTTGAGTTATCTGAACGGGAAAGGAGACTGACACATGCGTATGAACCGCGATGAAGTCAAAGGAAAGATCGACGAGGCGAGCGGTACGGTGAAGGAAAACGTGGGCCGCGCGACGGGCGATCCGGTTTTGGAAGAGAAGGGTGCCGATCAGCGCGCCAGCGGCAAGCTCGAGGCAGGCTTCGGCAAAGCGCGCCGCAAGGTGGGCGAGGCGATGAAGGACGCCGGCGACAAGCTCGGCAGGTAATTCAGCGCAGTTGCTCGCCGCCCTCGGGACCGTAGAAGAGTACCCAGAGGAGCAGATCGTCGGAGAAGTCCTCGAAGCGGTGCGGCAGCCCCGCCGGGGCGAAGAGGAAGTCGTTCGGCTCGAACGGCTTCCTCTCCTCGCCGCAGATAAATGTCCCGCGCCCGCCGATGACGACGTACGCCTCATCCCGCGTGTGCGGCGTCTGCATGTCGACGCCGCGCGGCGCATACAATTTGACCGTGAGCGTGCCGTGCTCGAAGACGAGGGTGGAACGCTCACCGGCTGGGCCGGGGATGAGGTGACGAAAATCAGCGGGGTCGATGCGATTACCCAACCGGAATTACGGGATTACGTCGACATCGGGGTCAAGCGTTTCGGCGCCCGGGGCGGATACGTTGTACTTGATCTTTCCGACGTTGGGGAATGTGCCCGAAACGCCATGGTGCTTCCCGTTTTCCCGACGATGGTCGATCGTGAATCCTGGCATATCAATCGTGAATTCGCTCGTATCACAAACCCATCGCACTTGATCCGTTGCCTTCCGTACCTGGATACTGGGGGGATCAACGGTTATCTGGCCGGAGGCGACGGTGACGGTTACGCTCTTTTCGGACATGGCTATCTCCCGGATGTCGATTGTTGTTTGGACCCGGGCGGAATTGTAGCCGTTCTCTGCAGAAGTTGCTGCAACCGGCCATTCTGCCGAAGATTTGCGAATTCCTGTTCATGCTCGACTTCCGCGCGGCTGTATCCGTGTGCGAGCGCGTTTTCGAGCAAAGTGAGTGCACTGTCCGGATGACGTTCGAGGTTTGCGATCATGGCCGCCTTGAAGGTGTAGCTGGGATTGGTCGGGTCCCCGCCCAGTGCAACGCGGATCTCCTCGTCTGCTCGTTTCGTGTTGCCGCGTTTTGCCAGGTAGACCGCCATGCGCGCTCGGATGACCGTGTTCGTCGGGTTCAGCTTCAACTCTCCGGAAGCGAGTTGGATGGCCCGGTCATAGCAGACGTTTGCGCGCTCGCGGGCGTTGGGAATCCAGCGATAGGCGTCGCCGAGGTTGGCCCAGTAGAGGTAAATCGTCGGCGCCATCTCCGTTGCCTTTTCGAAGGCGTTCGCGGCGTCGGTATAACGGCCGAGGAAGTAATTTGCGGTGCCGGCATTGGAGTATGCCTGGGCCGACGGCTCTTTCCCGATCGAAGTCAGGAAAACACGCAGGGCATCGTCATATCGGCCCATCTGAAGATACATGCTGCCGAGGTTGTTGTATCCGCGCTGATTGTCAGGAACCAGCTGCACGACCTTCGAGAACATCTCCGCCGCCTCTTCATAGTGGGCGTGCGAGAAGTAGAAAGCACCGAGCCGGTTGTATCCCGCCCAATAATTTGGCTGAAGCTCGATCGAATGCTTATAGGCTGCTTCAGCCTCCTTGAGTTTGCCGCCGGCCTTGTAAGTCTCGGCCAAACCGAGAATCGCGTCTGCGTTATTTGGCTGCTGCTGCAATACGGCGTTGTACTCACGGGATGCATCGTCGAGATGCCCCGTCAGACGACGGAGTTCCCCGAGAGTGATTCGCGTATCCGGATTCTGCGGATCGCTGGTGATCGCGCGCTGACACGCCGCTGCGGCCGGAGTTGCCCATTTCGCGTCGTGAGTTAACTCGAATTTCGCCAGGTACGCCCGTCCCAACGCCGCTTGCACCGAGGCCGAGGAGCTTTGTGCGCCAAGCTCCTCCAGAATGTGGATGGCGCTGTCCACGGATGCCTCGCTGTCGTAGCGGCGGAGATGGCCGAGGGCTTCGAGGTAGCGGGTTTGCGAGACGCTGTTATCAGGTGCGGCGGGGCGGAAGGCGGGTGCGCCGAGTTGAAGCGATGCTCCGATGCTGTCCGCCAGCCTGTCCTGAATCGTGAAAAGCTCCGAGACCGATCCTTCGATCAGGTCGCCGGAGTGAGACGTTCCGTGGGCAAGATCAACGATCTCGTAGGCCACGCGGAGGCGGTCGCCGGCGCGCTGCATCGAGCCGGTCAACACGATATTCGCGCCGAGGTCGTGGCCGGCCTTTTCCGCGTTCGTTTCTGCGCGCGCCTCGGGTGTCGTCGGTCGCATTACCTGAACCGAGTTGAAGTGCGCCAGCCGGGCAGAGAGCGTCTCGGCGAGGCCTTCGACGACGAGCTGGCCATTTGGTTCACCGGTCAGGTCCTTGAAGGGCATCACCGCCAGGTACTTCTTCGATGTTGCGGAAGGCGAGGCGGCAGGCGCGGTCGAAATGCCTTGCCGAGCGATGAAAACGATTCCGCCCGCAAGCAACAGCGCCCCCGACACGATCGCGGCGATCGTGAGCTTCTGCCGCGACACCTTCGGCGGCCGTGGGATTTCCTCCGACCGCGTCATCGTGGCGAAGCGGTCGCGGATGTTGCGGAGATCGCGGGCCAGATCGCGCGTCGAGGAGTAACGCTCCTCGACGTCCTTCGACAACAGCCGCTCCACGATCCAGCAGAACGGCTGCGGCGCCTGGACGTTGAAACGAGTGATGGGCGGCGGCTCCTCGTGGAGGATCGCCGAAAGCGTATCGATGGCATTGTCGGCCTCGAAGGCCGGTTTGCCGGTGGCCAGCTCGTAGAGGATCGCGCCGAGCGCGAACTGATCGGAACGGAAGTCGAGCGGCTTGCCGGTAGCCTGTTCCGGCGACATGTAGCCGACCGTGCCGAGAATCGTCCCCGGGTTCGTCCCGGGGAGATCGAGCTGGGCCGTATCCTCATCGTCGCCGGCAGGACGGATGATCTTGGCCAGGCCGAAGTCGAGGATCTTGACGTAGCCGTCCTTCGTGATCATCACGTTCTCCGGCTTGAGATCGCGATGGATGATGCCCTGCTCGTGCGCGGCTGCCAGGCCGTCGGCGATCTGCGCGGCGATGTCCAGCGTCTTCCGGTTCGTCAGCGGTCCGTTGCTGATGAGGCCGCGCAGGTCGCGCCCGTCGATGAACTCCATCACGATGAAGGGCGAGCCCGAACCCTGGTCCATGCCGACCTCATGGATCGTGACGATGTTCGGATGATTGAGCGCCGAAGCCGAGCGTGCTTCGCGGGTGAAGCGTGCCAGCGTCTCCTTATCGCCGGAGAGGCGGACAGGCAACAGCTTGATCGCCACCTTGCGTCCGAGGGAGGGATCGCGCGCGACGTACACTTCGCCCATCCCGCCCGCCCCGAGCGGGGCCAGGATCTTGTATTGCCCGAGCTGTTCGCGCATGGCAGTCATTAAGAGGGGACCTGCCCGCGATTCTACCCTGCCGCTTCGCGGCGTTGTCGGTGATCTGCGCTGCGCGCGTTGTCGGTTATCGGTTGTCGGTTGTCAGAGCTTCAGAGCCACCCGTGCTCCTGGTTCCGACAACTGATAACCGACAACCGACAACGCGGCGAAGCCGCAGTTACGCGGCTTCCGGCACCCGGCGCAGCGTTCTCACCACCCACTTCCACTGGCGACGTGACTGCTGCACGTGCTGGCGGGAACGGCGTCGCGTCTCACGCCACGACTTCGAGACGCCCTCGGCCTTCTCCTCGACGTGCTGCCGCCAGAGCTTCAGCGCCGTCTCGAGATGCTCCATGGCCACGTGCGCGCGGCGGCGGATCTCGTCGCCCATCGAGCCGGGGGTCGATTCGATCCGCGTCTTGACGGTTTTCAGCGCCGCCTGCATGCGCGCCTGTTCGATCTGCGGCAGCGGTGCCGTGCGGAGATCGGAGGCCAGACCGACGGACCGGAAGGCCCTGATCAGCCACTTCGACGGATCCCACTGGTACCAGCGGATGCCGTTGCGGAAGTCGGTGGGGAAGCGGTGGTGGAAGCTGTGGTAGCCCTCGCCGAGCGTCAGCATGGCCACCAGCCAGTTGTCGCGCGCCGAAACCTCGGCGTTGAACAGCGGTTTGCCGAGCGAGTGCGCCAGCGAGTTGACGAAGAACGTCGTGTGATGAATGACCACGATGCGCAGGAACCCGCCCCACAGCAGACCGGCGATCGGATTGCCGAACGCGGCTCCGATCAGCGTCGGGATGCCGAAGCCGGCCACGATCAGGATCACTTTGTGCCACTTGTTCTGCCACATCACGATCGGGTTCTTCAGCAGATCGGGCGAGTTGGCGAACGTGTCGTCGAACTGTTCGTTCTTCGTAAAGATCCAGAACATGTGCGCCCACCAGAACCCGCGCTTGATGTTGTACGGATCCCAGTCCTTGTCGACATGCTTGTGATGCACGCGGTGGCTCGATGACCACCAGAGGATCGAGTTCTCCGCCGCCATGGCGCCGAAGAAAGCGAAAAGCGCCTGCACGATCGGCGACGCTTCGTACGTTTTGTGGGAGAAGAAGCGGTGGTAGCCGGCGCAGATCGAGAATCCGACCAGGGCGTACATGACCACCAACAGGATTGGCATCCAGAGGTGGAAGCCGTGAGTCCACGTCCAGGCGGCGGTTCCGAAGATGCCGACCACAGGCGTGAGAGAGAGGAACGCGATGTTCACCCAGTCTTTTTTCTGATGCTTGACCGATTCGCTGATGACGACACCTCCGAAGCTGCGGGAGACACGATAACCCCGTTCCGGCGGACCGTATTGCTCCAAATTGGACACGTTGCGACGGCTGGGGATCCTTGGCCTCGCTTCGCTCTGGCTCAGGACCACGCCCTCGGCGCAACTTTCTACGAAGTTCTTCGTTGACAACTACGAGTTGCTTCGTACATGATGTTTCAACGAAGGAGACCACCATGAAAACAGCGCTTCTGATCCTCGTTGCCGTCGCCGTCTGTTTCACCATCTATGCCGCCAGCGATTCGCGCAACGGCGTCTGGACGGCCGAGCTGAACGCCGACGGCACCACCCTGCAGATGACCGTCTTCCGCGGCAACCGGGAGTCGCGCGCCGCCGGTACCCATCACGGCGGCTGGAACAACACCATGGGCTTCGAGCTGTCGGTAGCGTCGCTGTCCGGCCTGACCACCGCTGACATCAACTCGGCAGCCGCGAACGTGCAGTTCTCGATGTCGAGGCCGGCCGGCACCATCAGCTTCGAGGGCCGCTTCGCCAATGGCAACGGCGCCGGCAATTTCAAATTCGCCCCGAGCGAGACCTTCGTGCGCGATATGGCCTCCTTCGGCTACACGGCGTTCAAGGACGACGATCTGCTGATGTTCGCCACGACCGAATTCTCGCCGCAAACCGTGCGCGATCTCCGCGCACTCGGCTACCAGCCGTCGCAGAAGGAGATCGAGGAGGTGGCCATCTTCCGCATCGACGCCAATGCGGTGAAGGAGTTCGCTCGCCTCGGCTATCCGAATCTGACGTTGCGTGAGCTGGTGAACTTCCGCGTTGGCAATGTGAACGCGGCATTCGTGAACGGGATGCGCGAGCTCGGCTACACCGACGTTTCGGCCGCCAAGCTGGCCAATCTGGCCATTCTCGGCGTCACGCCTGCATACGTCCGCGAACTGCGCGCGGCGGGGTTGACGAATCTCACGCCCCGCGAAGCGGAGCAGCTTCGCATCGGCGGCATCACCACCGCAAAGATCGACGCCTACAAGAAACTCGGCTATTCGCTCTCGCCGCGGGAACTGAGCGAGTTCGGTATCCAGGGCGTGACGCCAACGAACATCGAAGAGCTGCGCGCCATGGGCTACGCGAACCTGACCCCTCATCAGCTCACCGAGATGCGCATCTTCGGCGTGACCCCCGACTTCATCCGCAAGATGGAAGCGAGCGGATATAAGGCGGTCCCGGTCGACAAGCTGATCAAGATCCGCATGAGCGGAGCGGATGAGTTGGTGACAGGGCAGCGGTAGATTCAACGCGTCGTCCCGTCGTGCGTATCGACAGGAAGGGAGAACTACGCATGAACAAGAACCGACTGTTGTGCCTGGCAGTTGCCGCCTGCTTCGTCTTCACCTTCGCGGCGATGGGCCAGGGAAGGCAGAACCAGACCTTCACCGAGCGCTACGGCCAGCAGCTCAACCTGACCGACGTGCAGAAGAAGCAGATCGACGAGCTCGACGCGACGTTCCAGAAGGAGCACGCCGAGTTCCTCGAATCGTTCCAGAAGACGATGACCGAGTACCGCGACGCCCGCCAGGCCAACGACACCGCCAAGGTCCAGGCCCTGCAGCCGAAGGTCGACGCGCTGCGGCCGGAGATGACGAAGCTGCGCACCGCCCACGAAGAGAAGATCGCCGCCACCTTCACCGACGATCAAAAAGCGCAGTGGAAGAAGATCCAGGAAGAGCGTGAAGCGCGCATGAAACAGCGCCAGTAAACCCTCGAACCACAGAGGCACAGAGACACAGTGCGGGCTTTCGCCCGCAACCCAACGGGATTTGACGCCAGCCCTGGGCCGGATGCGCGCGAAGGCGCGCTGCACAATCTAGACCCCGCGCTCGGCGGAGCACGAGCGCGGGGTAAGAGGTGTCGCCAATTTGCCGGCCGCGGAGGCGGCCGGGACAACGCTGCCGAATTCGCGACAGGAACGCGATACGCCCGCTCTTGTGGCGGCCGCCTCCGCGGCCGCACTTCACATCCCTACCGATACCCCGCGCTCGCGCTACGCCGAGCGCGGGGCTGAATTGTGCGGCGCGCCTCCGCGCGCAACGGGCTTTGAGAAATCGTCGCGTCGTGCGCAGAAATGCGTCGTGCGCAGAAATCGGTGGTTAGTAGTACAGAGGTTTTTCCTGTGTCCTCAGTGTCTCTGTGGTGATCCGCCTTCATCCTCAGTTCGACCGATCTACGGTTAGTGGACTGTCGTCTGAATGTCGTCGAATCGTGCCTCCGCGGTCACCCGTTGTGCTTGACATCTCACATGCGCGGTGTGACTCTCTTCGTCACCTGCCGCGGATAACCGCAGGAGTAGCCATGCCCGAGCGCAAGCAGTTCCAATCAAGTCTGACCGTCGAGCCAGAGCTCGAAGCGTTGCTGCGCGAGGCTCGCGGCAAGGTTGTATCAGAGGACGAGTTCCGTGAACAGCGGATCAGTTTCGCGTATGGCAATGCATCACCGTCTGACTTGATCACGAAAGAGTCCGTGCGGTGGTGTGCGCAAAATTATCGGCTCAAGTAGTACCTGCACACCTGCACACGATATCCGTAAGAGAGGCAGCGGCAGCAACTTCTGCCCCCGCGGACACGGAGAGCGGTGAGCGAAGCGCTCAGTGCCGCCGCATTGGCTGGGTCCAGTCCGTCATAGGGTCGAGGAGCTGTCCCTTCAGCAGGTAATACGGTGCCTTGTAGTAGATATAGGTGTCGTGGAAGGGGTCCGTGAGGATTTTCGTCGCCCAGACCAGGCCGTGGCGAACGTTGACCGTGGCGCAGAGATAGCCCGTCCGGAGGAACACCGCCAGCACGCCAAGGGCAATCCAGAGCACCGAAAGGTGGTGCGCGAACTCATACGCGCTCGTCCAGGGCCGGTAGAGACCGAAGAGCGTGGGAGAGAGCCACGGAACGAGCGGCGTCAGCGCCCACGCGGAGAGCAGGACGATCTTGCGCCGCAGGTTGTAGCCGACCTTGATCGACTCCTTGTGCTCGTGCGTGAGTTTGTTGACCTCGTCGAATCCCCTCGGCTCGAAGAAGAAGTGGCCGGACTGCCGTGTCGCCATCGAGACCAACCAGCCGAAGCACGCGGCAACGACCGGGTCGATGAAGATGAAGAGGTAAGCCGCGATGAAGCTGAGGGCGCTGATCAGGTGCAACGTCTGGTTGACACGGCTGTGGTGATAGAAGCGGTGGTCGTCCCAGCGTTGCCTCTGGAGCGCTTCGTAGAACGTCACCGGTTGCGCGGATGCCTGCGGAATGGCGGTCATTGTTCCTCCTTCGTTGTTTGCGGCCGGCGCAGTAGCTGCTGGCCGACGCGCATGAGCGTTCCCTCGGAAATACCGTCGCAGAGCTCGAAGCCCGGCGATGTGAAGATCAGGATGGTGGAACCATTCTCGAACAAGCCAAGCTCCTCGCCCTTGCCGTACTTCGCCTGGCACGGGATGTGGTTCGGCCCGCGGTAACGGAGGTCGAGCGGGCCTGCGAGCGCGTGGATTCGAATGCTGGCGACGAGGATCGCCGCCACGGCCACGAGCGTGACCCTCTGTTTCGGCTCCGGAAGCACGAGCTCCAGCACTGCTCTCTCGTTCTTACAGAAGAGCCGCTCGACGCGTCGGAGCGCGATGGGGTTCACGTTCCAGGTGTCGCCGGAGATGTAGATCACACGCTCCAATGCGCCGTCGCACGGGGCGTGGAAGCGGTGGTAGAAGCTCGATTTGATCCGCAGCGTCACGTAGCGCCCGTCACGGTAGCGATCGACGAGGAGAGGATCGCCGAGCAGATCCTCCAGCGTGTAGGGGTAGCCCTTCGCCTGGAAGACCTCGGTGCCGCGGATCAACCCATGCGCTCCTACGATGCCATCGCAGGGGCTCGTAAGGACGTCTGGCGATGGGTTTATGGTCCGCGCGCCCGGTTTGAGCTCGCGTGTGAAGCAGTCGCGGAGCGAGCGGAAGCGGCGAACCTTCGCCTCAGAGAGATCGAGGTCGCGGGCAAAGAGCCGCCAGACGGCGATCGTCAGCGGCGTGAAGGGCCCGGTGCGGATCCGGCTGATCCGGCCGGCCAGACGCGTAGCCAGCCGGCGCGGAATCCGGTTCGTCAGGAGGAAATGGAGATCCTCCTTCAGACTGCCGCGGAGTCCGGCACGTTTGCCACTGGGGCGGTGCATTCTCGCGAGAGAGTGCACCGAGAGTCCACAACCTCCCGTGAGGTTCAGGTGAAGACGCTCTGAAGATTCTGAAGCCATTCTGCAGTTTTTCTTTACTGCAACGTCATGCGGCCTCAAACCCAGCGTGGTTCCATGAGCGAGGGAGGGCGGCTCATGAACGAAGTCGACATCGGCAGAGTAGATCTCCACATCCATTCCTGCGCGTCCAACGTCACCGACTACTACACGGCGAACCTGCTGGCGATCCCCGAGTCGTACTCCGATCCTGTCGAGACCTATCACGAGCTGAAGCAGCAGGGGATGACGCTTGTGACCCTGACCGACCACAACACGATCGACGGAGTGAAGGAGCTTCTCGATGCGGGTCTGCCCGGCGTCTTTGTCAGCGCCGAGATGACCGCGACGTTCCCCGAGGACGGCTGCAACATCCACGTGAACGTCGCGAACGTCAGCGAGCAGCAATTCGCCGAGGTGAATCGTCTCCGCGGGAACGTATTCGAAATGGTGGCCTACCTCGACGAGCAGATCGCGAACGAATCGGCAGCGCCGAATCACGTCGCGTACTGGATGAACCACCCTCTCATGAGCACGCAGAACCGCCCTTACGGGCGTGAGGGTGCGCTCGCCGCCGAGCACATTGAGAAGGCTCTCCTCCTCTTCAACATCATCGAAGTGAGGAACGGCAGCCGGACGCGCTCCCTGAACGAGTTCACGCACCGGCTGGTGAGATCGCTCGATCGTGACACGATCGAGCGTCTGGCGAACCGGCACGGCCTCGAGCCCAAAGGCGAGACGCCCTGGCTGAAAGCGATCGTGGCCGGCTCGGACGACCACGGCGGCATTAATCGCGGTCGGACCTGGACGGAGTTCGACGTCCGGCGCGAACGCCCGGCGACACCGAACGACCTGATCGATTCAATACGAGCCCGCCGCACGCACCCCAGCGGCGCTCACGGCGGCCCGATCACGCTCGCGCATGCGATGTTGAAGCTGCTCTACGTGGGAAGCCGCGCCCGGAGCCGCCCGAAGGGACAGCGCACGTTCAGCCTAGGTGGGCCGACGCAGTCACTTCTTCGGTTCGTTTTCGATTCCTGCTCCCTCAGCGTTCGGGAGAAGGCGGCGTTCAAGCTCGACCTCCTGGTGAATCGCCTGCTCGACCGCGTTGTGCCGGGCCGGACGGCGCAGGGAACCTTCGAGGAGGTGCTGGCCGGCCAGACGCGCGCCCTCCTCGCCGATGGCACCTTCCGCGAAGCGCTTTCGAAGGAGGCCCGCACCGATGACCGCATCTTCCTCGTCGTCTCGACCCTTGTGAACCGGGTCTTCCAGCGCTACGCAGCGCGCCTCGCTTCGGGAGACCCATCGAACGTCGTAAACGCGATCAAGGATGTTGTGGCGCTCACCTCCTCGAACGTCTTCGCGTCGCTTCCCTATCTCGTTTCGTTCATGGCGCACAGCTCCGACCGGCTGCTGGTGCGGGACGTGAGCCGCCGCTTCCACCTCGGCCAGAGCCCGCGCCTCGTGCTCGTCACCGACACCTTCTTCGAGGTGAACGGTGTTGCCGGCACGATCAAGAAGATGATCGCGGAGGCGGAATGGCGCGGCATCGATCTGACCGTAGTCACTTGCCTGGACGGGCGCGAGCGCGAGGATCTTTGCCGTCCGGCCGAAGTACGGCGCCTCATCGACAGCCACCGGCTGGTAATCCTTCCCTCGATCGCCACGATTGATCTTCCGCAGTACGAGGGCCTGAAGATCCGAATCCCATCGTTGATCGAGCTCCTCCGGTTCCTGCAGGAGGGAGGGTTCACGAAGATGCAGGTCTCGACGCCCGGCACGGTCGGCCTTGTCGGCCTCGTCGCCGCGAAGCTCCTCCAGATGGAGACCTCGTCGACCTATCACACGAGCTTCCCCGAGTACGTGGAAAACTACACGCGCGACGTGAGCCTCGAGGCGCTCGCGTGGAACTACGTGATCGCCTTCTATCACTCGGTGGATGAGGTCATTGTGCCGTCGAAGTTCATCGCCACGCTCCTCCACGCGCGCGGGCTCCGCAACCGAAAGCTCCTCATTCTCGACCGCTGGGTCGACACGGAACGCTTCCATCCGAGGTGGCGACTCGAGAGCTACTGGCGCGCCTGGGGCGTGCCGGACAAGAGTGTCAAGCTGCTCTACGTCGGCCGCCTCGGAGTAGAGAAGGGGCTGGAGGTCGCCGCCGACGCATTCCGCGCGCTCCTGGCGACGCATCCGAGCGCGCGGCTCGTGATCGTCGGAGACGGGCCTTACCGGCATGAGCTCGAGCGCCGACTTGACGGAACGCCGGCCACATTCACCGGCCTCCTGCAGGGCGAGGAGCTGGCGCGAGCCTTCGCCTCCGCCGACGCAATGATCTTTCCGAGTACCACGGACACCTGGGGCAACGTCGTCCTCGAAGCGCAGGCTTCGGGGCTGCCGGTCGTTGTGACCGACAAGGGTGGCCCTCACGAGCTCATCATGAACGGCGTGACCGGTTTGATGGTAAAAGGGCACGACTCCGCCGCCCTTGCCGCCGCGCTGCGGACACTTATGGACGAGGCGACACGGCTGCAAATGGGCCGGGCCGCGCGCGACTTTACGGTGGCGAACCGCGTTGACGAGCCCTACTCCGCGATCCTGGATTCCGAGCGCTATCGCCAGGCGGCGAAGCGCGCGAAGAAGCAGGCAGCCGTCGAGCGTCCGGTGGAATCCGTCGAGGACTACCTCGTGGACCACCGCATCGAAAGATCCGAGGTCTCCGCGGCGTGACGGCGCTCTGGCTTTTCGTGGCGGTGGCCGTCCTTGCGGCCTTGCGTTGGAGCCTTCACCGACTGCAGCTCTCGCGAGCGAAGCACCCTTCGCTCGCGGGGCACGCACGCCTGTCTCAGCTCATCGCGCGCTTTGTCCCATTCTATGAGTACGGCGAGGACGAGTTCTTCGCCACCGACGACGCGCCCGCGGACGTACGTGACCGCCGCCAAGTCGGCTTCAACGAGCTCGCGCGCCGGCTGCGCGAGAAGGCCCCGAAGACGCTCGCCCTCACGGAGGAGCTCGAGGAGGGCATTTCCGACCTGCAGTTCATCGATCGTTACCGCGTCCCGTTCCAGGTTCGGGGCCTCGTCCGCGATCGGTTGAGAGTCGGTGCTGTGGCCGTGGCCACGAAAGACCGCCGCATCGCCGACCTCGACGGCAACTGGAGCCTCGACGCCGGCGGCGCCTACGGCATGAACGTGTTTGGTTACGAGGTCTACAAGCGCTGCATCGCGAAAGCCGAGGAGCGCGCCCGGGAGCTTGGACCCGTGCTCGGCCTCTACCACCCGATCGTCGCAGACAACGTGCGGAGGTTGAAGGAGATCTCCGGTCTCGATGAGGTCTCGTTCCACATGTCAGGCACCGAGGCGGTCATGCAGGCCGTACGGCTCGCGCGCTACCACACGCGTCGCTCGCACGTCGTGCGCTTCGCCGGCGCCTACCACGGCTGGTGGGACGGAGTGCAGGCCGGCGCCGGCAATCCGCGCCCGCCGCACGAGGTCTACACGCTGCGCGACATGTCGGAGAAGTCGCTTCGCGTGCTCGCCACTCGTAAGGACATCGCGTGTGTCCTGGTGAATCCGCTGCAGGCGATGCACCCGAATGCCGGCGCGTCGAGCGACGGAGCGCTCGTCGGGAGCCGGTGCACCGTGCCCGCCGGGAAGGCGGCGTACGGCCAATGGCTGCGGGAGCTGAGGGACATCTGCACGAGGCGTGGCATCGTTCTCATTCTCGACGAAGTCTTCCTCGGCTTCCGACTCGCGCCGGGCGGCGCCCAGGAGTACTTCTCTGTGAAGGCCGATCTCGTGACGTACGGGAAGACGCTGGGCGGCGGGCTGCCGGTCGGCGTCGTCTGCGGCCGCGCGGAGCTGATGCGCCGGTTCCGCGACGACCGGCCGACCGACATCAACTTCGCCCGCGGCACGTTCAACGCGCATCCGTACGTGATGACGGCCATGAACGAGATTCTGCTCTACCTTGACAGCCCCGAGTTGCGCGCGAGCTACGTGGGCCTCGACGCGCTCTGGGACGCCCGCGCGCACCAGTTGAACGAGGCGCTCGCCGCGAGTTCGCTGCCGATCCGCGTCCAGAACCTCACCTCGGTCTTCACCACGCTCTTCACGCAGCCAAGCCGCTACGCCTGGATGCTCCAATACTATCTGCGGGCGCACGGTATTGCGATGAGCTGGGTCGGTACCGGCCGCTTCATCTTCAGCCACGACTACACGAACGCCGACTTCGCAGACTTCGCGTCGCGCTTCGTGGCGGCTTCCGAGGTCATGGCTACCGACGGCTTCTTTTGGGCGGACGTCAAACTGACGGACCGCTGGATCCGGCGGCGGGTTCTCTTCGAGATGATCGAGGCGCGGCTCCTCGGTCGCCGGCGTCCGTCGCGCGGGCAGAAGGCGCCGGCGGAGCTGGCGCCGGCGCTTCAGGCCGAGTCGCCTACGTGCGTCTTGTGAGCGTTGAAATCTGGGGGGGAGCAAGGAGATCGCAGTCTCCGCGTTGCGAACGGCGGTGTCCGTGTTCATCAGGCACCGACTGTCGATGACCTTCGCGGCGTCGCGATCGGCCACTCCGCCAGCGGCGGGGAGGCCGGACATCTGGACAGGCCAAGCATGGCCTTGTGGAGACCATTAACCCACCGTCTGGAAGAGTCGCCGTTTTTCTCACATCATCGGAATGTCCACACCCCGCGATCTCGCCGCCTCGATCGCGATCTCGTAGCCCGCATCGGCGTGACGCATGACGCCCGTACCCGGATCGGTCGTCAACACCCGCTGCAGCCGCTCGGCCGCGGCGTCGGTGCCGTCGGCGACGACCACCATCCCGGCATGGAGGGAGTAACCGATGCCGACGCCGCCGCCGTGGTGGAACGAGACCCAGGTCGCGCCGGCGGCGGTGTTGAGCAGGGCGTTGAGGATCGGCCAGTCGGCGATGGCATCCGACCCATCCTTCATCCCCTCGGTCTCGCGATTCGGCGAGGCGACGGAGCCGGCGTCGAGGTGATCGCGTCCGATGACGATCGGCGCGGAGACCTTACCGGTGCGTACGAGCTCGTTGAAGAGCAGCCCAGCCTTGTCGCGCTCGCCGTAGCCGAGCCAGCAGATGCGCGCCGGCAGTCCCTGAAACTCTACGCGCTTCTGGGCCATCCGGATCCAGCGATGCAGCGCCGCGTCGTGCGGGAAAAGCTCGAGGATCGCTTCGTCGGTGACGAAGAGATCATTCGGATCGCCGGACAGCGCCACCCAGCGGAACGGCCCGCGCCCTTCGCAGAAAAGCGGCCGGATGAACAGCGGGACGAAGCCGCCGACTTCGAAGGCGTCGCCGACGCCGGCCTTCAACGCCTGGCCGCGCAGGTTGTTGCCGTAGTCGAATGTGATCGCCCCTCGGCGCTGCAACTCCAGCATGGCCTTCATGTGCCGGGCCATCGTGTCGTACGACAGCTCGATGTACGCCTCCGGGCTGCTGTCGCGCATCGCCAGCGCGGCGTCGAACGAAAGGCCGGCAGGGACGTAGCCATTCAGCTCGTCGTGCGCCGAGGTCTGATCGGTGAGGATGTCCGGGACGAGGTTGCGCTCGATCAGCGTCTCGAGCAGCTCCACCGCGTTCGCCACGACGCCGATCGACACCGCCTCGCCGCGGTCCCGCGCTTCGATGGCGCGTTTGATGGCGGCATCGAGCGACGGCGCCTGCTCGTCGAGGTACCTCTTATCCAGCCGCCGCTGAATGCGCGTCGGATCGACCTCGGCGACGAGCGCCGTGGCCTCGTTCATCGTCGCCGCCAACGGCTGCGCCCCCCCCATCCCTCCCAGCCCGGAGGTGACGACCAGCTTTCCTCGGAGCGAATTGTCGAAGCGCGTTTTGGCCACCGAGGCGAAACACTCGAACGTGCCCTGCAGGATGCCCTGAGTGCCGATGTAAATCCACGACCCTGCGGTCATCTGGCCGTACATCGTCAACCCGAGGGCGTCGAGACGGCGGAACTCGTCCCAGGTGGCCCAGTGCGGGACGAGATTGGAGTTGGCGATGAGCACCCGCGGCGCGTTCTCGTGCGTGCGGAAGACGCCCACCGGTTTTCCGGATTGCACCAGCAGCGTCTCGTCGTTCTTCAAACGTTTGAGCGTAGCGACGATGGCGTCGTAGCACTCCCAGTTGCGCGCCGCCTTGCCGATGCCGCCATAGACGATGAGCTGTTCCGGCCTCTCCGCCACCTCGGGGTCGAGGTTGTTCATCAGCATCCGCATGGCCGCCTCCTGCTGCCATCCGAGGCAGGAGAGGATGGTGCCGCGCGGAGCGTGAATGACGCGGGTATCTTCGATGGTCGTCGTCATGATCTGATTCTAGTCCCATGGCCACCAAGAAACAGGAGCGCGCCAACGACATCGTCGTGCGTCTCAAGCAGATGTACCCCAAGGCGAAATGTGCGCTCGATTTCACCAACGCCTTCGAGCTGCTGATCGCCACCATCCTCTCCGCCCAGTCGACCGACGTCCGCGTCAACATCGTCACCAAATCGCTCTTCCGCAAGTACCCGAGCCCGCAAGCGTTCGCCGGCGCCAGCCAGGTGGAGATGGAGCGCGACGTCAAACAGACCGGTTTCTTCCGCAACAAAGCAAAAGCGGTGATCGCCGCCTCAAAAGCAATCGTCGAGCGTCACGGCGGCGAAGTTCCCAAAACGATGGACGAGCTTACCGCCCTCCCTGGCGTCGGCCGCAAGACCGCGAACGTGGTCTTGGCGAACGCCTTCAAGATCGCCGTCGGCATCGTTGTCGACACTCACGTCACCCGCGTCTCCGCCCGCCTCGGCCTGACCGCGACCGACGACGCGGTGAAGATCGAGCAGGACCTGATGAAGCTGATCCCGCAGAAGGAGTGGACGAACTTCTCGCACCGGATCATCGCCCATGGGAGGACGATCTGTATCGCCCGGAAACCGAAGTGCGCGCAGTGTGCGTTGAATGAGTTGTGTCCGAGCGCGGTGGAGGCGCCGGAGTAGGTGATCTCGCACTGATCGGGCCCGCGCCGCGAGGTACACTTCCAAAATCATGGACGAGGAACCCCGGTTCGCTGCGTTTGAAACGGAGAATGGCATTCCTCGTTTGCAACAGTCAGTCGTCGCATTTGTCGATTTCCTTGGTTTCTCGAGGCAAATCCGAGAAGCCGCAAAGCACTCACGCGTTGAAGAACTCCTCCGAAACGTGCACGAGTTCCTGAGTTCATGGAGACCCGCCCTCATTGACCGCTATTCTCGCCACCCGGATCGACGGAAAGACTGGGAGATTAAGTTCTTTACTGACAATATTGTTATCGGGCGCCCCCTTCGGCCGGAAAGGGGATTCGAAATGGGTTCAGTAATTGGATCGTTGTGTCTCTTTCAGCTAGACGCAATCTCTCACGGTTTCTTTCTACGCGGCGGGATCTCTGTTGGCAGCTTCTTCATGGATGATCATGTTGTATTCGGAGTACCGCTACTTGACGCGTATGAAACCGAGAGCTGCATTGCCAAATCTCCACGTATAGTACTCGCAGCCTCGGCTCGCGAACTCGTTGCAGCAAGCATCCTTTCTCGCGATCATGCGGAGTGTTCGCCCTACTACCACGACGTCATTCAGGAAAACGACGGTGAATGGTTTCTAAATTACCTTGAGGCCTGCTTTCACAATTACACAGAACCTCCTGAGTTCGCGTGGATCAAAGCGCATCGAGACGAGATCATCCGGTGCATAGCCCGACATCAAAGTGATCCGAAGATCTTTCCAAAGTACGAGTGGGCTGCTCGGTATCACAACTTCTGGTGTGTCTCATGGCACATCCCGCAATACCGAATCGAAGGGTTTGAACCTTTACAAGTCAAGCGATTGTCGGAAGCTGACATCGCACCATAAGGTCGCGTAGCGTCCCTCATCCAAGTTAAAAGCTCAATCCCTTCGCGATTTCGGCGACACCCGAGGGCCTCGGTCGAACACGTCGACGAGTTTCGCGACCCGACAACCGAGAGCCTCAGCGAGGCGTAGCAGCATGCCGAGTGTCGGTGTCGTAAGGCCGCGTTCCAGCTTGCTAATGAACTGGAGATTGGATCGGGATCGATTGGCGAGTTCTGTTTGGGTCAAACCGCGAGCGAGCCGGAGCGTGCGTAGATGAGGACCGAAGACTTCCCCCTCGCGCCGAATCTCTTCCGTCATTGATTCCTGCTATTGACAAATGAGTCGAAAGAATTAATCATATGTGAGTAATCAGACAGGAGACTTCATTGGACGAATCCACCCGCTCCCGCATTCGCCACATCTTCCTCTCTCCCCGTCCCTACTTCGCCCTTATGACGGCGGCGGATCTGCTCGGGATGACGTTTAAGGAGCTGAAACGGGAGATCGAGGATGGAGGGATTGTAGCGGTTTCGACGGCGCTCGGGCAGCGGATGACGCGGGAGGAGTTGGTCGCAGTGGCGATGGAAAAATGGGAGCAGTCCGTCATCGAAGCTGCGCTGGGGAAGGACGCGGCGGCTGTCCTGCCGGAGGCGATTCGGCTGGTGGAGCTGCGAGCGAGAGTGCCGCGGTATCAGCGGGACGTGATTCGGGCTCTGGCGCGGCGGGAGGGGACATCGGTTGATGCGGTGCTGACGCGGGAGCTGGAAGACGTCGCCTGTTCGTATCGGGACGAGCTGGCCGCGTCGGTGCCGGAGCTGGCGGCGGCGCTGGCATGGCCGGAGGGAGTGGGGGTTCGCGCGAATTGAGTCCGTCCATTACAGCTCGTGCGAAGATCTTTCGAAACGGCGGCAGTCAGGCCGTTCGGTTGCCCAAGGCATTCCGATTTCCTGACGGTCAGCGGGAGGTGTTGGTTCATCGCTCGGGCCGCAAGGTGATCATCGAGCCCGCGGACGAGTGGAGCGACGAGTTCCGCGAGACCCTGGGAGCCTGGAAGGAACCGATTCAACGCCCACAGCTCCGTCGCTCTCGAAGATGAAGAATCGGTTTGACGTGACCTTAGTACAGCTTCCCGGAAATGAGTGTCCGGTCCGCGCGTTACGATACTGGGGTAGGCGCGGACGGAGAGCGGGCATCCTGCCTGCTCCCGGCGGGCGTCTCGCCCGACGGTGGGAACGAACGCAAACGTAGCTGTAGGTCAATAACGACGGCGCCCCAACTCGCCTATTTCAGGTCCAACCGCCGCAGGGTATAGCCAACATCTACGTTCGCCTTCGTCCCCACCGTCGGGCGAGACGCCGCGCCGGGAGCAGGCAGGATGCCCGCTCTCCGCGCAAGTGCCACCGATAACCGATAACCGACAACGCGCCGGACACTCATCTCCGGGAAGCTGTACTTAGCGTTGGCAGGAATAAAACGGCCTTGTCTCGTCGCGAACCAGCCCGATTTCTTCCAAAATCGTGCGTTTCTACCCCTCGAAGGGCCGTTCGGACTCACAGAATTTGAGTACCGACTCAAATCATTTGAGTACCGACTCAAAAAATATGAGTCCGGACTCAAAAAACATGAGTACCGACTCACGAAATTTGAGTCCGTACTTAAAAAGTGTGAGTCGCGACTCAAAAAATGTGAGTCCAGATTCAGATGAGATGATTGCCGACTCAAAACTTGTGAGTACCGACTCAGGAAATTTGAATGCGGACTCACAAACTTTGAGTACGGACTCAAAAGATTTGAGTACCGAGTCAAGAAGTTTGAGTGCGGATTCAAAGGATGTGAGTACCGATTCAAACAACTTGACTGCGGCATCACGAAACGGAGTCGGAGACTGGGGGGTTACGGCGGATCGCTCGTCCCCAACTTTGTCCAGGGGCCGCAGCGGGCGATGCGCCAGAAGGTCTTCGCGCCGCCGATGAGGAAGCCGTGTTTGCGGATCGACTCGTGTCCGTACCAGGAGCAGGTGGGGGTGAAGCGGCATTCGACGACGCCGCGAAGGTGGGGGGAGACGTGGGTTCGGTATTGGTCGATGGCGACGAGGGTCATGCGGGCGTCGAGGGCGTAGCGGGGGGGGACCAGGAGGTCGTGGGCGATCCAGATGGCGAACAGGAGGACGGCGATTCGTTTGCCGCGGGTCATAGCCTGTCATTCCGAGCGACGCGAGGAATCCCCGGCTTGGGATTCGCGGGACGCGCGTTTACGAGTCCGATCAGAGGGTGGACGGTTAGGCGCGGGGGTTCTTCGCGTCGCTCAGAATGACGGCGCGGCGTAGCCGCAACCAAACCGGGATGCAGACAAGGGCTTGGCAAGCACGGCCCCCTCATCCGCCTTCGGCACCTTCTCCCCCAGCTGAAAAGCGCTGGGGGAGAAGGACTCTCGATGATAGAAAGGAGCGAGCTCTTTTCGGGGCGACCGCACGTTTTGCGAAATCCTCGCGTCACGCCCGGAAACCAAGGGTTAGTAGTACAGAGGCTCATCGCTCCGCGGCTTTCGCTTCGTCCCACAATGCGTCCATCTCTTCCAGCGTCAGGTCATCCACGTTGCGGCCGCTTTCGCGGACTTGCGACTCCATCGAGCCGAAGCGGCGGGTGAATTTGCGGTTGGTCGACTGGAGCGCTTCTTCCGCGTTCACGTCGAGCTTGCGGGCGATGTTTGCGATGGTGAAGAGGAGGTCGCCGACTTCGTCGTGGACCTTTGTTTCATCGCCCGATGCGATGGCTTCGTGCAGCTCGGCGATCTCTTCGTCGAGTTTAAGAAACACGTCCTCTGTTCGCCGCCAGTCGAAGCCGACGCGGGCTGCTTTCTCGGTCAGACGCGAGGCGCGCAGGAGTGCGGGGAGCGACTGCGGGACGCCGGACAGCACGCTCTTGTTCTCCGCTTTCCGTTCCTCGTTCTTCAGCTTTTCCCAGTTGACGAGGACCTGTTCGGCATCGTTGGCCTCGACGTCGCCGAAGACGTGGGGATGGCGGCGGACCAGCTTGTCGTGGATGGCGGTGACGGCATCGTAGATGTCGAACGATCCTTCTTCGCGGGTCAGCTCGGCGATGAAGACGGCCTGGAGGAGAGAGTCGCCCAGCTCCTCGACGAGCGCGGCGCGGTCATCGCGGTCGATGGCGTCGACGACCTCGTAGGACTCCTCGATCACGAACGGTTTCAGGCTCGGCAGTGTCTGCTTGCGGTCCCAGGGACAGCCATCAGGCCCGCGTAGTCTTTGCATGAGCTGCACGAGCTCGTCAAAGGAGCGTTTCGGCATTTGTGTCATTCTAAGCGGTCGATTCCAGGTGGTAGCATCTACCGTCGATTCAGCTTCGCCATCATCCATGTCGAATCAGGTCCTGATTGTGGCCTCCGAGGCGGCGGCAAAAGCTCCCGCCGACGTTGCCGCTTCGCTCAGCTTCACACCGGTTGTGACCGGCTCGGAGCAGGAGGCGCTGGATCTTCTTGATCGGGAGACGTTCGCGCTCATCGCCGTCAGCAGCGGCGAATCGTGGCAGCGCCTTCGGGATGAACTGGACCGGACGCAGCCGGCCGCCCGAATTCTCGAGTTGCCGGAGGCGAATGGCGACGACGGGCTGGTGCGGCGGCTGATGATCCGTTATCTCGACCGCCGGGCGCGGCCGCAGCATTTCAGCTCCGAGGAGCGCTACCGGTTCCTCTCCAACATCCTCGAATCGTTCACCGGAACGCTCGAGCTGAAGGAAGTGCTGCGGAGGATCGTCTCGATCACGCGGCAGGAGTTCGGCGCCGACCGCGCCTGGCTGCTGCACCCTGTCAACGAACTGGCTGAGTTCGCGAAGGTGCGATTCGCGGTCAGCGCGCCGGCTTATTCGGTCCAGCATGACCAATCGCCGTCATCGTTATCGTTGAAACGCTCCGCAAAAATGATCCGGCGCCTCCTCGAAGCCGACGGACCGATCGTGATCATGGCGGATGATCCCGATCTCGATCGCGAGCAGGCCGAGATCTTTCAGGTCCGCTCTGAGATGGTGCAGGTTCTCCGTCCGCGCGATGACGAGCCGTGGGCGTTCGGGCTCCATCAATGTTCGGCGCCGCGGGAGTGGACGGATGAAGAGATCTCGCTCTTCGCCGAGATCGGCCGTTACGCCACGCTGGCGCTCAACAACACGTTGCTTCACGAGCGGGCGGTCCGCGAGATGGCCAAGGTGAATGCCATTCTCGACCAGATTCCGGAGTCGGCCGCGATCTACAACGCCGATGGCCAGCTCGAGCGGATGAACGCCGCGGCGCAACGCGAGCCGGTTTCGCTTTTCGCACCCGATCCCGAGGGGCGGCTGCGCAAGAATCGGCACCGCTACATCGACGGAAGTCCACTGGAAGCCGACGACCTTCCGTCGATGCGGGCCGTGCGCGGCGAGATCGTCAAGTCCGACTACCTCGTGCACGATGTGCGCAGCGGCGACGACCGCGTCGTCAATCTGAAAGCGGCGCCCATCCGCGACGACCGCAACCACGTCATCGGCTCGGTGGTGCTCTCACGCGATGTCACTGACGAGCGGCAGACCGCGGAACGCGAAGCGTGGCGCCGCCGCCGCGCCGAATGTCTGGCCAACCTCGGCGTCGACGCCGTGACGGTGCAGCCATCGTTCGAAGAGCTCGACGAGCCTGCCCGCCGCGTCGCCGATGCCGTCGGCGGCACGGCCATGATCTACCTCTATCACGGTGCTTCGAGCGAGCTACACATGGTCGGCATGGCCTCGGTGGCGCCGGTCGCGAATGAAGTGCATCGCTTCCGCGACTACCTTGCGCACACTCCCTATCACGCAGGCGAAGGCATCCCGGGGACGGTCTTCCAGATCGGAAGGCCTCTGCTCTACTCCGAGTTCGGCGCGAAAGCGGCTGCCGACTTCACGCGCGATCCGGCGGAAGGGGAGATCGTGGCGGCGATGAACGAGCAGACACTGATCGCGACGCCGATCGAATCGTACGGCGACCGCATCGGTGCGCTGGTCATCGCCCGCTCCGACTCGCGGCGGAGTTTCGACGCCGAGGATCTCGAATTCGCGCAGGCCGTGGCCGAGCGCATCGGCGCGGCAAGCCATATCCATCGACTGACGCGCATCTCGCAGGAAGGCCATCGCGCCGCCGAGGAGCTGGCGCGGCGTGAGGTCGATGCCCGCGTCCGTTTCGAGGCTGTCATCGAGACCGCGCCGATCGGCGTGGCTGTCTTCTCCGCCGACGAGCTCCGTTTCGAGCTGGCCAACGCGCGGTTTGTCGATTTTGTCGAACGTCTTGGCAAGATCGCGCTCGATACCCGCCTCATCGGCCTGCGCGTCGATGAAGTCATCCCCTCGCTGGAGAAGCCGCTCAAGCAGGTCGCCGAGTCGGGCGAGATGCGTTTCGACGAAGCCTTCAAGGCCGACACGAAGCCGACGCCGACGTACATCAACCGCATCGTCTCGGCCGTCCGTGGGCGATTCTCCGGGATCACGCAGAGCCTTACCGTGCTGATTCAGGACGTGACCGACCAGGTCAACGCCCGCCGCGAGATCGAGGATCTTGCGCAGGCGATGGCCGAGCGCTCGGCACGCCTCGACTCCATCCTCAGCTCGATGACGGACGGTCTCTGGGTCTACGACGTGAACGGGCAGGTCGTCTCCGTCAACGAAGCGGCCATCACCATGTTTGGTTTCGGATCGCGCACCGAGGCGGTCGAGCACGGTTCGTTCGCGCCGCTCAGTCTCCGCTATCCCGACGGCCGGCCGATCCCGGCCGACGATCTGCCGCACGCCCGCGCGCTCCGTGGTCTGACCGTGCCCGACTACCTGGCCATCGCCCGGCACTTCATCACCGGCAAGGATCTCGACCTCTCCATCGCCGTGGCGCCGATCGAAAGCAACGGCATCGTCGGCGCCGTGCTTGTGATCCGCGACATCACCGCGCTGCAGGAGCTCGATCGCAAGAAGGACGAGTTTCTCTCCGTCGCCTCACACGAGCTTCGCACGCCGCTGACGACGATCAAGGGTTACACGCAACTGCTGTCGCAAACGATCGGCGATCTCCCCCCCGAGGAGCGGTCAACGTACCTCAACGCCGTGCTCGGCGAAGTGGAGCGGATGATGGGCCTGATCTCCGAGTTGCTCGACGTCTCGCGCATCGAGACCAACCGGCTGCAGATCGACCGGCAGCGCATCCACTGGCGCGAATTCCTCGACCGGCGTGCCAACGCATTCCGCGTGCAGAACCCGGCGCGGACGATCAGCTTTTCGGCCGAGGTGCCGGAGACGGTGCTGCTCGTCGACCCCGACCGGATGCGGCAGGTGGTCGACAATCTGATCTCGAACGCGATCAAGTACTCCGCCGAGGGGACCGACATCGAGTTGGTCACGCAGATCGACGGTAATCACATGCTGACCGCGGTCATCGACCGCGGTATCGGCATCCCCCGCGACGAGATCCCGAAGCTGTTCGAGCGTTTCCACCGCGCGCGCAATGTGTCCAGCCGCTATTACGGCGGCCTTGGCCTTGGCCTCTACATCGCCAAGGCAATCGTCGAAGCGCATAACGGCTCGATCAGCGTGGTCAGCGAAGAGGGACAGGGCGCTACGTTCACCATTCGCCTGCCGCTGCCTTAGAGCTTCTGACCGTCACTCTGACCGCCACCCTTTCCGATACAATCCGCGCGCTTTCGACGGAGGTCCCTGATCGTGCGTTTCAGCCTGCTCCCCCGTGAAGAGACTTTCTACGCCGACTTTATCGCCATGGCCGACCAGCTCAAGGTTGGCGCCATGCTGCTCGAACAGATGTTCGCCACCGATCCGCCGATCGCCGACAAGGCGCACGAGATCAAAGAAGTCGAGCACAAGTGCGACTTCCTCACCCACGAGATCATCCAGCGGCTCAACAAGACCTTCGTGACGCCGATCGACCGCGAAGACATCCATTCGCTGGCCCGCACGCTCGACGACGTGATGGATGCGATCGACAATGCCGCCGCGCTGGTACCGCTCTACCGCATCGACCGCGTCCGCTTCGGCGCGCGCGAGCTGGCCAAGATCATCTCGTCGTCCGCCGAGGTTGTGCGAAACGCGGTCATGGCACTGGAGAAACACAGCGGCGTTCTCGAATGCGCCGTCGAGATCAACCGGCTCGAGAACGAGGCCGACCGGGTCCATCAAAAAGCCGTCGGGCAGCTCTTCGACGAAGAGCGCGATCCGATCGCCGTGATGAAGTGGAAGGAGATCCTCGATCTCCTCGAGGATGCCACGGACCGTTGTGAAGACGTGGCCAATCTCCTGGAAAACGTGGTCGTGAAACATAGCTGATGCCGAGCCACCTCTTTCTGATCGTCGCCGGTCTGATCGGCGTGGCGTTGGTGTTCGACTACATCAACGGGTTTCACGACGCCGCGAACTCGATCGCCACGATCGTCTCCACGCGCGTGCTGTCGCCCGGTCAGGCCGTGATCTGGGCCGCCTTCTTCAACTTCGTGGCCGCGTTCGGCTTCGGAACGGCGGTGGCCAAGACCATCGGCAAGGGGATGATCGACATCCGCGCCGTGACCTTCGGCGTCATCTTCGCCGGGCTGATGGGCGCGATCATCTGGGATTTGATCACCTGGTACTTCGGCCTGCCGACGAGCTCTTCGCATGCGCTGATCGGCGGCTACGCAGGGGCGGCCGTGGCTCGGGCCATGTCGTTCAGCGTCATCGAGCCGAGCGGGTGGTCGAAGACGCTGATCTTCATCGTGGTCTCGCCGGTCATCGGCCTGATTGCCGGCCTCGGGCTGATGACGGCGACCTTCTGGATTTGCCGCCGCGTGACGCCGCAACGCGTCGACCGGTGGTTCCGCCGTCTGCAACTCCTCTCGGCGGCCGCCTTCAGCCTCAGCCACGGCGCCAATGATGCGCAAAAGACCATGGGCATCGTCGCCGGCGTTCTCTTCACCGCCGGTTACATCAAAGTTTTCGAAATCCCGTTCTGGGTCATCCTGGCCGCTCATGCCGCCATCGGCCTCGGCACCCTGGCCGGAGGCTGGCGCATCATCCATACCATGGGCTCGAAGATTACGAAGCTACAGCCGGTCAGCGGCTTCGCCGCGGAGACCGGCGCCGCGATCGCCATCTTCACGGCCACCTACTTCGGCATCCCCGTCTCGACGACACACGCCATCACCGGCGCGATCGTCGGGGTCGGCGCCACCAAGAGGCTATCGGCCGTCCGCTGGGGCGTCGCCGGCCGTATCGTCTGGGCCTGGATCCTGACGATCCCCATGGCCGCGTTCATGGGCGGCCTGATGTACTGGGTGGCAGCGGCGTTTGGGGCGAAGTAGACCCGGGAATCCGCGCGACATAGCCTCAATAACGGCAATGTCGAAGGAGCCTTGGGCAACCAACGCCGCCGGCCGTGCCGGCAGAATTTTTTGGATATACTGGCCGTTTCCAGAGCGACCCCGAAAGAGTCCTCAACGAGGTAAAGCCAATGAAACCAGAGATTCACCCGAAATATCAGCAGGTCCAGGCGCACTGCGCCTGCGGCGAAACGTGGATGACCGGCTCGACGAAAAAAGAGATGCGCGTCGAGATCTGCTCGAAGTGCCATCCCTATTTCACGGGCAAGCAGAAGCTGCTCGATACAGCCGGACGCATCGACCGCTTCCAGCAGCGCTACGCCAAGAAGGCCGGCCCGAAAGAAGCCGCGGCAAAATAATGTCCCTTCGGAAGGCATGGCTCGGAGCGGCAAAGCTGATCAGCGGTACGTTCGGCGCTGTGACGAATGGCCTTACCTCGGCGATGCCGGCAGCGACTGCTGACCGCAACGTCGACATGCTCATCGGCGGTCAGGCCGTGATCGAGGGCGTGATGATGCGCTCGCTCACCGGCTACTCGGTCGCCGTGCGGCAACCGAACGGCGATGTGGCCATCAAGAAAGACAAGCTCGTCTCGGTCACGACCAAGTACCCGTTCCTCAAGTTTCCGGTTCTTCGCGGCTCGGTCGTTCTGATCCAGTCGCTGATTCTCGGCATCCGCGCGCTGAACTATTCGGCGAACGTGGCCACCGAGACCCAGGTAGGCGAGCAGGAGATGTCGAGCTGGGCGGTGGCGAGCTCGATGCTGATCGCGCTGGTCCTCGGCGTCGGCGTGTTCATCCTGGCGCCGCTCGGAATCACTAACCTGATCCGTCACTACTTCGCGCCGCGGATGGGCAACATCGCCTACAACGCCATCGACGGCGTCCTGCGCGCGGTCTTCTTCTTCGTCTACATCCTCTCGATCTCGTTCATGGATGAGATCAAGCGCGTTTTTCAGTACCACGGCGCCGAGCACAAGACGGTCTACACGTTCGAAGCGAATGAGGACCTCACCGTGGAGAATGCGCGCACCAAATCGACCCTCCATCCGCGTTGCGGTACCAGCTTCCTGATGTTCGTGATGGCGATCTCCATCCTGGTCTTTTCACTCGTGCCGTCGACGGTGCCGTTCGCGGTCAAGTTTCTCGCCCGCGTCGTGCTGATTCCGCTGATCGCCGGCCTTGCTTACGAGGTCATCCGCTTCTCGGCCCGTCACCTCGCCAATCCGGTCTGCCGGATGCTGACCCGGCCGGGTATGTGGCTTCAGAAGATCACCACGAATGAGCCCGACGACATGCAGCTCGCCGTGGCCATCACCGCGCTGAAAGAAGCGCTCATGTACGACGTGGTGGACGAGACCCAGGCCGCCGTCGCTTAGCTACGCTTCTGATATCGATCGTGGGAAGGTGCATGCCGCGCCTTCCCATTTTTGTTTCTGGCGGGACCGCACCATGTACGAAAAACTGGACGAAATCGAAAAACGCTTCGAGGAACTGCAACAGAAGATGGCCGATCCGGCCGTGGCCACCGATGTGGCCGTGTTCCGCGACACGATGAAGGCGGTGTCGGAGATCGACGATGTCGTGGCGAAGTACCGCGAGCTGAAGGACATCCGCAGGCGTCTGGCCGACGCCCGCGAGATGCTGCGTTCCGACGATGACATGCGCGAGCTCGCCGAGATGGAGATCGCCGAGCTGGAGCCGAAGGCGCCGGCGCTGGAGAAAGAGATCCAGCTCCTCCTGCAGCCGAAGGATCCGAATGACGACAAGAACGTGTTCGTAGAGATCCGCGCCGGCACGGGTGGTGACGAGGCATCCCTCTTCGCGGCAGAGATCATGCGCATGTACGTCCGCTACGCCGAGATGAAGCGTTGGAAGGTCGACATGACGGATGCGAATTACTCCTCCGTGAACGGCATCAAAGACGCCACGCTGCTCATCGAAGGGAACAAGGTCTACTCGCGGCTCAAGTTCGAATCGGGTGTCCACCGCGTGCAGCGGGTTCCGCAGACGGAGACCCAGGGCCGTATCCACACCTCGGCCATCACGGTGGCGGTGCTCCCCGAGGTCGAGGACATCGACATTCAGGTGAATGAGAAAGACCTGCGCATCGACACGTTCTGCTCGTCGGGGCCGGGCGGACAGTCGGTCAACACCACCTACTCCGCGGTACGGATGACGCATCTTCCCACCGGCGTGGTCGTGTCGTGTCAGGACGAAAAGTCGCAGATCAAGAACCGCCAGAAGGCGCTCAAGGTGCTGAAGGCGCGCCTCTACGACATCGAGCGCCAGAAGCGGGAGGATGATCTCTCAGCCACGCGCAAGGGCCTGATCGGGACCGGCGACCGGTCAGAGAAGATTCGGACCTACAACTTCCCGCAGGACCGCGTCACGGACCACCGCATCGGCCTGACCGTCCACAACCTCCCCGACATCATGAACGGCAACCTCGACATTCTCCTCGAGGCGCTCATCGGTCATTTCCAGGCGGAGAGGCTGCGGGAAGCGGTCGAGGCGCGGTAAGATTTCGCCATGTCGCGAACATTCGAAGAAGTGCGCGATGAGGCGATGGCATTGAGTCCGTCGGAGCGGGGCTGTCTGGCCGAAGAATTGTGGGACAGTAATCGAACGGGAGAAGAGCTGGAAATCGATCGTGCCTGGGCTATCGAAGTCGATCGGCGGGTGGCTGAAATCGACGCCGGCATAGGTACGCTCATTCCCGGAGAAGATGTGATTCGCGAGCTTCGCGCAAAGTATGGCAAGCGTTCTCGTCGTCCGTGACGAAGCTCGTCGCGAGCTTCTGGAAGCGCGCGACTATTATGATGAGTAGCGCCGCGGGTACGGCGTGCGGTTCATAGAGGCTGTCGAGCGTGAGTTCGCGCTTCTTCTCCAATTCGAGAATATCGGCAAGTCAGTCGGTAGCGGTGTCCGTCGTCGCACGGTGAGTGATTGGCCGTACGGTATTTTCTATCGCCTTCGCGGCGACGAATTGATCATCGTTGCAGCCGCCCATCACCGCCGCCGTCCCGGTTACTGGCGCTCCCGCTTGCGCTAAGCTCCGTTCATGAAATCCCGCATCGATCAGGTCCTCAAACGCGCTCAGGCCGAATATCTCGACACGCTTCTCCCGCCACGCGATCCGCTGCTGGCGGGGATGGAGGCATTCGCGGCGGAGCATGGACATCCGATTGCTGACCCCGAGCTGGGGCAGCTCATGCGGCTTCTGGTGCGGGCGAAACAGCCGAAACACCTGATCGAGGTCGGCACCAACATCGGCTACTCCGTGATCGTTCTCGGGCGGGAGTGTCCGGCGGATGCGGTGATCGAGACCATCGAGCTCGACCGCGACATCCTGGCCACGGCCAAACGCTTCGTCGGCGAGGCGCATCTCACGTGCGAGGTGAAGTTCCATCAGGGAGCGGCTCTCGATGTGCTCCCGACGTTGGCCGGACCATTCGACTTCGTCTTTATCGACTGCGTGAAGACAGAATACGAGCAGTACCTCGATCAGCTCCTGCCGAAGCTGGCGTCTGGCGCGATGATCGTTTGCGACAACCTCCTGTGGGGCGGCAAGGTCGCGGAAGACGTCCACGATCCGTCGACCGATGCACTGCGTGCGTTCAACGAACGCATCGCCTCGGACCCGCGGCTGACGACGATCGTTCTCGCCGCGGGCGACGGGGTCGGGATCTCGATCGTCAACTAGAAGGCCGCCCGGAGGGCGGCCTTCTCGGTTGATTCGACTTGAGTCGGCTTATTTTGCCGCGGACTTGGCAGGCGCGCCGGCCTTGATCGTCGCCTTCATCGGCACGGTCACGATGGGATTCATCTTGTCGTTCGTGTAGATCTTTACCGTGCCGTCGACGTCGCCCGGCTTGGCATCTTTGGCGATCTGCAGCGTCACTTCGTACTCGCCCTTGTTGGCAGTCGGCTTCACGCTCGATACGACGGTCGGTACGCTCGACTCCACCTTGGAGACGACGAACGACTCGGGAGCACGAAGGTTGTTCGAATGCAGGATCACCGTGCGCGTCGCCGCAACATCGACCGGCGAGACCTCGCCGAAGTTCAGCGCCGTCGGCTCGATGCGAAAGGACGGACGGACCACGCCGGAAATGCTGACGACGTACTCCGGCTGATGCTTCGAAGTGGTGATGATGCGGACGTGGTCGGAGAGCGGGCCGAGCTTCGTGTCGGGGCCGCCGACGGTGATCTTCACCTTGTACTGATCCTGGCCCGGGCGCCCGACGTTCGGAGCCTTGTCCGTTTCGGTGGCGATCTTCTCGTAGGTCGCATTCACCCACTTGACCGGCTCGTTCGTGGTCGGATCGATGGGCAACTCCACCTTCGTGACCGCGAACGGCTCTTCCTCTTCGGAGTAGAGGATGACGTTCTGTGATTCGGTCTCGCCATGGAGAAGGTTGAAACGGACGAAGCCGGCCGGGAACGCCTCCACGTACGGCTTCACGATCGCATGGATCGTAAGCTGCGAGGTGGGCGTGGTCAGATCATTCGTCTCCAGCGTGACCGTCTTCGCGATCGGGCCGACGAAGGCGGTCGTGTCGACGTGTGCCGTAACCTTTCCGGTCTCGCCAGGCTTGATGACCTTGTCGAAATCGGCGACCGTGCAGCCGCATCCAGGCTTGGCTGAGGTGATCACCAGGTCGGCGTCGCCGGTGTTCTTGACCAGGAACGACCAGTCGAGCTTTTCACCCTTGGAGATCGTGCCGTAATCCTTGATCGGCTCGACGATGGTGAGGCGGGGTGCGGCGTCTTTGGCCGCGGGCTCAGCCTTCTTCTCGGCGGGAGCCACGCTCTTTTTCGCTTTGACCGGCTGATCGGCGGCAAACGAAATGGCGGCGGTCAACGCGACGAGGACCGCGATCATGACGACTAGAATTCGCTTCGACGACATGGACAAAATCCTCCTGTGTTGGACGACGTGAACATTTCTTGTGAACCGCCGGATTCGAACATCACACCGCGGATGACGATTCCCTCCGCCGGGCGTCGTCCATTCTACAATCAGCCGCCGCGGAGCACGCTTCTTGCTCAGTCGGCGCCGCAATGGCTCACATCAAAGAACTGCTACCAGTCAAAAAGGTCTATCTCGTCGGCATCGGCGGGACCGCGATGGCCTCGCTTGCCGGCATGCTTCAGGAACGCGGGTACGAAGTTGCGGGCTCGGATGAGCACGTCTACCCTCCGATGTCCACCTATCTCGAACGCCTCGGCATAGCAGTGCTCGAAGGGTATACGAAAGACCACCTGGTGACGTTCCATCCCGACCTGGTCGTGATCGGCAACGCCGCCGCCTCCACCAATGCCGAGGCGGCCGGTACGCTCGAGCTCGACCTGGCGTACACATCCATGCCCGTGGCGATCCATCAGCTCTTCATCAAAGAGAAACACTCCATCGTCGTAACCGGCACGCACGGTAAGACGACGACCACCTCGCTGATGGCCTGGCTGCTCGAATCGGCGGGCCGCGATCCCAGCATGGTCGTCGGCGGGATCCCGCTGAATTTCAATCAGAACTTCAAGCTTGGAAGCGGACAGGACTTCGTCATCGAAGGCGACGAATACAACACAGCGTTTTTCGATAAGGGTCCGAAGTTCCTGCACTACGGAGCGAACACGCTGCTCGTCAACAACATCGAGTTCGACCATGCCGACATCTACGCCAATCTCGACGCGATCATCGATGCCTTCCGCAAGGGCGTTCAACAGGTGGCGCCGGGTGACGTGATCGTGGCTAACGGCGACGATGCCAACGTGACGACTCTTCGTGCGGACGCGCGGGCGCGATGGTTCACGTTCGGGACATCGCGCGGCTGTGACATCACCGCCACGGACATGGAGTTCACTCCCGAAGGAGGCGCGTTCACAGCGCGGTGGCAGGGGAGCGAATGGTTCCGTTTCCGTACGACGCTTTCCGGGCAGCACAACGTCGTCAACGCTCTCGCCGACATTGCCATCTCCCGCCTGCGCGGCCTCTCCGCCGAGGAGATTCAGCGCGGGCTGGAGACCTTCAAGGGGATCAAACGGCGCATGGAGGTGCGGGGCGTCGAGCGCGGCGTCACCGTCATCGACGATTTCGCTCATCACCCCACCGCCATCGAAACGACCCTGGCCGGCGCGAAGCGACGCTACCCGGGACGGCGGATCTGGGCGCTCTTCGAGCCGCGCTCGATCACGTCGAGCCGCAAGGAGTTCGAAGCCGGATACATCCAAGCTTTCCACCAGGCAGACCGGGTCATCATCGGACCGATCTTCCACAAGGGGCGCTACGAAACGCGTTACGGCCTCGACAAGATGATGTCCGCGGCCGCGATCGTCGACCGGCTCAACGATGACGGTATCCGCGCGGAACAGATCGAAGATTTCGACGCCATCGCGGAAGTCGTCGCTCGCGATGCGCGGCCGGACGACGTCATCATGGTCATGTCATCCGGTGCGTTCGGGGGAGTGCACGAGAAGATCCTGGAACGGCTGTCATCGCGCTAACCACCACAACCCCGCCCACACCTTCACATCAATGAGCACTCCTTCGTCGCCCTTGCGCGTTAACCATTCGTCGATGTCGTTGCGCGGAACGCGGTGGACGGTGATGTCTTCGCCGGCAACTCCACCTCCAGCTCCGCGCTGCGAAAGTCCTCTGGCGCGGTAGAAAGCCACTGTCTCCGAGGTGATGCCGGGCGACGTCGGGCCGGCCGTGAGGCGCTCGACCTTCGCGCAGGCGTACCCGGTCTCTTCTTCCAGCTCGCGCCTAGCTGTTTCGTCGGGGTCCTCTCGGCCGTCTTCGTCACCGACAAGGCCGGCGGGGAAGTCGATGACGCGCGCGTTGACAGGGCGGCGAAGCTGTTCGACGAGGATGACGTGGTCGTCGTCCGTTACAGCCAGGATCACAACCGCCGACTTCCCCTTCTTCCGTTCGACGAACTCCCAGCCGTCGTGCTCCAGAACCAGTACGTGCTTTCCCTCGAAGATCTGCCGCATCGTCAGAAGAGACTACCTTGAGGCGTCGGGCGGCGGAAAGCCTCCGTCGACATCTCGTTCCGTTTCTCGTTCAGGTGCAGCCTGCGGCAGGTGACCTCGAACAGCGACTTGATCTGGTCGGCGAAGATCCCTTTGCCGCGCTGGCGGACACCCCATTGCGGGTCGTACAGTTTGCCCTCGCGCAGCTCGCGGACGCGGTTCATCACCTTCTCCTTGCGGTCGGGGTAATGCTCGTCGAGCCATCGCTCGAACAGCGGCGCCACCGCCCACGGAAGGCGCAGAACGACGAAGCCAGCCGATGTCCCGCCGGCCTTGGCCACCGCGGAAAGGATGGCCGGCATCTCGTGATCGGTGATGGCCGGGATGACGGGTGCCACGATCGCGCCGACCGGGATCCCGGCCTTGGCCAGCATCTCGATCGCGGCGAGGCGCAGTTCCGGCCGCGAGGCGCGCGGCTCCATCAGATTCGCGAGGTGCGGATCGAGCGTGGTTACCGAGATGTGCACCAAGACCGCATTGTGCGCCGCCAGCTCCTGCAGGATGTCGATGTCGCGGGTGACGAGGTGATTCTTGGTGATGATGGCGACCGGATTGCGAAACTCCGCCAGAACGGCCAGACAGCGGCGCGTGATCTCCAGCTTGCGCTCGATCGGTTGATAAGGATCGGTCACGCCGCTGATTGCGATCGTGCGCGGCGTGTACTTCTTCGACATCAGCTCCTCGCGCAGAAGCTCCGGCGCGTCCTCCTTGACCAGGATCTTGGTCTCGAATTCGAGCCCTGCCGAAAATCCGAGGAACTCGTGCGTCGGCCTGGCGAAACAGTAAATGCAACCGTGCTCGCAGCCGCGATAGGGATTGATGCTCGTGTCGAAGCCGACGTCCGGGCTGTCGTTGTGGGCCAGGATCGTGCGCGTCGGATCGCGGAGAAACAGCGTGCGCGGCAGCGGAGCCGGCTCGTCGTCGTTCTGCGCGGCATCATCGTCGTGGACGTATTCGAGGCGCTCAAAGCGGTTCTGCGGGTTCCAGCTCGCGCCGCGGCCCTTGATAGGAGTGTTGATCGGTTCGGGGTTCGACATCGAATCGAGCGTACCGCGCGCGTCAAGAAATTCTACGAAGGGTAGAAAAACGCCCGATTCAGCGATTGACCGCGTCGATTTCGCGCATCTTCCTTAACCGTGGCGCCCACGCCATCGTCAGCACTACGACGACGAGAGTCATAACGCCTCCGAAGATCACGGAGGGCACCGTGCCGAGGATGCGCGCGGCCACGCCTGACTCGAACGCGCCAATCTCGTTCGAAGAGCCGATGAAGATCTGATTCACCGACGACACGCGCCCGAGCATGTGTTGCGGTGTCAGCGTCTGCATCAACGTTCCCCGGATGACGACGCTTACGTTGTCAGCCATGCCGCTGATCGTCAGCAAAGCCAGCGAGAGCCAGAAATTGCGCGAGATGGCGAACGCGATGGCTGCCAGACCGAAGATGGCCACCGAGGCAAAAAGGGCCGCGCCCGTGCGGCGCATCGGCGGGCGGTGGGCCACGATGATGCCGGTGATGAGCGAGCCCGCCGCCGGTGCGGCCCTGAGAACACCAAGACCCTGTGGTCCCGCGCCGAGTAGGTGGGCAAAGATCGGCAGAAGCGCCACAGCACCGCCGAAGAGAACGGAAAAAAGATCGAGTGTCATCGCCGCAAGAAGGATGCGCTGACCGAGGAGGAACCTGATGCCGATGCGCAGGCTTTCGCCGATCGGCATCTCAAGGTCTTCCTGAGGCCTGGCGTCGTGCCGGACCAGCCAGAGCGAGGCCAGTGCCAGAGCCATCATGATCGTCACGACCACATAGGCTGCCGCTGCACCGGAAAAGCCGTAAATCATGCCGCCGATGGCCGGGCCAAGAACCGCGGCAAATTGCCACGTCGAACTGCGCCATGCCACAGCGTTGGCAAAGAGGTCGCGCGTCACGACCTCGGCCGAAAGCGCCGAGAAGGCGGGCCGGATGAAGCTGCGGGCGATGCCGCTGAGAAAGATGACGAGATAGATCGGCCAGACATGCCCGCTTCCGATCATTCCGCTCGTCGTGAAGAGCAGAAGTGCGATTGCCGACAGCAGCATTGCAAACGTGCCTGCCATGACGATCGGCCGTCGCGGCAAGCGGTCCGCGACGTGGCCGGCGTACAGTGCCACGGCAATGAGCGGCAGTGCCTCAGCCAGGCCGATCATCCCGAGGGCCAGTGGGTCATGCGTGGCCTGGAAGACCTGCCAGCCGACCACGACGATCTGCGCCTCGCGCGCGACTGTCGACGTCGCGTAGCCGAGGATTAGCCAGAGAAAGTTTCTGACGCGCAGCGCGGCATAGGGGTCGTGCGTGGCCAAGCGGGCGCGGAGCGTACCATCGTCAAATGAGGTTGACGAAGACACAAATCGCGTACGCGCTGCTGATGTTCTGTGCCTCCGCGCGGCTGCTGCTGCAGATGGCGGCCCTCCCACCGTATGCCGGACTCGACGAGGTTTACCACGTGGCACGGCTGGCGTTCGTGCGCGCCGAGCATCGCAATCCGACGACGACAGAGGTTTCGATTCCGCCGTATCTGATGAACAGTATCGCCACGGCGCGGGATGCGATGCCTTCGATGGGGGAGGCAGGCGAGCGATGGCCGGCGATCGTCGCCGCACGAAACGGCCGCGTCATCATCGACCGCCCCCTCACACCCGCTGACCTGAAACCATACGTCGTCAAGAACTACGAGGCGCAACAGACGAGCCTCTACTACTCGCTCGCCGCACCTTTCGTGCCGGTTCGCAGCGCTCTTTTCGAGTTGCGCGAATGGCGTGCCCTGTCGCTCCTATTCGCTTTGATTACGGTGATTGCGACCGCGGAGATCGGCCGGCGCTGGCTCGGACCGATCGGCATTCTCGGCGGGGCCATTCTCGTTTCGTTGCCGACCTGGGAAACGCTCGTCCTCCGCGCCGGCAACGACGCCTTCGCCTGCATGCTCGTTGCCGTGGCCGTGGCCATCAGCGTGTCCGCCCCTCGGCGGCCACTGGCGATCGCTGCCGAGGCGCTGGCGTGGGGGCTGGCGCTGAACGCGAAGATGTACACATGGCCGCTGCTGATCATCCTTCCGGTTCTGTGGTGGCGTCAGCGTGCGACGAAGAAGCGTCTCATCGCCGTGGTGGTCATTTCGCTGCTCGCCGTTCTGTTTACGTTCGCCGAGCTCTCCTCGCGTACCCACAACCCGCTGGGTGTCGTGGCCTTCGACCGGCCGGGTGGCGTGGTCTACGAGGCGAAGATCAGCATCAGCGAGATCGTTCGCGTCACGATCGCCAGCGCAGCGTGGACGTCGGGGCAGTTCAACGATGCGTTGCGGCCGGTGGCGATAGCGGCTTATCTGGGGCCGATCGTTCTGATCCTGCTGCTCGCGGTTCGGAGGCGAGACTCCGGGCCAGCCGGCGAGACGCCAGCGCTCCTGGCGTTTGCCGCGATTGGTGCGTTCGCGCTGGCGCAAACGTACAACGTCACTGCCTGTGTCCTGGCAAACCGAAGCGGCAATCCGATCCCAATTGGAGGAAAAGAGGGGTGGTACTGGTACGTTCTCGCGCCCGTGGTCATCCCGGCGCTGCTGATGCCGGCGCTGTCGCGTTGGCGAATCGCGGCATGGTGGCTTGTGGTCTGGGACGTTGTCATCACCGAGGTCGCCCTCTTTCATGACTTCGCGGGGACCTCGTATCCGACGCACGGATCGTTGCTCTTTCGCTGGGGTCCGCTGCACCTTCCTTTCACGGCGCATCTTGCTGATGTCGGTGTCGGGCCGCTGGCGGCGTGGACGACGGCCATCCGGATCGTCCATCTGGCTGCCTTCTTCAGCTTAGAATCGCTTTTGCATCGAATGAGGCCGAATG
>Ga0210402_10000218_pt1 | contig 66198 bp, 61 predicted proteins | sample IncBWC7MmetaG_FD_161055 | JGI IMG/M metagenome (GOLD analysis project Ga0210402, IMG submission 161055) | Forest soil microbial communities from Barre Woods Harvard Forest LTER site, Petersham, Massachusetts, United States - Inc-BW-C-7-M | ecosystem: Environmental > Terrestrial > Soil >...
ACTTCCCTCAAACCGATGTCGCCCTGGTGATTGGCGCCAACGACGTCACCAACCCTGCCGCCCGCTCCGATGCTTCCAGCCCCATTTACGGGATGCCTATCCTCGACGTTGACAAAGCCCATACCGTGATGGTCATCAAGCGCAGCATGAATCCTGGTTTCGCCGGTATTGATAACCCGCTCTACTATCTCGATAACACCCTGATGCTGTTCGGAGACGCCAAGGCATTTGTCGGTAGCATCGTGCGCGAGCTCACCGGGGGACACGGCTAGCACGTCGGCGTGTAACTGAGATTCGTATCAGGGCATGCCTTCAGGTATGCCGCCAGTGCGTTCGCATAAGCGGGCCTTCAGGCGCTGAGGGCGTAGATTGGAAGCCCACGGCCTTCGTTCCTAAGTTGTCCGAGTTCTTCGCCGGGTCGGTGCGGGGAAAGGCCGATTTTTGATGCCCCGCTCCTAAAGAGGATGCTGGTTCGAAGAAATTACAGTATCGCTAAAACGATACTCTGATACGAATCGCTCTTGCATCAGGTTGTCTGGCAGAAAATCCGGCGGGCTCCAAGCTCGCGGGGGAAATCGCGTAGCCTGCAGCCCGCCCGGCGTTTAGGCTGCTTTCTTGATCTGTCTGATCTTCGCCCAACGTGCTTTCTGCGCCAAAGAAATTCTTCGACGCCCTGCCGCGGACAGAACCCGTTTGGCACGATGAGGCGCTCCCACGGTCGAGCCCGGGCCTCGGGTAAGCTTTTCGAGAACCGAAATAGCTTCCCCAAGTTTTTGGACTTGGTTCTGTGCATCCCGGCGTTCCTCGCGGAGCCGGACTATTGCGTTAGCAATGTTTGTCATCAAATACCCCCTCGGGTAACTTTCGTCGGCCATTGTATTACTAAGTCGCAGGTTCTGTCAGAATTTATTACAGCCAAAGGGGGGATTACCTGGATCGCCGACGTCCCCAGATGATGACCCGGGGATAACTATTCCCGCATCCAGAAGACCGCCCCAGCCTTATCCCAACGGTCGGAGAAGTCCCTACGACCCGAACAGGAAGAAAGCGCCAACCCCCAGGCTATAGATCGCCGTCAGCGCGGTGACTACAAACTGGAAGCGCGGCAGCTGTGAACCGAATCCGAAAAGTCCTGCTGCCGATGCCGTCATTATCGCATTCATCACTAGTCTAGCAGTCCTGCGATAAACACTGTCAGGCCGAGAAAGCCCTTGCCGATTCCGCCAAGGTTGGCCGCTAGTAAGAAGATCATCAGTTGGCTGGGCGTTTCCGCACCGAGCCCGTGCGCGACGCCAATCATTAGGACGAATTTCGAACTGTAATTCCAGTTCCTCCACCGGACGCGAGACATCGTGATCGTGCCAGTAGCTTTTCATCTTCCAATGGATCCAGCGTAGTTGCGCCGGCCATGACGTGAAAGCGGCTGCGATACGCCGGGTTCCCCTTGAAAAGCGATCCCAGTACATAAACCCCGAGGATCAACAAGGTCAGTCCCACCAATCGCTCGGCGATCCGATCGATGCCCTGAGGCAGCGAGAGCTGAAACACGATGACCGCGCTGCCCAGCGCGGCCACCATTGCCGCGTGTCCCATCGCGTAGAGTAAACCGAGCCGCATACCGCGCTAGCGACTGGTTTGCACACTGGCATTGTCGGAGATGGCGGCAATGTGGTCATAGTCGAATCCATGACGGAACCCAAGTGATCGCCGCCGATTAGGAGCGCAAGTTGGAGGCTGTTCCTTGTGTCGATCATCGATGTGTCGATCATCGATGCATGTGGCCCAATTTCCTTGCCTCCTCATTGTTCCACACGTCGACAGGAATCTGAAATCTAGCGCGAACAGATCCAACGGCGCTGGGCGGCGACCTGCCGGGGGATCGCCGAGTTCTGGATCGCTGTGCGAGTCTCGCAGTACCACTTTGCTCCCTTGAAGAAGATCACCGGCGTGGCATGTTGGATCGGAAAGTCCCTGCAGAAAAAGGGTCAAGCGGTTTAAAATCAGTTATCCCCTGGACCGGAAAGCAGCTACAATAACTGCGATCGAATCGCAATCGGAGGCAGCTGTGAAGCCAAGGCATCCTTATGTTACAGCAGTATGGTGGGTGGCGTTGCTCGCCGTTGTGCCGAGTATGTACGCTCAGGAAGCAGCCGCTCCAAGACACACCGGAGTTCCGCAAGACTGGTCTGAGGGCCATATCGTGTTCAGTCGCGATACGCTCGCCCTGCACCCCGATCTGATGGACCGAGAGCCTCGTGTTCTGCATCAGGTGATGCAGCGTTGGCAACCTCCGAATTCAGGTGTCTTCCAAGGTTCCCAGCCCCTGCCGACTGCCGCAGGCAAGTCTGGCTCCCACCGCGATTGGAGCGTTTCTCCGGGAGGCCGCCTTGCTGCATTTAGGTATGCGGCCAAGTTTTCCTTCGATCCCGGCGCTTTGCCCGATTGCACCAATGACTACGTCGTGTTCGGACTCGCATCATCCGGTGTCACCGGCGGCCGAGCCAATCTTGTCGCCTTCAACAATCTTTATGTCAACGACGCCGGCAACGGGCTTTGTCCTGGCAAGGCTCCGAACGTGCTGTTTGCTTATAACATCACCACCGCCGCCACAACAGGCAGGATCGTGACTTCCCCGATTCTCTCCTTGGATGGAACTAAGATCGGCTTCGTTGAAAGCATTCCTGGGACTCCCCCCACCGCCGTTTTCCATGTCTTGACTTGGACCGCTGGCCACGGCACGATCGGCAACGCCGCAGCGCCGCCCATTTCCATGGTTTCAGTGCCTTTCTCCCTTGCCGCCTACGACTCCGCCTCATCGCCATGGATAGATTACAGCGCGGATATTGTCTATGTGGGCTCGGACAACGGTCTCGTTTATAAAATTACGGGTGTTTTTCACGGAACTCCGGCGCTCAGCGGAGCTCCCACCTGGCCCGTCCAAGCCGGCATCTTTCACCTGACTTCTCCCGTCCTCGACTCGGTTCGGGGCGAGCTGATGGTTGGGAGCGCGAGCCTCTTCCAGATCGACACCGCGACCGGCTTTGTGTCGACGCTTGCAGTCGGAGGCGGCCCCAGCTCCGGTATCGTCGCCCCGCCGATTGTGGACGTTACCAACGGCACAACCTTCGTGGTCAGCGCCAATGATGGCACTTCCGCCGTTCTTGTCGAATTCGATACCGCCGGCGCCTTTGAGATGGCGAGGGGCCGCATCGGCCTGGGTGCCCATGGCGGCACTGCGTTCAACATCCACTCCCCAGCTGTCAACAACCTTTACTTCAACAATCCCTCGATTGGAGGAGAGATCCGCGTTTGCGGAACGGGCGCCGCCGACACCACTCCCACGCTGTACGCCTTCGGGTTCGCCGGGGCCCTCATGAATCGGATCCCTTTGACCTCACAGCAAATTCTCGCTTCCACCGCCGCCCGCTGCGCGGGATTTACGGAATTCTTCAACCCGAATGTCGGGGGCGGAACCGATTACTTCTTCTTCGGGTTGACCAAAGACTGTACCGGGCTGGGAACCGGTGGTTGTGTGGCAGAGTTCACCGATGCGGATCCCTCGGCCATCGTCACGACGCCTGTGAGTGGAGGCCCCAGTGGGATTATCGTCGATAACTACAGCAGCGCCGCGGAGGCTTCCAGCATCTATCTCACCGCCGAGGGGATAAATACTGCGTATAAATTTACCCAGGCCGGCCTGAAATAGAAGCAATCAGGGGCGCACGAGCCCGGGTGGCAGGCTGAGGACCTTTCCGGCCTGCCTAACGGCCAGGACTGGCTTACGATGTAGTTGTAAGAATTGAATTGTGCTTTACCCCTCTGCAACACTGCGGGAGCAATCACTTGTCAATCCGCAGTTGCCGACTCCAGCGGGTACGAGAGATTCCCTTATGAATCGTAAGATGCGCACCTCCACTCTCGTCGTCAGGTTGCGGTTCTGTTCGACAATTTGCAACGGATTGCACCCGTGGTGAAAAAAGTCGGAAGGAAAATGCGGCTAAGTTATTGACGATAAATACGTTAACTATCGCAAAAAGCTGGCAGGCGAATTGCCTACTACCCTCCGGATGCAGTGTCTCTGGCCGAGCACGAAAACGACGAGCAGGAAGGCCCTTGTGGCGGCGGTGTCGCTCGCCGGTCTCAGCGGCGTCCTCGCCTGGACGTCCCCTTCTCCATTGCGCGTCGTTCCGCATGGCGTCCCGCTTACGCAACTAGAACAGACCCTGCGCCGTGCGCCTGCGCACATCTCTGAGTTCTCTCCTGTGTCGGAACCGCTGGCCGTGGCAAAATGCGGAGACGTCCGTCCGCCCGAAGCTTTGCTCACCCCCGACCCGCTGCTGCACGTTCAAGATGACGATCTGGACGTGCGTGTCAGCTTCATTGTCGGATCCGACGGACACGTACATAGCGCTTTCGTCCTTGACAGCGGCGGCTCCGACGAGGACCAGATGGTGCTGCGCGCCGTCCGCTTCTGGCGGTATCGTCCCGCGCTCTGCAACGGCGTTCCCACCGATTCCGAAGCGCGTGTAAGATTCAGCATCCGCTAGCGCTCAAATTCTCCTACAATGTCAGCGATGAGGTTGAAGTGACAGCAGACAATGCGAATCCTCCGGATACGGAGAAGAACCAGCCCGCCGAAGGCAATGAGATTGACGACTTCCTGCAACGACTCCCCGGCAGCTTCCGTTGGCCGAAGCCGAATGCCGAAGCGGTCGCTGCGGCAGTAGAAGCGATCCATCGCATGTCGGGCGTGGCCGCGCAGGATCAGGCGGCGGGTGAGGCAGACGAACCGGGCAACGCCTGCTCAGGATGTGGAGGTTCGCTGCCGGTAGGCGCTCGCTTTTGCGTGTGGTGCGGAATTCCCAACCAGCCCGTCGCCGGCGATATCACTGCTCAACCTCAATCTGGTGGTGCCCAACATCACTTTCACCACCACTATCATCATCTCGTTCCCAGCCAGACCCCCGGTCATGGGACGGCATCCGGCGCGACCTCTGCCGAATCCGAGCCTTCCACTCCTCGCGGGCGTGCTCCCGGTTCGACCGGCACTTCGCCCGGCGGCCGCGCCGAAGCGAGTGCGCGCCAGGTTGTGCAGGACTGGGCGCAAGCCTGCAACACCAGGCACATCGATGATCTGCTCGAACTCTACGCCGCCGACGCGACTCTCATCCGCTCCAGCGTTCCGCCCGTTCGCAGCCTGCCTGCGATCCGGGAATTTCTTATCTCGCTGCTCGAAGCCGGATTGGGCGACGTGGAGATGGAATCGCTGCGCGTCGAAATGCTGGGCGATATAGCACTCGATCTCGGCCGTTGCAAGATGCTCGTGCCCGTCGTCATGGGCAAGCGCCGCGAAGAGCGGGGCAAATATCTGATCGTCCTCGCGCGACAGCCCGCCGGCACCTGGAAGATTCTTGCCGATTGCTGGTCCGCCGATCTGTCGGTCGGCGTCCCAGCGCCCGAGCCCGCGGCTCGAAAGGGAAGTGAGCCAATCCTACCTGTCCGCAAGCCCCGCTGAACCGGTCTCATCGTTTGGGTTGAAACTCAGGAGTCGATTCCGCTATTTGCCTTATACAATTGGCTGTCGAAGCGCCCATCTTCAAAAACCGTTGAAACAGTGAGTTGTCGCCATTTCTCGGCCTCCATTGCGCGGGCGGCTTCCGCTCGCTGCACTCGCTGTTCCGCATCTACACCGAGGATCAGCCGCATCGGCACCTCGTCGCTATTTGCCAGTTGCACAATTACGTCCGCGATTTTCCGCGGGTCGCCTTCCGAACGCCCTTCGAGGCCTCGCAATATCTTCAGGAACGAACCGACCGTGGCCTCATACTCCGACAGCAAGTCCGGCGCATTCTGACCGGCGCGCCGTGCCCAGTTGGTCCGAATACCTCCCGGCTCCAGCGTGCAGACCTTGACCCCGAACGGCGCTACTTCCATCGCCAGCGAGTCACTGAAACCGCCCACGGCCCACTTGGCCGCGTGATACGGCGTATTGCCCGGAACCGCGAGGCGGCCACCGACCGAAGACACCTGAAAGATGTGACCGCCCTTCTGCTTACGCATCACCGGCACGGCGGCGCGTGTTGTGTACACCACGCCGTAAAAGCATGTGTCCACGACGGCCTGGAAATCCTCCGCACTCATTTGCTCGAACGGCGCAAACTGCCCAAAACCGGCATTATTGACGAGCACGTCCAGCCGCCCGAAGGTGTCCACCGCGAACTGCACGGCCGCCTTTGCTGCCGCCTCATCACGCACTTCGAGCGTGACGCGCTTCACCCGCCCGCCGTATTGCGCCACCAGAGGAGCCAGTTCCTCCGTCCTCCGCGCTCCGGCTACCACGCTGTCACCCGCGGCCAGTGCCGCCTCGGCGATATCCCGCCCCAACCCGTTTGCGCTTCCCGTAATCAACCAGACCTTGGCCATTTGCAATATCCTCCCCTGCATCAGATGATAAAATGACTGACTGGATGCTCATTTATTTAGGTGGCACGGTCTCATCGCAACGCACGCCAGAAGACTTGAAAAGCCCGCTCCATAAGTTCTTCGCGCTGTTTCGGTTGTTTCGCGATGAATTCCATGGTTGCTTCTTGCATCGCCGACATAGTGGCCGTCGCGAACCCCACCGGCAGCCCGCGCAGCGCGTCACGGGTTCCCAACTCGCTTAACGTTTTGTCGACTGTGCCGCGTTGTGCGGCTATTCTCGCGCGTGTTTCGGTCGCGATCCGGTCTGACACGTTCAATTGCACCGAGACCTTGCGTTTCTCCGGAAATTCGATGGCCCAATCGAGAAAGCTCGACCATATATGCCGCGTCCGGCGCTCCAGACTCCCATGGTGCGGAAAGTCAGCGTTTACCCTGGTGTAGACCTCGCTTTTCAGTTCGAGATAAAGCTCGTTCAGCAGCGCTTCCTTGTTCGCGAAGTAGGTGAAGAGCGTGCCCGCAGCGACGCCCGCACGCCCGGCGATCTTCGCCGTAGGCGCGCCCAGCCCGGCCTCCGCAATCTCGTACACCGCCGCCTGGAGGATTGCGCTGCGTTTCTCAGGACTTCTGACTCGTGCCATTCCCGCCCTCAGAACTCAAGTTGCTTCCTCCACCGCTGCGATTTCTTCCGCCTGCGCGGTCTCGGCGGAAAGCTTCCGCAGCGACAGGCGTTCGTGATGGGAAAGCAGCAGTCCGACGGGAACGACAGCGACAAACGTCACCAGCCACAGCATGATGCCGCAGCTGGCAGCCAGTTCCGGGGGAACGTCGAAGATGCGGTGCAGCGTTGCGATGGTTGCTAACTGGGAGCCGCCGCCGATGCCGGGCAACTGCACCATGGAGCCGATCATGCTGGCTCCCATGAGCACCAGCACCTGCGAGCGGCGAATATTCAGAATGGCCACGCCATAGGAGTGGGCGACTTCCTGGTAAGCCATGATGATCATGAACCACATCACGAGCGAGAGCACGATCAGCGCAAGCAGCGAGAGCGGGTTATGGATAGTATTTAAGCCGCCGCGGAATTCGCGGATGCGGGTGGCGATCTTGTGTCCGAGGTTGGCGGCGAGGTGAGAGAAGCGCTGCTCGACCCAATCGGCGATGGCTTCACCCTTCCAGTGGACGGCGACCGCGGCGAGCGAAACCGCGGCGACCAAGGCGACCAGCAGGAATCCGCCTTCGCGGAAGCGGTGGTAAAAGGGAAGCGAGCGCGGGCCAGCGGATACGAGGATCGCGCTCACCAGCAGCACCGTGAATGCTCCGAAGTCGAAGATGCGTTCGACCGCCCAGACCCCTAGCTGTGATGAGAAACTCAAGTTCTGGCGGCGGGCGATCAAATAAGGGCGAATCAGTTCGCCGGGGCGGCCGAGCAGGGCCAGGCCAGTGAAGCCAATGATGGTGGGCGCAACCAGGCTAGCGGAGGAGGCTTGCGGGCGCACCGGGCGAAGGAATATTTTCCAGCGAATGGCTCGCACCACATAGGCGAGGTAAATGAGCGCGATGCCGTGCAAAATATGCACCCACTTTTGCGGTCGGGTTTCGCGGAAGCGGGCCCAGTCGAAATTCTGCCAGGTGCGGAACTGCAGATAAACCAGTACGGCCAGGACCAGGAAGACGACGGCGTAGACCACGTATCTTTTATTGTTCATTCAGTCTTAATTCATTCAGTCATGGTTCATGCAGTCTTAGTGATTCCGTTTTGTGCGGGTGCTGATCATTTGACGCGGGGCGGAGGAGAGCGCAGTTCGGACGAGCAAGCCCCCGAATGAAGGTAAATGAGAGAGCAGGCACGGTCAATGTGGCGACGATCAACGCAGGGACGATCGACGCAGGGACGATCGACGCAAGAACGATCGATGCAGGAACGTTCAACGCGGAGATTCGGCGGTGATGGCCGTGGCGGCGGCTTTCGGGGCACGAGCACGGGCTGGGGGTTTGGTCGAGGCCTGTTTTTGTTTCGCTTCTTCCCTCCGCGCAATCTTTTCCTGGGCGATCTTCTTGGTGTTGTATTCGTGCACGATGCGGGCTACGTAGGCGCGCGTCTCTCGAAATGGCGGCACTCCCCGATACTGCTCGACGCGTTGCGGACCAGCGTTGTACGCGGCCAGCGCCTTGACGAGATCGAAATTGTAGCGCTCCAGAAGTTCGCGCAGATAACGGCTTCCACCCGTGACGTTGGCTTGCGGATCGAAGGCATCATTCACGCCCAGTTGGTTAGCGGTGCCGGGCATGAGTTGCATGAGTCCGCGGGCGCCTTTGGGGGAAACGGCGCGCGAGTTGAATCCGCTTTCGGCGTGAATGACGCTGTTCACGAGGTCGGGATCGAGATGATAGGCGGCGCTGGCGGAGTTCACGACTTGATTCAGAGCAGGCGCCGGGACAAATTTCGCAGATCCTGATTTCGCAGGCCCAGATTTCGCAGGCCAGGAATTCGCGGACTCAGCTTTCGCAGAGCCAAACGGAACGGAGATAGAGGCGTGCGCATCCGCAGGCGGCGGCAACGGCGCCGGCATGGTGAGATCCTTTTCGTAGCCGGTAATCTCTTCGGTGGGCACGTCGGTGAAGCTGGAATCGTCCGCGGCGAGAAAGAGGCGGGTGTTTGTTCCCATCACCAGGCGATGCTCATGGCGAATGCTGAAGCCGTTGCGGAGAATCGCCAACTCGGAGGCTTTCGCGGGACGAGCGAGCAAAGCTACAGCGACGGCACACAAGAACGCGGCGGCCCTCGCCGCAATTCTCGCGGCCCTCTCCGTCGCAAATGGTCCAATTCGAATCATCTTCTTCGGCCGATCACAGGCTGACACCGATCGCGGATCCGCGAATCTGATCAACGACGACCGGTTTGATCTCCTTCCCACTTAGCACGTGCTCAATGGCGGCGGCTACACCGCTCTCGGCGTTCGAGCGGGTAAGCGTCCAGCCGCGGGAGCGCAACTCCTCGGACGCATTCCCCATGATAAAGGGGTGGCCGGCGAAAGCAAGCATTTCAATATCGTTATAGTTATCGCCAATGGCCATGACCTGCTCGCGGGTAATGCGCCGGTAGTTGGCCCAGCGCTCGAGCGCGTGTCCCTTGGAACAGCCGGCATTGAGCACATCGACAATGGAAAGGTCGCGGCCCGGGTACTCCGTGCGTACAACCGTGATGGGCAGGCCGCAGCTTTCGAGGACCTGCAATACCCGCTGCATGAGCGCGATCGGGCCGCAGAACATGGCCTGCACCGGATCCCTGGAGAGCGCATTCTCGATCGGAACCACGAACTGGATATACTGCCTATTTTTCTCCAGCCAGCGCTGGATGCTGGCTTCCAGTTCGTCCAGACGTTCGATCACGATGGTGCCCGCAGTATCGCCGTGAAGGTCGTTGCTGTCAAAAGTGAGAACCGTCTGACCGCGAAACTCTTGCATCGCGCCGACGAGTTCGCGGCACGTCGGCGCGGGGAGCAGGTCACGGTGGAAAGTTTCTCCGGCAAGCGATCGGCTGACAGCGCCATTCGAACTGATCAACCACAGATCAAATCCCAACTGTTGAGCAATGGGCAGTGCAAACGTGTGGCGGCGTCCCGTGACCAGGATGACCTCGATGCCTTCGGCATGCACACGTCGGAGGGTCGCGAGATCGGTTTCAGAAATCTGAAATTCCGGGTTGAGCAGGGTGCCGTCAATATCGATGGCAATAAGGCGAAGGGAATTGACAGGCACACACAATCTTAACACTCGCGCACACCGATGGAGCGCCGGGCGTCCCCGCCCGGCCCGCACGCTGCGCGACCACTCCGGGCCTTCGACTTCCACCGACCGCCGGTGTGGGGAAGCCATCGTGACGCCGTCAGGGCACGGTAATCGTGGTCGTCGTTCCAAAGGGGCCAGGCGATTGGAAATCATCGGCGCAGTCAGAACCATTGCCCGCACCGCCGATCAAATTACAGCCCGCACCGTCGCGCGCCTGGAATTCGACGTGATACGTACCTGAGGCGACCGGCGCGATGACAACGGTGAAGGAGCCATTGCCGTGAATGTCGGTCGTGACTACTCCGAGTTCGACCGTGGCGGCCGTCGCGGTCACACCTTGCCGCGTGAGCGATTGGCAGGTGCCGCCATCATCAACCGGAAACTGGCCGAAGGTCGCGGGAAAAGTGCTGCAGAAAGGCACGATTCCGACCTGATAAAGCTTGCTGGGCGTCGCGCCTACCAAAGTAAAGGTCACCGACAATTTGTGCGTCGTGGCATTCACCGACCAAGTGATCTTGCTTCTCGTGTAGTTGAGCGGTTCACCGAAGTTGTCCCAGCCTGCGGTCCACTTCTGTACGGTTGCCGTTGCGGAAGCGGTCACGGCGGAGAGAAGCAATGCCACGACCAGCAAGAATATTCTTTTCATAAGGGGGCACTCCTTTCGCGAAACACCCACCTGTAACCCCTTTGCGGTGAAGGACTATATCACGCTTTATGAACCATTTCTTCTCCTATGTTTCTTTCCGTATGCGACAATATGCCCGACGGAGACTATCGATGAAATTGAAATTCCTTCTGTTGTTTCTGACTCTCCTCCCAATGTCTTTGCCAGCTCAGTACGCACCCGAAACGGGTAAGCCTTTCGTGGTCGAATACTATTACAAAGCGAAGTGGGGACATGCCGACGAGTTTCTGCAGCTATTCAAGAAGAACCACTACCCGCTGCTGAAGAAACAAGTGGAGATGGGCCGCATGCTCAAGGTCTGGATGGACCAGCCGCGCTACCATACGACCGAAGACGGGCGCTGGGATTATCGCGTGACCATCGTGTTCAAGAACTCGACGGTTGCGAATGAGCCGTTCGACGAAGACGCGCTGAAGAAACAGCTTTGGCCCGACCAGGCCACATATCTGAAGGAAGAGCAGCGCCGGTTTGAAATCCTTGACGGACATTGGGACGTGCCCATCAAAAGCTTGGATCTGGACGGGAAGTAAACGATGCGGCAGGTTCCAAAAAGATGTAAAAGATTGGTTAACCTTCCCGACGAAATCCTTTATCGCTGTCATCAGAATTTGGAGTTAGACACGCCGCAGTTGTGCCGATAAGTTAGAACATGGATAACTTGATCGGTGTGGAAGACTCGCCTGTTGATTTGCTGCACGAGATTGGCGGCCGGCTGGCGACAGCGGGCGGATTTCGCGAAGTGCTGGACCGGGTGGTGGAGTTCGCCTCGGCGCTGGTGAAATGCGATTCCTGCCTGGTCTATGTGCTCGAGGGCGAATACCTGGTCCTGCGGGCTTCGAAGAACGCTCATCCCGAGGTTGTGGACCGGCTCAAACTGCGCGTCGGGCAGGGCATTACGGGGTGGGTGGCGGAACATCACGAACCGGTTGCGATTGCGGAAAAGGCGGCGCAGGATCCGCGATTCCAGTTCTTCCACGAGCTGCCGGAGGATAGTTACGAAGCGTTTCTCTCCGTGCCGCTGATGTGCCGGGGACGAGTGGTGGGAGCGATCAATCTACAGCATCGGCGCCCCCACATCTACAAGCAGAGAGAGATCCGGCTGATTTCGGCGATCGGTTTTCTGGTGGGCGCGGAAATTGAATTGGCGCGCATGGAGGAAGTCAACTCCAACCTTACGGATCAGTTACAGACCCGAAAAGTGGTGGAACGCGCCAAAGGGATTTTGCAGCGCGAGCTCGGATTGAGCGAAGAGCAGGCTTACCTTGCTCTGCAAAAGCAGAGCCGGCAGAAGCGCAAGGCCATGAGGGAAATTGCCGAAGCGATCATTTTGAGCGAAGAAGTGAGAGAAAACACGCGCGGGGCGGAAATGTCCCGACCATTGCTTCCGTAGAGGCGCGGCTTGCCGCGTCCCGCATCACCCACAGAATTCGAGGCGCGGCTCGCGGGAGACGGGGCAAGCCCCGTCTCTACCGTCGAGTGTTTCATGCCCACCCTTACCAACTCCGAATTGTTGCCAACAAAAAAGCCGGGGGCAGATGGCGCATCTGCTCCCGGGGAGGGACAGCTGTGACCGGGATGTGGCCCGACCGCAGCTGGGCGACTTACTTCGATGCAATCTGGCGCGATTCGCTCTCGCGCGGGACGGCAAAGTGCAAAGTCATGTCGTACTCGGGGAGGGCCATAGTGCTGACGAAACTTTGTCCGTTTCTCGACACCAGAGTTAGCATGGCGCTGACTTCATCCGGCTTCGGCGATTCGACGTCGTTCACCAGCATCATCGCGTTGGTGCCAGTCCCGTTGATCCCGCGCAACATGAGAAATTCGGACGGACCCTCGCTCTTAATGGAGAAGGTGTAGTCTCCCGGGCTCAGGACACACTTTTGCCAATGCACTTCGTGAGCAAGGGTGAAGCTGCCGTGTGCATCCTCCGCGGCAGCCAGAGTCGGCTGAAGCGTGAACATACTGATGCCCAGAACGGCGGCATATGCGAATTTGCAGATCAATCTCATGAAATCTCCTTTTCTGGTCTAAAAGCACACGGCCAACGTAAGACGTAAAACCAAATGGCGTGGCTTAGATTAGGTGGAGAACAACGAGGTCGGTCAGATTTGCAACGCAGCGAACAGGGCTGGACACAAACATTAGTTCAACGGACCCGCCGCTGAGCGGGGCTCGAACTAGTAGGACTATGGAGGAATTCAGTGTGCGGTGTCCAACGAAAAAAATCGATCCGTCGAATCGGTGTAGAGAAAGGGGCTTGCTCCGTCTCGGACGCGTCAATCCGTGCCTCTACACCAGAGCGCGAACGCCACCCAATGTGCTGTAGCCGCCATTAAAGTAGTATTCCAGCGGATTCGGGCGCGCGCGTTTGCAAAAAGTTCACCCGATACGAGAACATACTTGGTTTGCATAGATCCCACGGTTCCTATAAGGAAGCAGCCAAAATATGGCGAAGCTGAAAAAGTCCCCCACGAAAGAAGCAAGAAAGGCAACGGTCGAGGTGATGTCCTCAAGAAAAACGGGCGGCGGCGCCGAAGACGAGCGCGTGATCGAACCTGTCAAGGGCAAGCTTGGCGTGATGATCCCGGGCATGGGCGCAGTCGCCACGACGTTTGTTGCGGGCGTCGAAGCGGTGCGCAAGGGCATCGCGCATCCCATCGGCTCGCTCACGCAGATGGGAACGATCCGTCTGGGGAAGCGCACGGACGGCCGGTCTCCAAAAATCAAAGAGTTTGTTCCGCTCGTCGGACTGAATGATCTGGTCTTCACCGGCTGGGACATTTTCGAAGACAACATGTACGCCGCCGCCCGCAACGCCGGAGTGCTGGAGCGCGACCTGCTCGACAAAGTAAAAGGCCGCCTCAGCGCCATCAAGCCGATGAAGGCCGTGTTCGATCACAACTACGTTAAGAAGATCGACGGGCCGAACGTGAAGAAAGGGAAGAACAAGCTGGAGCTGGCCGAGCAGCTTCGCCAGGACATCCGAGACTTCAGGAAGTCGAGCCGCGCGAGCCGGCTGGTCACCATCTGGTGCGCTTCGACCGAGACCTTCATTGAGCCGAGCGCCGCTCACCAGAGCGTGAAGGCGCTGGAAAAAGCGATGAAAGAGAATGACGAAAACATCGCGCCCTCGATGGTGTATGCCTACGCCTCGCTCATGGAGGGCGTCCCCTTTGCCAACGGCGCCCCGAACCTGACGGTGGACGTGCCGGCGATGCTCGAACTCTCTCGCGAGCGCGAAGTTCCAATTTGCGGCAAGGATTTCAAGACTGGCCAGACATTAATAAAGACCGTGCTCGCTCCCGCCTTCAAGGCACGGCTGCTCGGGGTAAGCGGATGGTATTCAACCAACATCCTGGGCAACCGCGACGGCGAAGTGCTGGACGATCCCGGCTCTTTCAAGACCAAGGAAGAATCGAAGCTGGGAGCACTGGAGCACATTCTGCAGCCCGCTTTGTATCCCGAGCTCTATGGGAATATTTTCCATAAAGTTCGCATTAACTATTACCCGCCTCGTGGTGATAACAAAGAAGGTTGGGACAACATCGATATCTTCGGATGGCTCGGGTATCCGATGCAGATCAAGGTAGACTTCCTGTGCCGCGACTCGATTCTCGCGGCGCCGATCGTCCTCGATCTCGTGCTGTTCCTGGATCTCGCGCAACGCACCCCGGAGCTGCGCCGCCTCGGAATTCAGGAATGGCTGAGCTTCTACTTCAAGTCGCCAATGACGCCGCCGGGCTTGTATCCGGAGCATGATCTGTTCATCCAGCTCATAAAGCTGAAGAACACGCTGCGGTATCTGAAGGGCGAAGAGCTGATTACGCATCTGGGGCTGGAGTACTACGACTGATTATTTCAGGGGTATCTCACCCAAGGTTCATCGGTTTCTTTGGGCGGCAGGATTGGCGGATTCTGGGGACGGTAGTCCTCCGTTCCTCCGATCGCAAGCGCACCGTCTCGTGAATGCGCGGCGGCGGCGCATTGGTTGATGACCAACGTGCTGCAGAGCTTGACCACGTTCGAGTTGCTTTGCGGGTTGAATTCGTTTCCGGTTCCGCCGCAGCGGATGACAATGTTCTTCGGCATATTGATTTGCCTCGAAGAGGGGAAGCCTCAGCGGAACCCTTGAGACTTCCTTTGGCCTGCCATGATAGCCAATCCCGATGTCCGCTCGCGATAGAATCTTTCGATGGCTGGTAAGAAGTCCAAGGCTCGGCGCTCCGAAGCCGGACACGACACACGCTACATAAAACTACAGAAGAACTACTGCTTCGCCTGCGGCAAGAATAACCCCGACGGCATGCGGCTGCGTTTTACTTACGACGAGGAGCGCAACTGTTTCGTGTGCCGCTTCCGGCTGGGCAAGCGTTACACCGGGCCTCCCGGACACTGCCACGGCGGCATCATCGCGACCGTCCTCGATGAAGCCATGGGCAAGGTGAACAAGCTCCGCCAAGTGGTGGCTCTGACTTCTGAGATTACCGTGAACTATCTGAAGCCGGTGCCGCTAAACCAGCCGCTGCGCGTGGAATCTCGCGAAGTCAAGGTCAAGGGCAGGAAGCACATCAATATGGCCGAGATCCTGAACGAAAAAGGGGAAGTGCTGGCACGCAGTGAAGGCTTGTTCATAGCGATCGATCCAAAGCGCATGTTCGCGCGTTTTGTGGAGCGATGAGAACCGGTACGATGGAGCGACGGGCGTCCTCGCCCGTCCACCCATGCCTCCGCCATCATTGGGGTACCGTGAATCGAAAACGGGCGGTAAAATGAATGTCAGGGCAGCATAACTCCCAGCACCCGTAAAGGGTTGTGCTGACGGCTGACGGCTCAAAGCTGTTCCCGGAAAAGAGTAAACCCATGTCGCAAAACAACGGACACAACACCAACCTTCGCCTCAAGACTGGCCTCGCCGAAATGCTCAAGGGCGGCGTGATCATGGACGTAACCGACGCGAAACAAGCGGAGATCGCGCAGAGAGCCGGAGCAGTAGCGGTAATGGCTCTGGAGCGCGTCCCGGCGCAGATTCGCGCCGAGGGCGGAGTGGCTCGCATGGCCTCGCCGAAAAAGATTCGCGAAATCATGGCGGTGGTTGATATTCCCGTCATGGCGAAGTGCCGCATCGGCCATTTCGCGGAAGCGCAGATATTGCAGGAGCTAGGCGTCGACTACATTGACGAGTCCGAAGTTCTCACCCCGGCCGACGAAGTGCATCATGTGGATAAGCAGGCCTTCACCGTTCCGTTCGTCTGCGGAGCGCGCAACCTGGGAGAGGCTCTGCGGCGCATCGCCGAAGGAGCGGCCATGATCCGTACCAAGGGCGAGGCTGGCACCGGCGACGTCGTGCACGCCGTCCGGCACATTCGTCAGATTGTGCTGGAGATGAAGATTCTCACCGTCCTCGGCGAAGAAGAACTCTACGCGAAAGCCAAGGAGCACCAGGCGCCCTACGAACTGGTGAAGATGGTGGCGCGGGACGGCAAGCTGCCGGTGCCAAATTTCTCCGCGGGCGGAATCGCGACCCCGGCGGATGCATCGCTCGTGATGCAGTTGGGAGCCGAGGCGGTATTCGTCGGCTCGGGCATCTTCATGAAGAACTCAACCGAATTCGCCGATCCCGCCGAAGCCGAGAAGCGCGCAAAGGCGATCGTGCAGGCGGCGACGCATTTCAAGGACCCTAAAGTGTTACTTGAAGTCAGCGAGAATTTGGCGGGCGCCATGAAAGGGATGGCTGTCTCTACGCTTGATGAAGCCCACCTGCTGCAGACGAGAGGGTGGTAGCGGGCGATTGGGGAACGCCGAGCGAGTATGTCCGCGAACTGATTCGGCAAGACAAGACAAGGAGCGCCGCCTAAGCAATATCGAACAGGAGCTCGTCTCTGCCGCCAAGGGGCCGAAAATTGAACTTCCGGTAGCCGAAATACGCCGCAAGGGCTTGATTCCCGCTCTCCGCGAGCGCGCCCGCAAGCGGTGAAAAAGAACCGTCTTGTCCTCAGCGATGCGGTTGTCGCTGACATCATCGAACGGGCCGAGTGGTATTCGACGCAATCTGGAACCGCTCTCGCCGGGCGCTGGGAGAGGGCAGTCACCTCCGCCATACTGCGCGTAGTGAGTCGCCCGACAACGGGCGCCGTGCACATTTCAATCTTCGGTACTCCGCAATGTGCGACGAACTGCGATTCGGGGATTCCCCAAGCATCTGCTTTTCTACAGGTTTGACTCCGGAGAGATATTCGTCCTCCGCGTGGTACACGGCGCGCGAGACTTTGGAACGTCTGTTATAGGTTCATCCGGGCGCCCGGGCCCCATCTGCCCTGGGGGACATTGTTTTTGGGAACTGGCCCCACCCTTTTAATCATCTCCATCCCGGGGGTGCCCCGCAGAAGTTCGAGCGGTGGAAAAAGGGGACAGTCCCCGAACTGTATATGTCAATGGCATCAGCACTGCTTAATCTACCGTAACCTTTTCCCTCCTCGCCCGTTATCCTTAATGACGGCGTACTTCGCGGAGAACTGGTTGAAGGCCCGCAGGCAGGAAACTGACGAGCGGCTTCTGGTGGAAGCGGCGCAGCGTGACCCGCGCCGGTTTGCCGAGCTCTATGAGCTCCACTTCCATGGTGTGTACGCGTACGTCGTAGGTCGGGTCGGGCGGCGGGAGGAGGCCGAGGATCTCACCTCCGACGTTTTTCATCAGGCGCTGGCGCGGTTGCAGAACTACGAGTGGCGAGGCGTGCCGTTTTCGGCGTGGCTCATTCGCATTGCCGCGAACGCTATAACTGATCGCTGGCGGCGGACTTCGCACGAGAGTGATGATCCGGTTCCCGAGGATGTTGAAGACACAAACGCAGAAGACATTGAGCAATGTGCAGCACTTTCACAACTTGTGCGCGAGCTTCCGGAGGAACAGCGGCGGATAGTGATTCTGCGCTTCGTCGAACAGAAGAGCATCAAGGAGATTGCGCAGGAAATTCGCCGGACCGAAGGCGCCGTAAAGCAATTACAATTCCGTGCCCTGAAGAAGCTGCGGGCGCAGATGGAGGGTGCCGATGCCTAAGCGCTCTCTTTCGGACCGACAGGAAGTTGACCGGCTGAACCGCGCAGTTGAGGCATTGCTGCGGCGCACGGGTGCGGCAGCACAGGCTCAGAAGGGACGAGCAAAAGCTGATCCGGAAGTCGCGCCTTGGTTGCGTGTCGCTTCCATGCTGCGCAACCTGGCACGAGAGGAATTTAGGGAAACTCTGAAAAGGAATTTGGAAAGGAGTGCATCCATGGCAACCGCAACGCAAACTCCTAGTGGCATTCGCACTTTTGCCGCCCCGCGACTGGCCTTTAAGAACGCAGCCAAGGCGCTCGATTTCTATAAGCGCGCTTTTGGAGCCAAGGAGACTTTCCGCTTCGAAAACGAATACGGCTTCGCTCACGCCGAGATGATGATCGGAGATTCTGTCATCATGTTTGCCGGGGAGTGGCCGGAAGGCGGACGTTTCAGCGCGGAGACTTGGGGACATTCGCCCGTCACCATGAACATCCAGGTGCCCGACGTGGACGCTTTTGTCGAGCACGCAGTTGCCGCCGACGCCAAGCTGGTAAGCAAGCCCACCGACCAGTTCTACGGATATCGCGATGCCACTTTGATGGATCCGTTCGGATACACCTGGGGAATTTCCACGGTGAAAGAAGAAATGCCCGTGGAAGAGATGCACCGGCGTTTCCGCGCGATGATGCCGCCGAAAAAGAAAGCGGAGGTTGAGCCGGTTCCAAAGGACTACCGCATGCTCACGCCGTACATTGTGGCCCAGAACGCCGACGCGCTCATTGACTTTGTGAAGGCGGCCTTCGACGCCGAAGAAACATTCCGTTCGGTGGGCGGAGCGGGCGGTCGCCACGCCGAGCTTAGGCTCGGCGATTCCATGATGATGATCGGTGGCGGTGGGCCGGGTCTGGCGTGGCGCGGTGATTCGCACCCCGGCGCATTCCACGTTTATGTTCACGACTGCGACGCGATCCACAAGCGCGCATTGCAGGCGGGCGCGATGTCCGTTCACGAACCAATGGATCAGCCCTATGGCGAACGTTCTTCCACAGTAAAAGATGACGCGGGCAATTTCTGGTACATCGCCACGCGCAGTGAAGGGAACTACAAATGGGAAGGTGCGCCCGATGTCCAACCCTATCTGCATCCGCTGCGCGCCGAACCAGTGATCAACTTCCTGAAACGCGCCTTCGGAGCGGAGGAATTAGGCCGCTCTGCGGGACCGGAGGGTGTCATCCATCACGTCACCATGAAGCTCGGCGACTCACATCTCGAAATGGGTGAGGCGCACGAGGAGTACGGGCCGATGGCGTCCATGTTCTACCTATATGTTCCCGATTGCGACGCGCTCTACCGGCGCGCGCTGGCAGTAGGAGCGACCTCCATTTCTGAGCCGAAGGACCAGCCTTACGGTGATCGCAGCGGAGGCGTGAAGGACGCTTTTGGCAATCAGTGGTATATCGCGACTCACATCAAGGACGTGACGCCGTAGATCGGGTGCGGGCCCCATCTGCGCGGAGATTTTTGGGTTCCCTCGCGCGCGGATCTCCCGCACCTCCTTAGAAAAAGCAAAAGCCCCGCTGGTAGGACGGGGCTCGGCAAAATTGCGAGGTCGGTACGCTACCTTTCAAGCAACACATCATAACTCCTCCCAGCGACGCTCCGCTGCATTTCAATTGACATAAGGACTCACGTGATCGATGCTTGAATTACGGGCAGAATTAAAGAACATTGGGAAGTCCGGATGTAAGCCTAAGTCTCATACATTCAGGACTTTGCCTGTAAAGTGCTTGAAATGAATACTTTGCTGGACTCCCCCCTCCACCAAGTCACGTATTATCACAAGTTAAAAAATAGGGGGAGGCTGTACCCGTACAACAAGGAATCGAGCGTTATTCTTAAGTTTGTCACTTGTCGTTTGCGATGAAAATCGGTGTCCTAGCCCTTCAGGGCGATTTCGACGCCCACCGAAAACGGCTCGAAGAGCTGGGAGCTCAAGTTGTGCTCGTCAAAAAAACCGAGCAACTCGACGAGATTGACGGTCTGGTAATCCCCGGCGGCGAGTCAGGCACGTTCCTCAAGTTGCTCGGCGAAGACGGATTCGCGAAGCTCAAGGATTTCGTGCGCGTAAAGCCGACGTTTGGTACGTGCGCGGGATGCATCTTGCTGGCAACGGAAGTAGAGAATCCGAAGCAGGCCGGCCTGGGTGCGCTCGACATTACCGTCCGCCGTAATGCTTATGGACGCCAGATCGACAGCTCCATCCGCGAAGGCCGATTTCTCAGCGATCCCATCGAAATGGTATTCATCCGCGCTCCGAAGATTGAACGCGTAGGAGAGGGCGTGGAAGTGATCGCGACCGAAGGCAAAGATCCGGTGCTGGTGCGCAAGGGCAAGACGCTGGCGGCGACGTTCCATCCTGAATTGAGCGACGACCCTCGCATTCACCAGTATTTTCTAGACGTGATCGAAAACGACCGGCCTGCGGGCTAAGCGACTGGTACGTGGCACCCAATCTCTCCGAGGCAAAAAAATCCCGGGCGTTTATGCCCGGGGGACATGGGAATTAGGTATTGGCGAATTTATGAGCGGAAGCGGCGGCGGAAAACACCGGCAAGACCTGCAAGCCCGGTTCCGAGCAATGACAGCGTGCCTGGTTCCGGCACCGCCGCAGCGCCGCCGGTGGCAAATCCGGTATTCAGACCACACTTGGTTCCACCACCAACGCAGAAGTGAACCCCCTATGCATATGGGTTTTTCCTATAGCCTTGCTCCAACTGCTTGACGGTGACGCCCGAAATAACGAACGAGATTGTGGTCGCGCTCTGCACCCCATGGGGGTTCAGGTTGGCGAGGTCGTAGACGAAAGTAAATCCGGCACGGGTCGCGACCTTGGTGAAACTGAACTTTTCCGTGGAGGCGACGCCGTTGATCTTGATTTGCGAGATGTTGCCGGCAGTGAGATTGACGCTCGTGTTGAACAGGATGTCGCCACCCTGCGTTTTAAAGCTGAAGCCGGAACCGGCACTGAGCGTGACATTCACCCACCAGCCCCCTGAATCGGGTTTACGCTGCCGATGCTGCCGGCAAGGCCCAGGTTGTTGTTGGTTAATTGGATTATGTCAGCCGCCGCAAAAGGGAACCGCGAGGGCCAGCAGAAGGAGCAAGAAAAGCAGGTGAAAGCGAGTCACAGTCATATTCCCCGGAGTAGATTTCGATCTCGTGAAGTTAACCTTGTGAGGGCAGGTGCGTTGCCAGCGGTAGCTTCCGTCGGGAACCAATAACTATCTTAGTTTCATGAAGCTGGCGATGACAATTGAAGACATTGTAAAGATTCTGCACTGTCTTGCACAAATACGCAGGACATCAGCCTTGCACAAATACGCAGGACATCAGCGCTCAGCCCGGTTATGCGGAGTACCACTCTGCCCCGAGCTCAAGGCTGTCGAGCTTAAGGCTGGTTTCGCCCCCAGTGCTTGCTTGAAAAGCGTCTTCAGCCCGTGTCGGGGGCGCGAACATGAAGTAGATGTAAGGGATGCCGAGGGGGGCTCTCGGCCAGAAGGAATCAGTCGCTCAAGTGACGCCGAATCAAGGTGGCTAAGCCAACCAGGCCGCCTCCGAGTAAGGCAAGAAGACCAGGTTCGGGAATGACGGAGGATTGAACGACGGCAGGCCCGGCAAAAGAATTCGTGGCCAGGACCACGAGTATCAGAAAAACAGGGCCCAAGTTTCTCAAGGTGGAAACTCCTTTCGTCCTGGATCGTGGCAAGCAGTTCTCCAACCGGTCGACTTTCACAATTAATTCATAGACAACTTTTTTTGGGGAAATTATGCCCTGAACGTCGAAAGTCGCGCGGTTTTCCAGAGGTTCGTTTTTCATCGTGTGCACGGCTTTGCACAGTTTTGCCAGTAAGGCGAGCTACTTCGAGTCTCGTACGGAGGCTCGTATCCAATCCGGTATGCTGTGAAATTGCTGATCTTACGATTGCGCCCGCATGGAACCTGCTCCTGAACTGGACGTGAGTCCGATATCGTTTGCCTCGTATGCACACCTGCTGGGCGGGAACCGGAATTTTCGCCGATTGTGGAGCGCGCAAGTCGTCAGCGAAATCGGCGATTGGTTCTACACGCTGGCAATCTACAACCTGCTGCTGCAGCTCACCGGACGCGCCGGATCGGTGGCGCTGGCTTTGGTGCTGCAAGTTCTGCCCCAGACTCTGATCGGGCCGACCGCAGGCGTGGTTAACGATCGCCTGCGACGCAAGCACATCATGATCGCGGCGGATCTCGGACGGGTGTTGATCGTGCTCTGCATGCTGCTGATTCGCTCGAAAGAGATGGTGTGGCTCGTCTATCCGCTGCTGATGGCGGAAACGTTGCTGGCCGCTTTTTTTGAACCGGCGCGCAGTGCCGTGATCCCAAACATAGTCGAAAGAGAAGATATTGTGGTGGCAAACACCCTCTCCTCCACAACGTGGAGTGTCAATCTTATGCTGGGCGCGACGCTCGGAGGCGTGGTTGCGGCGCTGCTTGGCCGCGATGCGGTCTTCCTGCTGAATGCGCTGTCGTTTGTAGTTTCAGCCGCGTTGATTTGGAGGATGTGCTTTGCCGAGCCACATGCCGAAGGCGGTCATCCGTTCAGGGCGCGGGAGTTGGTGGATTTCTCGCTGATCCTTGCCGGGATCCGCTACGTGCGGGCGCATGTTCGTTTACGCTCGGCGATTTTTGTGAAATTTGGAAACCTGATCATCGGACCGGGCTGGGTGCTGTTCACGGTAATGGGACAAAATGAATTTGCCGTCCGCTGGCATGGCATGGCGCCCGAGCGCGGCGCGTTTCTTGGGATGAGTCTCCTGCTCGGCGCTCGCGGACTGGGCGCGCTGCTCGGGCCGGTCCTGGCCGCTCCGTGGGCGGGGCACTGGAAACACCGACTGGAAGTCGCGATCTTCTGGGGATATCTGGGAGCGGCCGCCGGATATGCGCTGCTCGGTGTTTCGGGGCATCTCTGGCAGGCTTGTCTGTGCGTCATGCTGGCGCACTTTGGAAGCTCGATCGTGTGGGTATTCTCGACGACACTGTTGCAGATGCAGAGCGACGACAGGTTTCGCGGGCGCGTGTTCGCGGCCGATCTCGGCCTTTCCATGTTCACGATTGCTGCGGGAGCGTATCTTGCTGGACGCTTCGTGGATTGGGGTTTCGCGGCCCGGCAGGTCGCCAGCGTCGCGGGCATGTTGATGCTGATTCCGGCAGGGCTGTGGGGACTATCGGTGCGGCGGAATGCTGCGTCGGACCATTCGGTGGAGTGACGGGGCGTCCTCTCCCGTCGAACCGGGTCACGCGGGCCGAGTTCTGATGCTGTTAACCAGGCGTTCGATCTTCGCCGCCAGAATAAAGTCCGATTCGGTCAGCCCATCAGCCGCATGCGTCCAGGTCGTGATCTCGACCTTGCCCCATCCCAACAGGATGTCGGGATGATGCCCCTCCTCCTCGGCGACTTCGCCAACGCGATTCACGAATGCCAGGGCGGACTTAAAGTCAGGAAACTTGTAGGCACGCACGATGTGATGCTCGCTGACGATATTCCACTGGGCGGGCTCGGCCAACTGGCGATGAATTTCGGCAAGTTTGTTTCCCTTCAGCGGTGGAACGCCACCACGGCAGGGAACGCAATGTCGGTCTGCAAGCATAGGTTTCGGTGCTGTTCCAGTTGCGGGACAGGCTGGAACATGGGGCGAGCTGCGCTCGGCTTGGACCCTTCGACTTTGCTCAGCGCAGGCTTGCGCGGCGCCCGTCCCCACGCGACCCAAGGCTAGAACGGAATGTCTTCATCCGTAATCGGAGAACTGCCGGCTGGCGCGTGTTCCGGTTCGGGCGCGCTCTGGTCGAAGTTGTTTCCGCCCGCCGATGCCGAGACTCCGCGCGAGCTGCCGGTGTGCTCGCCGCCGCTTTCACCGCGTGAACCAAGTAGCACAAGATCGTTGGCCACGATCTCAGTCATGTATTTTTTCTGGCCGGACGTCTTGTCGTCCCACGATCGGGTCTGCAGTCGGCCTTCGATGTACACTGGTCCGCCTTTTTTCAGATACTCACCCGCAATCTCCGCGAGCCGTTGCCAAAGCACGACGTTGTGCCACTCGGTGCTTTCCTGCCATTGGCCGTCTTTGCCTTTGAACTTAGAGTTGGTGGCCACAGTGATCTTTGCGACCGGCGTGCCCTGCGGCGTGAACTTCACCTCGGGATCTTTGCCAAGGTTTCCGATCAGGATGACTTTGTTTACGCTTTTCATGGTGCTGGCTCCCTCGCTGACGTTTGAAACGCTCACTATAGCAGAATTGGGTGAGCCAGACGCTGTGTCACCCGTACCAAAAATAGGTGATGAATCGGAAGGACGCCGGGGAAATGGATTTCGACACCCCGGTCGTCAAAGGCGCATTGAATTTCCCGTAGCGACGCGGCTTGCTGCGTCTTCGACCGACCGCAAATTTCGAATAGGGTTACATTGTGTGTTCGGGGAAGGTGGAGGGTTTGGCAACAGCAAAAGGTCAGATAGAATAGGAATACCATGCCCGACGTGGCGAGCCCTCAGCCGCCGATACCGGCGGTTCCAAAAGAATCCGGCGCGCACCCGCTGCCCGTGGTGGCGGTCTGGGCGCGCGATCTGCTGGTCTCGCTCGCTATCTCGGCTTTTATCATTATCTTTCTCTACCAGCCGGTGAAGGTTGAAGGCGTCAGCATGATGCCCGGCCTCGAAGACCAGGAGCGCATCTTCGTCAACAAGTTTGTCTATCGCTGGGAGCCCATCCAGCGGGGCGACATTATTGTATTCCGCTACCCGCGCGACACCTCGAAAAGCTACATCAAGCGCGTTATTGGAGTTGCGGGGGACCGGGTTCGCATCGTGAACGGGCAAGTCTATGTCAACGGAGAAGCTCTCGACGAAGACTATGTGCCGAGCGACTATTCCGACGGTCGTTCCTATCCGGAGCTCGTCGTTCCGCGCAACAGCTACTTCGTGCTGGGCGATCATCGCACGATGTCAAGCGATAGCCGCGAGTTTGGCCCGGTGAACGATCGCTACATCTACGGAAAAGCCGTCTTCGGATATTGGCCGATGGAGAAGCTGGGACGGCTGCGGTAAAGCCGATTCTCAGTTCTCAGTAGTCAGTAAATCTGCGGCCGGCGTCATTCATGTTGCATCGGATTTACTGAAGACTGATAACGGATAACTGACGACCGTCACAACCGTCACAGCTTTCTACTGACACCACCGGTCTCTCCTGCTAAAATCTCTAAAATCCACTCCAGGAGTTCCAATGCAAGCGATCCTTGCACTCGAGGACGGCAGAGTCTTCCGAGGCAAAGGCTACGGCGCTAAAGGCGAGTGCTCCGGCGAAGTCGTTTTTAATACTTCCATTACCGGCTACCAGGAAATTTTCACCGACCCTTCCTACGCCGGGCAGATCGTCGTCCTGACCAACCCTGAAATTGGAAACTACGGCACCAATCCCGAAGACAATGAATCCGTGCGCCCCTATATCGAGGGGCTGATCGTGCGCGAGTTCTCGAAAGTCAGCTCCAACTGGCGTTCGCAGCAGGTGACGGACGAGTTCATGGAGCAGTTCAAGATTCCGGTGCTCGCGGATATCGACACACGTGCGCTGGTCCGCCACCTGCGCACCTACGGTGTGATGCGCGGCGTGATCTCGACCCTCGAAGACGATACGGACAAGCTTGTTGCCAAGGCGTGCGCGATTCCAAAGATGGATGGCCAGGATCTCGCCAAAGTTGTCTCCACCAACCACACCTACGTGTGGGAGACGGGCGAGCGCTCGCACTTGCCCGACGAAGTGGTCGGCGTGAAAGACGAACCGGCGCGCTTCCACGTGGTTGCCTACGACTTCGGCATCAAGCAGAACATCCTGCGCAAGCTGCGGGGAGAAGGCTGCAAGGTGACGGTCGTCCCGGCGCAGACCACGGCCGAGGACGTGCTCGCCCTGAAGCCCGACGGCGTGTTTCTGTCGAACGGCCCGGGCGATCCCGAGCCCTGCACCTACGCGGTCGACAACATTCGCCGCCTGATGGGACGCCAGCCGATTTTCGGAATTTGCCTCGGACATCAGCTCACCGGAATTGCCCTCGGAGGGAAGACCTTCAAGCTGAAATTCGGCCACCACGGCGGGAATCATCCGGTCAAGCAGTTGGCGAGCGGCAAGATCGAGATCACCGCGCATAACCATAACTTTGCCGTCGATCCCGATTCGCTGCCCCAAAGCGAAGTCGAATTGACGCACATGGATCTAAACGACTCAACGCTCGAAGGCATGCGCCACCGGAATCTGCCGCTGTTCACCGTGCAATACCACCCGGAAGCGGCGCCGGGGCCGCACGATTCGCACTATTTGTTTAAGGATTTCGTCAAGATGATGGAGGAGTTCAAGCGGTGAACTCGCGCGCAGCTGCCATTCCGACCATCTCCACCCTCGCTGCATTGCTTCTGTTTTCAGTCCCCGCTTTCGCCGCCGACGCCATCGAAATCCAAACCAGCCACCACTCCGCGCGTGAACTCCAGGAAAAACTGGAACTCGAGCAATTGCTCAAGAAATACGACGTCAGCAAGTACACCTTCACCCGCACGGTCGTCATCGAGGAGCGGGCCATGAACCACGCTTTCCCGGTGCTGACGCTGAACGTTCACGTTCTCGGCTCCGATGACGAATTGCTCTCGTCATTCCTGCACGAACAGTTGCACTGGTACCTGGCGCAGCATCGTCCAGCGATGGAGGACGCCGTCCGCCGGCTCAAGGCCATGTATCCGCACGCTCCCGTCGGACTGCCCGAGGGCGCCGACACCGAATACAGCACCTATGGTCACCTGGTCGACTGCTATCTTGAAATTCAGGCCGACCGCGAGTTGATCGGCCGCGAGCGCACCGACCAAGTTATCAAGAACAAGCCGTGGTACACCTGGATTTACAAAACCATTCTTCAAGACGAGGACAGGATCGCCGCGCTGGTTAAGGCGGAGAGGTTGGAGATGAACTGATGATGATGACAATCCTCGAGACTGTGCCCCTTCAAAGCAGGGCAAAAACTGCATAATGCCAAAACGAACTGACATCTCAAAAATCCTAATCCTCGGCTCCGGCCCCATCGTCATCGGACAGTCCGCCGAGTTCGACTACTCCGGCACGCAGGCTTGCAAGGCGCTCAAATCTGAGGGCTTTGAAGTGGTGCTGGCTAACTCGAACCCGGCCACCATCATGACCGATCCCGAATCCGCGGACCGCACTTACATCGAGCCGCTTACTCGCGAGTATCTCGAAGAGATCATTCGCGTCGAGCGAGAGATGTCGCCCAGTGCGGGCTTCGCGATTCTGCCGACCGTGGGCGGACAGACCGCGCTCAATCTTGCCATCGAACTTTCCGACGGCGGGGTGCTTGAAAAATACGACGTGCATCTGATTGGCGCGCAGATCAGCGCCATCAAGAAGGCGGAAGACCGACTGTTTTTCAAAGACGCGATGCAGCGCATCGGGCTCGACGTGCCGAAGTCCGCGCTCGTCAGCAATCTTAAAGACGGCGTCGAGTTCGCCGGCAAGATCGGTTTCCCGGTCATCATTCGCCCCTCGTTTACGCTGGGCGGCACGGGTGGAGGCATCGCCTACAACCGCGAAGAGCTGATGGAAGTGCTGGCCCGCGGCCTCGACCTCTCGCCCGTCCATGAGTGCCTGATCGAAGAATCGGTTCTCGGCTGGAAAGAATACGAGCTCGAGGTGATGCGTGACACCAAAGACAACGTCATCATCATTTGCTCGATCGAAAACTTCGACCCCATGGGCGTACACACCGGCGACTCCATCACCGTCGCCCCGGCGCAGACGCTCACCGACCGCGAGTACCAGGTGATGCGCGATGCGTCGATCGCCGTGATTCGCGAGATCGGCGTCGAGACCGGTGGGTCGAACATACAGTTCGGCGTCAATCCTTCGACCGGACGCATGGTGGTCATCGAAATGAATCCGCGCGTTTCCCGGTCGTCTGCTCTCGCGTCAAAAGCCACCGGTTTTCCGATTGCGAAGATCGCCGCCAAGCTTGCCGTCGGTTATACGCTCGATGAGATTCCGAATGACATCACGCGTAAGACTCCCGCCTGCTTCGAGCCCACGCTCGACTACGTGGTCGTCAAAATTCCGAAATGGCAGTTCGAAAAATTTCCCGGCGCCGACGAATCCCTTGGACCGCAGATGAAATCCGTCGGTGAAGTAATGGCCATCGGCCGCACCTTCAAGGAAGCGTTGCTGAAGGGCGTGCGGGCACTCGATACCGGCAAACGGGTGGGCTCGGAAAAAATTGAACCCAAGATCCTCACCCAGCGCCTGGTAACACCGCACCCCGAGCGGCTTTCCTACGTGCGCTACGCTCTGCGCCAGGGGCACACGATCAAGCAGATCGCCAAGATGACATCGATCGATCCCTGGTTTCTCTATCAGCTCAAAGAAATTAACGACATGCAACTTGAGCTGGAAAAGCACCCGATGGAGTCGATCCCCACCGAGGTGCTGCGCGAAGCCAAGCGCATGGGTTTCTCCGATGGACGTCTTGCCGGAACCTGGCGTCTGGACGGCAAAGGCGGCCAGGAAAAAGTTCGTCACCTCCGCAAGAAGCACGGAGTGAAACCGGTTTACAAGCGGGTCGATACCTGCGCCGCGGAGTTCGAAAGCTACACGCCTTATCTCTACTCGACGTACGAAGAAGAAGACGAGGCCGCACCCACGGCGAAGAAAAAGGTCGTGATTCTCGGTTCCGGCCCCAACCGCATCGGACAGGGAATTGAATTTGACTATTGCTGCTGCCACGCCAGCTACGCGCTGCGCGAAGATGGCTACGAAACCATCATGATCAATTGCAATCCGGAGACGGTCTCTACCGATTACGACACGAGCGACCGCCTCTACTTCGAGCCGCTCACGCTCGAGGACGTGTTTGCCGTCTGTGAGCACGAAGCCTCGGGCGGCGCGCCAGTTGGCGTGATCGTGCAGTTCGGTGGTCAGACGCCGCTGAATCTCTCTTTGCCGCTCAAGGCTGCGGGCGTAAACATCATTGGCACCACGCCCGAATCAATTGATCTGGCGGAAGACCGCAAGCGCTTCGGCAAGCTGCTCGATGAACTCGACATACCGCAGGCTCCCGGGGCCATGGTCGCTTCCGTCGAGGAGGCGGTCGAAGCGGCGAAGAAGATTGGATTCCCGGTGCTGGTTCGTCCTTCGTATGTACTCGGAGGGCGAGCCATGGTCATCGCCTACCAAGAAGACACGATTCAGCAGTACATGAAGCAGGCCGTTGAGTATTCGCAAGACCGGCCCATCCTCATCGATAAATTTCTGGAAGACGCGATTGAAGTCGACGTGGATGCGCTCTCCGACGGCGAGGACGTTGTGATTGGCGGCATCATGCAGCATATCGAGGAGGCTGGCATCCACTCCGGCGACTCGTCCTGCGTCCTGCCCGCGGTGGACATCCCCGAGCCGCTGCTCAAGCGCATGCGCGAATACACGTTCAAACTGGCGCGCGCGCTGAAAGTAATCGGACTGATGAACGTGCAGTTCGCGATTCCGCGCGGCAACGGCCCGAAAGGAAACGACCATCACGAACCCAAGGTGTACGTGCTCGAAGTGAATCCGCGCGCCTCCCGCACCGTGCCCTTTGTTTCAAAAGCGACCGGCGTGCCGATGGCCAAGATTGCCGCGCGACTTATGACCGGGCGCAAACTGCGCGAGTTCCTTCCGGAATATGTCGAGCGGGGCACGGATCTCGACACGGGGCGCTACTTTTACGTGAAATCGCCGGTCTTTCCCTGGTCGAAGTTTCCCGGCGTCGACACGGTTCTTGGCCCCGAGATGCGCTCCACCGGAGAAGTTATGGGCATCGCCGATAATTTTGGCGAAGCCTTCGCCAAAGCGCAAATCGCCGCCGGCCAGCAACTGCCGACCAAGGGAACCGTTTTCGTCAGCGTCACCGACCATGACAAGCCGCACGTCGTCGAGGTCGCGCATCGCTTCGTTGACATGGGATTCAAACTCGTGGCCACGCACGGCACGGCGGACATCCTGGAAGAAGCTGGCTTGGCGGTTGAGCGCGTGTATAAGGTGAAGGAAGGCCGACCCAACGCGGTGGACCTGATTAAAGCCGATCGCATTCAGTTGATTGTCAACACGCCGCATGGCCCCGACCCTTACTTCGACGAGAAAGCGATCCGCCGAGCCGCCGTCACCGGACGCATCACGACCATCACGACGCTCTCCGCTGCCCGAGCCGCCGCCGAAGGTATCGCTGCCCTGCAGCGTGGAGAAGTACGCGTGCAAGCTCTACAGGCGCTGCACGCGGAGAGGGTCACTGCAAAATAACCTTGCATGGCCAGAGCCCCATTCATCATCGCCACCGTGCTCGGTCTTCCCATCTTCATCGCCGCCGCCGTCTTCGGTCCGGCCGCTTTCGATCTTGTTTTCCGTCGCCCGCCGCCGGAGCGCTTTCTGATTCCCGCGGGATACAGCGGCTGGGCGCGCGTCGATTTTCGCCAGAAAGACGCGCCACCCCTGCCGATGGAAGACGGGCGGCGTTTACTCAAACTCAATGCGCAGGGAACGTTGCAAACTTCCTCCGATCCTCAGCCTGGCCACGGCAGAGACGATTTTTTCTTCTACTCAGGCGACCGCCGTACGCCGCTTTCTAAGGCCGGTGTTTGCAAGGGCGGCATGGTCTGGCAGACTGAGACCATGGTCGACGACCGCACCTCGACACCGTTTGAACGTTTCTTCGTCGGGACGGAAGGTCAGTATCGCCACGAAGTCGACCCGAGCGGCAACGAGCCCGCCTGCGAGTGAATGCGATGCTCCTCGACTGCTTCGCCAGCCGGAGCGGCCACTACGCTCGGGATGACAGAGTTGAGCGCCAAGCCTGATAATTTAAATGCCAGGGTATTTGCGAACGACCAACGACGAGCGACCAACGACTAGTAACCACCCACTGGGGTTGACCATGCTTTTATCCGGAATCTTCCCGCCCATCACGACGTCCTTCTATCCTGACGGCGAGGTCTACTACAAAAAGATCGAAACGAACGTCGAGCGCTACTCGCGCACGCCGGTCGCCGGCATCGTGGTGCTTGGCTCGACGGGTGAGGCGATCCTGCTCTCCGACCAGGAACGCCGCGACGTGCTGAAGACGGCGCTCGCCGCCGCCGCGCCCAGCAAAGTCATGATCGCCGGCACGGGCGTAGAGTCTGCACACGCCACGCTGCAACTCACCGAGTACGCCGCCGAACTCGGCTACGACGCCGCCTTGGTTCGCACGCCGCACTACTACAAGAAGCAGATGCTTCCGGCGAACCTGCTCGCGTTCTATCGCACGGTGGCTGACCGGTCTCCGCTGCCGATCATCGTCTACAACTTCCCGCAGGCCACCGGATACGACATCCCCGCCGAACTCGTGATCGAGCTTGCCGGCCATCCCAACATTGTCGCCATCAAGGAATCGAGCGGCAACCTCGACAAGGTGAAACAGCTGGTCGAGGGTACGCGTCAAGTAAACAGACAGGCCACGGTGACTGAAATGTTCGATGCCGTGACGCCGCGCATGCTCAAGGCCGCGGCGGCGGAAAGCGAAAAACAGAGCAGGGAACTGGTCAGCGTCGCTGCCCTCACGGGTTCTGCGGAATCGGTGGAGAGACGGGCGCCCTCGCCCGTCAATGCGGACAGCGCTGCGAAACCTTCATCTTCTGCGGTGACCGTAGTAGGAAAATTGAAAACGCGGCAAAAAGAAGTTGGCTTCCAGGTCATGGTCGGCGCCGCTCATCAACTCGAACCGTCGCTGAGTCTGGGAGCGGTCGGCGCCATTCTCGCCTTCGCCTGTCCCGCGTCGATGGCATGCTACGAAATCTATGCCGCGTTCAAAGACGGAAACCACGCCCTCACTCGCGAAAAACAAGAGCGCGTGAGACTGGCTGCCCAGCGCGTGGTTGGTGACCTCGGCATCCCCGGCGTGAAGCACTCCATGGACCTCAACGGCTACTATGGAGGCCCGTCGCGGCTGCCGTTGCTGCCGCTCTCCGGCGAGCAGAAAGCAGAGATCGAGAAGTTGATGGCGGGAATCAGGAGCTAAGCTCTGGCACGACGCCGAAAATCGTTGACGTTGCCATCGGCAAGCATACGCTGGAATTCAGCAAAGAAGGCTTCAATTCGGGAAAGTTCCCGCTGGAAATCACGTCACGCGATGCTTCCGGGGGTAGCGTCAGCTATGAGCTTGGCAGCGCTGCCCATGACACCATCGAGTTACGCGATGGTTCGGTGCTCTCAGGCGACTTGGTTTCGGTCAATGGCATGCAAGTTCTAATTCGCATCGGTGGAAATGCTCAAACATTTGACCGAAATCAAGTGAAACTCATTCTCCTGACCGAGCGCGATCCGGTAAACTGAGTAGGACGCCAGCAAGTAACGCGGTCTTGCTGTGCACGGCGGCAAGTCCCGCCAACAGAGGTAACGCGAATCAATAAGGAGCAACTTATGGCGACCACAACCCAGCCGGCCACCCTCGAAACCACCAAGCAGCTCATCAACTATCGCACCGATGCCGGCGTGGCCGTGATCGAGATGAACGATCCTCCGGCTAACACTTACACCTACGAGATGAACCGACATCTCGACGAGGCCATCCTCAAGGCGCGCATGGATAACGATGTGCACGTCGTCGTACTCACGGGCGTAGGCGACAAGTTTTTCTCCGCCGGCGCAAACATCAAGATGCTGGCCTCGGTCGATCCAACGTTCAAGTATTACTTCTGCCTGCACGCGAATGAAACCCTGCTGCGGCTGGAGCACACGCCGAAACTCGTGATCGCGGCGATCAACGGACATTGCGTCGGTGGAGGCCTCGAGATCGCGATGGCAGCCGACCTAAGAATTGCCCGCAAAGACGCCGGCAAGATCGGCCTGCCCGAAGTCAACCTCGGAGTGCTTCCCGGAACCGGCGGAACGCAGCGCCTGTCGCGCCTGGTAGGGAAAAGCAAAGCCATCGAACTGATGATCACCGGCAATACGTTCTCTTTCGAAGAAGCGCAGGAGTACGGCATCGTGAACGACATTTTCGAGCGCGACGGGTTCATGGAAAACATCATGGAGTACGCGCGCCAGTTCACGCCTCCGAATAAGGCCGCAAAAGCTGTGGGACGCATCAAACGGGCAGTGCAGACGGGGTGGGAAATCCCCATGGAATCGGCTTTGGCGGTCGAGCGGGAGAATCAGCAGATTTTGTTCCAGAGCGACGACGCCAAAGAAGGTCTGGCCGCCTATGTGGAGAAGCGTCCGGCGGTATTTACGGCGAAGTAGAAGTAAAAGCAGCATTTAGCATTTAGCGCCTGGTTTCCGATTCCGGAGAAAGCAGAGAAGCGAAGTGGCTAAGTGCTGAAGTGGCACAACCGCGGAAATAGGAATACCCAATGCCAGGCAAAGTAGCGAAAATCGGAAACTTCAGCGACTGGGTCGGTCTCTTCAACGAGTGGCGCAAGGAAGTTGGCGTCGACAAAGACGACGTTGAGGCTTTCCACTTCGATACGCTCTATGGAGCGATCGAGACGGGAGAAATCCAGTTCGGTTCCTACAAAGGCCGCAATAAATGGGAGAACCTGCGCCAGGTGCCCACGCAGGCGATGCGGGACGCGCTCATGAACATGATTATCTATCAGGGCGATACCGAATTTGCCAGCGTAGAGCAGCAGCGCAACCTGTTTGTTACCTCGCCGACAGAATGGGATCGCCGCGCGCTCACTCGCGTCATGATTGAAGAGATGCGCCACGGCTGGCAGATGTGCGCGCTGCTGATCGACTTCTTCGGGTCTTCCGGCAAGGTGGAAGCGCAGAAAATGCTGGAGCGACGCGCGTTTGAGAACAAACGATTGCTCGGCACCTTCAACGTCGATGTCGATAACTGGCTGGACTTTTTCACTTACACCGATTTCGTGGACCGCGATGGTAAGTTCCAACTTCAGATGCTGAAGTATTCATCGTTTGCGCCGCTAGGACGCTCGACGTCATACATGCTGCGCGAGGAAGCTTTCCATATGGGAACCGGCCACGATGGACTGCGGCGGGTGGTCGAGGCGGGCGTGATCCCGCGATGGCTCCTGCAGAAATATTTGAACAAGTGGATATCGAGTTCGTTCGATCTTTTTGGTACAGATCATTCTTCCTCGGCACACTGGGCCTACGTCTGGGGAATCAAGGGCCGGTACGACGAACTGGGGAACGATAAGGCCGCCAACCTCGACGATCTCAACGACTACAGCCGTCACCTATATCGGGAGGAAGTGGCGGGATTGGTCGAGCGGCTGAATACCTTTCTGAAACCGGGCGAGAAGAAGTTCTATACGCCCGACATCCGCTTTAACCGCAGCATCGGACAATGGACAGGGCAGAAGTATCACTGCGAGACCGGCGAGGCGATGGACGACCGCAGCTACGAGCAGCACTGTGAAGAGAATCTTCCCAGCGCGAAAGATAAAGAGTTGCTGCTCGACATCATCCGCAACGAAAAGAAGTGGATCAAAGAGAAAACGGGTGCACGCGATCCCCTGTCGACGATTGGCGAGCCTCGGAAGCAAGCCATCAACATTTAGTACGGCTCGCGTAGGACACAGCCGCCCGACCTCGGCTGTCCAGCGGAGCGAAGCCGGCAGGGAGCACCGACGAAAATGGTGACCGCCTCCACAACTCGCCTCAACCTTGAAGTAAATTCACCCGTTGCGCGCATCACGCTCCTCAACCCTCCGCTAAATGTCATCGATCTCCCGATGATGCAGGAGTTGCAGCAAGCGCTCGGTGAAACCGAATCCCACACCGACATCTCGACAATCGTCTTCCAGGGCGACGCTCGGGCGTTCTCCGCCGGCGTGGACGTCAAGGCTCACCTCCCCGACACGATTCACGAAATGCTCACAAGTTTTCACGCGGTAATCCGTGCCATCGTAGCCTCGCGCAAGGTCACCATTGCTGCCGTCTGCGGCATTTGCCTCGGCGGAGGCGCGGAACTTGCCGCCGTCTGCGATATGGTTTACACCGCTCGCGGTGCCAGTTGGGGATTTCCTGAAATCAAGGTGGGATGCTATCCGCCGGTTGCGGCCGTGGTTCTCGCGACGCTCATTGGTCAGAAACGCGCCGCCGAACTCATCCTTACCGGACGCCAATTCTCGGGCGACGAAGCCGCGGCGATGGGCTTGGCGACCCGATCTGTGGCGGCGGATGAGCTCGAGTCGGTTGTCGAGCGCACGCTTGCTGAACTCCGCCTGCTTAGCCCCGTCTCCCTTGCCCACGCCAAGAAGGCCATTTACGCGTGGGATGCGATTCACTTTGACAAAGGGCTGGCCCGAGCTGAGAAGATTTACCTCGACGAACTCATCTCGACCGCGGACGCGCATGAGGGTATCATTGCCTTCCTCGACAAACGGCCACCGAAATGGACAGGCAAATAGACAGCGCGAAGGCTAAAGCAGGGACGCAGGTCGAAACGAAGGTCGAAACGAAGACCGGGGCGAAGCAGCCGTCGTCCTACCGTTCCGGCCACCTGATGTGCCGCACGCCGTTGTGGGGTGTGGCGGGCTTCCTCGGGTGCGCCTACTTCGCGTGGGTTTCGTTTAGCCGCGTCACTCGCGGCAACTATGACTGGCCGCACGACTTCTGGACCGCCGCCACCTACATCGTGTGGATACTTTTGCTGGCCGGCCTGGCGCTCGACACGCGCTGCCTGCGCGAGCGCGTGTTTTTCGGCCTGCTCGTCATCAATTTTGTGGTCGGCTGCGGGTTAACGCTGTGGAGCAACGTTCCGGCCGCCGACGTACGCACCGCCAGAATTGGAACCGGCGCGCTCTGGGCGGCGGCCGCGTTAGTGAGTCTGACTACGCTGGGAAGTGCGGCGGAGCTTCGAAAGAAGGGTGCGAGCTAGCTGTCATCCGGGGATGGCACGGATTTCCCGGCGCTCGGCTCCGGAACGAATCGTCTGATTTTTCGTAGAGACGCGGCTTGCCGCGTCTGCTGCCACAGAGTGAGGCGGGACAAGCCCCGTCTCTACGGGTAAGCATTTATGGACTTCGAAATCTCTCCCGGGCAGGTCAAGTCGCTGCAGAAGAGCGGCGAAACATTTACGCTGCTCGATGTTCGCGAGGCATGGGAATACGAAGCCTCGCGCATCGAAGGCGCAAAACATATCCCGATGGGCGATGTTCCGACGCGCGCTCACCAGGAACTCGACCCCGACAACCACATCGTCGTCATGTGTCATCACGGTGTGCGCTCGTTGACGGTCACCAACTGGCTCCGCCAGCAGGGATACGAAAAAGTTCAGTCAATGCGCGGCGGGATCGATGGTTGGGCGCGCACGGTGGATCCGAAAGTGCCGTTGTACTAAAAGCAGCCCTTAGCACTTGGCTAAACCAAAAAGATTTGGCTGAGCGACAAGCAGCGTGACCGGCCACCGACGATTGATGATGATCACCGACTGCCACATCCACATCGAGCCGGTCGAACTCATCAAGCCGCATGCGCTGAAACTGATCAAGCGCAAGCGCGCTAATTTCGATGAGATCGCCGAATATTGCCGCTCGCCCAAGGCCTTCCTGAAGTATCTGGACCGTTGCGGCGTTGACCGCGCTGCACTGATCAACTACGTTGCGCCCGAGGTGATGGGCTTTACGCCCGCGGTCAATCAGTTTGTCGCCGACTACACGAAGCACGATCCCAAGCGCCTGATCTCTTGCGGCAGCCTGCATCCGCGGCATACCGCTAACATCATGGCGGATGTCGAACATATCCTGCGTCTCGGCCTTCGCATGATCAAGATTCACCCGCCGCATCAACTGCTGTTTCCGAACGACTATCTGAACGGAGTGAAGGAACTGGAAATCATCTACCGGGCAGCCGAGGCCAATGGAATCCCGGTCATGTTCCACACCGGGACATCGATTTTCCCCGGCGCGCGCAATAAATACGGCGATCCGATCTACGTCGACGATGTCGCGGTCGATTTTCCCAAGCTCAGGATCTTGCTGGCGCACGGCGGGCGCCCGCTCTGGATGGACACTGCCTTTTTTCTCCTCCGGCGGCACCCGAACGTCTATCTCGACATCAGCGGCATTCCGCCGAAAACGCTGCTGAAATATTTTCCACGGCTCGACGAGATCGCCCACAAGACGCTGTTTGGCACCGACTGGCCGGGGCCGGGCGTTCCCGACGTCAAGCAGAATCTTGCGGACTTCAAGGCGCTGCCCATGAGCGAAGAGATGCGGGAGCAGATCCTGAGTAGGACAGCGGCAACGCTTTGGCCGGAATAACTAGTCTAGAGATGTGTTAAGAAAAAAGCCTGAGCCATAAGGGGGCACAGAGGAACAATCACGGAAGTCCTTTCCCCTGTGCGCCCCCTCTGTCCTCGCTGGTAAAAGATTTTGATGTCCGATGTCGAAGCGGAACGTTTAGGTTCTATTCGCCGGCCGTCTTGCCTGCCGCTTTAATGCCGGTCAGTTCATTGGCCAGAGCATCGGCGCCATAAATGTTGCGCAGCGCTTCGATGATGCCGCGGGAATCGACATGCACGGCCCTTGATTGGCGGTCGTCATAGTAGAAGTTCAGAACCAGTGACTGAATATTTCCGTCAAAAATTATTCCGACCACTTCGCCCGCCTTGTTCACGGTCGGGCTGCCCGAGTTGCCGCCGATGATGTCGGCGGTGGAAACATAATTCAGAGGCGTCTGGAGATTGAGTTTCGACTTCATCTTCGGCCAACTGCCAGCCAGACCGTACGGAGGCTTGCTACCGTGCTCCTCGGCATGTTGGAAGGCGCCGCCGAAGGTGGTGAAATAAGGAATCTTTTTTCCATTTTCCTCATATCCCTTCACCGTGCCATAACTGAGGCGCAGCGTGAAAGTCGCGTCCGGAGGTTGGGTGAAGCCGGTCTGGTCAAATCGCGCTCGAGCGATGGCCGCTCCGTCGCGCCGCACCACCGCATCCACCTCGTCATCGTAGCGCTTGCGTACCGCACGCGCCTCGGAATCCACATTGCGCATGAGGACGATCAGAGGATCCGTACTCGCATCCACCGCGACCTTCCCGCCCTCATACAGTTGCTTGCGGAGCGCCACATCCTCCAGATTGGTACCGGCGATCAGCGCCTTGGCAGCCTCTTCGGGCGACTTGCCGTTCAGCGACGCTTTCACGGCGGCATCGTCCGGTCCCAGGGCTTCCTGCATCTGCGCCAGGGACAGCGCTAAAGTCGCAGTCTCAAGATTCTTGTAGACGGGGGCGGAGCTGAACAGTTCCTGCTCCAGGGACGGCAGGCCAGAATCACGATACTCGCGTAGCCGGTTGCCGTTAGGTTTCGATTTTTCCTCCGCGGCTCGCACCAGAGTCCGGGCATGGAACGCCAGGTCCGAGCTGAAGCCACGCATCCGCTCGACGTAGGTAAGCGGATCATAAATTTCCCGGTTCGCATTCACGGCGTTGGAAATCTCGTTCCAGGGGTTTGGCGCGCCTGGATGCTGATCTATGTAAGCTTTTTCCCGTTCACGCTCCGCCGTGTTCATTCGCGACATCGCGGCTACATCCTGCAAACCCCCATATTCGCCGATAATCGCCTTCTGTGAATTCTGCAATCCGAAGATATCTTCCTGAGCGATGCGCGCATTCTCCGCAGACTCTGCACTGAACGTCTGGAGCATTGCGATGCGCCGCTTGTAGCTAGCAAGACGCGACGGAAAATCCACGTTCTTCAGAAACTGTAGCTGCGCCACCGTCTTCAGGCGATCCGTGTTTCCAGGATGGCCCGAAACGAAAATCAGATCGCCATCTTTGACGCCGACTTTCGACCATTGCAGGTAGTTATCGAGATGGACCGGCTTGTCATTCTCGTAGATACGGAAGAAGGTTATGTCCAAGTCATAGCGGGGGAAGGTGAAGTTATCGGGGTCGCCGCCAAAAAATGCCGCTTCGAATTCCGGCGCAAACACCAGGCGCACATCGGTGTACTTCTTGTATTTGTAGAGGTTGTAAACTTCGCCCGAGTAGAGCGTGACCACGTCGCAGCGCAGGCCGCTAGAGGTGGCGCAGTCTTTCTCGACGGCGCTCATGGCCGAGCGCTGTGCCTGGCCCGCGTCGGCGGCCGACATGGCAGTCGTGGCAGCGGCTTTCACTTTCGCGGAGACGTCGTCGATGCCGACCAGCACGTTCAGCTCAAGATCTGGACACCTGGCCTCTTCCGCCTCCGTCTTGGCGTGAAAACCGGTCTTCACATAGTCGCGGCCGGAGGTGGCAAGTTTCCCGATGCAGTTAGCGCCCACATGATGATTGGTAAATACCAGGCCGTCGGCCGACACGAACGAACCCGAGCCTCCATTGTTAAAGCGCACCGACGACAGCCGCAGATGGTCGAGCCATGGTTGCGTTGGCACGAAGCCGTATTGCTTCTCGACCCGATCCTTCGGGAACGCGTTGTATAACCACATGCCCTCGTCGGCGAGCGCCAGGGGTGTCGCCAGGGTAAGGATGAGGCCGAAAATCAACAGTCTTGTCTGCATGAATTCTCCGCTTAGTTTTTTGGATGCCTGCCCGGGGCACACTTGCTCCGGCGGCAAACCGTCCATTCTACGCCGCGCTCAGTTTTCAGGCCAATGGCGTGTACAACTGGTAGTGGCTCAGTTTGATTTCCACAAGGGTCCGCGCAGAATCGTTAACCGATTTGCCAAGGATCATTACTGTCCTGTGGTGAACTTCGAGTGGTTGAGGCTGCGGAGGTGTTCGCAGTGCATTGAGCAATTCGGCAAGCATTGCCTTTTTTAACCCGAGTGCTTTCAGGATAAACCTCTTGTCAATCCGCTTCGTGGCGCAAACTGACCTATTACGAAGCCGTGCGCTTGGAGACTACCTCTGGCTTGGCGTATAAAAGAGGGTTGCTGTGCCGCCTTTTTTGCGCGGCCGAGCAACCTACATCGATCCGAACTGCCAGCGAGGAGCCATGTCCAGCGTTACGAGCCTGCACGCCCCCAAAGGACTGGAAGGGGTTGTCGCTACCACCTCCAGCATTTGCTACATTGACGGTGACGAGGGAGTGCTCGCCTATCGCGGATACGACATCCACGATCTGGCCGACCGCTCTACCTTTGAGGAAGTCTGCTACCTGCTGTGGTTCGGACGGTTGCCCAAGGTCGACGAACTCAAGGCCCTGAAGCAGCGCCTGGCGGACGAGCGCAAGCTGGATGCGTCGATCATCAATCTCTTGCAGTTGGCGCCGAAGGATGCGCTGCCGATGGATGTGCTGCGCACTTTGGTTTCAGCGCTTTCTTTTTACGATCCCGACTTCGACCGCAGTAATAGTGATCACGACGCCAACGTCAACAAAGCGATTCGCCTGACTTCCCAAATCGCCATGATCGTGGCCAATTACGATCGCATTCGCAAAGGGAAGCCAGTGGTGGAGCCGGATCGATCGCTCTCGCACGCAGCGAATTTCCTGCTTATGCTGAACGGCACCGCGCCCTCGAAGACCGCCGAACGCGCTCTTGACATCGCACTCATTCTTCACGCTGACCATGAACTGAATGCTTCCACCTTCGCGGCCCGGATCACAGCTGCAACGCTTTCCGATATGCACTCAGCCGTGACCTCCGCCATCGGCACGCTCAAAGGGCCCCTGCACGGGGGCGCCAACGAGGCTGTCTTCAAAATCCTTGGGGACATCGACGCCACCGGTGCCGACCCCATCGAGTATGTCAAAGCGATGCTGGCCCAGAAGAAGAAAATCCCTGGCTTCGGACACCGCGTTTACCACGCGGAAGATCCGCGCGCTACGCACCTGCGGCAGATGTCCCGTGACCTGGGCCAAGCGAGCGGCGATCCCAAGTGGTTCGAAATGTCGCAAGAGATCGAAGACTTCGTAAAGGCCGAGAAGAAGCTCAACGCCAATGTGGACTTCTATTCGGCTTCCACCTACCACACGCTGGGCATCGATGTGGACCTGTTCACGGCCATCTTCGCGGTCTCGCGAGTCGGCGGATGGACCGCGCACGTCATCGAACAGCTCGACGATAACCGGCTGATCCGCCCGCGCGCCGATTACATTGGCCCGGTCTACCCACAAAAATATGTGGCGGCGGAGAAACGCTGACGATTGCTAGTGGAGCGCCGGGCGTCCCCGCCCGGCCACCGCAATGCTGGACCCTTCGACTTCGCTCAGGGCAGGCTTGCGAGTCGCCCGTCGCTCCATCATTCCCCAATGGTCCCTGTCCTTTAGTCACTTGCTCGACCGTTCGGGTGTGCCCTATCGTCGCAATCAAGCAGCGCGGTTATGTGGGAACCGTGAAGTCAGCAAGAATTGGCATCCTCCGCCATCGCTGAGCTTCCACCCGTGCCCGTATCACGCTCGTTTACCCCGGGCGAGGCCTCTTCAAGATGGTGGATATGAAGTACCTTTTTCGCCTGCTCGCACTGCTGGTGATATTTCTTGCGCCCGAGCTTTGTGCCGGACAGGCTGGTTACCAGGTCGTCTCCGTCCAAGACGGAGGAACGATCAAGGGAACCGTGAAGTGGCAGGGCGCCTTGCCTCACTTGGTGCCCTCCGAGATCAACCGAGACCCGCAAGTCTGCGATCCGCTGGGGCAGAAGCATCGTGACCTTGAGCGCTTGCTGGTCAGCCCGAACGGCGGCGTGGCCAATACAGTCGTGTTTCTCAGGAATATCAGCCGGGGGAAGGCGATGGACCTGCCCGCGTCGCGGCGATTCCTCAACCAGAAGACCTGCCGCTACGAACCCCACGTCCTGCTGGTGCCGCTGCAAACAAGTTTGACCGTGCGGGACAGCGACCCCTTGCTGCACACGGTGCAAATGTCGGGCAGCGCGGATTACAACCTCCCCTTTGTTCTTGAGGGGCAGGAGATCGCGCGTCCTATGACCCGCGAAGGCATAGTAAGCATGCGCTGCAACGTACACGTTTGGATGAATAGCGAAATGATCGTAGCCAAGCATCCCTACTACGCCGTGACCGATCAGGATGGCAACTTCGAACTCACGCAGGTTCCTCCCGGCAACTACGAAATCGTTGCCTGGCACGAAGGATGGCGAGTGGTTGGCGAGAGCTCGCTCTATGACATTGCGACGCAAGTCCGGGTGAAGCGTCCCGTTTTTTCCGATCCCATAATCTGGAGCAAATCGGTCACAGTTAATTCCCATGGGGCGGCGGATGTAAATTTCACCCTCGGCGAACGCACGCCGCAGATGGCCCAAGGGCATTGATTCTGATTTCCCCGTAGAGACGCGGCTTGCCGCGACTCCCGCAAGTTGGCGCAACCCCCCGTCGCTACAGCTAAACCTGCTTGTTGCGTCCCGCATCGGTACAATAGAACCAACATGCCGCGGCGGGTCTATCTGGACAACAACGCAACGACTCCGGTGCTCCACGAGGTTCTGGAGGCCATGCGGCCTTACTTTGGGGAGCACTTCGGCAACGCGTCCTCCATCCACCATCATGGACAGGAGACGCGGGCCGCCGTAGAACGCGCCCGTGAATCCGTGGCCGCACTGCTGGGTTGCCGCGCCTCGGAAGTCGTGTTTACCAGCGGCGGCACCGAAGGCGACAATCTAGCGATATTCGGCCTGACGGACTCGGGCGACCATGTCATCACCTCGACCGTCGAACATCACGCCGTGCTCAACTCCTGCAAGCGTCTGGCAGCGCAGGGATGCGAAGTTACCTACATTCCGGTGGATGGCCGCGGTCTGTTGGATCCGGCGGATGTGAAGCGCGCGATCCGGCCGAATACGAAGTTGATTACCATCATGCTCGCCAACAACGAGACCGGCGTCGTGCAACCGGTCGCAGAGATTGGACAGATTGCTGCCGAAGCCGACATTTACTGCCACACCGACGCCGTGCAAGCGGCGGGGAAAATCCCGATCGATGTCAACAAAATCGGATGCGACCTGCTGACCATCTCTGGCCACAAGCTTCACGGGCCGCAGGGGGTGGGTGCGCTCTACGTCCGCAAGGGAACTCGGCTTGAGCCGATGCTCCATGGCGGCAGTCATGAACGCTCGCGCCGCGCCGGGACGGAGAACGTTCCGGGGATCGTAGGTTTAGGCAAGGCCGCGGAGTTGGCCGTCGCTGGCTTCGGGCGTGAAGACGATTGCGCCGATCAAAAGATGGCGGCTACGCGCGACCACCTGGAAAGGGAACTGCTCGACATCGAAGCCACGGGTTTAAACGGAGAAGGCGCGCCCCGCGTACCGAACACAACCAACATTTATTTCGATGGCATCGAAGGCGAAGCGCTAGTCATCGCGCTAGACTTGAAGGGGCTGGCCGTCTCGACCGGCGCGGCGTGCTCGTCCGGAGCGATTGAACCATCGCATGTGCTGACCGCGATGGGGTTGCGTCCCGACAGAGCGAGAGCCAGCATTCGCTTCAGTCTCGGCAAACAAAATACGGCCGAGGATGTAGACTTTGCATTGGCCCTGGTCCCGAAAACAGTAGAGCGTTTGCGAGAGTTGTCGCCGGTGTGGCCGAGAAGCGAAGTTAGCCGTTAGCACTTAACATTTAGCCAAATCGGAAACGTGAAGAGCTAATTGCTAAATGCTAATTGCTAAATGCTGCCCTCCGAAACCATCGCCGTCGCCATGTCGGGAGGAGTCGACTCCTCGGCCGTTGCGGCCATGCTCCGTGCCGACGGCCACAACGTCATCGGCTTGACCATGCAACTCTGGAACCAGCGCCGTCTCGCCGGACACGAAGGCATGCCGGAATCCGTTCAGGGCCGCTGCTGTTCGATCGACGACGTTTACGATGCTCGCCGCGTTGCCGAAACCCTCGGCATCCCCTACTACGTGGTCAATCACGAGGAGCGCTTTGAGCGCGATGTGGTTCGCCCGTTCGTAGAAGAGTATCTTGCGGGGCGCACGCCGATTCCATGCAGCCTCTGCAACAATCACTTGAAGTTTGATCAGCTTCTTATTGTGGCCCAACAGATTGGTGCCGATAAAATTGCGACCGGTCATTACGCCCAGGTCGTCTTTGACGATCAGCTTAACCGTTGGCTGCTAAAGCGCCCAGCCGACACGTCCAAAGACCAGACTTACTTTCTTTTCGGCCTTACGCAGGTGCAATTGAGCCGGACTTTATTCCCGCTCGGCGGCATGACCAAGCCGGAAGTGCGCGAAGTTGCCCGCAAGCACAGCCTCGCGATCGCCGAGAAGCCCGACTCGCAGGAAATCTGCTTCGTCCCCGGCGGCGACTACAAGCGCTTTCTCGAAGCCTATCTCAGCGAGCAGGGAGACACTCCAACAGAAATTGCCGGCGAGATGGTCACCACCGACGGCAAGGTGATCGGGGAGCACGCCGGCGTCCACAACTTTACCGTCGGCCAGCGCAAGGGGCTCGGTGTGGCGACCGGCTCGCCTCTGTACGTGATCCAAATCAAGAATGACACGCGGCAAGTCATGGTCGGCAAGGACGAGGAACTTTATTCGCGTACTCTCCGGGCTCGCCGCGTGAATCTGATTTCGACAGCCGAACTGCGCGAGCCTATGCGGGTCGCAGTGAAGATCCGCCACCGCCATCAGCCCGCACCGGCCAAAATTGAAGCCGCCGGGCCGGACGAAATCCAAGTTACCTTTGACGAGCCGCAGCGCGCGCTCACCCCCGGCCAGGCTGCCGTTTTTTACGATGGCGACATAGTTGTCGGCGGCGGTTGGATCGAGAACTCCGCCCCGTAGGATCATACCGATGGAGCGCGAGGACGCCCGTCCCTCCCACGTGTGGTTACTGCGCTTGATTACCCACGATTACTTTCGCACGATTTCATAGCACCTTCGTGGCCTAGACCCGCCGATGAGCCGGGGGTAAGTTTATTTCACGACGGGACCTTCGTAGTCTCTCCCCAGTACAAGGTCCGGCGTGGGGGAGATTGTATGAAAATCTGGCACTTGTGTTATGCGGCATTGGGGATTGCGGTGGCGCGCTGGGTTTTTAAGCGTCAACCAATGCGTGTAGCCGATCCGATTGCCCGTTTCCGTACCTCTGGCCTGCTGTAAGTAGCAATTGGTGAAAGGGCTTGGGCGCGCCCCGTTGCGTGTCGCTTCGATCTGAGCGTGTCCCAGCCCATTTCACCGACGCTCTTTGCCCGTCCCCGGAAGTGCTAGCACTACCGTGTCCCTTCGGTAACTTTTTTTCCGTTCCATCTCGCCTAAACTTTCTATGTGGTCCCGCTGAGCGCGCACGCGCCGCTCGGCGACCGAAATCATGCCATCCAGATTCCTCAGCTTGCGGTTGCTTGCGCCCGTCGTGCTGCTCACTGCGCTGCTCGGTGTGCTGCTATTCGCGTTGTTCTGGCCGTTGGCCGCTTCGGCGCAACAGGAGGCTCCCTCGCTCGGCGACCTCGCACGCAACGTGCGCAAAAATAAGTTGCAGCAGCCTCAACAACAGGAGGATCCAGCTCACCCGGTAATCGATAACGACAATCTGGCGCAGGTCATGGACGACGCCAAGAAAGCGCGGCCGGTCAAACAAGACAAAACTGTCTTTTCCATTGACCCTTCCGGCAATACCCTCAAGATATCGTCACCCGATGTAACGTGCAGTCTTTCGTTCAACGCCCGGGCCAGTTCGCTGCTGATCAAGCCAATTCTGATCGAAGACTTGCCGCTTACCGAACTGCTCAAGCTCGACGGCCCCGGTTCCATTCAGGATGAAGGCCTGCAACTGGAAGTATTCAACGGAACGGACTGGGACATTCGCGAGATTACCATTGGCCTAACGCTTGAGCGCAAGCCTGGGCAGAATGCCGAAGTGGCCGCACGTGCGCGTGTGATTCCGGCGGCCGAGGGCATTGCCCCAATCACCGTTGAGCGCCGTTCCGATGTAACTCTCCTCTATCATCTCAAGGCCGAGGCCAAGCCGTTCAGCACAACCGCGTTTCATGAAAATATCGGGATCACCCCCGGCGTCGATGAAGATTGGCGATGGTCAATCGTGGAGGCCAAAGGAATCCGGCCTTCGCAAGCGCAGGCGGCGCCCGATTTGCTGCCGGACCCGTTGTTTTCTTCTCCTTCGTCATTACTGCCGGGCTCGAACGAGCCCCAGCTTGCGCCGCTCGCGCCGGTAATTCCCGATCAAGCAGCACAGGACAACCCAAGGCTCGGCAAGTCCCTGAGTCCAAATGCAACTCCGCAACAGTAAAAGCTCGAAACGCCAAAGGGCACAGGAGTTCGCAGGGGAGTGACGCGGAGGTCTTTTTCCTTGTGGTGTTTCCCCCTGTCGTCCTGTGTCCGTGGTAAAGATTTGTGAAGGGGCCCTGTCAGGAGGTAGCCGGTATCTCAATCGTCGGCAGGAAGCGCGGCTTCTGCCGTGCCTTCGTCAACTGCTCGAACGAATACGCGATCTTGAGCAGCGTGGGCTCGCTCCAGGCGCGTCCGAAGAAGGAGATCCCAAGCGGCAGTCCCCACAGGTATCCCGCCGTCACATTGATGTTGGGATAGCCGGCAACAGCGGCGGCGCTCGAACTGCCTCCGGCGGCGTGGTCGCCATTGATCAGGTCGGTAAGCCATGCAGGGCCTGCCGTGGGCGCGACGAGCGCGTCGAGTTTGAACTTGTCCATGATGAAGTCGATGCCCTCGGCGCGGCTGAGTTTTTGATTCAGCGCCAGCGCATCGAGATATTCTCTTGTGGTGAGCGGACCCTTCTGCTCCGACTTGAGAAAAATATCCTGCCCGAAGTAAGGCATTTCCCGGTCGCGATTGCGTTCGTTGAACTCAATCACATGTTTCAAACTCTTAACCGAAGTATTACCACGGCGAGCGAGATACGCCGCAAGGTCGGCCTTGAGTTCATAGTAGAAGACAGTGAGTTCACTCTCGTCGAACTTGCCAATGGTGGGAATGTCAGCGGGATCGACGATCTCCGCGCCAGCACGCTTCATCTCGCCGACGAGCGTATCCATAAGCTGGTCGACCGCATCGTTGAAGCCGCAATATTTGCGCACCACTCCCAGTCGCGCGCCCTTGAGTCCCGCAGGATCAAGGAATTTTGTGTAATCGGGCGACACCTTGCCCTGACTATCGGCGGTCACCGGATCTTGCGGATCGGCGCCAGCCATGACGCCGAGAAGAATGGCGACATCCCGCACCGTGCGAGCCATCGGACCGGCCGTGTCCTGACTGTGCGAGATCGGAACGATGCCGCTCCGGCTGACCAGTCCAACCGTAGGTTTAAGCCCTGCCAGCCCATTCGCGGAAGAAGGGCAGACGACCGATCCGTCCGTCTCCGTGCCTACCCCGGCAACGCAAAGATTCGCGGAAACCGCGGCTCCAGTCCCCGAACTCGATCCACACGGATTGCGGTCGAGTGCATAAGGGTTGCGAGTCAGTCCGCCGCGGCCACTCCATCCGCTGGTCGAATGACTGGAGCGAATGTTGGCCCACTCACTGAGATTGGTTTTACCGAGGATCACGGCGCCCGCCTTACGCAGCTGCGCGGCGACAAACGCGTCGTTTGGAGCGCCGCGCGATCCGAGCAGCGCCAGCGATCCGGCCGTCGTATTCATGCGGTCCGAGGTATCGATATTGTCCTTGATGAGCACCGGAATGCCGTGAAGCGGCCCGCGCGGCCCTTTCGACCTACGCTCCTGGTCGAGCGCGTCCGCGATCTGGAGAGCATCGGGGTTGAGCTCGATAACGGCGTTGACCCTGGGTCCAGCCTTGTCGATCTCCGCAACGCGTGCCAGGTATTTCTCGCTCAGAGAGCGTGAAGAATACTGGCCGGACTGAAAGGCCTTCTGAAGATCGTCAATCGTGATCTCGTCGAGTTCGAAGTCCTTCTTGAAGTTTTGCTCGAGGTTTTGGACGCCCGGCCCAGGCGCAGCAGGCACAGGCACAGTATCGGCAACGCGAGCCGCGCCAAGTGCCGGGTAAGCAGCCGTGGCAAAAGTCGCGGTCACCCCGGCGCGAAGAAAGTTGCGGCGCGAGTTGGAATTCGAGTTGACCGTCGGATTGAACTTCGGGGGAAGGGAATCGTAGGACATCATGGCTCCTGCGGTCTTGAATGAGCAACGTGAAATAAGTTCGTGTGCAAGTCGCGAGCGGGAATCTTACGGAGAATGCGGGAGAAAGGCAACCGCTCGGAATGGGAAGCGAGTCAGTCTGAATGTCCACAATCTCGCTTTAGCATGCCGCCTGTGGCATGATGTCCCCATGACGCCAAGACTCAAGAATGTGCTCTTCGCAGTATTTTGGTTCGTGATAGGTCACCTCAGTTGCGCCATCATGCACCACTGGCACGACATCGCGGGGAGATAGGAAAGTCAGCACTACTCAGCGCTCTCAGCGCTGCCGAGTGTTGTCTTGGATTGAGCGGAATGATAGTCTGACGAAGTTGAGCGGGAGTAGTTCAGCGGTAGAACGCCAGCTTCCCAAGCTGGATGTCACGGGTTCGATCCCCGTCTCCCGCTCCATCTTTTCAATAACTTAGTGGAGCGACTCCCAAACTTGTGTGATAACTTGTGTTCAATTGGTTTGGAGTTTTCACTGCACCCGCTCCGGTTTGCTCGTCATCACGTCGGTAGTGACCGCATTTACCAGCCTGCGCACGTTCGCGTCTATTGCCTGCGTGTACACGTCCAACGTCGTTGCAATGTCGGTGTGGCGCAGATGGGTTTGCACATCTTTGGCGTTCCCGTGGCCTTGCGCATTGGTTGCGAAGGTCCGCCGCATCACCTGAAAGTTGACCGGCACAGTGATGCCAAGAGCGACCGCCATCGGCTTAACTCTACGGCGCAGCCAATTCTCCGGGCGCATAGGCGTTCCCTCTCAGTTGGGAAGATCAGGGCTTCCGGTGGTGCGCTGGAGTGTTGCTCTCGCCACTTTTGTAGCGGAGGCAAGAGAATGTCTGGAATAAACACTGGAGCCTTGCTGCGTTTCGTCTTAGCTTTTCCCGGCCTCAAGGTGCCGCGCCAAGCTGTGCCTTCGATCTGGAAGTGATCTGTCCGCCATGAGGACCAGCGCAGACCAAATATCTCACCGGGGCGCATGGCACAAAAGGCGGCGATTGCGACCATGAGCCGGTCACGAAAGGGAAGTGCTTCAAGAAGCTGACGTGCTTGCACCTTCGGCAGTACAAATTTTTCTGCTTCCTTCGTCTCCGGGTTGACCAACTTTCGGGCCGGATTCTTCCCGATGAGATCAGCGTCCAGTGCTTCTTCTAGTACCGCTTTCAACATAGTGCGGCAGTGGTCAACAATCGTGAACGAAAAACCTTTCTCTGCCAGACCATTCAGAAACACCTGGCAATGAAATTTTTCCAGATTACAAAGAGCGTGTTCCCCGAGAGCAGGCAGAATGTGACCGTTCAAGTGGTAGAGATTCGTTTCCCGTGTGCTGCTTGCCCACTGTGCCTGACGCATGGGCAGGAATCGTTCCCGCACAAACCAGTTGAGCGTTAGCGCATTCGGTTTCGGCTGCGCTTTGGTAACTCTGCAGGCGGAAGAAAGTCTCCGCAAGATCATCGCCACTGTTCGCTGTTTATTCGCCAGTAGAATTGTGCTAGTCTGCTCTTGACGAGCGGCACAGACCGGCCGATGACCAAATATCTTTGGCCGCTGAGGAGCTACGCGATATGACATTTGTTGCGGCTCTGTTCAACTCAGAAGAACTCGTTATAGCCGCCGATACTTTATCCTACGACGCTTCCCACCACAAAGCGGCCAAGCCATTTCCTAAGATAAAAAGGCTAGGACCTCACCTATTTTCATCCTCTGGAACCAGTGCGGGGTTTGACATCTACGACTATCTGGATGCGAAAGGGATAACATTGAGTCCTGAAATTGATGTAGCGGCGGATGAGTATTACAAGCTGACCGACGAGGTGTATCGAGACCGCAGATACGCTGCCGAACAGACCGCCGCGATATTAATGGGTGGCTTTGGCAAGCATGGCCCGCGTGTATATCGGTGGAATCTGCCGAGTCAAACTGCTCTCACGTCTGAGCCAAACGGCAGAGCATTTATTGGAACGATTGACAGTTCACCTACTTTCTTTCCTCGTTTTCTTCATGATGACAGAATGACCACAGAGCAGAGGATTCAACTCGCATACTTTTGTGTGGCTCGAATAGCCGAGATTGATCCTCGGGTCGGCAAGCCGATCGATGTTGTTGTTCTGACAAGAAACGGGCTGAAAGAATATACGGCAGCAGAACTAGAACCTTTTATCCGGCAGGACGGAGTGATCTGGGGTCAAACCAAACAATTCTTCCTAGGCGATTTAATGTTGAGTATTTCAAATTGAGCCCACTACCCAAAATTCCGCTGGTTCCGAAATCTCGAATTGAGTGCTATCCTTCCCGATTCACAACTGGCGACCCCGTACCAAGAATCAAAGCTGAGCCGTATTGCTCACTCAGGTCAGGGCGACCCTGCTGACTTCTTGGACTGCAGGCACAGCCGGGGCACGTACAACGGGCAGAATCGCAGTCACCCGTGTTCCGTGGCCAGTTGACTGGACTTCCAGAGTGCCCCCAAATTGCCGCAAGCGTTCTCGCATTCCGCGAAGCCCGACGCCGGTGTGACCCGACGCCCCGAAGGCGGACTCCTTTTCGAAAGGAACCCCTTTGCCTGCATCTTCGATCTCAACTCTTAAACAAGCCTCGTCTTGAACAATGCGAATTCTGGCTGTGGGACTCCCAGCATGACGATGAATGTTAGTGAGGCACTCCTGTACGACCCGGAAGATGGAGAGTTCCATCTCTTTGGACAAACCCACAAAACTCTGTGGGATATCGAGCTTTGCGTCGATTTTACTGCGTTCGGAGAATCCCTCCACATACCACTGAAGCGCAGATGCAAGACCAACTTCATCCAGCAAGGGCGGATGCAGCAGATGGGAAATGGTACGAATCTGTTTACTAGCCTCCTCGACCATCGCAGCGTTTTCAGAAACGCGTTTGGCCGCATCAAGGCTTAACTTATGAGACTCCCCCTGCACGATAGCACTATTTATATTGATGGCGGCAAGTAGTTGCCCAACGCTGTCGTGCAAATCACGCGCAATTCGTCTCCGCTCCTCTTCCTGCAACACAGTCATTCGAGCATTAAGCATTTCCAGTTGCTGTGTCTTGCGATGCAACTCGGCAAACACCCTCACTTTTGCCCTAAGCAACTCTGGAACAACGGGAACGGAAACATAATCTACAGCTCCGTGTTTATATCCCTTCAGCCGGTCCAGGTCCGTCACATGAATCCCGGAGACGAAAACGATAGGCGTGTTTTGAAAGCGTGGGTGCTCGTGGATCATCTGCGCCGTTTCGAAACCATCCATTCCCGGCATGCTCACATCCATGAGCACCAGGGCAACGTTGGTTTTCAGCAGATGTTCCAGGGCTTCCATTCCCGAATGAGCGTTGATTAGGTTTTCGCCTAGTCCACTGAGCATGGCTTCATAGCTGAGCAGCCTGCCCGGTTGATCGTCTACCATCAAGATGTTAATCTTTTCATCAATTCCTTGAATGGTGTGCGTGCCTGCGCTCATGGCCAGGTGTCCGTTAGGCGGCTGCGGCTGGGACCGCAGTATACCGCGATAGCTTACATTACTTCCGCTCTGGTTGCGATGGAAATACAGGGAATCCCGTATGCGGTAGACAACCAAAACCGGCTACCAGGTCGAGAAATAGTACACCCCAAATGTCCGGTAGCGCACCGTTCGATTGCGAACACTCCGGGCGGTTTCGCTTGTTTTGTTTATAGATTCAGGAATTATTTAGGAGGGTTGTTCTGGGTTTTTAGAATCGTACAGCAAGAAAAAGCTTTGCCGTTCTTTAGGAGTCATCTCTCGGCCAAACAGCTTTTTGAATCGCGCCATAATTTCGTGGTGGGACATTGTAGCTTCCCGGAGGATCGCTTCCTCTAGCTCATCCATGCCGACACGATAGCCAAGGTACAACCCGAATACTGAGCAAAAGTAAACAGGTTGCACTGCAAACTGAAATGTCCGGAGATCCGAAGTGCGTGCTATCCTTTCCGGTCGCAACGAACCGAGGGGGTAAGCAATGAGTCTGGAATCCATCACCAAGCAAATCACCGATTGGCTTGGTCTCTAACTCCTTACTTTGAGCCGACAGATTTGTCTGAGGATTTAATTCCCGTCCCGTCCGTTTGAGTGATTACCTGAACAATACTTGCTTCCCCTGTTCGATTGTAGGGATCGCCACGAAAGGTCGCATATTCAGTGGTGCTGCCAAGCGTATAGCCTCTGAAAGTTATCGACCAGGAGCAACAGTGCGTGAAAAGTCCACTATAGCGCATCTCGCCAAATGGAGCGACAGGGCTGTTGGACGTAACGTTGGCCGTGAACGTAATAAATTCGCGATACTTCGAAGGGTTCGGATTTGACGTGAGCGTGACAGTAACCGGCCACTTGGACACCGATATATCAACACCACCATAACTGGGGTAGAAACTCTGGTCCCCTGCGTATTGGGCTTTGATTAACTCCGTGTATTGCCCCTCCAGTCCCCGGAGGCCTACGACATTGGTGGTGGTGAGGATCGCAACTCCCGATTGCAACGTTCCACACCCTAAGGGACCCAAGGGGTTTTCGAAACACACGTGCTCGCCGTCAGGGATCACTCCTCCGCCTAGAGATGTGACCGTGGCCGTGAAAGTAATTGGCTGTCCAGCATAAATCCCTGTCGGCGAGGCCGTAATCGTGGTCTTTGTCGGAACAGTGTTGGCCCCAACGCCGGTGAGCGAAACAGTCTGAGGGGTGTTCGACGCATTATCCACGAAGGTCAGAGTGCCAGTTTCCGTTTCAAGAGCATGAGGCGTGAACGTGACAAAAACATCGCAATGTGTCCCCGGCTTGACGCCCGCTGCACAGTGATTTACAGGGAGCGCAAAATATCCACTGATTGAAATGCTGGATACGATGAGTTCTGAAGTCCCAGTGTTCTTCAAACGTACTCGTTGTTGGGGGCTTGTTTGACCGACCAATACTTGGCCGAAATTGACGGTCGTCGGAGACACTACTCCGTAGGGGCCACCCTGTGCAGCAGCAGACCCGCTGAGCAAGGACACAACGGTCATTACAGTTAGCGAAGAGATTCGGTTGAATGCGCTCATGGTCACCTCAAAGGTAGACACGACAGAGCGTCCCTGGGGGAAGGAGTGAGCGATTATACCCACCGATTCACTGGTTGCAAGCAGTATTTTTTAAGAGAGGGTAATGTCTCCGTATCAAATTTCTTAGTTCCACATTGCCCGCAATGACCCCTAATTGATGACGAGATCCAGCGTGGCAGACTTCCCGCCGATGGCGCGTCAAAATATCTCCATACGATTGTCCCGCTCACCGAGGCGACGTAGCTAGGATCGTTATATATGAAGCCCTGTCCTGGACTGTTGGGTTGGAAGTCCACGCCGCACGCGGATGCTCCGCTGAAAGCCCCGGGGCTCACGCGGGATTTAATTGTCGCAGTAATACCACAAACACTGTATGGAACCTATGCCGGGGCGGTAGCACTCTCGGGTAGTGCCGTTCCGTCGACTGGAAGATCGCATTCGAGAACTGAGCGCCAAAGCCGTCGCTGTGCGGGATGCCGAACTAGGCCAAGTCCTTTCAGACTTAAAGGCTGGCCTCCACGAGCATACCGAGAGACTCAGAAAATTGGCCGCTAGGAAACTCGGAAAAGCGCAAGTGAATAGACGCGGCTGAGCCTCAGGTTGCTTCGGTGATGGTGAAAGTGGACATGACAAAACCAGAATTGACCGACGTGGGGTGGCTTGGACCAAGGATAGAAATGGATAGTGCTAGTCACTGCTTCGGCAAGTGTTCTGAATGCCAGGAGATCATCTGCGTCGAAAAGGCCGTAGCAGATACCCAGAATACGCAACCAGCAACCAATGAAATGCTCCATGAAGCGTTCCGCACACACGTTAAGCTAAAGCATTCCGAAGACGCCAGGGAATATGGGTAGTGGTGCAGCTTGAATCCGTTAGACAGGCAATCAGGGACTGAGAGGATTGTACGGAGCAAGGAGTACAACTGATTTACAAATTCTTCAAAGGAGGCGAAATGAAAAAGCTGTTGTTGATTTGCATGTGCTGCGTCATGGTTGCGCCGGTGGTTTGGGGCCAAACGGAGAATGGACCGGCCAAGCCCGGCATTCTGGGATATTTGGATCCTCACACAGGAGCATTTCGCCCTGTCCCTTCAGGGGCCGAAGAAAGTCCAGATGCGCTAACGACATTTACAGGGACGATAACCGTGACCCTCACAATCACCCTCAAGACTACCGGCCTCACCAACATCACCTGCTCGGAGGAAGTCTCCGTGATTGATGCTGCTACAACCAGCGCGCGTTTCTTCGCCGAGTCGAACACCGTAGTCGCCACCGGAACGGGGGGCACGCGGACGTGCAAGCTGTCGATACCCTATGCTTGGGCTCTCGCAACCCAATCCAGCGACAATATGTCCACCAGCTACGTGGTTTTCGGTAGCACAGGCACTGGGCCGCCACAGCGCAGCAGCACCCTCTCTCCACTTGACACCAGGAAAGTCCCAGCAAACGGCGCAACCACTGCCCTGACTGCCGCCGTCACCCTCTAAATATCGGGCGGGTCTGGAATACGACCCGCCTTTTTTCTGCAGCGAAATTGTTGCGTGCTATCTCTGATTCCAGGCTACAGAGCACAAGCTGGCAAACTGAAAAGAATAGGGGCAGCGAAAAAAGGGTGAAGATTCTGGGTGAAGGGAACTGCCAGAAGACTTGTGTTCAATAACGTGTTCAATTGGTGCCCGCAGTGCCACATCAGGCCCCGTTAGACCCGCTCTAAATGCTTGATTTCGCGTTGGCCGAAGGGTTTACAGCAGCTTCCCAAGCTGGATGTCACGGGTTCGATCCCCGTCTCCCGCTCCATCGATCTGCAGAGAAAAGATTTACGCCTAACCATCATACCGCAAGCCCTTTTCCAGGAAAGCTAGGGTTTCGGTGCCTGTGGCTGCCGGGCGTAGTCGGTTGATAGGACTTTGGTCAGGACAGCGTAGTGCGTGTGAGGAAAAGCGAGAACGTCATGACAGGGCCACGCACCCTGGATCTCCGACCCATCCCATAAGCAGAATTGTCCCCGTAATTTGATCGCGGATCGCGACGAAGAACGGGCGATCAATGATCATTTCGAAGTGACGTGGCGGGCGCTTGATACTTGATGAGAAACACATCGTGACCATAGTAGCTGCCGCAGCCTCCGTACCCTGTTCGTTCAGCTCCGCGACAGCCCGATGGAAAACTTGGTCGATCCAGACCGGAAGCTGCCCGGCGCGGACGCCATCGAACTCCGCTTGGTTGCGGTCGAAAGCGCGCTCCATTCCCAAAACCTTCAACGCCCGTTCCAGTTGAGCACCGTAGTCGAGCTTGAATCGCGGTATCCGGATCGTGCCTTCAACCTTCTCGAACCGCGCAAGCCGCGACTCCCACGCACCCGAACTCAAGCTCTGCTGAAACTGCCGGGCATTAGTACTAGCCGCTGGCAGGATGACATACATGGCCATGTCGCCTTCGTAGTAAAGAGCTACCGCTTGTGACTCGTCATCTTCGTAGTACGAGTACATGCCCAATTGGCACATCATCGGAAGATGTTTCCTTTGTCCTGTCGAGGTGGTAAACAGCCCAATACGAGTCAACTCCCGTTCAAAAGGAATGGCCCAGCGTCCCTTGAAATAAATCGCGTTCACCGCGACCATAGCAGCCAGCGGGGAAAGCTCGTTCAGGACATGGCTTATCTTGCTTTTCGTTCTCTCGTTGACCCACGCGTTGATCCTCGGAACCGCATCGGGAGCTGCAAAGTCGAGCGTGGTCAGCTCCGCGTCGTAGAGGTCCCGAAGTTTGGCAGCGCATTCCGGGCGCACCTGTACATGGTCGCTGCACCAGAGCGAGTTGGTGCCCATGACCTCCAAATGCTCGCGCCCGCGGAACAGGGCTCTCAGCCCGACGATTGTGAGATTTGTATCGATCGGGTCGAGGCCTGTAATTTCGAGGGCTTGCGCCATGGCTTGGCGAGTTTTTCCGGACGCAACTTCATGGACCATCGCCAGACACAACATCACACTCGACGGCGAGAAAAACACATTTGTGCCGTCTCCACTCACCAGCTCATGAAACAGCCTGAAGGCGAACCGCGTGCTTGGCGAGCATGAGGATCCGGTTACGTCTGAGGCGAGAACTGCCGACGACTTGCGCACGAATGGCCACGGCATGGGAATACCCCCGGCGTTGATTGTGAGCAACCAGCTGAATGTACACCCATCTCGCCGGCTGGTGACGTTGCTACTTCCGCATCGCAACTCGATCCGCTTTCGCCGATTATCAGCTTTCGCCTCGGAGCCGTTCACATCTGAACACGACAGTACGACCAAGCCATTGCGATCTGCGGGAAGGTTGCCAGTGATAACCCGGCATTCGCACCAGCGCACCTTTGTTTAGCCAAGGGCTTATTGGGCGAATAATCGAGCAATGGAAAGCCGCTGGCCAGCCTTTCGGCGGACCGAAACGACTCCAAATTCGCCTCTGCTCTGGAACAAGGTTTTCATTCAGCGGGCTGGAAGGGTGCTCTTACGAAGGGCATTGAAATCCGGGAAGCTGAACGCAAGACTGAGTACAATTCTGCATACTTGATTGCTTCCTTGTATGCCGATTTGTTAGAGAAAGATCGGGCTTTCCAGTGGCTCGACACCGTTAATTACGAGCGCGATCGGTTCATGCTGGGTTTGAAAGCTGACTTCCCCCTCGATTCTCTACGTTCCGATCCGAGGTTTGCTGAGGTCCTTGGTTGATTCTCTTCGAAAATCAGCATTTACTTGGCAGTGCTCGCTGCGGATGATGCCGCCCTCAACTGGATCAGGCCGATTCCCAGTCCGCCCACGGCGCCAGCCAGCAACCCCAGCAGCACCAGCATGGGCACGCTCTCAAAAAGTGAATTCTTCACCAATTTCGCCATCTCGTATTCTCCGCTCGGTTCTCTACTCGGAATTTGTTGCCCAAGTTAGTTTAGCATTTGCGCTTCCATTCCTGCCTCAGGGAGAGACCGCAAACAGGCTATGGCAGTGCGAGATCCCAGGGCAGGGTCCGCCCGCAAAGGCGATTGTGAAGACTTTTGCAGTTAAAGGGAAGGTGTCGCAGTAGTACCGGGAGTTCTAAGCAAACCCCCTCGCCCCATTCCTCTTGCAGGCTAACATTGCATCTTAAGATTTCGCGCCGCTTTAGAGGCGCAATTGAGGATGAGAGGCGCAATGAAACTCTGCAGCTTTGCTGTTTGCGTGATGCTCGTGTCGAGTCTTGGGGCGCAGGATACTCCCGGCGGCGTTACCCAGCCGCCAGCGAAGGCAGCGGCGTCCGGCATCCAACGGCCGCGGATCGGCCTTGTGCTCGAAGGTGGTGGCGCTCTCGGCTTAGCGCACGTCGGCGTAATCAAGTGGCTGGAGGAAAATCGCATACCGGTGGACGTGGTTGCCGGCACCAGCATGGGCGCCTTGGTCGGAGGAATCTATGCCAGCGGAGAATCGCCCGACCAGCTCTCCGCTTTGATCCGAAGTATCAACTGGAGTGAAGTACTGACAGGGGTCACGCCCTATAGAGACCTGTCGTTCCGCCGAAAAGAAGACCGGAGGGAGTATCAGAATGCTTTCGAATTCGGGCTGAAAAAAGGCGCGCAATTTCCCAGCGGCTTTAACTCCGGACAGCAGGTGGGACTGATTCTTGACCGCGTGGGCCTGCCTTATTCGGAGATGAAGAGCTTTGACCAATTGCCGATCCCCTTCCGTTGTGTGGCGACCGATCTGGTAGCGGGAGACTCCTACGTATTCGACCATGGATCGCTGGCGGAAGCGATGCGGGCCTCGATGTCACTGCCCGCATTTTTTACGCCGGTGCGCGAACGCAACCGCGTGCTGGTCGACGGCGGGCTGGTGAATAACTTGCCGGTAGACGTCGCTCGGCAAATGGGCGCGGACATTGTGATCGCAGTTCATTTGGCGCTGCCGCGCCTGGATCCGAAGGCGCCGCTCTCGTCGGTGGCAGTATTGCAACGCTCCGCAAACGTAAGCATCGCGATCAATGAACTCCGCAGCATGGAGGACGCCGACATCCTGCTGAAGGCGGACGTGGAGCGATTTACCATGACCGACTACAGCCTCTACGACCAGATCGAAGCCGAAGGATACAAAGCCGCCCAGACGAAGATAGCGCTGCTTACCCGTCTCCAGGTCAGCGAAGACGAGTGGCACCAGATCATGGATGCGCGGAAAGTGAGACGCAGACCCGTGCCGGTACCCGAGTTTGTGGAAGTCACCGGCGCCCAGGGCGACGTCCTTAAGGGGCTTCAGCACCAACTGGCCGACTTGGCGGGACACCCGATCGATCCTCATCAACTGGACGAAACGATGATGGCCGTCACCGGTCTGGGACGCTTCACCAGAGCAGGGTATCGCGACGTAGTGCGGGACGGGCAACACGGGCTGGAGGTCGAAGCCGAAGAGAAAGACTACGCGCCACCAACGGTGCATCCTGCCCTGGTCATTGATGGGTCGGACTACAAGAATGTGCTATTCGAGGTTGGAGCGCGCATCACGTTCCTCGATATCGGTGGATTTGGGTCGGAGTGGCGCAACGATTTCATCGCCGGCTCCGAGTACGGACTGAAAACAGAATACTTTCATCCCTTCACGCCCTACACGGGCTGGTTCGTCGCAGCGCATGGGATCGCCGACAGCAGTCCGTTTTTCGTATACCAGCGAAACAAGCTTCTTGGTGAGTATCGCAACCGCATAATGGGCGGCGGCCTGGACCTGGGTTATACCTTTGGGCGGGGCGCGGAACTGCGCGTGGGATACGAGTCCGGATATCAGAAGGTCAGCGAGGATCTAGGGATTCCAGTGGCGCCAGCGGTTAAGGGACGGTTTGGAACGACGTCGGTGCGTTACCGCCTCGAACGGTTCGACGATCCGGTGATTCCGCGCCGGGGAGCGCGCGTGGAATCCACCTTCAAGTTCGATGACACTGCCCCCGGTACCTCGGACGTGGTACCGACTGAGGAGCTGCGTCTCGGGCTGGCAGAGCGCACGAGCCAGAAGTCGTCGTTGCTGTTCTTCGCATCCGGCGGCACGGCTTTCTCGACCAGGAACACCGGGTTCCCGCCCTTCAGCCTGGGCGGACCGCTGCGCCTCGGAGCCTACGGGACGAACGAGTTGTTGACGAACCAGTATTTTCTGCTGCAGCCGGCATTCCTCTATAAGGTGCGGGAAATCTCGCCGCTGTTGAAGCAGAATGTCTATCTGCTGACGATGTACGAGGCGGGCAAGGCTTACGGTCAACCGCCGAACGCGCGAAAGCTCGCGCAGGATGCAACCGTCGGACTTCTGTTCCAGACGCTGTTTGGCCCGCTGTTCTTTGGAGGGAGCATCGGAGATAACGATCACCGCAAGTTCTTTTTCAAAGTGGGCCGCTTCTTCTGACGAAGCAAGCGGAGCGCCGGGCGTCCCCGCCCGGCCACCCATCCCTCAAGCTCGCCTCGACGAAAGTTCGCTGCCGCCCCTATGATAGAAACATAATAAAGACAAAAAACTTCGAGGTGCATTCATGACAGAACCAACTTATGAAGAATTGAAAGCTCGCCTGACCGATCTGGAAAAGCAGGTTGAAACCAAGAAGAGAAGCGGCGCCATGGAGTTCCGCGTGAGTGAGAAGGGCGGGGTCAGCGTATACGGACTGGGCCGCTTTCCGGTGACGCTCTACTACGAACAATGGACCAGGCTGCTCGACGCGGCCCCCGACCTTAAGGCTTTCATTGAAGAAAATAAGAGCAAACTAAAGATGAAGCAAGGCTAAGAGCGCTCGTCTGAGGGGACGCACGTGTCGGGACGGGCGTCTCGCCCGTCCAAGCCGAGCGCAGCTCGGCAGACTGCCTCTGGTCACCGCACCTATAGGTTTGTGCCGGGGAGAAATCCGTGTCCGCCGAAGACATTCTCAGCCGCCCGCAGCCGTACCCCGATGAGCGCGTAGCCTACGGCGCCGACCCGAATCAATTTCTCGACGTTCGTCTCCCGCACACGAAGGAACCGCACTCGGTTCTCTTGAACATCCACGGCGGCTTTTGGCGGGCAAAGTACGACCTCGCGCACGCCGGACACCTGTGCGAAGCGCTGCGAGCGGCGGGCGTCGCGACCTTCAACATCGAATACCGGAGGGTGGGCAACGCCGGCGGCGGATGGCCCGGGACGTTTGAGGACATCCGCTCGGCCTACCGCTTTGTTCAGCAAGAACATTCTCGATTCCATCTGGACCTCGACCGGCTGGCCGTGATGGGACATTCGGCGGGAGGGCAGCTTGCACTCTGTTTGGCGGCGCACGAGGCGTCGCTCCATCGCGCAATTTCGCTGGCCGGAGTGGTCGATCTAAAGAAAGCATTCGCGTTGCACTTAAGCCACGACGCCGTGTCGGAGTTTCTCGGCGGCAAACCAGACGCGGTCCCGGAGCACTACCGCGAAGCGGACCCGATGGAGCTCAACATTCCGCACGCCCGGCAGTGGCTGCTCCAGGGCAACGAAGACGACACGGTGCCGCCGGAGTTCGGCCGCGACTATGTCATGAAAAAAAAGCAGGCGGGCGAGGCGGTCCAGTTGTTTGAGATTCCGCACGCGGGCCATTTTGATCCGATTGATCCCGCGTCGGAGGCCTTCCAGCAAGTTAACAGTACAGTGCTGACGGCGGTGGCCCGATAGATAAAGGTGATTGCGGCTGCAGACTGGCAGAGAATCTCATTCCAAGATTATTGCTGCTTCGCCTTGGGTGCAGTGTCTGGTTTTGATTTTTGCTGTTTCTCTGCGTCTTCGGTCCACGGCGGAACCACTCCGATGAAACGCGCATAGGCGATCGACTGTCCCAGATGCTCGGCGGCATGGCGGACGACGAAGAGGAGCACGCCGCGTTCGGTATTCTTTCCGCCAAACCAGTCCAGGCTCTTGTCCAGGTCGGCGTCGGGCATAGCTGTGATCGCCTTGCGCGCATGGGCGAACGAGTCCTTAAGCGTGGCAATCACCTTGGTCTTGTCAGTGGTGGACTTCTCCATCCCTTTCACATCGACCCCCGCCGGCGGAGGTGTGCCAACGAGCTTATAGATGTTGTAGTTGGCAGCCGATACGTGCAGAAATACTTCGGCGAAGGAACGCACATCGGGCGCCGGACGCCAAATATATTTATCCGCCGGTACAGCCTCCGCTAAGCGCAGGAATTTGTCTTCCTGAATCATCACCTCAGCCAGCACTTCAGATCGATACCCGGAGACCCCAGGAGTGCCGTCCTTATAGGGGTTGACTTGAGCGCTGAGATCAGTCGCCGGACGGACCAGGGCCAGCACACACACAGCCCAGAGAATGCTTTTCATGGACGCTCTCCTTCAGTTTCGCAAGCGAAGTCGGTTCTCAATGCCAAACAGGCAGGCAGGTAGGATGGTGCGCCCGGAGAGAATCGAACTCCCAACCTCATGGTTCGTAGCCATGCACTCTATCCAATTGAGCTACGGGCGCATCGTGGTGAAATTGTGTCTTCGAATTATAACGGAAACAAAATCATTTCGGCCAACCTCAATCGCTGCAACGCGCAGGGATTAGGACCCTCGCCCGGTTCGACCGCGCTCCCGTTTCGCGCTCAATTCCGCGCGGGCTGTGGAAATCGGCGGCCTTGCCGAAATAGAAGAAAGTACAGGATTTGTAAATTAGAGTAAAAGTTTCCGGCCCAGCGCAAAACATACCCAACCCGGCGTTCTATCCACACGTGCTGCCAACGCGTTAGCAATGGTACCCGACATGCTTCTCCTGAGGGCAGACGAAGTGGCGCGCAACGGGGCATTTGGGAAAATACTTCGGCCAGAGGTCTTTCCGGATGCCCCTTTGCAATTCCGTTTGTCGCCAAAGTACACTCCGCTCGGTTTCCCGGCCCTCCCCCAGAAAGTCCTCCCAAATGAGGATTAGCAGGGAAACGGGCGGAGTGCTGTTCTCAAAGATTCCCATCCATGAGTCTCAGGCCACAACGAGCTGATCCTGCACGTCGATGCCGGCCTGGCGCAGCAATTTGGCCACAGAGTCGCCCTTCAGCCGCGAAGCGTCGAACAGCACTCGCACCGTCCGCTCTCGCTCATTGAACTGGATGCACTGGATTCCATAGACCTCGCGGACACTGTCAATGGCCCGCAACTCCGCTTCTCCGGGCGGAGTCTGGTAGCGGTAGGCGACTTCGAGGTACGTCATTTCATTTCTCCCAAGGAATTAAGATTCGAAGATTACTCTTTGACAATCCAATATGAGTATCTAATACGTAGTGGCTTTCGCCAAGCGTGAACTGATCGTGTAGGGACGGGCGCCCTAGCCCGTCGAAGCCGAGCGCAGCTCGGCAGCTGCCGGGTCACAGCAACTCCGGATTAGAGCTAGGATTTCTGGCAACGAAACTATGGACCACCTCGAACCTGTGGACACTTCGAACGGCGCATCGTCCCCCGCCAAGCAGAAAGACCCCGTTTGCGGCATGGATGTAGATCCGGCAAACGCTCGCTACCAAACGCAACACAACGGAAAACAGTATTTCTTCTGTTCTGCCAGCTGCCTCGCAAAGTTCCAAGCGAATCCCGAGATGATTCTGGCATCCGCGCCAAGGCCTATGGGGTCGGGACTTGTGTCTCTGGGTGGACCGGCTCGGGTCATAACAATGGGCAAGCCCGCCGCTCCTAGTGCTCAACGGCCGGGTGACCCCGCAAGTGACACGCGGGCCCACGTCGGCCCGACTTATGTTTGTCCGATGTGCCCTGAAGTCCGGCAGGTCGGTCCTGGACCTTGTCCGAAATGTGGAATGGCGCTCGATTCCGAGTTGCCGGCGCTCACCGCGACCAGGCGCGAGTACACCTGCCCGATGCATCCGCAAATTGTGCGCGCAGGACCGGGGAATTGTCCGATCTGCGGCATGACACTCGAGCCGCGCACGCTGACGGTAGAAGAAGACAATCCCGAACTGCGGGACATGACGCGGCGCTTTTGGATCAGCTTGGCGTTGACGGCGCCACTCCTGGCGATTGCCATGGGCAGCATGTTGTGGCCGCGCGTGTTCATGTCATTGCGGTGGAACTGGGGATGGCCCTGGCTCGAACTGCTGCTCGCCACGCCAGTCGTCCTATGGGGCGGGTGGCCATTCTTCCAGCGTGGATGGGCGTCCGTAGTAAATCGCAGCACCAACATGTTCACGCTGATCGCCATGGGCACGAGCGTCGCTTACGTGTATAGCGTAGTAGCAACGCTATTCCCACAGATCTTTCCGGCGTCGTTTCGCACCATGGGGGATCGCCCGGATGTGTACTTTGAGGCGGCAGCCGCGATCGTCACGCTCGTATTGTTGGGCCAAGTGCTGGAACTACGCGCACGCAGCCAAACGTCGAGCGCGATCCGGGCGCTGCTCGATCTAAGCCCGAAGACGGCGCGCCTCATCAGCGAAAGCGGCTCGGAGCGCGACGTCCCGCTCGAAGAGGTAAAGCCGGGAGACCGGCTGCGGGTACGCCCAGGCGAAAAAATCCCAGTGGACGGCGTAGTGCTCGAAGGACGGACCACAGTGGACGAGTCCATGATCACGGGCGAATCGGCGCCGGTGGAGAAGACGGCGGCATCGCGTGTGATCGGCGCGACCGTAAATGGAAACGGAGCTCTCGTGATGCGCGCCGAGCGCGTCGGCAGCGAAACCATGCTGGCGCAGATCGTTCAAATGGTGAGCCAGGCGCAACGCACGCGCGCCCCAATCCAAAGGCTGGCGGACAAGGTTGCGGGGTGGTTTGTTCCGGCGGTGATTGCCATTGCGGTAGTGACCTTCATCGTGTGGACGAGCTTCGGACCGGAACCGCGTTTCGCCCATGCCATCGTGAATGCCGTAGCCGTGCTGATCATCGCCTGTCCGTGCGCGCTCGGCCTCGCAACTCCGATGGCGATCATGGTCGGCACCGGACGCGGCGCGCATGCCGGCGTGCTCATCAAGAATGCCGAGGCGCTGGAAACGCTGGAAAAAGTGGATACGATCGTTTTTGATAAGACTGGGACGCTGACCGAAGGAAAGCCGAAAGTGGTGGCGTTTTCAACGACCGAGAATTTGCCGGGTATTTCAGGCAACGAGATTCTGCGGCTGGTAGCGAGTCTGGAGCGTCCGAGCGAGCATCCGCTGGCCTCGGCGATTGTGGCGAAAGCGAATGAGCTGAAGCTGAATTTGAGCGAGCCCGCCAATTTTCAATCCACGCCCGGCCAGGGCGTGCGGGGGACTGTGGAAGGGAAGAACGTGGCAGTGGGAAACAGCGCTCTGATGCGCACTGTTGGAGCTTTCGAGAGCAAGCACGCGATATCAGTTCTCAAATACGCCGGTTCCACTGTGATCTACGTTGCGGTTGACGGCACGTATGCTGGGTACATTTCCGTCGCGGATCCGCTGAAACCGTCTGCTCTGAACGCGCTACGCGAGCTAAAAGCCCAAGGCATTCGCCTGGTCATGCTCACCGGCGACAACCAAGCAACGGCCCAGGAGATCGCGCGGAGCCTCGAAATCGAAGACTTCAAAGCCGAGGTTCTGCCGTCGCAAAAAGCCGAGATCGTCAGGAATCTCCAGAGCGAAGGCCGAATCGTCGCGATGGCGGGTGATGGCATCAACGACGCGCCCGCGCTGGCCGAAGCCCACGTCGGAATTGCGATGGGGACGGGAACCGACATAGCCATGGAGAGTGCCGGCATCACGCTGCTTAAAGGAGACCTTGGAGGAATCCTGCGCGCCCGCAAGCTGAGCCAGGCCACAATGCGCAACATCCGGCAGAACCTGTTCTTCGCATTTGTCTATAACTCAATCGGCGTCCCGATTGCCGCAGGCGTGCTGTATCCGGTCTTCGGACTGCTGCTGAGCCCGATCTTCGCCGCGGCCGCAATGAGCCTGAGTTCGGTGTCGGTAATTACGAACTCGCTAAGGCTGCGGCAGATGAAATTATAGGTCTCAGGTGCCAGGTCTCGGGTCCCAGGAATTTAAGGGGTTTCCCGGGATCTGACGCCTCAAGACCTGACACCTGCTCTTCAAAGCTTGCTGAGGTAGTCCGTAATTTCCGGGCTGCTCCAATCCACAGCCCCGATAAACTTGCGACGGATCATTCCATTACGATCGATCACGAATGTCTCCGGCCAGCCAAACGTACCGTAGAGAGAACTGGTTTTCTGTGCCCCATCGCGAACCGTGACCAAGTCGATTTTATAGTCCTTCAGAAATTTGTGATACGCGTTGTCGTCGGTGTCGATGCTGACAGCGAGTACGACAACCCCTTTGTCCTTCAGCCGCTTTTGCATCTGAACCAGAGATGGAGTCTCCTCGATGCAAGGCGGACAAAAAGTTCCCCAGAAATTCAGCACCACCACCTGCCCCTTAAACTGGCTAAGCGTGACTTTGTGGTCGGAATCCTGCACGGTGAAGTCCGGCGCATTCGAGCCGATTCGAGTAGGATTGCCCCCGCTGTAGCATCCGATCAGGGAGGCTACTAATCCAATCGCTAGAAGCGTGGCAAGAAGCGTTTGTCTCACCCCGCTATAATAGCGAAAAACTGATGGATAGTTTACTTAGGTATAGTTCACTTACAGGGGCGATCCCCGAGGTCGCTATCATCGTTCCGGCCCGGAACGAAGAGGCCAGCCTCAGCGACTGCCTGGCGTCGCTGACCGCCCAAACCGGCGTGGCTGTCGAGATCATCGTAGTCGACGATGGTTCCACCGATCGCACGCGCGAAATCGCGCAGAGTTTTGCCGAAGTGCGGGTAATTTCGCCGGACCCTCTGCCACACGGTTGGACGGGAAAGAACAATGCGGTAATTGCCGGCGCCAAAGAAGCGCGCGCGCAGTGGTTGTTGTTCACCGACGCGGACACCGTCCATCTGCCGGGTTCGCTGGCGCGGGCTTTGGCCGAAGCGAAAACGGAGGGAGCAGATTTGTTGTCGTACTCGCCCGAGCAGGTGGCAGTCACCTTCGCCGAGCGGGCCGCGATGCCCGTAGTCTTCGCGGAACTGGCGGCAAAGTACCCGCCCCAGAGAGTGCGCGAGCAGAATTCGGGAATCCTAGCTGCAAATGGGCAGTATCTTCTCGTCCGCCGCGCGGCCTACGATTCCGT
>Ga0210402_10000219_pt1 | contig 66011 bp, 65 predicted proteins | sample IncBWC7MmetaG_FD_161055 | JGI IMG/M metagenome (GOLD analysis project Ga0210402, IMG submission 161055) | Forest soil microbial communities from Barre Woods Harvard Forest LTER site, Petersham, Massachusetts, United States - Inc-BW-C-7-M | ecosystem: Environmental > Terrestrial > Soil >...
GTGGCATCCTTCTTGAGCGTGATCGGCACCACCGCATCCTGCGTGATGCCCTTGATCGTCAACTGCCCGACGACTTCGTATTTATCGCCGCCGAGATCCCTGATCGCCGACGAAGCAAAGTGTGCGACCGGAAACTTCGCGGTGTCGAACCACAGCGGGCGCTTGACCTCGGTCTCCGACTCGTCGCTGGCGAGATCGACGCTGCCGAGCTCGATGTCGAAATCGGCTTTCGATCGCCCGAGATCCTTGGGAACGAACACGATGTTGGCTTTCCATCGGCGAAATCGCCCCTCGACGTTGGCGCCCATCTTCCTCGATATGAACCGGATCTCGCTCTTGTCGATGAGCACGCCTTGCGCGCCGGCCTGACCGGCGGCAAGGAGCATCATCCCGAGCGGGGGAATGAACGAGCGAAACCGCATCATCTGGAGCCCTTCACTAAGGAAACCTCACAGAACCTCGGAGGTGCCAGCATCGCGGCGGCATTCGGATCGGCACCGCGTTGCGATCGACAAAATGGTGCTTGAGAGCCGCCGCGGCATGGATACAGACCAGCGCCAGCAGGGTGAAGTTCAATTCTATCAATCCAGCGCGACTCCGCGCCAATCGCGCCGAGCGGGCGGCTCGAGGCTATGAGGAAGCGCTGCGAGAGCGCGTTACATGAAGCGGGGCGGCAACGCGACACGCGGACATCAGCTGCACCCTACTCGATTCCTTACCCAATCGACCGCAGCCGACAGCGATCGAAAGTCGTCAAGCGAGCGCGATTCCACGCCCTCGAATCGTGCTTGCGCATTCCGCGCCAGAGCGTTCCCTGGCCCGAGCTCGATAAACACACGGGCGCCTCGTTCGTAGAGTGAGTCCAGACACAGCGCCCAGTTGATCGTCTGTGCGATCTGCCGCGCCAAGGCGTCGATGGCGGCCGAGCGTTCGCTGATCAGGGAAGCATCTGTACCCGACAGGACTGCGATCGGAGGATCGGAAAGCGACGAGCGCTCCAGCGCGCCGCGGAAGCGCTCGACCGCGTCCTTAAGCAATGGTGTGTGCGATGCGATGCCTACACGAAGACAGGTAATTTGCGCCCCTTGGGATCGAGCCTCGTCGACGCAGCGGTCGATCGCGCGTTGCGAGCCGCCGAGAACAAACCCGGCTTCGTCGATGACGATCGCAACCCAAAGCTCCTTGTCGCGGCAAAGTGCGTCGATCTGAGGACGATACAGCCCGCGCAGAGCGACGAGTCCGCCCGGTGTTTTCGCGGCGGCCTGCATGATCTGCGCACGCTCGGACGCAAGCTGCGCAAGCGCGCGTGCGGAGAGCGCACCGGCGCAGGCGTAGCTTGCAAGCTCGCCGACGCTGTAGCCGGCAAATGCCAAAGGCGGCGGCAAAGCCTCGCGCATGGCATGCCAGGCAGCGCTTTGGGCGACGCAGATCAGCGGCTGGGCGAGAAGGTTGTCAAACAGATCCGCGGACCCAGCCACCGCATCACGAAGGTCGAATCCCAGTTCTCCCGCCGCGGCGTCGAGCACTTCGCTCGCGCCTACCTCGTTCTGGAGCAGGGACAGCATGCCCGGGTGCTGGTTGCCCTGCCCGGAGCACAGCACCGCGAACGTCATTGTGCGCAGGTTTGAACACGGTGCACGAACAAACTGGCGCTGAGCAAATCGGCGCAACCGCCCGGCGACAAACGCAGCGCACAGCACTGGCGATGCATCGCCTCTGCGCGCTGCGGCCAGCGCCGGTCGAACACGCCGCCTTGCGCGAGAAAATCGTTTGCGGTCCTCTGAACGTATGCGAGCGCCACCGTGCCGCCGCGATACAAGACATTGGTGTCGGCGACCTGAGCGAGCAACGCAAATAATGCCTGGACCTGCGCGCGTTGGGGGTCCGCGCCGCGCTCGAGCGCTTGTCTCAGGGCCGGCAGTGCGATCTCGAAGACCGCCGGGAAGCCGAGCAATGCTTCGGCTCGCGCGCCGCCCGTCCGATAGCGCATGGCGACCATGCGGCCGTGTGAAGGCTCGCCCGGTCGGCCAGCCTCGGCCGCGATAAGTCCGCCGCGCCAGAGCCGAAGCGCCTGCTGCAAGCGCGCATCGGTTACGGTGCGTCCGCTTGCACGGACCCGGGCGATCGCCGCGCTCAGCAGTCCGAGCGCAAAAATCGCGCCGCGATGAGTATTCACGCCGGCAGTTGCGGCCAGCATTCGCGCCTCGGCTGCAAGCCCGAGCGCGCGCAACTCGGCGAACGAGGCACGGCGCGTCCCTGCGCGCGCGGTCGCTACAAAGTAGTGGCGCAGTGCGAACAGGCTGCGCATGAATGTCATCGCGTCCATATCGGTGTGCGCACCGCTGTCGCGCGGGCCGACCATCCCGGGCTTGGGATGGAGCACGAGCTCGGCGTGGAGGCTGGCGACCGCGCATCGTGCGATGGAATGCGCCAGCGCGTGCCGCTGACTTTCCCCGCGTTCGGTCAGCGGAAGCAAACTCAGACGCATGTCGCGATCGGCGTAACGGGCCGCGGCGCCCGCGCGCCATGCGAAGCAAGATACTCGACGAGATCCCGTCGCAAACGAAGCGACACGCCACGGCGGTTCTTGGCAAGAACGCTCGATGACCTCGCCGAGTGCATCCACTCGCGCCAGCAAACCGCGTCTTCGCCGAAAAGAATTTCCCCATCCGCGCGAATGCCGTGCTTCCGCTCCCATGCATCAAGGAGCGCGACACCTTGTGCCAGCTGCGATTCGCCCGACGGCCGCCACAACAAGTCGATGTCCGAGCGCTGCGTGAGATATCCGAGGCCGGTCCAGAACTGCCACGCCGCCGAACCAAAGACTCGGTATTCAATGCCGATCTGCTGCGCAGCCGTGCAAAGCGCCCGCAGTGCAACGTGCCACGGGGACGGCAGGCCGGGCGCGACACTCGATAGTGGCGGTGGCGGCCGACAACGCGAGATCGTGCAGGGATCGATTTCGAGAGCGAAGCGTTGTCTCGTCAGAGCGAGCGGCAAAGCCAACCCGACGGCCAGGCGACGCGCATCGTCGCAATGTGGAGGCTGGCGGGACACCACCAGCGGACGGCCCGCGCGGATCCACCGCTGCGCAAGTCGATAAGCTTGCGCTGCCGACGCGGCGAGCACCGCGGCAGCCGCGGCCTGTCCGTCGATCCACACCAGATCATGGCGCGAAAACGGCGGCAAACACGATTCAGGCATCGCCGGCAACGTCTTGTGCGACCGGATACGCCAACTTTCTTCCGCCGCGCTGCAAGCCGAGCTCGCTGCGATGGTCTCGTCCATCCGCATTCGCGAGCGCCGATTCCAGGCTGGCGGCGAGGTCGCCATACCAAAGCGCATCGATCGCGCCCATCTTCACATAGTTGTCGGCCCCGGGCCCGAACACCGGAGAAGTTTGCGAGAGCGCTTGTAGCTTTTCCTCGGACAGTCGGGTCACACGAGCCGTGGCGGCGAGACCCATGACGCGGATCTGGGCGTTCGGCAGCGCGCCGCAGATATCGGCACCCATGGCACTTGCGATGAACCCGCCGGAAAGCGCCTGGTCGTATACCAATCCGATAATGGGGTGGCCGTGCGCTCGCGCGACCTCGACGCATTTTCCGAGATGCGCCATGTAACTGTTGAGGCCCAGCAACTCGTCACGACGGCGAAGGCGCTGACCCTGCGTGTCAGTGAGGAAGAGGATTGGCCGGCGAGGGTGTTTTCTGATCGTGTCAAGCACCTTGCGCGCCATTCCAAGCGTGATTTCGACGCCGACCTCGGCGTGATTCGCGGTTCCGGTCACCGCAAAATCCTGCTCTCCGCAGCGGCCTGACCCGATCAGAAGATCGCCTTGCAGAACGATGGTGTGCCCTTGTGGAAACAGGCACCCGGCGAGAGTCTGCCAATTCATCGTCACCTCGGAGAACGATTTGCCAACCATCAGGCAGCGCGCAGCAATCGCGCCTGCGTGAGAAAAACATCGGTGTCGGCCAAGGGTACTACGGCAGGGTCCGCCCATCCGAGTGCGCGCCAGACGTCCTCGCCGTCTGTGGCGTCGCCGAACCTTTCCAGACGGCGCGACAGCTTGGCATGCTCCGCCTCGACCGTCTCGAGCGTCAACGGCCCGGCGGCCTCGATGGACGCCGCCAACGCACCGCGAAATTCAACCATTTCGTCGTCGACAATGGTCATGCAATCCCCAAGCAGATAACGATGCTTGCCGCCGACCGTGCGCCATACCAGTGCGCGGTCATGCGAATCGAATTCTTCCACGCCATGCGCCGTCTCGATCACCTCCGGACCCGACAAACCCAAGCGGCCTTCCTCGCTCATCACGATCGCGTTGCTGCACGACACCGCAATGCCCATACCTCCGAAACATCCGTATTGCCCGCCTATCGCCGCAACGACTGGAACACCCGCGCTTCGCGCAGCAAGGATCGCGCGCATGACTTCCGACACGGCGATCAAGCCCGCGTTGGCTTCCTGTAGACGTACCCCGCCCGACTCGACGAGGAGTACGACTGGCAGATGTTCCCGAATGGCACGTTGCAGCACGCCGACGATCTTGGCGCCATGAACCTCACCGACAGCGCCTCCCATGAATCCACCTTCCTGCGCCGCGATCAGCACTTCACGACCCTCGATCGCGCCGCGCCCGACGACGACTCCATCGTCGAAGGCGACAGGCAGACTCAGCGCTTGCAGGTGCGGGCTGACTACACGCTCGGTCGGCGGCATCAGCTCGCGGAACGAACGCGCATCGAGAATGGCGTCGATGCGCTCCCGCGCGGTCGCCTCGTAGTAGCTGCGGATCATGCCCTCGGCTCCGGTGGCACCGCGGCGGCGAGCTCCTCGACGGCCTGGTCGAGCCGCAGCGCGACGATCGCCGGTGTGGCGCCGTTGTCGTTGATCGAGATTCGGACATCCGCAAGCGGATGGCGCGAGAAAAAATCGGCAACGACAGCTTCCCAGACCGCGCCGAAGCCGTTTGCCGCGGTGTCGATGTCGACCGTGCATGCGCCCTGGAGCGGCGCAGGTTCGATCAGGACCTCGAGATTGCCTGAGGCAACAACGCCCACAATGCGAGATTCGGCCGCGCGCGTCTTCCGGCCGCCTGTGAAACGATAGTGGAGATGCTCCATGCGGGGGTCACCAATTGCGAAATCGCTTGGGTGGATCGTACAAGCCCGCCGAGGCGCGAACGAGATCCTTGATCGATCGCGCCGCGAGCAGGTCGCGTGTCGCCATCCGCTTGTCGATGCCCAGATCCTCGGCACGTCGTATCACGCCTCGATCGCGCAGGTTCTCGACCGTGCGCTTGTCGCGCGCGAGCCCGACCGCGGTATAGCCGGCGACGCCGCGGATTGCCTGCTCGCGCTCGTCATCGTCTCGACAAAGCAACAGATTGGCGATGCCTTCCTCGGTCAGCACATGCGTCACGTCGTCGCCGTAGATCATCACCGGCGGCAGTGGCAGGTCCGCGCTCTCCGCCAGCGCCCAGGCATCGAGCTTCTCGACAAAAGCCGGCTGCATGTGCTCGCGGAATGTTTCCGCCATCTGCACGACGAGCTTCCGCCCTCGCGGCATGGAACGCCGCGCATCGCCTCGACGCTCTGTCTCGCGTCCCGCCTGCAACCATGCCCCCGTAGCGTGACGCCGGCCGCGGGCGTCCGAGCCCATGTTGGGAGCTCCACCAAATCCCGCAATGCGGCCCATAGTCGCGGTGGAGCTGTTTCCGGCCAGGTCTATCTGCAGGGTCGAGCCGATAAACAGATCGCACGCGTAGTGTCCGGCCATCTGGCAGAACGCGCGGTTGGAACGCAACGATCCGTCGGGACCGGTGAAAAAGACATCCGGACGCGCGGCGATGTACTTCTCCATGCCCAGCTCGGAACCGAAAGAATGGATGGATTCGGCAAAACCGGCTTCGATCGCCGGAATGAGCGCCGGATGGGGATTCAACGCCCAGTGTTTGCAGATCTTGCCTTTGAGTCCCAGGCTCTCCGCGTAGGTCGGCAGCAAGAGCTCGATGGCGGCCGTATCAAACCCAATGCCGTGATTGAGGCGTTGCACACCGTATTCGGCGTAAATGCCTTTGATCGCCATCATAGCCATCAGCACCTGAATTTCGGAGATTCGCGCAGGGTCCCGTGTAAACAGCGGCTCGATAGCGTGCGGCCGAGGGCTCTCCACGACGAACGCGACCCAGTCCGCGGGGATATCGACCCGCGGCAGCACATCCACAATCTCGTTGACCTGCGCGATGACAATCCCGGCCTTGAACGCCGTGGCTTCGACGATGATCGGTGTGTCCTCGGTATTGGGCCCGGTATAAAGATTGCCGCTCGCGTCGGCGGCCTGCGCGGCGACCAGCGCGACGGCAGGCGTCAAGTCGATGAAATACCGGCTGAATAGCTCGAGATAGGTATGGATTGCACCAATGGCGATCCGACGCTCAGAAACGAGCTGCGCGAGGCGTGCGCTTTGCGGGCCGGAAAAGGAGAAGTCGAGCCTGGTCGCGATGCCCTTTTCGAAAACATCGAGGTGCTCGGGCAAGGCCAGCACCGATTGCACGATATGCAGATCGTGAACGAGTGCCGGGTTCACGCGGACAAGCGCCGCCGCTAGAAAGTCGGCTTGCTTCTGGTTGTTGCCTTCAAGGCAGACGCGATCGCCGGGCTCGATGACCGCCTCCAACAATCCGACGATCGCCCGGGTGTCGACAAGCTTGCCAGCAATACCGCTGCCCAGGCGCGCCGTCGCTCGTTCGAGACGGCGTCGCCGGCCTTGCATCTGGGCGTCCCAGATCCGCGGCGCGACGCTTCGCGAATTCAATGGCCAACCTCCGCCAAAGCGGCGCGCTCGAACCGCCGGTGTAAGTGCGAACCCATCAAGTTATCGGCTTGGTATACGAAAAAGCAAACTTTGTATACAATACGGACCTCCCAATCGGGTGTCAAACGCGCGCAACCGGTATAATTCGCGCGGGCAGGCAGAAATCCGCGTCGATGAAAATCAAATCCGGAACCCGCGCTGAAAAGCTGCGTGAAGCGATCGAGGAAAGCATCGCGACGGGAGCCTTCGCGCCCGGAATGCACCTCGACGAAACCGAGCTCGCGCAACGATTCGGCGTGTCCCGCACGCCGTTGCGCGAGGCGTTGATTCAACTCTCATCGATGGGCATCGTCGTGTTGCGGCCTCGGCGCGGCGCGGTCGTCGCCGAGGTCACGCCGCAGCGGCTCCTCGAGATGTTCGAAGTCATGGCCGAGCTCGAAGCGATGTGCGGCCGGCTTGCCGCGCGCCGCATGTCCGCGGCCGATCATGCGCTCCTGATGAGCGCGCACAAGGCTTGCGAAGCCGCTTGTATCACCGAGGATCCAGATGCGTATTACCATGAAAATGAACAATTTCACTATTCCATTTACGCCGGCAGCCACAGCGGCTTCCTGATCGAGCAGACGACGGCGATGCACCGGCGGCTGCGTCCTTATCGGCGTCTTCAGCTCCGAGTCAGGAATCGGATGTCGACATCGTTCAGCGAGCATAACGGCATCGTGGAGGCGCTCATCGCGGGCGATGCGGAGACTGCATCGGAGCGTTTGCGTCAGCACATCCTCGTTCAGGGCGAACGCTTTACCGATCTTCTGGCGTCAATCGCGAGCCTCCGCGCGAAGAACGAGGCGCAGGCCACAGAGGGGAGCGCGTCGCCGATCTTTCGGCTGTAAGCCTCTCGGCAGGTGTTCGCAGCCTGCGGCCGACCACACGAGGTCCACCTTGGCTTCCTTCTTGGGACCGCATGGCAGGGCATTCTTGTGGAATCACCACCCGCGAAAAACCTCGGGCGGTTCGCGGCACGCAAACCAGAGTTCCAGGATCTGCCGTTGAACTGAAGTTACGTTTCCGGCGAAAACCCGGCTCGCCGGGAGCCCGGCTCTTGCCGGGCTCCCTCGCCTCCTCCGTTACTGTAGAACGTTGCTCGCAGCCGCGGCCGCGATGAGCGCATCGTGGTCAGCCTGCAACAGGAAGCCTTGCGCCATCACGTTGTCCGCGGCAGCCGTTACCGCTGCCACGTAACCTGCGTGGTTGCCATATCGCTCCTGCAGCGACAAGCGCGGATCGCCGGTGGCCAGACGTTGAGCCTGGGTGTTTGCGAACGGAATCCAGCCACCCGTGTAGTTGCATACCTGGCCTTGATGGAATCCAGCCGAAGTGATGTTCCAGCCAAGATAGGTACCGAGCGGCGCTAGCGCCAACACGACCGGGACACCACCGATCTCATTACCGTCGGCATCCACCCGTGGCACAACCTGCGGCAGCACTTGCGTGACGATCGGCGGCTCGAATGAGTGGAAGCCGATATTCTCGCTATAGTTAAGCGTCGGGCCCCAGTTGTATTGCATCAATGCCTGCACAAACCTGCTCGTTGTGCTGCCTACGTCCAGGAACGGAGCGTTGGGGTTCGAACTGGCAAGTATGGCCGGAAGATTGGGAAAGCCCATCGCCGCCTGCGTCGGTGGCACCAGGTTGTGTCCGGCCAATGTCGGGTAGCGGCTGGGCGGTGGCGGTGTCCCGGTCATGACCCAGCGGCGGAAATAGAACCGGAGAGCATTGACGGTCTCGGTCTGCGGCATAGGATTGGTTGAGAACGTGCCTGTGCCGTAGTTGGTGCCTGAGCAGCCGGGCAGGGACCCAGGAGTGGTACTGAAGCCGCCGTTACCGCCGCCGTGCGGGCTTCCCGCAAAATAGTACCTGCGCACGTTGCGCGGCAATGGAATATCCGCGTCGGCTGACGTGCCCACCCATCCCGCCGTCAGCTTCTGACCCCATACCTCCGCCGCGCCAAAGTGCTCAAGAACCTTCGGGCAGCTATTGCTGACGGTGCAACGATCGAGGATGCCGCCCGCGGGCAGACCGCGGGCTACATCGGGCCAGGGATACCACCAAAGTGGACCTTCGCTGCCAGCTTCGTAGAGCTTCATCACCAGGTCCGGCTTCGCGAAGCGGAAGTTCAAGCCGATGCGACGCGCGGCGACGATAGGCCAGGCGCCATCGTAGACCGTGCGATTGGCCTCATCCTTGGTAAACCCGAAGTGGATCAGCTGTCTTACAAACGTGCCGGATTGCGAGCTGCCCCGAGTGATGATCCAGGCGATTTGGCTGGCCACCGGGTTGGGGTTACCGAAATCATCCTGCGTTGAGTACTTAAAGAACGATGCGGCGTCGCGGAAGGCAGCCGTGCCAACGGCGAGTGCGTATGGATCCTTCGACGGGAATACGACCTGATAGAGCTTGTTCGGAAGGAAGCCGCCCCTCACGCAAAGCTGGGTCGCATCGGGCGTACCGGGAAACGGGTTCGTCGCGCTGCAGCGAGCCCACGCCCAGTCGCTGCTCGCGATCCTGGTGACCCCGCTGACGATGCCGTCAATGGTTTCGTGGTCATGCGACTCCAGCGTCGACTGCGTCGTATCCAGCGTTGTCGGCTTATACGGTATCGGGTTGGAGTGTTCGATGATCTGCTGCGAGTTGACGCCACCGACGTTCATGATCCGCCCCATGACGACGCCGGTAATCGACGAGCCGTCCGGATTCTTGGGGATCGGTACCACGGCGTAGTCATTGTTGTTGTTGTCGGCAATGGGTACCAGAGCGGTGGCATCGGGCGCCTGAGCCGTACCGCCCGAATTGTCGCCTTGCCAGCCGCTGCTCAAGCCGATGTCGCCATCGGTACGGCTTGCTGCCTCGATCACTATCCTGCCACCGCGATTCGGCACGTCTTGCCACATCAGATGGCTACTCTTCGACATGTCGATCGGCTTCACCAGGAGGAAGGTCGCGGTGTACTCGACCTTGCCGTTCGCATTCCTGGGTGCCAGGTTGATATCCTGGATGATCGTATTGTGCGGATCGTTGGGATCGAGCTCGCCAAAGACACGACCCGCCAGCGTTTCGTACTGTCCGGCAGTACCGAACGTTGCACCGGAGAAAGCAGGCGATACCTTGGTATCGATAATGATCCTGGTCACTCTCGCTTGGGTCGGTGGCGTCCAAGCCAGCAGCGCTGCGGTGACAGCGATCCCTAGCAACGCGGGTTTGCGCAACATGTTTGTGATGCCCACTGTGTATTCCTCCTTTGAAAAGCTTTGGCTGTTGCTTCGCCTAAAGGCAAATTTGCGGTGCGACGACCTGGGTGGTTCTGGTGGCTTTCGCCGGAAATTCAAGGGATCAGCCCCCGCAATCATCGAACCTTGGCACTACGCAAAAATGGGGACGCCCCTCTTGTACTCTCTTGTATACAAAATGTCGAGTTCTGTGCTCTTATTGGATAACTTGTAATACGATAAGCCGCCCGGCGCGTAATTTGGGATCAATGTAGGGCTTGTGGGCCAACGCGAACTCCGATGACAACCGGCGTTGCTTATTGTTGCCTTGAGTTCGGCGCGCCTGGGCTAGCTAGGAGCACCGGGTAGTCGCTTTTTTTTACAGTCGGCCCCATCGCGTTTGCGGCGCTTGAACACAACACATTGATCACACGTAACAAAGACAACCCGGCATGAAACATGCATTCGTGCGTCAAGTATTATGTAGATCGGTTATACGGACAAAAAGCGGTTCACTTCGCGTACAGTGCACAGCATTTTGTATACATCAGGAGTCCATATCTTGATGCGTGCTTCGTTCATCCCGGCGAGGACTCGTCGATTGGGCCAGAAGCGCGAAGCCAAGGACTGCTTAGGTCGATTGCGGCAGCGAGCGGCGTTGAGCGGTTGATTACAAAGCTGCTTCTAGGAGGAATCACATGAAGTTCACGCCTCATGCGCTTCAAAGGCGCGCGATGGTCGCGGTGGCAGTCGCGGCTGCAATATTGACTTGTGCGTCGCCCACGCAAGCGCGGGTGACCCGAATCGTGATCGATCAGACGCTCAACAACACGCCCGCTGTCGGCGGTGCCCAGACAGTCGCGTACCAGACGATCAATGGGCGTGCGTTTGGGGAGCTCTGCATTCTCGGCTGTGCCGGTGCTGCGAACAATACGATCATCACCGATCTCAATCTGGCGCCGCAGGTCCCGAGTACGAGCCCTGCGACGCCTGGCGCGACCGTAGTGCAGTACGTGGCCAGCTTCTCAATCGTAAAGCCGGCGAGCAGCGGCGACATCAGCGGGATCCTGTGGCATGACGTACCCAACCGCGGCGGCAGGATCGTCATCAATGTCGCCGAGCGTGGTCTGGGCGACGTAGGTTTGAGCAGCGCCTGGCAGGGCGACAACGCCGGCGGCACGGCAGTCCCCAGCTACGCGTCGAGCACGTCTCCGGTCACCACCGGCCTGGTCGGCAACGAATGGGTCAAGACGCCGATAGCGTCGGGAACCACCGGGTTCACGCTTGGCCGCATCGTCAATCGCAGCGGTGCCGCTTCGCAGGCACTCAACGTGATGGGCAACCCGATTCCGTACCTCCCGGCGTCCCTAGACAACACCACACCTGGCATCACCTTGACGACGCACACAAAGGAGACGCTGAACGGCACCATCAGCGTGGGATCGGTCATTCCCAATACGGATTGGACGTTCGCTCACTGCAACACGACGAACCCGACGACGCCTGCCTTCCCGGGTACTCCGCAGGACCTCAACCCCGCCAGCCTTCCGGGCAGCCTGCCAGTGCATATCTGTTTGAAGAATGGCTTCGATCCCACCCTGCTGTATCAACTCGTCTATCAGGTGAAGGATCCGTACGTACTCGGTGCCGGTACGGCCGCCTTCCGCGATGTCGGCTCGTTCTTCCGCTACGCAGCCGCCGACGACTTCGGAACGGCGAACCCGATCGCCGGCACGATAAGCAAGGAAGTGATCCGCGGCGTTTCGCAGTCGGGCAACTTCACGCGCCATTACATTTTTCTTGGAATGAATCAGGACGAAGCCGGCAGAATCGTGCACGACGGCGCCTGGCCGATCATTGCCGGCAGGCGCGTCGCCAACAATTCGCGCTGGGGACAGCCTGACGGCGTGCTCGAGCTCTACCAGATGGGCTCCGAAGGCCCGCAATGGTGGACGCCATGGCCGGATACGGTTCGCAACCTGCCCACGGGAAGCATTCTCGACCGCTGCAGCGCCAACCAGACCTGTCCGAAGATCATCGAGCACTTCGGCGGCTCGGAAGTCTTCGCTCTCAAGATGACCACCGAATGGGTGGGCACCTCCGCGGATGCCGATATCCCTCTCCCCGCCAATGTGCGGCGCTACTACGTCCCGAGCACGACGCACGGCGGTGGCAGCGGCGGATTCAATGAGAATATCCCGCCCAACGGCGTCAACTGCCCCGGCAACAACTGGGGGTCCGGCATGTTCCCCAGGCAAAGCCCAGTTCCGGAGACCGAGCTCGTCAACGTACTGCGCTTGGCAATGCGCAATTGGATCACGACCGGGGCATTGCCTCCGCCCAGCCGCTATCCGACGTTAGCCGGAGGCAATCTCGTCGACCCCACGCAAGCAGCGATGGGCTTCCCGAGCGGCGTCCCGGGCATCCCCGCGTCGATATTCCTGCCGGAGAACTTCGTGAACCCGGTGTTGGATTACGACTGGGGCCCGAACTTCGACGAGTTCAATGCGACTGGCTTTGCGACCAACCTTCCGCCCCCTATCAAGTCAGTCATCCGGATGAAGGTGCCGCGGGTGGATGCGGACGGGAACGAGCTCGGCGGGGTGCCGACGGTGCTGCGCGACGCGCCACTAGGCACCTATCTTGGGTGGAACATCACGTCATCGGGCTTCCACGCCGGCCAGGTGTGTAACTATACCGGCGGCATGGTGCCGTTCGCGCACACGAGGGCGGAGCGTATGGCCACGGGAGATCCGCGCTTGTCGCTCGAGGAGCGATACGGGAGTCACAACGGATATGTGAGCAAGGTGTCGGCCGCCGCCTTGAACGCCTTTTTCCAAGGCTACCTGCTCAAGTCCGACGTGGGGAATCTTGTCAGTCAGGCGTCGGCGAGCAACGTCTGCGCCCACGGCGCGTCGGGTCAGAGCTGCGATCCGGCAACACCGTAACGAGCTTCGGAACAATGCGCGGCGGCAGCGAGGGAGTGGCTTAGCGGTTTCCGAACCGCTGTCGCAACGCAGATTGTTTCTGGAGCGGTCTACCAATCCAAAAAGCCGAGGAGAACAACCGTGCTCAAGTCTTCTTTTGTCGTAGCGGCACTTGCGCTGGGTCTGGTCGGATCGATGCCGGCCTCAGGACTAATAATCGGTTTCAGCGGGACGTGGGCCCCGGGCACCTGGACGACTGCGTTTCTGGGCGATGTGGCTCCCCCGGGACCCGTTGATAACGGCAACGTCAACACTGCGGGCGCGCCGGCCTCGATCATGATTACCGGCGGTGACGACCCGACCAATCCCGACGGCAGTTTCAATTCCTGCATAGGGGGCGGCCCGTTTGGCTGCGAGATCCAATTCAACCACGGAGACAATGGACAATCGGTCCGGTTTGCGTGGTCCTACACGTCTCTGGACAGTTCGGGCGGCCCGCAATTCGATTTCTTCGGCGTGCGTGTGAACGGTGTGGAGACATTTCTTTCCGACCCAGGTGGTCTCGCTCACCAATCCGGATTCTTTACCACGAGTGGTCCGGTGACCTCGTTTGGCTTTGTCGTAGCCACTCTTGACGGCGCCGCCGGCCCGGCAGTCGTTACGATTTCGCAGTTCGCGGTTCCGGAACCCGGGTCGATGGCATTGCTCGGATTGGGCCTGGCAGCGTTGGGGATACGCCGCAGGGCTCGCACATAAAGCACTTCCCTATCGTCAAAGCAAACGGCGGCTTCGGCCGCCGTTTTTTTTGCCACCATCGCGGGTCGCCCAACCTGATATTTGGAGCGTACGACCGCGTGGTATCGGCGAATCATGAAGTCGTCGCTCGAGTCCGATCTACGCTTCCCGGTGGACACCACAATGTCGGGGCAGCACTTCTCGATGCTCGGATGATGCTCGGCCTGCTGCACCCCGTATAATGACAAAGCCCGTGACCCGCAACGAACACTGGCTTTCGCGCAGCCGCAACGCGGTCTGGCATCCGTGCACGCAGATGAAGCAGCACGAGACCACGCCGCTCGTTCCAATCTCGCGCGGCGGCGGCTCCTGGCTGTACGATTTCGACGGCCACCGCTATCTCGACGCCATCAGCTCCTGGTGGGTCAACCTGTTCGGGCACGGACACCCCGCGATCAATGTCGCGATCGTCGACCAGCTCGCCAAGCTCGAGCATGTCATGCTTGCGGGATTCACCCATCAGCCGGTGGTCGAGCTCTCCGAGCGCTTGTCGGCGATCGCGCCGGGCAAGCCCGGTCACTGCTTCTACGCCTCCGACGGCGCATCGGCGGTCGAGATCGCGCTCAAGATGAGCTTCCACTACTGGCGCAACGTCGGCCGCGCCGGAAAAACGAATTTCATCAGCGTCGCCCATGGCTATCATGGGGAAACCGTCGGCGCGCTATCGGTGACCGATATTCCCATTTTCCGCGACGCCTACGGGCCACTGCTGCGCCATCAGGCGAAGGTGCCCTCACCCGACGCAAGGCTCGCGCCCGAAGGCGCGTCGCCTCGCGAACAGGCGCTCGCGGCCGCAAACGTACTCGAAGCCTATCTCGCCGCCAATCACGGGGCGACTGCCGCGCTCATCGTGGAGCCGATGGTACAGGGTGCCGCGGGCATGGCGATGCACGATCCGGCCTATCTCACCCGCGCACGCGAGCTCTGCACGCGATACGAGGTCCATCTGATCGCCGACGAGATCATGACCGGATTCGGACGCACCGGCACGATGTTCGCCTGCGAGCATGCCGGCGTCGCGCCCGATATGCTTTGCCTTTCCAAGGGCATCACCGGCGGTTACCTGCCACTGTCGGTGGTGCTGACCCGCGACGAAATTTACGAGGCGTTCTACGATGACGATCTCGCGCGAGGATTTCTGCACTCCCATTCGTACACCGGTAACGCGCTCGCCTGTCGTGCGGCGCTGGCGGTGCTCGACCTGTTTCGCGACAACGATGTGCTGGGGGCTAATCGAGTCTCCGCGGCAAGGCTCGATGAGCTCGCGCGCCCGCTGGCCGCGCATCCCAAGGTCGAGAACTTCCGGCGATTGGGGATGATCTGGGCATTCGAGGTCGCGATCGGGCGCGATGGCGGACGCGATAACTTTGCGCCCTGGTTCGCCGCCGAGGCGCTGCGGCATGAGATGCTGCTGAGGCCGATCGGCCGCACGGTGTACTGGATGCCGCCCTACTGCCTCACCCCCGACGAGATGGAAATCCTCGCGTCGCGCACGCTGGAGATCGTCGCATGCGCCTGAGCGTATGCAGCATCTTCTTTGCAGCGCTATGCGGCAGGCTGCGCAGCGCGTTGCGCTGCGGTCTGTGCTGCGCGCTGCTGCTGGCGGATCAGGCTGGCGCCGCGCTGCCGCCGACGGTCGCGCGTGCGTTCCACGATCAGCGCATTCCGCTGACCGCCGTCAGCGCCTATGTACAGGAGATCGGCGCCGCCAATTCAGTCAAGCCGCTGCTCACACACCGGCCATCGCAGCCGATGAACCCGGCGTCGACCATGAAGCTGGTAACGACGTTTGCCGGCCTCGAGCTGCTCGGCCCGGACTACCGCTGGAAGACCGAAGCCTATGCCGACGGTCCGATCGCCGCTGGCGTGCTCAGCGGCGATCTGGTGCTCAAAGGCCGCGGCGATCCGAAAATCACCCTCGAACAATTCCACGAGCTCGTCGCACGCCTTCGCGCCACCGGCCTCTCTTCCATCCGTGGCGACCTGGTCCTGGACAGGACGTGGTTCGACACCGGAACGTACGATCCGGCGGCATTCGACGGCGAGCCGCTGCGACCCTACAACGTCGGCCCGGACGCGCTTGCGGTCAATTTCAAGAGCGTGCGCTTTGTCTTTGCCCCCAACCTCGCGCGGGACACGGTCGAGGTGCGCGTCGAGCCGCCGCTTGCCAACGTCGTGATCCACGGTACGCCGCGCCTCGCCCCCGGCGACTGCGGCGATTGGCACGGCGGACTCATCGCCGAATTCAACAACCGGGCCGAAAGCGCCGATGCAAGCTTTCGCGGCCGTTATCCCATCGCCTGCGGCGAGCGCGACTGGTACGTGGCGCTGCTCGACCATCCGCACTACGTCCTTAGCCTGTTCGCTCGAACCTGGGCCGATGTCGGCGGCAGCTTCGCCGGCACCGTACGCGATGGTCGAACGCCCATCTCGGCCACGCACCTCGCCACGCTGGATTCGGTGCCGCTCTACGAGGCAGTGCGCGACATCAACAAGATGTCGAACAACCTGATGGCTCGGCAGCTTTTTCTGTCGCTGGCGACGACCGCCTATCCGCCGCCCGCGACGACCTCGCATGCAGCCGAGGCCGTCCTGCGCTGGCTCGCCAAACGCAAGCTCAAGTTCCCCGAGCTGGTACTGGTCAACGGGTCGGGCCTGTCGCGACACGAACGAATCGCCGCGCAGAGCATGGCGCAGCTTTTGCTCGCCGCCGACACCAGCAGCGTTCGCAACGAGTACATAAGCTCGTTGGCGGTCGCGGCCACGGACGGCACGGTGGGTAAACGCTTTCAGAACGACGAGGTTGCCGATCAGGCATTTCTCAAGACCGGCACGCTGGAAGGCGTACGCGCGATCGCCGGATACGTCTTCGGACCGACGGGAAGGCGCTTTGTCGTCGTCTGCTTCGTCAATCACCCGAATGCGTCGCGCGCGCAACCGCCGCTCGACCTGCTGGTGCAGTGGGTGTACGACAACGCACGCTAAGACCTACATGCCGGGAATCGCCTTGCTCTCCTTGAACAGAACGTAGCCTCGCACCAGACGATAGATTACCCAGATGGTCGCCGCGATCCAGATGCCGAAGGCAATCGGGATGCCGATCAGGATCAGCCCGAGCGTTATCAGCATCAGCCAACCGAGCAAAGCCCACAGCATCGAAAACCAGAAGGTGCGGATCAGCCATCGGTAATGCGACGCGAGCCAGGTACCCGCCGTTTCGCTGCGCCTGACGTAGGCGATGATGATCGCGACGATGCCGAGCACGCCGAAGAACGGCGCGATCAGAGGAAAGCCCGAAGACACGAGGCCCAAGACCGCGGCAATGCCGTAGAGCGCGTAAATCAGCAGTGTCGTCGAAATCAGCGACGCAGACGGCGCGCTTGGCGGCAGAGCCTGTGTATCGTAGGTATCGGCCATCGCGGAATCTCCGTAGTCGATACGGTCATGAGCGACCGCGCCGCGTATATGGGGATGAGCTTTAGCCGCTTCAACCCTCCCCGGCAGCGCGGCCGCGAGCGGCGCCCGAGGTGCGATGTCGCACACAACACCCCCGGCGCTATAATGGCCGCCGGTGGACCTCGAGGCGCGAATGCCGCGCCTGCGATTCTGTCCGGCTCATTCAAGGGAGTTGAACATGACTGCTGCAAAACTGGAGCGCACCCGAAAATCGCTGGTCAAGGACTTCGGCGATGTACTCGCGGAAGCCGAGACTTTACTCAAGCAGGCCGCCTCGGAAACCGGCGAAAGGGCGAGCGATCTGCGCTCGCAGGTCGAAGCCAAGCTGATGGCGGCGAAATTGAAGCTGCAGGATCTTCAGGATGATGCCGTCGACCGCGCCAAGGCCGCCGCACGGGTGACCGACGACTATGTGCGCGACAATCCATGGCAGGCGATCGGCGCCGCCGCGGCGGTCGGTTTCCTGGTCGGTGTGTTGATCAGCCGCCGCTGATCGAAGTGCCCGAGGGCAACGACAGCCGGCCGCAGGGCGGCGTCATGGGCGCGTTGGCGCAACTCGGCGCCAGCGCGCTCGCGATGTTGCGCACCCGCCTCGAGCTCGCAAGCGTCGAGTTTGCCGAGGCGCGCGAGCACATCAAGGACATGATGCTGCTGGCGGCGGTCGGCACCGTGCTCGGTCTTTTCGCGCTGCTTTTCGCATCGCTGTTCGTGATTGCCTGGTTCTGGGATTCCTATCGTCTCGCGGCGGTCGGGGGCGTCACCTTGTTCTATATCGCGATCACCGTGCTCGTCTTCGCGCGGCTCAGGAAGATCTCGCGCGACGCGCCCGCGCCGTTCGCGGCGACTCTGGAAGAGCTCGAACACGACGCCGCGGCATTGCGGCGCCGCCCTTGAGAGCGCGATGAGTGCCCGAATGGACACGCTCGCCGCACGCAAGGCGCTTCTGATCGCCCGGCTGCGGCTGCAGCGCATGGAGCTGGCGTTGCATGCCGGCGCTGCGCGGGAGACGCTGCGCCCGGCAAGTCTCGTGGCGAGCGCCATCGCCAAGCCCGCCGCGCTGTTCGCCATATTCGAGGTCGTAGCACCGCTGCTGGGATTGAAGCGCTACGCTCGCTGGGCGCGCTTTGCTTCGGTCGCTTTCGCGGTGTCGCGCATCGCGCGCACCCGCCGCAGCGACGCCGACTGACATCTGGTCGACTTATAGTCTGCACTGACACAGGACCGAGGCAGCGCCGGCCGCAGGTGCTTCGCTTCGCCGAAAATCTCGCGACGCGCTGATCGCGCCGGTATTATCCCAGCCCGAGCTCTTTCCACAGCGCGTCGATGCGCCGCTTGACCGCATCGTCCATGGCGATCGCGCGACCCCAGACGCGCGTGGTTTCCGCGCTCCACTTGTGCGTCGCGTCGATGCCCATCTTGGCGCCCAGCCCCGCTACCGGCGAGGCAAAGTCGAGATAGTCGATCGGTGTATTCTCGACGATCACGGTATCGCGCGCCGGATCGACGCGCGTGGTCATCGCCCAGATCACTTCCTTCCAGTTTCTTACGTCAACGTCGTCGTCGGTCACGATGATGAACTTGGTGTACATGAACTGACGCAAGAAGCTCCACACGCCGAACATCACGCGTTTGGCATGGCCGGGATATTGTTTTTTCATGCTCACCACGGCGAGGCGATACGAGCAGCCCTCCGGCGGGAGGTAGAAGTCGGAGATTTCCGGAAACTGCTTTTGCAGGATCGGCACGAACACTTCGTTGAGCGCCACGCCGAGAACGGCCGGCTCGTCGGGAGGCTTGCCGGTATAGGTGGAGTGATAGATGGGATCGCGGCGCAGGGTGATGCGCTCGATGGTAAGCACCGGGAAACGCTCGACCTCGTTGTAGTAACCGGTGTGGTCGCCGAACGGTCCCTCGAGCGCGCTCTCGTAGCCGCCGGGATCGGCTTCATCGGGTTGAATGAAACCCTCGAGCACGATCTCGGCGGACGCCGGGACCTGCAGCTCGTGCGCGATGCACTTCACGATCTCGGTGCGTGCGCCGCGCAGCAGGCCGGCGAACTGATATTCCGACAGCGTGTCCGGGACCGGCGTCACCGCGCCGAGCATGGTGGCCGGATCCGCGCCCAAGGCGACTGCGATCGGAAATGGCGTGCCGCGATGGGCCAACGCGTGATCGCGAAAATCCAGCGCGCCACCGCGATGCGGCAGCCAGCGCATGATGACCTTGTTGCGCGCGATCACCTGCTGCCGGTAGATGCCGAGGTTCTGTCGCGACTTGAGCGGCCCGCGCGTCACCGTGAGGCCCCACGTGATCAACGGCGCGACGTCACCGGGCCAGCAAGTCTGCACCGGCAAGCGCGCCAGGTCGACGTCCGCGCCCTCCCAGATGACTGCCTGACACGGCGCCGACGAGCACTCTTTGGGCGCCATGTTCATGACCTGCATCATCAAGGGACGCGTGTTCTGCCACGCGTCCTTGAGTCCCTTGGGTGGTTCCGGCTCCTTCAACGAGGCGAGCAGCTTGCCGACATCGCGCAACGCGGCGACCGATTCTTCTCCCATGGCGAGCGCGACACGCTCAAGCGTTCCGAACAGATTGGCGAGAACGGGTATCGCGTGCGCTTTCGGCTTCTCGAACAGCAACGCCGGTCCGCCCGCCGCAAGAACCCGGGCGCAAATCTCGGTCATCTCGAGATGGGGGTCCACTTCCACGCCGATGCGCTTCAAGAGACCGCGGCGTTCGAGCTGGGCGAGGAAGTCGCGAAGATCGGCGTATTTCATGGCAACGTCCTCGCTTCATACCCTTTTGTGCAGGAAACCTGCAAATTTCGCTGAACTGTCGGGGGCAGGCGACACTTGACGCGTCGTATTCGCGCCACAAGCTAAACGAAGAGGTATTTCGCGGCAATACGGGCTAGACCGCGCCCGATCGTATAGCTATGCTGGTTCCCGTGGGCCTCTTCGGAGGCCCGCGTCGCCAAGGATACCGCTTGACCCGAATTATTCTTACGAACGCGACGAGAGTCCTGTCCGGGCTGTGCGCCCTGCTCTGGGCGAGTGCTGTCATGGCCGCTGCGGCGGGTACGCTTGGCGCGAGCCCTGTGGCGTCCGCGCCGGCGAAAGACTCGGCGGTGCTGCCATCGATTGAGATCCTGAGTCAGCAAACCAAGCTCGCGAGCACCTGCGGCGGCGCGACCTTCGACCTCAACACGTTCATCAACGTCGACGCGCAGGCGTCGGCGGATGTCAGGCTCGCGGTGCCCGGCATCGGCACCATCGAAGAGTTCACCGACGAGACGGGTAGCAACATCGGATCGTTCACAGGCGTCTATTCGACGTTTCACATCTTGGGTTTCGGCGGCGGCTTGCCGCCGAACACGCCGATCACGCTTACCGTCACGACGTTTGCCGGCCACGGCCTCTCCGGTGTGACGAGCTTTGTAAGCACGCTGCAGTTCAATTGCACGACGGGAGCGATTCTGAGTCTGGTCGCCGCGGCGCCCGGCACCCCTGAACCGATCCCGGCGCTCGACGAGGCGGCTCTCGCGGCACTTTCCGGAATACTCGCACTGATGAGCCTGGTTGCACTGAAGCGCCGGCGGTTCGCGCGGCGATAGTCTGTCGTCAGCGCGGCCGGTCGTCGTTTAGATCACCGCGCTGGCGCCACCGTCCATCGAGACGATCGCGCCGGTCACGTAACTCGCCTGTTCCGACGCAAGGAACAAGGCGACACGTGCGATTTCTTCCGGAGTGCCATAGCGCTTGAGCGGTATCCGGGCTTCGCTGCGCGATAGCAACTCGGCCTCGGCCAGACCGGTCATCCGCGATTCGGCTTTGAGTCCTTCCTGCACGCGGCTGGTCAAGGTCGCCCCGGGATTAATGCCGTTGATGCGAATCCCCTTCGCGCCGAAGGCACTTGCCAGACCCACTGTGGCCAGCATAAGCGCCGAGTTCGCGGCGCCGCCGGGCAGGTGCACCGGAGTCGCGATCTTGCCGCCGGCGCCGATGATATTGACGATCGCTCCGCGCTCGCGTGGAAGCATGCGCTTCAGCACCGCATCGATGGGATGGATGTAGCTGAAGAATTTGGCGTCCATCGCGTCGTGCCACGCCTGCGCATTCAATTCGTCGGGCGCGTAACGGCGCGCGGCCCCGGCGGAGTTCACCAGCACGTCGATGCCGCCGAGCGTTTTTGCAACCGTGGCCGCCATCTCCTCTGCCGCGTCATAGCTGGTCATGTCGGCAGCGATGGCGATGGGAGCGCTGCCGCCGCTCCGGAAGCGCGCGAGCGCCGCGTCGAGATTGGCCTGGCTTCGCGACACCAGCGCGACCCTCGCCCCCTCGGTGGCGAATGCTTCAGCACAGGCATAACCGATTCCCTTGCTTGCGCCGGTCACGATTACCACGCGTCCGGCAAGGTTCAGATCCATCGATACTCTCCCAGGCGATGTGCACTAAGGCGCGAGCGCTGCGCGCAGTTGTTCTTTCATGCGCAGGTAAGCGTCATCGCGAGCAGCGGCATTGGGGGCAATGGTCACGCCCTGCCCCGGATGAACGCCATTCGGCACATCCAGATGGAGAGGCGCAGACATGTTCGGCGCGTCGAAGCCGTGAAAGGTATCCGGATAGGTCCGGACCTGCAGCGGCGCTTTGATGGCGGCCATCCGCTCGCCCAGCGCCATGCAGGGCGCGGGCGAGGTCCAGTCGTCGGACTCGCCGATGAAAATGCTCACCGGCGAGGCGGGTGCATAGCCGAATCGCGTGCGCACCGACTCGATGCATCCGGGGTAGAACGCGATCGCCGTTCGATAGAACATGTCGGCAGGCGCTTCCGCGGTCACGAATTGCGCTACCACCGGATGACGCCGATTCATGGTCGCGAGGACTGCGCTGCCGCCGTGCGACCAGCCGATGAGTGCCACGCGCGCGCCATCGATGTCCGGCCGCGTGCGCAGATAGACGAGCGCGGCCAGCACATCGAGGCGGCGGTTGGCTTGCGTGATTTCCTGGTCGCGAACCTTAAGCGAGCAGATTTCGCGCCGTCCGCGCGGATTGAAGCTGTCGGGAAAAAGGACTGCGTAGCCCTCGGCGACCAGCAGGTCGGCCATCGCCTGATGACGCTGCGTCAGGCGATGGCGCCGCGCCGCCGCCTCGCTGTACATGCCGCCGCAGCCATGCAGAGCGACCACCGCCGGCGTCTTGCCGGACGCGGAGTCCGCATGGGAGGCCGGCTTGAAATAAAGCGCGCTGATGGTGACCGGCTGTCCCGTTTGCGGGTCGATGTCGAAGCTCTCGAAGCTGACTCGTTCCGGCGTCGCCTCCGCCGCATGCGCGGTGGAGGTGGCGCAGATCAACGCGGCGCAAAGCGCAAGCTTTCGCAACCGTCCGATGCCGCGGCTCGACCGTCCGCTTAACCTGGCGAACCTCATCGCGATCATGGTTGTGGCCAGAGCGGCCATCGCTCCAGGCGCACCGCGTAATCGATCACGATGCCGGCAAACACGGCAAAGCCCAGCCAGTGGTTACCGAGGAACGCACGGAAGCACCGCGCCGGATCTCGGGTGCGGATGAGCCAGAAGTGCCACAGCGCCAGAAGCCCGGCGATGCCGAGACCTAAATTGTAGATCGGTCCCAGGTGGCGCTGCGTCCCGATCCACGCCATGCCGGCAAGATAAATCGCGTAGCAAGCCATGACCACGGCCACGTCCCATCCGCCGAAAGCGATCGCAGACGTCTTCAGACCGAGCTTCACGTCGTCGCGCCGGTCGACCATCGCGTACTCGGTGTCATACGCCATGACCCAGAACAGATTGATGCCGAACATCCACCAGCCAAGCGCGGAAAAGGCGCCGCCGGCCGACGCAAACGCCATCGGGATCCCGAACGAAAACGCGATGCCGAGGAACGCTTGCGGCAGCAGGAAAAACCGCTTGAAGAATGGGTAGGCGATGGTAATGGCCAATGCCGGCACCGCCAGCAGAAGCGTGGCGCGATTAAGCGGCAGGATCAGCAGCAATGCAAAAAACGCCAACGCGGCGGCCAGCGCCAAAGCTTCCCAGGGCTCGATTTCTCCTTGTGCCAGCGGGCGCTTGGCGGTGCGTTCCACGTGCGCGTCGAATTCGCGGTCGGCGTAATCGTTTATCGCGCAACCCGCCGAGCGCATGAGCAGCGTGCCGAGCGTGAAAATTCCGACCACTACCCACGAGGGTGTTCCGAACGACGCGAGCCACAGCGCGCTGAGCGTCGGCCACAGGAGCAGCAGCGTACCGATCGGCTTGTCGAGCCGGATCAGCCGCTCGTAGGCGTCGATTCGCGCGGAGACTTTTTGCCAACGCGATCGCGCCTCGGCCGCTTGTACAGCCTTGTCGTTCACGCGCTGTTCACGTCTATGGCTCCCAGCGGAAGCGCGAGCTGCTTCCTCAACGCCCTCGGCGCAACTTCAGCGAACAGTGTCTGCGGCGTCGGGTATTTCAGGCGCACGCGCAACTCGCGTTTCATTCGCTCATTGGCAAGCCGCCGCGATTCGCTCATGAATGAAAGCAGCATCGGTGCGATGCGTGTCTCCGCTTCGTCCCACGACACCCGGGGCGGCCTCGGCAGATGATAGGCGTCGGCGACGGCGTCGAACCAGCCTCCCATCTGCAGATCCGCATCGTCGGTCACGTTGTACGCACGGTTCGGCAGGCCGCGAAATACCGCGGCAACGGCGGCGCGCGCGAGATCGTCGGCGTGGATGTGATTGGTGAAGACGTCATCCTCGGCGCGAAGCACCGGCGTTCCCTGCTTCAGCCGCTCCAGCGGCAGGCGCGTTTCGGCGTAGATCCCCGGAGCGCGCAGGATCGACAATCGCACGCCATACCGCGTCGCCCAGCGCCGAAGACGGTTCTCAGCCGCAATGCGGCGGTGCGCGCGCGGCGTTTGCGCGTTACGCGGCCGCGACTCGCTGACCCGACTACCCGCGCAATCGCCATAGACGCCGCTGGTGCTGATGTAGACGAAGCGCTGCGGTATAATTCGCGCTTTTGTGAGCGCGGCGATCAGCCGTGCGGTGCGCGGATCATCGCGGCCGTCGCTGGGCGGTGGCGCAAAGTGCAGCACCGCGAAGGGCGCCAGGCGCAGCCTGCCGAGGCTGCGCAATTGATCGAGGTCGCCGGCGATCGGCGTGATGCCGTGATTTCGAAGCTTCGGAATGTCCTCCGGCCTGCGCGTGAGACCATACAGCCGCACGTTCGCGCGCAGCAGATCGGCGGTTCGCATAGCGACGTCACCGCAACCGATTAGCAAAACCCTGATCACACCTTCCAACCACCGTGCTTTGCTAAGCGCCGGAATCCATTTCCCCTCGCCCTCCGTAAGGGGGAAAGGGGTGAGGGCGTCATTCCGCGGCGCGAAGGCCCGCGCATGGGTCTGATTGTATGCCGCACCAGATTACCATAAAACCCAGCGATCACTCGTTCGCCGCCGACGACGGCGAGACGGTGCTTGCCGCGGCGATGCGCGCCGATCTGATGATCCCCTACGGCTGCCGCAACGGCGCCTGCGGCACCTGCAAGAGTCGCATCATCAGCGGGAAAATCGACTACGGCGCGCATCTGCCGGCCACGCTGTCCGAGGCCGACAAGAGCGAAGGACTTGCGCTGCTGTGCGTCGGCAAACCGCTGACCGATCTCGTCCTCGAGGTGCGCGAAGTTCGCCGCGCCGGCGACATTCAAATTCGGAAGCTCCCTTGCCGCATCGAAAAGATCGACAAGGCCGCCCCCGATGTCGCCATCGTTACGCTCAAGCTTCCGGCGAACGAGCGGCTGCAATACCTTGCCGGGCAATACATCGACTTCCTGCTCAAGGATGGACGGCGGCGGAGCTTTTCGATGGCCAACGCGCCTGAGGACGACGCGCTGCTCGAGTTGCACATCCGGCACGTTCCGGGCGGTGTCTTCAGCGATCAGCTGTTCAATCAGTACAAGGGACGCGAAATCCTTCGCTTCGAGGGTCCGTTCGGCGCTTTCCACCTGCGCGTCGATTCCGACAAGCCAATCATCTTTGTCGCCGGTGGCACCGGGTTCGCGCCGATCAAGGCCGTCATCGAGCACGCCTTCAATCACCAGGTCGAGCGGCCGATGGTGCTCTACTGGGGTGTGCGTTCGCTCAAGGACCTGTACCTGCCGAATCTGCCCGGAGAATGGCAGCGACAGCACCGGAATTTCACGTTCATTCCGGTGCTGTCCGACCCTCTGCACGAAGATCACTGGCCCGGACGCACGGGCTTCGTGCACAAGGCGGTGATGACCGATTTCACCGACCTGTCCGGATATCAGGTCTACACCTGCGGCGGCCCCGGCATGATCGACATCGCGCGCCGTGAATTCGTCGCCGAGCGCGGCTTGCCTGTCGAGGAATTCTTCGCCGACGCGTTCACCTACGCGGCGCAAGCCGAAGCGCCGAAGTAGCTCCAAACCAGCCGCACAGAATTCCCGAAGCGGGCGAAGCTTCCGAAAACCCTGCGTCGTCCCCGTCCCCGATTCAAGCATTCGAGGGCAGGCTTCAGCGGGGACCCAGCGGAGTGCGTCAGAAGACAATGGGTTCCCGCTTTCGCGGGAACGACGAAATTTAGACGCTCTACATCCGCCGCAGCGTATCGGTGGCGAGCTTGAGCGCGGCGACGAAATGCGCGTTGGCCTCGGCATCGCGGCCAAGCCGGCCGAGCATCTCTCCCAGCGCGAGGTGAGCTCGCCACGTGTTGTCCACGCCAAGGCTTGCCTCGAGATACGTCTGCGCCTTGCCCCATAGCTGTTGCCGCTGACAGAGCGTCCCCAGTACGCGCAGCAGCACCGCATCCTGGTTGTGCGATACGAGCCAGCGTTCCGCCTGCTCGAGCTGACGCGTCGCGTCGCTCGGATGGCATTCGCCGTAGAGCTCGACCAGATCCGAGTCCCACTCCCGGTCGAGGCTCTGCGCCAGGATATCGGCGGCCTCGCGCTCGCCGCCGAGCTGCATGAAGCTTTTCGCCGCCGCGCGCGCAATCTTCGGATGTGTCTTGGTCGCGTCGGGGAGCCGGCTCCAGTAGTCGCGAAGCCCGGCGGCGTCGTGGGCGAGAAGCTTGAGCTGTTCGCTCTGCGCGCTGATGCGAACGTGCTCCGCTTGCGCCGCATCGAAAACCTTGCGCCTGACGAGCTGGTCGAGCAAGGGCGGAATATCGGTCCAGCGTCGCGCCGCCTGCAGGGCGCGGAGCTCCAGCCGCAGCGCAGCGGTGTGCATGCCGGCCTCCCTGCGCAGCTTGTTCAGCACGCGCAGCGATTCCTGCGGCTCGCCTTGCTCGAGCGCGCTCTCCGCGGAGAGCATCAGGCGCGGCACCGCGAGACTCGACGCTTGCGCATCAGGGCGATCGAGCAACGCTTCGGCTCCCTCGAAATCCCGGACGTCGAGTGCGGCGCGGGCGGCAATGATCGCGTTAAGGCCCGACGAGCCCGGGATCGCGAGCGCTTCCTGCGCCTGCTGCCGCGCCTTGCCGTATCGACCCGCTAGCAGCGCGACCACCGCGCCGTCCTGCTTCGCGCGAGCGCGCTCCAACTTCTGCCGACGGCGCCAGATGCGAACGCTGCGCGGCACTTGGATCGTGCGCGTGATGATCCGTATGACGAGGTACAAGGCAAGAAATCCGCCGACCAGCAGAATGAGCAACAGGTTGAGCGACAGCTCGATCCTGTACGGCGGCGCGACCAGCAGCGCGTAGCCTGCATTGAGCTTGACCGCGAGGGCGACCACTACCGCCGCGATGGCGAGCAGCAGAAACCAGAAGAGAAATCGCATGAAGATGCAGTTAGTGGGCCGTAATGGCCAACTAGCGAGACGGCTTCTCGCGCGCGAGCTTGAGCACCCGGACCGCTTCGAGGCTGCGCACGACGTCGGGAATCTCGCTCACGATATCGGTCAACTGCAGCTGCTTCAGCAGCGTCTGCAGCGTCGACACCGCGGGAGAACGGGTGTCGAAATACTTTCGCAGCCAGGCGTCGGCCGCGCTCAAGTCCGCGCGAAAATTCTGCTGATCGTGAAACAACAGGGAAAAGCGCGCCGACAGCAGTCGAAGCTTGAGATTCTCACGCAGGAAGAATTGTTGCTGCGGGGCGAGCAGCGGCGCCTCGGGACGATCGAGATTCTCGACCCGGATCAACTGCCGCACGTCCTGCCAGACCGCACGCAGAAAACGGCGCCAGCCGGCCTCATCCGAGGGCGGCGCCGGCACTGCTTGCGGCGGCAAGCGTTCCTCCAACGCCAGCGGCAGCGTGTCGACCGTCGCAATGGCCTGATCGAGGCGCAGCGAAATCCCCGACACGTCCACATACGGCACTGCTTTGAGCCGATCCATGTCGCGCGCGAGTGCGCGTCGCAGAGGAACGAATTGCGGGCGGTCGAGCCGTTGCAGCTTGGAATCGGCGAGCTGGAGCGCGGCGAGCGCCGAAGGTACGTTGCGCGCAAGCTGCAATTGCTGGCTCGCGAGCTGCAGCACCTGTTCGATTTCGGTCAGCGCCCATTCGTCGCGCGACGGCGCGAGCTCGCGATAGAGCGCCTCGAGCGCGGCCTGTTGGCTCTGCGATTCGGCCAGACGGCTTTCAAGCAGCGCGAGCTTGGCCTGCGCTTCGCGCAAGCCCTCCTGCGCATCCTTCACGCTCGCGCGCGTCGTTTGATCGATCGCATCCAGATCGCCGAGACGCTTGGCGACCTCGGTGCGCAGCTCGCGCTGCGCGTTCTGCCCATTGAGCCACACGGCGACCAGCGCCGCGGCGAGCAGTGCCAGCACCAGCGCGAGCAGCCACCTGCGCGCGCGAACAGGGTCACGCGGCGCCGCCGGGGGTGCCGGGGAGGCGACTTCGTGCACCGTGTCAGTCATGGGGACAGAAAACCAAGAGCAAGGGAGGGTGGCCGAGTCGATTGTAGCAGGTCGCGACAGAGCGCCGAACGCGCGGGTCACGGCGCAATCGAGGAACGCCGCAGTCTGCTCTCGAGCGTTGCGAACGTCCATAACATCCCCAGTATCGAGCGTCACGAACGTCCATAAGAGCCCAATATCGTCGTTTCCGCGAAAGCGGGAACCCAGTGTCTTTTGACTGACGCGACTGGATTCCCGCCTTCGCGGGGACGACGTGAGTCCAAAGCGAGAATCCATTGGGTTTTGACGAATGCCGAATGGATCCCGCGTTCGCGGTGATGATGCAAATGCGGGAATCCTCAGTAGAATGTGCATTGCGCCGCCAACCGCGCCAGACGTGGCGACGCGTTCCCGCGAGATCATGATCTTTCTCGTCACTATTGTTTTCCTCGTCGCGGTCGCCCTTGCGGCGTATGCCGGCTATGCGATCGGTGCACGTGGTCGCCCCGGCAACGTCGTACCCCGAGAGCCGCACGCGCCGGCATCTGCGCCTGCGCTCGCCGCGCCGGCGGCGCCTGTGCCCGCCGCCGGCGCGGCGAGCGTATCCGCTGACGAAAGTGCGGAAATCGAGCGGGTCGGCATTGAAAAGGCGCGCATCATCCGCAGCCGCGATGCCGAGGCCGCGGCACTTCGGCAGAATCTCGCCGACCGCGACGCGCGCACGGAGATCGATCTCGTATCGAGGCGCGAGTACGAACGGTTGAGCGCGGAGCTCACCGACGCGCGGCAGGAGTGCGCGCGCTATCGAGAGCTCGTCATCGATATCGAGAACAACGCGCCACCGCCGATCCTGTCCGGCGTCGGGGAACCCGACGACTTGAAGCTCATCGTCGGCATCGGTCCGGTGCTCGAACGCATGCTGCACAACCTCGGCGTCACCACCTTCCGGCAGATCGCGCGCTGGAGCGAGCGCGACAGCGCCGAGTTCGATGCCAAGCTGCCGGAATTTCCGGGACGCATCGTGCGCGACCAGTGGGTGACGCAGGCGCGCGAGCTGCATCAGGCGAAGTTCGGCGAAGCGCCTTCCGACCGTCCTCCGCGTCCATGAGCGCCGCGCGTCCCGCCACGGCACAGCGCGCGGTGCCGGCCTCGAGCCTGATGCTGATCGGCATTCTCGCATTGCTGTGGGGCTGCAATTGGCCAGTGTTGAAGATCGGCGTTACCGAGATGGCGCCGCTGACCTTCCGCGCCATGTCGCTTCCGTTCGCCGGTATCGGCCTCTTGATCCTGGCCAGGCTTGCAGGCGATTCGATCGCCATTCCGCGTGTGCTTTGGGGCAAGGTCGCCGCGTTGGCGTTGTTCAATATCGCCGCCTGGAACGGGCTCATCGTGTTCGGCGTGCAACAGATGCCCGCCGGCAGGTCGGCAATACTCGCCTTTACGCTCCCGGTCTGGAGCGTCCTGTTTTCGCTTCCGTTGTTGCACGAGCCGCTGTCACGTCGCAAGCTGGTCGGTCTCGCGCTCGGAATGTCCGGCATGGCCTTGCTTCTCGGCGAGGATTTTCGTCACGTGCAGCGCTCGCCCGCGGGCGCGCTGTTCATCCTCGGTGCTGCGATCAGCTGGGCGTTCGGCACGGTATTGCTGCGACGCTGGAAGCCGGAGCTGCCGCAAAACACGCTTACCGGCTGGATGATGATCGCAGGATGGCTGCCGATCGTCGCGCTGGCACCGTGGTTCGATCCGCATCCATGGCTCACGGTGTCCACCATGAGCGGCACCGCGTGGTTCGCGGTGCTCTACAACATATTCTTTGCCGGCACCTTGGCTCATTGGGCCTGGTTTACGATGGCGAGAACCTTGCCGGTCGCGGTGAGCTCGCTTTCGTCGCTTCCGGTGCCGGTGGTCGGTGTGCTATCGGGAATGCTTTTTCTCGGCGAGCGCCCGGGCGCGAGTGAATTCGTCGCGCTGGCACTGGTGCTGGCGTCGCTCGGCACGGTTGTGTTCGCGCCGGCGTCAAAATCCCCGCCGGCACCGACTGTGCCGGATTAGGCGATTCGTACAGTTGAATTCATACGTCGTCCCCGCGAAAGCGGGGACACAGTGGCGTCCGTGAAAAGAAACTGGGTTCCCGCCTTCGCGGGAACGACGATATTAAGAGCGGATTGGCCGTGCATGTAGTTCGCGCCAACGACGGCTCCGAAATATGCGTGAGAAGCTTGGCGCGCGACTACGACAGCTCCGGAATCAGCGTGAGAACTTTTTTTTCCGAAAACCACGCATCGAGATTTGCCTTGCACAGGTCGCCCATCGCCTGACGCGTCTCGCGCGTGGCGCTGCCGACGTGCGGCAGGAGGACCACATTTTCCATCGCCAGCAGCGCAGAAGGAATATTCGGCTCGTCGGCAAACACATCGAGACCCGCGCCCTTGATCACGCCCGCAGTGAGCGCGGCCACCAACGCGGGCTCGTCGACGATCGAGCCGCGTGCAATGTTGATCAGAGTTCCCTTCTTGCCCAGCGCTGCGAGCACTTCGGCGTTGATGATGTCGCGCGTGCCCTCGCCTCCCGGGCAGGCGACGACCAGAAAGTCCACGGCGGCCGCGAGGGACTTGAGATCCGGCACGAATTCGTAAGGCACGTGCTGCGGCTTGCGCCCGGTATACGCGATCTTCATTCCCATCGCGGCGCAGCGCGCAGCGATCGCCTTGCCGATCCGGCCCAAGCCGAGGATGCCGACTTTCCGTCCGGCGAGTTTGGTGGTCAGCTCCGGCGGACGCTTCGTCCATTCGCCGGCTTGGACAAAACGATTGAGCCGCACGAATCCGCGGCCGGTCATCAGAATCAGACCGAGCGCAACGTCGGCCACGTCGTCGGTAAGCACGTCCGGCGTGTTCGTGACCTTGATCCCGCGTCCCTTGCAATAGGCTATGGGAACGCCGTCGTAGCCGACCCCGAACACGGAAATGATTTCGAGCGCCGGCAGCGCATCGAGCCGTGATGTCGGCGTCACCGTGCCTCCACCCTGGACGAGACCGCGGATGCGCGCGCCTACCGCTTCGAGCGTGCCCGGCTTGTCTTCCGCCTTGTAGTAGTCGTGGCAGCGATAGCTCGACTTCAGAGGCTCGTAGAGAAAGGGCGGCAGCGGCGCGGTGATGAGGATATCTGGTTGCATGTGGCGTCTCGATGGTCAGGTTTGTCCGGAAGCGAAGTATTCTAGCAATGAAGCGAGCAGTCCCGCGTCGGTCGGTGCGGTAACGCTCACGCGGTCGAACCCGAGCGTGCGTGCTCGCTCCGCGATGCGTGGGTGCGGAACGAAGGTCGGTGTCGCGGCCATGCTCGTGCGTGTCACGCTGTCGAAGAGCTCCCACAGGTTGTCGAGGCCTTCGCTGCTGGTCAGCGTCAAGGCGTCGAGCTCGCCGGCGCGCCACGCCGCGGCCATGGTCGCGAAATCGCCGTGCGGCTTGGCGCGCCGATAGCACTCGACGTAATCGATTTGCGCCCCGCGCTCGGAGAGCGTTTCTCCGAGCAGCTCGCGGCCCCCGTTGCCGCGATAGATCACGATGCGCTTGTCGCTCACGTCGGCGAGCTCGGGCAACGCGAGCAGGCCTTCGCTGTCCATGGTCGTCGCCGGAATGTGCACCTTTCCGATGCCGACCGCGGCGAGCGCCGATGCCGTTCCGGGTCCGGGTGCAAGGGCAATGAGATGCGCGGGCCACGAAGCCGGATCGCCGACGCCATATTCAACCGCGTTGGCACTGACAAAGACTGCGTAGTCGTACTGGGCGAGATCGCGTTGCGCGCGCTCGAGCGCCGAGCGATCGGCCGGTGGCAAGATGACGATCGCGGGGAACATCACCGGCTTGCCGCCGAGCACCGCGATTTGCTGCGCCAGTCCGGCGGCTTGGCGAGCAGGCCGCGTAATGACGATGCGCGCGCTTCGCAACGGCCCGCTGGTCGAAACCGTCATGCCTCGTCGGCCAGAATTTCTGCCGCGCCGCGTTTCAGAAATTCCGCGCCCAGCGCGTTGCCGATCGCCTCCGCTGTCTCTACGTTTGCAGCCGCACTGGTGCGCTCGCCGCGCAACACCCGCTTTCCGTCGCGACTCGCAATCAGTCCGCGCAGCCGCAACTGGTCGTCTTGCCAAACGCCGAGCGCGGCGAGGGGCGTGTGACAACTTGCTCCGAGGCGCTGGCCAAAGGCACGTTCGGCCGAGGTGGCGAGTGTCGTCTCGGCGTCGGCGAGTAGCCCGAGCGCCGCGATAAGGTCGGCGCGATCGGCGCGGCATTCCACCGCCAGCGCGCCCTGGCCGACAGCGGGCAGGCTGTCGTCGGGATCGAGCAGTGCCGCGATGCGACTCGCGTAGCCCAGGCGCTTGAGACCCGCCGCGGCGAGAATGATCGCCGCATATTGACCGTCGTCCAGCTTCTTCAGCCGCGTGTTCACATTGCCGCGAAGCGGCTTGACGTCGAGCTCCGGATAGCGCTCGCGCAACTGAGCCTCGCGGCGCAGGCTCGACGTACCGACAATGCTGTGCGCGGGGACTTCAGCCAGCGACGGGTACCGGTTCGACACCCAGGCGTCCCGCGGGTCGTCGCGCTTCATGATCGCCGCCAACACGAAGCCGGGCGGCATGTCCATCGGCACATCCTTGAGCGAATGCACTGCGAGATCGGCGCGGCCGTCGGCCATCGCCTGCTCGAGCTCCTTGATGAAAAGACCCTTGCCGCCGATATCCGCCAGCGGTTGATCGACGATGCGGTCGCCTTGCGTTGTCACGCCGAGCAGCGTCACCTCACAATGCGGATAGTGGGCACGAAGATGATCGCGAACGTGCTCCGCCTGCCACATCGCCAGGGCCGATTCGCGGGTGGCGATGATGAGCTGTCGCGGTGACGAAGACGTAGCGGACATCAGGGGAATCGTGGCGAAATACAGAATGCAGAAGACGCAAAGCGATCGTCTGCCCTGAGATATCGCACGCTGTGATTTTAGCATGTGGCAGGTCGCGCTTCGCAGAGCGGGATCCGTTTGCCGCGCCTGCGGTAGAATGAATTCCGCGCGCTACAAATTGTCACGGCGGCGGTAGGCGTTAATTTGTTCGCGCTCTTCGCTGGGTTCTGCGTCGACGCGGCAACCTGACGAGCGATCGAAGGTCAAGTCAGGAATGTTTCGAGCGCTGCCGGTTCCCAGTCGGTGAAAGGATGGCTCTTTTTGCAAAGGAGATATGTCATGGTCACAGTCGCATTGCTTGTTCGACTAGAAGCGAAACCTGGCAAGGAGTCGGAAGTCGAGAGTTTCCTCCGCGCCGGTTTGCCGCTCGTCCAAGACGAGCCCGGAACAATCGCTTGGTTTGGGATCCGCCTTGGCCCATCGACGTTCGGGATCTTCGACGCTTTCCCAAACGAAGCAGGTCGCCAAGCTCACCTCTCGGGCAAGGTCGCGGCGGCGCTGATGGCGAAGGCTCCTGAGCTCTTCGCCAAACCTCCTGCAATAGAGAAGGTCGATGTGCTCGCAGCAAAGCTTCCCTAGGGTGCCACCCCGCAGGCGTAACCAGGCGATCAAGACAGACGCCCGTCGGCGGGGGCTTCGCCCCTTGGTGGAGGTCGGCAAGGTTGGCCACCGCCGCGAGGTCTATCGCGGCGCCGCCTAACCCGTCGCTCAACCGGCCGCATTGCGGCGCGCCTGAGCGCGAGCGTTAGGCGTGACGATGCATCCATCAACGCTCCCTTTACCAGGTCGTATACCCAACTCCCACCGGACGGTGGATCGAAAGGCGAATTGACCATGCCCACAGGAACCATCCGACTTCACCGCGTCCTCCGCGCGAATCCCGAGCGCGTCTATCGAGCTTTTTTAGACGCCGACGCAATGGCCAAGTGGCTTCCGCCATACGGCTTCACCTGTAAGGTCCACCACATGGACCCCAAAGTTGGCGGCACCTACAAGATGTCGTTCACGAACTTCACGACAGGCCACGGTCACTCCTTCGGCGGCGAGTATCGTGAACTGGTGCCATTCGAAAAGATTCGCTATACAGACAGGTTTGACGATCCGAACCTGCCCGGAGAAATGCAGACGACGGTGACCTTGAAGCAAGTGTCGTGCGGAACTGAGTTCAACGTAGTGCAAGAAGGGTTGCCTGAAGCTATTCCGCTCGAGATGTGTTATCTCGGCTGGCAAGAGTCGCTCGCCCAACTTGCGAAGCTCGTCGAGCCAGAGATTCCGGGGTAACGAGGTCACGCCTAAACCCTGCATCGAGGGGATGCCGAAAAGGCTGTGCCCTTTCTGCGCCCCTCATGTCAAACGTTGGGCGTCATAGTTCGTCGCTCGGCGCCCCCCGGATGCTCTAGGAAGTCAGGGGCGATTCGCTCACTTGACCGGTGAGGGCGCGCCCGGCAGCATTGAGGCCGTGGACCTTAGCACTTGGCTCATCTATCTTCTGGCAGCCATCGGGCTTTCTCTATCGCCCGGACCTAACGGGCTGCTTGCCCTGACGCATGGGGCATTGCACGGTCGGCGCCGGGCGCTTTACACCATCTTCGGAGGAGCCTTCGGATTCATCGCCGTCATTGGCCTTTCCATGTTTGGCATCGGCGCGTTGCTCACGACTTCCCTGGTGTGGCTGACGGTCATGAAGTGGGTGGGCGGTGTCTACCTCGTTTGGCTCGGCATTCAAGTTTGGCGGTCGCCACCGATAGGCTTCGAAGTCCGTGGTTCAGCGAAACCCAGGTCAGGCTGGTCGCTGTTCCGACAAGGAGCGCTGTCCGCGCTGACCAATCCTAAAGCCCTTCTCTTCTTCGCCGCTTTTCTTCCACAGTTCATCGACCCTGCTCGAAGTCTCTTCGTCCAGTTCGTCATCATGGCTGGAACGTTCGCAGCAATCGAAATAGCTACGGAGGCATTCATCGCCAGCATGGCTCATCGCATCAGCCCATGGCTCCGGCGAGTCGGGCGGCGCTTTAACCAAGTCTGCGGCGGGGTGTTCATGGCGATAGGGGTCGCACTGCCCCTTCGCAGTTGAGCGGGCTATGCTTTCCCCATCCAACGTCGCGCGAACGAGACGTGAATGACGCTTAACCCTGCGCGGAACCCAACGGGCCGGTTTGCGGCTTCAACTTGTCAGGACCAGGCGCGGCCCGCCGGTTGACTTACCCTCTTAGGGGGCACACCGCGCGAATCCTGCTCATTCGATCAAGCACAACTTTCGCGTTGCAGGCCTTGGAAGAACGGAAAAAATATGTCTAGGATCGCCGAGAGACTAAAGGCGCTCGGCCTCGCGTTGCCACTGCCCCTGTAACTTCCGCCGGGCCTACTCTTGCCGTTTCCATGGGTTAGAGTTGTGGGAACGAGGGCGCTGATTTCCGGCCACGGGCCCACCAACGCAGACGGTACGCTCGCGCAACCATTGGGCAAGGTCGGGGTCGAAGTCGAGGGCGAAGTTGAACTGCACCCCAGTGACACCTGACCCGGAGCTCAACGCGGACCCAGATCGGCGGCGCTTCGCGCCGGTCGCCGGGACCGGTTAACCTGTGTCGCAAGGCGTTAAAGATAGGAGATTGGATATGAACAGTAATCTTATCAAGGCGTGGCGCGCGTATAGGAGTTATGCACTCTTCATCGTCTTGATGATCATTTTCCGCAGTGCTTTGGCCGATTGGAATGTGGTTCCGACAGGCTCCATGAAACCGACAATTCTTGAGGGCGACCGGATACTTGTAAACAAACTCGCTTACGACTTGAAGATTCCCCTCACTCACATCTCGATCTACAAGTTTGCCGATCCCAAGCGCGGTGATATCGTCATCTTCGATTCAAAGGCTGCCGACACCCGCCTGGTCAAGCGCGTGATCGGCCTGCCGGGTGACAGCGTGGAGATGAGAGACAATCACCTGATCATCAACGGCATCGAGGCCCGATATTCCAGCGCTGAGTATGTGGCTGATGCGATATTCGCGATCGAATCGTACGTCAGCATGTCGCACCGAATCGAACTGGCGCGCGCTGGAGGAGGCCGCTTGAGCACGTTTGGTCCAGTCAAGGTTCCGAAGGACCGTTACCTGATGCTGGGGGACAATCGGGACAACAGCGCCGATTCGAGAGTCTATGGGTTCATTCCTCGTGACGAGATCGTCGGGAACGCAAGGACCGTCGTGCTCTCGCTCGACTACGACCGCCATTACATTCCAAGGATGGACAGGTTCTTCCATGCTCTATGAAACCTGGAGTCAACTTTGAATGAGGGGTAGCGACATAGAACTGCAGGCCGAGCGGGATGCGCCCGCGCCCGCCATGCACCGCATGTCCGCCAACTGTCGCCTTCACCTCGCGAAGCTCCTCGCAAGCTGTCCTATATAATTCTATCGGTTGCGGTGGCCGCATTGGAGAGTCCGTCTTGCCCGCCTACTGGATCGCCCGTGCGAAGATCAACGACCCCGTCGAGTACAAGAAATACACCGACCGCGTCCCGGCCATCATCGCGCAGCACGGCGGCAAAGTGCTTGCGCGCGGCGGCCGGTACCGAATCATGGAGGGGCCCGACACCTTTCACCGTTTCATCGTGATCGAGTTTCCGACCATGGAGGCCGCGATCGCCTGCTTCGAGTCCAATGCTTATCGCGAGGCGGCCGCGTTCCGCCGCGCAGGCGCCGGGATTGTCGAGAATGTCATCGTCGAGGGCGGCGACGCGACATCGCGTTGAACGCGTCGTGCGCGACGCCATCGCATCCATCGGTGCGACGTGACGACGGTCCACTAACCGCAGCGCCATGAACATTCTCACAGCCAATCTCTTGTTAAGCCACTCATGGAAATCGTCGCAGCGCTCCTTCTCGCATTCGGCTTGTCTGCCTATCTTCGATTCCGGCGATGGCCTGCGCTTCGCGCAATCGCACTAGCGTCCCTGTTGGCGCCGGCTACCGTTACATTCGGTGCGTATATTTATCCCGCAGAACCTGAGTTCCGAATGTGGTGGCACATCACAGTCGTCACGTCAGTGTTTTTCGGTCTTTGTGCCGCGGCGGCGGGTTATGCGCTGGTAGTTCTTATGCAGCGCCATAGTGCCTAATTCAGCAGCTTTCGGGCGAAGCTCGCGAAGACGCTGGGCATCGTAGGCGGCATAGCACCCGAGTCGACCATGCTGCCTTCGCCTCATAGCCGGATCGCTCCAGTCGTTCGGAGGAATGCATGCGCACCGCTATCATAATAATCGGAGGGGTCGTCTTACTTGGCGTTTTCGCGCTCGTCGGCTGGTGGCTTGGCGGCGGACCGCAATCCACGACGACGGCCGCGAAACTCTTCATCCCGGTCTGGCTCGCCGTTGCGCTGATCAACATGTGGCTTGGCGTATCGAGGGCGGGGTATTCAGTCGCCGAGGAGCTGCCGATTTTTTTCGTTATTTTTGCCATCCCTGCGATTGCCGCGGCATTCATCTGGTGGAGATTTTCGTGAGAACGTCACTCGTGGTGTGGTTTTGTTCCATCGGGCGTCCGAAGCTCTCGCTCAATCCGGCCGCGGGGGCAGGCTGGCGGGATTTCTGAGAACCAAACGTGACGAGGTTGCAGATGCCTGAAACGACAACTTGGCGAGACGGTGTGACAGTTGTACGAGCCGCCGCGCTCGATACGGTCATGCGGGGGCCCCACGGAACGGGACGCGTAACCGCATTTGAATTCTCCGGCACCGGGGGACGACAAACCTGGATCGGTGCAGTCACTCTTCAGCCCAACGCGTCGACCGGCGCACACCATCACGGCCTTCACGAGGTTGCCGTGTACGTAGTGAAAGGCCGCAGTGAGATTCGCTGGGGCGAACGGCTTGAATTCGCGGCGGAAGTAGGGCCCGGTGATTTCGTCTACTTCGCCCCTTATGTGCCGCATCAGGAGGCAAACTTTTGCGCCGACGAAACCGTTGACTTCGTGGTGGTACGTAGTGACAACGAAAAGATAGCGTTCAAGCTCGATGCCATGCCCGTCGAACAACCGGAAACCATATTCTGAAGTGGCAGACCTTCGGCCCGCCGTGCAGGCTCGAATCGACTACCTCAACCCCGAGTTGCCTGCTGGGCTCGAGCGTGTACCGATGCCGGTAGTCGACGCCACACCCGCGGCGCTACAAGGCTATGGGCGCCTCATAGACGACCCCAAGGAATGTCGCGTCGAAATCGTCCGATGGCCCGCCCAGGGCAGCCGGCCGGTCGATGCGGAAACCGGAGATCAAGGTGGCACGACCGAGGGCGTATTTGTGAGCGAATGGCAAGGCGACATCCTGTACGGCCGCAATGAGGCCGTGGGTGGCCACTACATTCTCGCCTATGCCCGACCTCCGGAGTTGGCGCGTACCGACCACACCGACCTGCCGCGCCGCATGATGTTGTGGCATGCGAACTATCATCCGGACGGCGGGCAGCTGTTTTTCCCGCTCGACCGCCGCCCGTTCTACGCGCCGCTGGCCCTGGCGGGCGACGACGTGACGCCGCAGCGCTTCGTCTGCTTCCGCTTCGACGGCCGTCGCGGGCTCTACATCCACCCCAACATCTGGCACGAAGGCGTATTCGGCCTCAGCGGCACGCAACGCTTCTTCGACCAGCAAGGCGCAGTGCACGCGCGCATCTCGGTGGACTTCGCACGGGAATTCGGATGCCTGCTTGAGGCGTCGATCTAGTGTGCGGTGACGCCTGCCAAATGCGCGCTGACCAGCCATTCGAAATGAGCCTTCGCAACGGGCTTCGCCCGCTCGCTCGGCCGATCAATGGCACGGTCAGGCCGCAGACAGCAAGGGGGCAGCTATGAAAGAGCGCTCTGTTTTACGTGCCACAGTATCGGTCGGCGGGCGACGGTGGCGCCGACTCCCCAATGCTGACGCGCTCCGGGCCGCCCAATCGGATAGTCCAGTCTATATTCTGGACCCCGCGACCGGTATCGTCCGCTTCGGCGACGGTGTGCATGGCGCGCGGCCCCCGACGGGCGCACTCGTTCGCGTGCATTACCGCCAGGGCGGCGGCGCTGCGGGGAATGTGGTCGTCTCTTGGGAAGGACGCTGGCCGCCACGCCCGTTCGCGCTCGCCGAGTCTATGGTGCTAAGCGAAATTACCGAAGCTGTATTCGAGCTTGGAAAAGTACCAATCAAGTGAGAGAGGAGGTATGTCGTGCGGGTGAAGCCGAGAGAACGATTCTCCTCAGAGGTCACGCTCAATCCTTTGATGGTTAGCGCTTTTGCCGCGTCCGTTGGCGACACGAATCCAGTACATCATGACCCCGAATTCGCGGCAGCCACCCGATACAAGCGCCTCATCGCAAGCGGTACCCACACCAGCGCCCTGTTGCTTGGGCTGACGGCGTCGCACTTCTCCAAGAGAGGGTCTATGGTCGGCTTGGAGTTCTGGCTGAAGTTCCGCCGCCCGGTCTATGCCGACGAAACGATATTTCTTGAATGGCTGGTGGTGAAGGTTACACCGAATCAGAAGCTCAAAGGCGATGTCGTTGAGCTACGCGGTCGCATCAAAGGTCAAGACGGCCAGACTGCACTGGGTGCAAAGGGCCGGGTGTTGGTCACCGGAGAGTTGTAGCGAGAGGAACATGACGCCGAAGGGCAAACGTCCACGATCATCTCAGTTCTCGCCGTATCGCATTAGTGCATCATTCCCCGCAGGAAACATGGCTGTTAACATTTCCATGCCGGACAAGGCATTCCAGGAGACGCGCCGCAAGGGTTCGCCCCTGAGTCCCACCTTGAGCGGCATCTGGCTCTACGGTCAATAGCAAAAGGAGAAACCTATGCCCAAGGGATACTGGATCGTACGCGTCGACATTACGGATCAGGAAAAGTACAAGGCTTACGTTGCAGCCAATGCCGAGCCTCTCAAGAAGTACGGCGGCCGCTTCCTGGTCCGCGCCGGCCGCTTCGAGAATCCCGAGGGGACGAGCCGCACCCGCAATGCGGTGATCGAGTTTCCAACCTATCAGGCGGCGCTCGACTGCTGGAAGTCGCCCGAATACCAGCAGGCAATCAAACTGCGGCAGCCTGTTTCGACGATCGATCTCATCGTCATCGAGGGATACGAAGGACCGCAGCCGGCTTGACGTTCGGCGCCAGCCCAATGTTGCTCGCCGACACGCCTGACCCTCGTCTGTACATGGTAGTTCAATCCACCTTGATGCCGGCTTCCTTGATGAACGCGCCATAGCGTGCGCGATCGGCGGCCTGCCGGCTCACGAATTCCTGGATTGTCATCGGCGCGACTTCGCCACCGAGCCGAGCCATGTTGTCCACCAGCGCCGGTGAATTCAACGTGCGGGTGATCTCCCGGTTCATCCGTTCGATGATCGCGGTGCTCATGCCGGCCGGCGCGTAGACACCGAATGTCGTGTCCGCGTCGACGCGCATGCCCAGTTCCTCGAGCGTGGGGACATCGGGATATCGTGAAGCGCGCTTGGCGCTCGCGACGGCGAGCACCGTCAGCTTACCGGTCGCCGCATGTTGCAGGCCAGGACCGGGATCGAACATGAACTGGACCTGCCCGCCCAGCAGATCGTTGAGAGCCGGCGCCGCGCCCTTGTACGGGACGTGGATCGCGTCGATCCTGGCCGCGCGCTTGAACATCTCCGCCGCGATGTGCGGAGAGCTGCCGCTGCCCGCCGACCCGTAGGAAAGCTTGCCGGGATTGGCGCGCGCGTAGGCGACGAACTCGTTGAGGTTTTTCGCGGGCACGGAAGGGTGAACCATCAGAAAGACGCGCACGATGGCGAGCGAGGCCACGGGCGTCAAGTCTTTCTGCGTGTCGTAAGGAAGATTCGAATAGATGAACGGATCGACGGTCATCGCGCCTCCTGACGTGACGAGGAAGGTGTAACCGTCGGCGGGCGACTTGGCGACCGCATCGGCGCCGATCGCCCCGTTCGCCCCCGGACGATTCTCGACCACGACCGGCTGCTTGATCGCCTCGGAGACGCCGGGCGAAATGGCGCGGGCAAGCGTGTCCGCGACGCCGCCTGGCGGGAAGTTGACGATCAGCTTGACCGGCTTGTCCGGCCAGCTCTGCGCAGCCGCATGAGTGCACAGTGCACATGCTGCGATCAACGCGAGGGCGCTGCGCCCCACTGCTGAAGTGATCGACATGGTGCCTCCTCCTGTTGTGTCCGTGGACGGTAAGGGTCAGCGACAAGGGCGATGCATCGCCTCAGGCAATGTCCACTTCCACAAGCGTCGGAACGGACGCCTGCAGGGCGTCGATCAGCGTGTCGCGCAAGTCCTGCGCGCGGTTCACGTTCACGCCGCGGCATCCCTGACCACGCGCCATCGCCACGAAATCGATGTCGGGCAGCTCGGTTCCGACCAGCGGCTCGCCAGGAGCGAAGCCGAACGTCGGTGCGAACTCCTGAAGCGCGGCGTAGCGCCGGTTCTTCAAGACGATGAAGGTGATCGGCAGCGCAAGCTGGGCGGCGCCCCACAGCGCCTGGATCGAGTACATGCTCGATCCGTCTCCGATCAGGCCGATGACTTTCGCGCCGGGCTTGCCCAGCGCAATGCCCACGGCCGCCGGCATCGCGAAGCCGAGCCCGCCGCTGCACATCGTGTAGAACGTTTCGCTGCGCAGGATCGGCAGATAGCTCTGCATAGCCTGCCGCGAGCTCGGCGCTTCCTCCACGACGATAGCCGCAGGATCACGAATCTCGGCCAGCGTTTGCATGACGAAGGCAACCGACATCGGTGTCGAAGGCCCGACGCGCGCCGACTGGCGGCGCCGGGCGGGATGCCTGCGCCGGTGCGGCGGCTCGCGCGCGAGCAGATCCAGCACACCGAGGCGAATGCTTCCTACCACGGACGTACCCTGCGGCGTCCAGGCGGCGATGTTCGGATCGTCGATCAGTTGCACCAGTCGGGCACCGGCGGGAAGATGCGGCCCGGCGCCTTCGACGTGGTAGGTGAATGCGGCAGCGCCGAGAGCGAAAATGACATCGTGTCCCGCAAGAAGATGGACGATCTTCTCGCGCATCGGGGGCAGGAACCCGGCAAAGAGCGCGTGATCTTCCGGAAAGCTGCAGCGCCCCGACATCGGCGCCACCCACACCGCCGCGTTGTGCCATTCGGCGAGCCGCACCACCTCGTCCCAGGCGCCGTCGCGATCGACCGCCGCGCCGACGACGAAGGCCGGACGCGACGACGTGTCCAGCGCCTCGCCAATCGCCTCCAGCACACGCGGCTCGGGTCGGATCTCGGTGCTCAGGATACGCGCCGCGACGCTCTCGCAGGGCTTTTCCCAGTCATCGGCCGGAATCGAAACCAGCACCGGTCCGCGCGGTGGTTGCATCGCGATGTAATAGGCGCGCGCGATGGCGAGCGGAACATCCTCGGCGCGCGCCGGCTCACAGCTCCATTTCACGTACGGCTTTGGAAGCTCCGTAGCCTGGGTCGAAAACAGGAACGGCTCATACGGCAGGATCGAGCGCGCCTGTTGACCCGCGGTGATGACGAGCGGCGTGCGATTCCTGTACGCGGTAAAGATGTTGCCCATGGCGTTGCCCACGCCCGCGGCGGAATGCAGATTGACGAACGCGGCGTTGCGCGTTGCCTGAGCATAGCCGTCCGCCATGCCCACGACGACCGCTTCCTGCAAGCCGAGCACATAGCGGAAGTCCTCGGGGAAAGCTCGAAACAGCGGCAACTCCGTAGAGCCAGGATTGCCGAAGATCGAGGTCATCCCGAAAGCGCGCAACAGATCCAGGACGGCCGCGCGGACGGTCATCGCGATATCCGAGTCCTGCGCGAGATTCGGTGTGGATGTGGGGGGCATCACGGCATTGTTTCTCGTATCCATGATCTCGCGGACGATTTTCAACAGTTTGGCTGAATGCAACTATCGTAGCCGATTTCATCCCAAGGGACATGCGAGCTACAATTGCCGCAGGCACACCTGCCCGCTAGAGGAGTGACTGCGATGGAACGCAAGCAAGCCAGCGATTTTCCTCAGGAAGTTCTCAAGCTGTTCGATGGTTACGTTCACGGATGGATCAGCCGCCGCGATTTTCTGGATCGTGCCGGAAAATACGCCGTAGGCGGGTTCACCGCGGCGGCCATGCTGGAGAGCCTGCGGCCGAACTATGCTTTCGCACAGCAGGTCGCCAAGGACGACGCTCGCATCAAGACCGAATATCTGACGTACCCGTCGCCGCAGGGCTCGGGAACGATGCGCGGATATTTCACGCGTCCCGCGAACGCCGCCGGCAAATTGCCCGGTGTGGTCGTCATCCATGAAAATCGCGGGCTCAATCCATATGTCGAAGATGTTACGCGCCGCCTTGCGGTGGCAAATTTTGTGGCCTTCGCGCCGGATGCACTCACGCCTCTTGGCGGCTATCCCGGCGATGAAGAAAAAGCGGTGCAGCTATTTGGCCAGCTCGACGCGGCCAAGCGCACCGAAGACCTCGTCACCGCGTACGGCGTTCTGAAGACGCGCCCCGAATGCACAGGCAAAGTCGGCGCCGTGGGCTTTTGCTTTGGCGGAGGCATGGTCAACACGTTTGCGGTGCGGCTTCCGGATCTCGCGGCGGGGGTTCCGTTCTACGGTGGCCAGCCGAACGCCGCGGATGTCGCCAAAATCAAGGCGCCGCTGATGATCCATTATGCGGGCCTCGACGAGCGCATCAATGCCGGCTGGCCCGCCTACGAAGCCGCGCTCAAGGCGAATGGCGTGAAATACCAGATGTTCATGTATCCGAGCGTGAACCACGGCTTCCACAACGACACGACACCGCGCTATGACGAGGCCGCGGCCAAGCTCGCGTGGTCGCGCACGATGGCGTTCTTCAACGAAAACCTGAGGGCCTGAGACGCAGCTTCATCGCCTGCCGCTGACAACATCGCGCGGCATGCCGCGCGCTGGGCAACCCGTGGCGCTGGCCTTGCTCGTGGCCCTCGCGCTCACCGTGCCCGGCGCGCCGGCCATCGCCCAGGACAATTACCCGAGCCGGCCGGTAAAGATCATCGCGCCGCAGGCGCCCGGCGGTGGCGTGGACCTGGTGGCGCGCATTACTGCCGACAGGCTGCGCATCGCGATGGGCCAGACCTTCGTGATCGAGAACCAGGCCGGCGCCGGTGGCGCGATCGCCGCGCAGATGACCGCGCGCGCGCAGCCGGACGGCTACACGCTGATGATCGGCTACGTCGCCACGCACGCCACCAACCCCGCTGTGAAAAACAATCTCGGCTACGACGCCGTCAAGGATTTCACGCCCATCGCCATGCTCGGCGGCACACCCAACCTGCTGGTGGTGGCGCGCGCGGTGCCGGTCAACACGCTGCAGGAATTCGTCGCCTACGCCAAGGCCAACCCGGGCAAGGTCAACTATGGCACCTCGGGCGTGGGCACGCTGAACCACCTCTTGATGGAGCAGTTCAAGCGCGCCTCCGCCGCGCCCATCCTCGCCGTGCCCTATCGCAGCATAGGCCAGGCGTTCACCGATGCCATGGGCGGGCAGATCCAGGTGATTTTCCCGGGTCTCGCTGCGGCGCTGCCTCATGTGCGCTCGGGCGCGTTCAAGCCGCTGGCCGTGACCGGCGACACGCGCCACCCGCTGCTGCCCGATGTGCCGACGTTCAAGGAGTCCGGCTACGAGGGCTTCAACGGCCTCACCTGGTACGGCATCGTGGGGCCGGCGAAGCTGCCCCAGTCCATCACCAAAAAGCTCAACGAGGAAATCAACAAGGTGCTCGCCTCGACTGACCTGCGCGACAAGTTCAAAGCGGAGGCACTCAACGTGATGCCGATGACGCCGCCACAGTTCGGCAAATACATCGCCGATGAGATCGCGCACTGGACAGCGGTCGCTCGCGCCAGCAAGATCGAAGCCGAATAAAGATCCGAACAAGAACAACAATGACTCTTCCGAAACCTTCAGTCTCGGAGCAGCTCGCTGCCGCCTTTTCTGGTATGCCGCCAACGCTTCCCGCCGCGGTGGCGGGCATGTGCGATGCGGTGCTGATGGATGTTGCCGGCCTGTGCGTGGCCGCGCGCAATAGCGATTATCTGCAGGCCGCGCTGCGCGCGACCGCGGAACCGGGTGCCTGCACGCTTATCGGCCACGCTGGCGGCTTCAACGTTGCCACCGCGGCACTGTGCAACGGAACAGCCGCGCATGGCGAGGATTACGACGACACCTTCGAGGGTGGACCGGTGCACGCCGGCGCGGTGATCATCCCTGCACTGCTCGCCACTGCCGAGCAGCATAAGCTCGCCGGCAGCGACGCAGCGCGCGGCATCGCCGTAGGTTGCGAAGTCATGTGCCGCCTATGTCTGGTGGCGCCCAAGCGCGTGCACAAGGCAGGGTTTCATCCCACCGCGGTGTTCGGCGCACTGGGCGCGGCGGCGGGCGTGGCCTCGGCGCTGCGTCTGCCAGAGACGCAGTGGTTCAATGCGCTGGGCATCGCCGGCAGCATGGCCTCGGGCATCATCGAATACCTCGCAGAAGGGGCGTGGACCAAGCGCATGCATCCGGGCTGGGCGGCGCAAGCGGGCTATCGTGCCGCGCGCATGGCGCAGGAAGGCTTTACCGGCCCGCGTACGCTGTTCGACGGCGAGCACGGTTTCTTTCATGCCTTCGCCAACAGCGACGGCTGCGACTTTAGTAGCATGCTCGACGGCGCCGGCAAGCAATGGCTCGCGTCGGACATCGCCTTTAAGCCCTACGCCTGCGGCACCATGGCCCACCCTTACGTCGACTGCGCGCGCAAGCTCGCGGCCGAAGGTGTTGCGCCGGGCGACGTGAGTTCGATCGAGTGCAAGACCGCCGAGGGTATCGTGCACCGACTGTGGGAGCCGCTCGCGGCGAAGCAGAATCCGCCGAACGGTTACGCCGCCAAGTTCAGCATTCCCTACGCCATCGCGGTCGGCATGTTGCGCGGCGACGCCGGCCTCGTCGATTACGAGGAGGCGGTGGTGCACGACCCCGCGGTGCGCGCGCTTGCGGGCAAGGTGCACTACGTCGTCGATCCGGACAATCCCTACCCGCTCCAGTTCACCGGCCACCTGCGCGTCACGCTCAAAAGCGGCGACGTGCGCGAGGCAAGCCAGGGGCATTTTCGCGGCGGGCGCGAAGAGCCAATGTCGGCCGCAGCGCTCGAGGCGAAGTTCATCGCCAATTGCACTTACGGCGGCTGGGACGCAGATCGTGCGCGAGGCGCTCTCGCCGTGCTGCGCGCGCTGCGCGCCACGCCGCGGGTCGACCTTACAGAGTTACGAGGCTAGTAGCAGGCGAGAGCCATGGAGAGCACACCGCTCAAAAACAAGGTAGCGCTCGTCACCGGCGCGGGGCGCAACATCGGGCGCGCCATCGCGCTGGCACTCGCCGACGCCGGCGCCAAGGTAGCCGTGAACGTGCGTGAGAGCCGCGACGAAGGCCAGGCCGTGGTGGACGAGATCGTAGCGCGTGGCGGCGATGCCTTGCTGGTTTCGGCCGACATCACGCAGCGTGCCGATGTGGACGCGATGATCGCGGCGATCTCCAAACACTTCGGGCGGCTGGATATCGTCGTCAACAACGCCGCCATACGCCACGAGGCCGCGTTCGCCGACCTGCCCTATGCCGATTGGCGCGCCGCGCAGGCGGTCTGCGTTGACGGTGCGTTCCATTGCACGCAGGCCGCCTTGCCGCTGCTGCGCGCCAGCAGTGCTGGGACGGTGATCAATATTGGCGGCTTGACGGCACAGACCGGCGCCTCGAAGCGCGCCCATGTCGTGACAGCCAAGGCGGCGCTAGGCGGTCTCACTCGCGCACTGGCGCATGAGCTCGCGGAGTTCGGGATCACCGTGAATTGCATCTCGCCCGGCGTAATGGATACGGTGCGCAAGAGCTCGAGCGCAACGCCCCAACCTGCGCACCGCGCCAGCCATAAAACCTTGCTCGGGCGGCTCGGCCACCCCGACGAAATCGCCAGCGCCGTCGTGTGGCTGGCCGGCCCTGGCGGACGCTTCACCACCGGTCAAACGCTGCACATCAACGGCGGCGCTTATCTTGCCGGTTGATCAGGGCATCCGGGACATGGCGCCATGCCGGAGACAGTTGTTGCTCGTTGCTGAATGGAGGAGTTCATGAACAGAGCTTTTTGTTTTTCTGTCGCGGTTTGGATGATGAGCGCTGCGCTACCGTCCATGGCGCAGCAGCAGGCTCCGGTGCGGATCGTGGGATTGGTCGAGCTGTCGGGAACAGGCGCGACGTCGGGGACAAACTTCGACAACGGCGTCAAGCTCGCGACCAAGGAAATCAACGCAGCAGGCGGTATCCTCGGGCGCAAGATCGAGTACACGAGCAGCGACACGCAGTCTGCGCCGCAAACGGCGAAAGCGCTTGCGCAAAAAGCGATCGACGATGGCGCCTACATCGTGATGGGTCCGGTATTTTCCGGATCGATCCTCGTCAGCATGGTCGAAACCCGGCGCGCCGAGATTCCGAACTTCACCGGCGGCGAGGGAGCGTCCATTACCCAGCAAGGCAACCCTTACATCTTTCGAACGTCGTTCACGCAGGCAACGGCCATGCCCAAAGTTGCGCGCTACATCAAGGACACCGTCAAAGCCAAGACAATCGCCATCGTGTGGGTAAACAACGACTTTGGGAAAGGTGGGCGCGATATGATCACAAAAGCGCTCGACGCCCAGGGCATCAAAGTTGCTGCGGATGTCTCGACCGATCCCGGCCAGGTCGACTTTTCCGGTGCGGTCCTGAAAGTCAAACAATCGAACGCCGACGCACTGTTCGTGTACACCAATGAAGAGGAATCGGCGCGGGCGCTGCGCGAGTTGAAGAAGCAGGGCTACGACAAGCCGATCATCGGCGAAACGACACTCACCAGTCAGAAAGTTATCGAGCTCGCGGGTGACGCCGCCAATGGCGCGGTCGCGCATGTCGGATTAACCGCGGACGCGCCGCAGCCGACGATCAAGGCCTTCGATGAGCGCTTCCAGAAGGAATTCAAGTACAAGACCGACCACAATGGATTAAAGGGCTACAGCGCGATGTACATCGTCAAGGCGGTGACCGAAAAGATCGGCAAGTTCGATCCCAAGGCGTTCGCCGCTGCGATGCACGGCATTACGCTATCCGCCAAGGACTACCCCGGTGTGCTGCTCGATGTAACGTTCGACCAGAACGGCGACCTCGATCGGGAAAGCTTCATGACCAAGGTAGTGAACGGCAAGCAGGAGGTCGTCGCCACGTTGCCGCGGGCATCGGCCAAATAGGGCCGCCGATGCGAGCGATGCCGCGAGCGAAGAACTGACGAAGGCAGAACATGATCAATTTGGCATCGCGGGGCTCGTCGGCTGGCCCGTCGCGAATTCTCGCTCCCCTGTTGCCGCTGGAGCACGAACGCCGTAAAGTGCCAGAACCCCATTCGGCCTGCTGATTATCTATATTTGGAGCAGCGCGCATCATCAAGATCGGGACGTTGTGTTATGTCGTGAATAGCTGCTTGGCTAGTCCGCGGACCCAATGCGCGGTCGGAAAGATCGTCGAAGTTGTATCGTTGCCTTACAACGCACCGGACTGGACTTACTTGCCCGGCACCTATTACGACGTTCGATTCGAGGGCTGCATCTTCTATTGCCGCAGCGACAAGCTGCTGCCTATCTCCGACCCCGATGCCGACATAAGTGAATCGCAAGACGACGTGGTTGCCGCATGAATCTCACCTGACGCCTCGCAGTCGGCGCTTCGCGCTGTGAGCGGGCATGCGGCCCGATACCCATATCATGTCACCTGCAAAGTTTAATCGACCATTCACCTCGTGACGCCCACGCTTTCCATTGAGGGCATGCTCCGCCAGGCTGGGTCATACGCTCGTGTCGAAACGTTAGTCATCTCGCTTCACGGAGGGGCAAATGAGTGAACCGCAAGGCTACTCGTATGCGACGTACCTCAATGTTCGATTCCCCGCGCTTAGCTTAGTTGACGTTCCCTCGCTGGTCGACGCGTGCACGGAACGTTGGTACAACCAGACCCTCTGCAAAGTGAACGATTCGGTCGTTCGCCTTGGGGTCGTACAAGGTGAATATCACTGGCACAAGCACGATAGCGATGACGAGTTCTTCTTTGTCCTCGACGGACATTTCATCATCGATCTGGAAGACCGAACCATCGATCTAAGACCGCAACAGGGATTCGTGGTACCGAAGGGAGTTGTTCACCGCACACGCGCTCCTGAGCGTGCCGTCATACTCATGGTTGAAACCGCAACAATCATCCCGACCGGAGATGGTTAACTACTATCCGCTGGACAGTCGAAATCGGGAGGGAAAGATGAGCGAGCGAAACAATCCGACCGAGGCGCCCACTCGGCGGCAAGCAATCGTCAGTGCGACGGTCTCATTGGGTGCGCTGGTCCTGGGACCGACCGTGGCTTGGGCGGCCACCGACGAGGAGGAGATCTCTCGCACCGCGGAATCCATTCATCAGGAAACCGCGTTCAAAGCGAGCCGGAAGCGTGTCTACGAAGCACTCACCGACACCCAGCAGTTCAACCAGGTCTCGCAGCTCAGTGCCGCAATGCGGTCCGGCATGTCGCTCGGGACGGCGCCGACGGAAATCAGTCATGAAGTCGGCGGCGCATTCTCGATCTACGGTGGCTATATTGTGGGTCGAAATATAGAGCTCGTGCCGAACGAGCGAATCGTGCAGGCGTGGCGAGTGACTCGCTGGGATCCGGGCGTCTATTCGATTGCGATATTCAAGCTCCGGGAGCAAGGCTCCGGGACCAGGATCGTCTTCGACCACACTGGCTTTCCCAAAGGCACGGGCAAGCATCTGGCGGCAGGATGGAAGGCCAACTATTGGGAACCGCTCGAGAAATTCCTGGCTTAGGCGCTGCCAAGCACTCTGCCGCCGCGCGTATAAACCCACCGCGAAATGTGGCTTAACCTCTGGCCGTGACAACGCTCGGGCCAATTACATGGAGCATTCTTCATGAACGCGGAAGAGTTGCGGACAGTGCAGTCTCCTCTGAAAGAGCGCTACCGCGAGGCGCCCGAGGCCGCTCTTATCACACTGCGTGCACAAGGGCGTCTGGGTGAAGGTGTCAGCTGCAAGATCGAGACGGGCAAAGCACTCGTTGTCGCCGGATTGCATCCCGCCACTGGCGGAAACGGGCAAAGTGCGTGCTCAGGCGACATGTTGCTGGAAGCTCTGGTGGCCTGCGCCGGGGTGACTTTGAACGCCGTTGCCACAGCGCTCGGCATCGAGCTGCGAGACGCTTCGCTCCAGGCGGAAGGCGATCTCGACTTCCGTGGAACTCTTGGGTTATCAAAGGAGGTTCCCGTCGGCTTTCAGAGTATCCGGCTGGAGTTCACGCTCGACACCGATGCGACGGAGGAACAGCTCGCCACTCTCCTGCGATTAACAGAAAGGTATTGCGTTGTGTACCAAACGCTGGCTCATCCGCCTGCGTTGGTGGTCGCTCGCAAGTCCGCCACCGCGTGAGTGCCTTTGAAGCCGCCGCTCGACAAAGCTCTCCTGCATCAAAAAATAGAACGCATTGGGTGCAGCGTTCCGGTTTGGTCAGCCCAAAATTCCAGCTGCCGACTTCGCGCTCATTGCTGAAGCGATGGACTGTCCCCCGCTTGCAGGCAGTGCGCTCTGACTCGCGCCTTTTTTTTACGCCCGACGTCGGAACCACCCCGTCAACGCCAGGCGCTCGCGCGTCGCCGGAAGGACCTCGTGCTCGAAACGATCGGACAGAAAGCACACCAACGTCCCTGCCACCGGCAGCACGTCGTGAATCCGTTCATTATCGTAAATGCGAAGTGCGCCGCCGTCGGCCAACGTCCAGTCTTCGTTGAGATACATAGCGCAGGAAATCACGCGGACATCGGATGAAGCGGCGCCGCGAAACGGGTCCCGGTGACGGCGATAAAAGGCGCCCGGCGGATAAAGGGCGTAATGAGCCTCGAAGGAAAAAAGACCCAGTAGAAGAGTTTCGTTGAGCGCAAGGCGCAGCCTTTCCAGCGCCTGCCAGAAAGGTTGCTGCGCCGAGCTGGCTAAGCTTTGGTCGAGCCACAGAATCCTATCGCCGCGTACATCGTTTAGCTGTACACGTGCGGCACCGCGGCCGACACCCGCGGCGTGAAATTCGCCCGCGGCATCTCGCACATGTGCCTCTTCGGCCAGCGCAGCAACCGTCGCTTGAGGCACAAAATCGGCTTCGATCGCACAGCCCTCATCAGCGATTGCGGCGCAGATTCGATCGATCGCCGCAATCAATGGCGCCTACTAAGGATCAAAAAATGGGTGGCCGCTTCCCGTTTGGCGGACGAAAATGGATTCCCGCTTTCGCGGGAATGACGGTATAGGATTGTCGAGGTCACGTGCTTGAGTAACGCTTTCACGATGCAACTACGATCCTCTATCTTATAATGCTGTGCATAGTGATGCGACCCCGCGCCCGACTGCGGGAGCCCGCGACAACAGGAGACGCATGCGCGTAGTGATCACCGGTGGCGCGGGATTTCTCGGCAGCCGCCTCGCCCGCAGTATTCTCGAGCGCGGCCAGCTCACCGACGCCAGCGGCGCGCGGCGCGCAGTGCGCGAACTGGTCTTGATCGACGTCCAGCGTGCGTCGGCGACTGACCCACGGGTTGAAATCGTCACCGGCGACCTCGCCGATCCGGCGCTCATCGAACGCACACTCACGCTGGAAACGGACTCGGTGTTTCACCTCGCGGCGGTCGTAAGCGGTCAGGCGGAGGCGGAATTCGACACCGGCATGCATGTCAACCTCGACGCGACGCGCGCTTTGCTCGAGCGGTGCAGGAAGCTCGCGCGACCGCCGAAATTCGTGTTCACCAGCTCGCTCGCAGTGTTCGGCGGAGTGCTAGCCGATCCCGTCCGCGATGACTCGCCTGTTACGCCGCAAACTTCCTATGGCGTGCAAAAAGCCATAGGCGAGTTGATGGTCTACGACATGACGCGCAAGGGCTTCATCGACGGCCGCTCGTTGCGCCTGCCCACGGTCACCGTGCGGCCGGGCAAGCCGAATCGCGCCGCGTCTTCGTTCGCGAGCGGCATCATCCGCGAACCGTTGTCCGGCGTCGAGGTGGTGTGTCCGGTCGCGACTAGCACGGCGGCGTGGGTCACGTCGCCGCGGTCGGTGATCGCCAACCTGATCACGGGTCACGAAGTGGCCGCGGCGGAATTCGCCAAGGCCGGCTTCGCGCACACCCGCTCGGTCAACGTGCCGGGACTGCGCGTCGGTGTCGGTCAAATGATCGAGGCCTTGAAAAGCGTCGCCGGAGAGGCCGTAGCGGCACGCGTCAAGTGGCAACTCGACCCGGTGATCGACCGCATCGTAGCGACGTGGCCGGCGAACTTCGCACCGGTGCTGGGTCCGGCGCTGGGCATGCGGGCCGATCACGATTTCGAGGCGATCATCCGGCAATACATCGAGGACGAGCGCCCGGTAGCAGCACCTCATTAAAGCGAGCTCCCGATGAACGGCACATTCAATCTTGTCGTCATCGCGCAGGCGGTCGCACGCAACATCGTTCCGCTGGTCGGCATACTGGTCTTTCACTGGTCGACGGGCAACGTGTTGATCTTGTATCTCCTCGATACCCTGCTTGCAATGGCCGTGATCATCGCCGGGCTCGCGTCGAGCTTCGCTTCCCCGCCGGACGACGAGGGCGTCGGCGGCTGGATCAACGCCGAAGCCGGCTATGTGCTGGCGGGTCTGGTCGTCGCCGCGTTTCTCGCGGTGCCGCTGGGCATGCCCGTGGGCATCATGCTCGCCGCGAGCGGCTTCTCGTTCCGCGAAGCATTCAACGACTCGTCGCTTCGCGGTGGCGCGCTGGTCCAGGCGCTTGTGGCGCTATGGTCGTACATCGAACTCTATCGCGCGCTGCGCACCCACTCCCCAGCGCAGCTCAAGTTGCGTCAGCGCTTCGCGCTGGTGTTCATGCGCTGGGTCGTGGTGATCCTGGTTACGTATTTCATCCTCGACGTTCTTCCGCCGAGCGAATTTGTGCTGTTGATCCTCGTCGTCGCGTACATCGCCGGTTCGATCGTCGCAGAAATTGCGCCGGACCGGTTCCTGCGCGCGATGCCGGGGGGCGCGGACAACCTGGAGCCGGATGCTTCCTCGAGCGCGCAGCCGTCGAAGGGTCGCGCCTCGCGCACCAGAAATGGGCACGGCAAGCTTTGACCGACATGCTCCGCATAAACTATTTCTGAGGACAGGCGCGGCTTTTGACACGCATTCGCCCCGTCGCACAGCGTTCGCGATCCACTACGCAGCGTTTCGGGTGCCAATCGAACCCGGGCCGGCACGCGCGTCGAGATGCATCCAGTACGCATCGCTGTGCGTATGTAGGCGCGGCGACGCAGACCTCGCGCGCAGTAGTCTATATGCGTGTTGTGCAGCCGCCTCGGCACGGCCTATTGACATGGGCGCAGCTGCGTACAACACTCTCGACTCGTCTCGAGTCAGTGCGCACTAGTGGCGCGGCGATGTTCTTCCGACAACCCTCGTTTCTCAGGAGGCGATCGAATGGTGCTTGAACTGAAGTCGGTGGCACGACTCTTCGCGGTCGGGGCCACGCTGATGAGCTTTGCGGTGATGTCGGCAGACCACGCGGAATCACCTGCCGCCGATGCCGATCCGGCCGCTGACATTGCGGACGTCTACATCTTTCCATCACCTGAACTCCCTTCGAAACTAGTGGGCGCTATCACTTTCGGCGGGCGGCCCGCGCCCCGCTCACGAATCGACAGCAGCTTTTACTGCGACCCGGATGTCCTCTTTACGTACAACATCGATCGGGCCGACGCTTCAGGCAACTTCGACAACGTTCCGGACTTCCAGATCTACGCTCGCTTCGGCAAGAACAACTCAGGGCAATGCGCACTGCAGCTCGAGAACGTTCCTGGCGGCAGCGGAAAATTTTCCGGCTTCATCGAACAGGTCTTCTCGGGGCAAAGCGGGAGGGCGTTTGCGGGTCTGCGCAACGACCCCTTCTTCTTCGATTTCGAGGGTTTTAGCGCGTTGTTGAACACCTTTGCACTGGCCGGCCAAAGCGGAGATCTCGTCTCCTCCTTCAGGCTCACCGGCAATCAACCGCGTCGCGACTCGTTTGCGGGCCGCAACGTTTCTGCGATCGTGTTCGAAATGGACCTCGATACCGTGGCACCAAAAGCGGCGAACGGTACGCGCCCGAAGATCCGGGTGTGGGCGACAACCAGCCGGTTCGCGGGGTGAGGCGATGAATAAACTTATGACGGTAGCCAAGATTTTTCTGGGTCTGGGTGTCGCGGCGGTGCTAGGCGGATGCAACGGCGACGACGCGGGGAACAATAACTTCACTTTCAACACGGCATCGCCCGATCGCTTCGTTCGGATCGATCGCATGGGAGAACCGGCCGTCGCAACCGCGCTGCTCTCCAAGACGGTCGACAGTCCGACGCCGGTCGACGGCAACGGCAAGCCGGTCAACCCCGGCTCCGCCAACAAATTCAACAATTTCAATGATCAGCGCGATGCATTGAATCGCGGCGATCCCATCAACGATGCGCGCGATTTCGCGTTCATCCTGACCGTGGGGCCGCAGGTCAACTCGCTTGCCAACTACCACTATAAGCTTGGACCGCAGCTTCGTAGCCTCGGCCTTACGCCATGCTCCACCGAGATGGTCTCGCCGCCCTCCGGCATCAGCCAGGTTGACATTTCGGCGTGCGTAGCCCAGGTCGCGCCGGTGGTGCTGCCGGACGTGATCACCTATGACCCCAACGTTGCTGTCGGTTGGCCGAACGGTCGACACTTCGACGATCCGGTGGTCGACCGGCTGCTGGCCGCGTCGCTGCTGAAGATTTCGGGGACAGGGGCTCCGCATACCATCAACACGCTGGTGGGCGTCATCGACCCCACCAGGGACGAGACCGGGACACTATCGCCGACAACGTTCCCGCATCTGCGAGCGGCGAATCCCTTTCCCTGATCGCTTTAGCGAAGGGGCGCGGCGCGGTGCGCTACGACGATACTGATGCATTACACCGATGAATCCAGGCTCAGCGCCACGCTGAGCCTGATTTTTTTGTGCTTGCTTGCCGCGTGCGGCGAAAGCTCGAGGGACGCCGCACCGCAGAGCGTAGCTGCGCGTGAAGACAAGCGGGCCGGCGCGCAGCAGCAAAAGGGCAACCCGAATCAGATTACTTATGATCGGGAGGCGGCGGCGCTCGACGCCGCCATCGACGGCGCGGTTCAGCTGATCGACAAGCAACCGGACAACACGCTGGTCGCGCTGGAGACGGTGACGCTTTACATCGAGCGAGCACGGCTCACTGGCAGCTACAACGACTACCGGAACGCGCAGGCGCTACTCGATGCGGCGACTGCGCGCGGGAACAAGGCATCCTTTCCATGCCTCGAGCATGCGAAGCTTTACTACGCGCTGCATCGCCTGCAGGCGGCGAGCGCAGCGCTCGATGCCTGCCCGATCATGGCCGATCCGGTGGAAATCGCCGGTCTCCGCGGCGACATCGCGTTCTATTCGGCGCGCTACCAGGAGGCCGAGGATCTGTATCGGGCACTCGTCAATCAGGTCGGAACGACGCCGCAGTATTTCCGCCTCGCGACGCTCAGGAACAAGATGGGATCGCCGGGTGAAGCCGCCGCGCTGCTTGAAGCCGCCGAGAGGCGCTACCACGGCGGATCGGCGACGATGAAGGCGTGGTTCAAGGTACAGCGCGGGCTGGTTGCGTGGGATCGTGGCCAGCTCGACGAGGCGCTGGCCCTGTACAGCCTCGCCTCCGACGAGCTTGCGGGCTGGTGGCTGATCGACGAACAGATCGCTGAGGTCAAGCGCCTCAAGGGAGACACCGCGGCCGCAAAGGCGCTCTATGAAGGCGTCATCCGGCGCAACGGCCTGCCGGAGCATATGGATGAGCTTGCGCGGCTGTTGCGCGAAGGCACCGCTCCCGGGTCGGCCACCGAGTGGGTCAAGCGCGCCGAGACCATTTATCGAGAGCGCCTCAAAGCATTTCCCGAAGCGAGCGTCGGGCACGCGGTCGATCATTTCCTCCAGTTCGGCGCACCCGCCGAGGCGCTCACGCTCGCGCGCCGGAACGTCGAGCTGAGACCGTACGGCGACGCGCAGATTGCGTTGGCCGCCGCGCTCTTTCGCGCCGGCCAGGCGGCTGCGGCGGCCGACTGCATCGCCCGCGTGGAAGCGAGCGGATGGAACACGGCGCAGCTGCACGCGACTGCCGCCCAGATCCATGCCGGCCTCGGTCATGCTGCCGCGGCCGATGCGCAGCGCGCCAAAGCGCTCGCTATGAACCCTCACGTGATGCGGCTCAACCCGCTCGCCCAGCCGATCCAGCCCGAACTCGTCTCGATGCTGTAATGCGGCCCTGCCTTGTTCTGCCGGCCGCCCTCCTTATCGCGGGGGCGGCTGCGGGTGCCGACGTGCCTTATACGCCGAGCGGCGACAGCGTTGTGCTCGAGCGCTTGGCGGTGCCGCGCCTGCCGGGCAGCGCGTCGTTGCGCGAGTTGCGCGATGCCTGGACCGCAAAGCCCGACTACTTGCCCGCCGCACTCGCCTACGCGCGCGCGGCGCTCGAACTCAGCCGGCGCGAGGAAGATCCCCGTTATCTCGGCTACGCCGAAGCGGCACTCACCCTGTGGTGGCAGCGGCCGCAACCCCCGCCGGAAGTCATGCTGCTGCGGGCCAGCCTCCGGCTCGCCCGCGTCGACTACGACAGCGCCGAGCGAGATCTCGGTGCACTCATCGAGGGCCCGGCACCGGAAGGCCACGCCGCGCGCATCACCCGCGCCAGCCTTTACGTCAGCAAGGGCGAGCCCGCCGCCGCGCTTGCCGACTGCGAGGCGGCGAGCACTTATGTGAGCCCTCTTGTCGCGAGCACTTGCGTCGCTGCCGCGCGGGGCCTCGCCGGCGACGCGGCAGGTGCGCTCGCGGACCTGGAGCAAGCGCTGATCGCGAGCCCGGGAGCCCCGGTCGCGACCCTTCTATGGGCGCACGCAGTGGCCGCGGAACTTGCGCAACGACTCGGCCGGACGCCGACCGCGCGGCAACACTTCGAGGAAGCCGTGCGCCGCATGGCGGCCGCGAACACGACCGATCCGGGCCTCCTTGCAAGCTACGCCGACTTCCTGCTCGACCAGGGCGAGTACCGCCAAACTCAGATCTTGCTCAACCCATATGAGCGGCAGGACAGCCTGCTGCTGCGGCTCACGCTTGGCGAGCGCGCGTTGGCACTCGCGGGCGACGCGACTGCGGCCAGCGCCGCCGACGAGCATGCGCGTCGTCTTGCCCTGCGCTTCCAGGAGATGCGCGAGCGCGGCGACAAGAGCCATCTGCGCGAGCAGGCGCTCTTCGAGCTGGGCATCCGCCACGACGGGCCTCGCGCTCTGCAGCTCATCCGGCAGAGCTGGGATTTGCTGCGTGAACCTGTCGATGCCCGCCTCTATCTGCGCGCCGCCATCGCCGCGAAGGAGCCCACCGCCGCCGCACCCGTGCGCGACTGGCTGCGGAAGTCGGGACTCGAGGATTCGCGGCTCACGCCCGAACTCGCCGCGGCGCAAAGGCTCGCGACGTCGCCGTGAAGGAAGCCTTTGCACTCTTCTTCGTCATTTGGGCCGCGAACGCGTCCGCGCACAAGGCGAGCACCAGCTACCTGCAACTGCGCGTAAACGGCACCGAAGTGACCGGGCGCTGGGACATCGCGCTGCGTGATCTCGACTACGCGCTGGCGCTCGACACCGATGGCGACACGCTGCTCACCTGGGGTGAAGTGCGGCGCCAGCAGTCACGAATTGCGGATTACGCGCTGCGCCGTCTCACGGTGCGCAGCGATCAGGACGATTGCAAGGTCTCGGTCGAGCGTTTGCAGATTGCCGATCATAGCGACGGCCGCTACGCGAGTCTTACGCTCGCCGGACATTGCCCGCACGAACCGGTCAGCCTCAGCCTGAACTACCAATTGCTGTTCGACGTCGACGCGTTGCATCGGGGTCTCCTCAATCTCGACTTTCGCGGTAGCCACAGCGGCCTTTTCGCGCCGGAGGAGCGCGTGCTGCGCTACAACGTGGCCGGTGCGAGCAGCTGGACCGTGTTCACCCAGTACTTTCGCGCCGGCGTCTGGCACGTCTGGACAGGGTGGGATCACATGCTGTTTCTTGGCGGCCTGTTTCTGCCCGCGGTGGTGCGTCGTCGCGGCAGAGAGTGGCAGCCCGCAACCAGCCTCAAGGTCGCGATCACCGACACGGCGATCATGGCGACCGCGTTCACGCTGGCGCACGCGTTGACGCTTTCGCTCGCGGCGACGGGACTCTTTTCGCCGCCGACGCGAATAATCGAGTCCGGGGTGGCGGCGAGCGTGATGTTCGCAGGTCTCAACAATCTCGTACCGATGGTCTACCGGGGTCTGTTCTGGCTGGCGGCAGGCTTTGGTCTCATTCACGGCGCCGCCATCGCCGGCGCGCTCATCGAGCTGGGCCTACCTCCCGGCGACCGCGTTTGGTCGCTGCTCGCGTTCAACCTCGGCGTCGAAGCCGCTCAGCTATCGGTGCTGCTGGCGGTGATCCCGGTGAGCTTCGTTTGCCGCCGTTCAGCCTGGTACCGCTGGCTGGTGCTGATACCCGGCTCGCTCTTCATCACGATCGTCGGGCTGCTCTGGCTGATCCAGCGCGCGTTCAACATCGACCTCGGCATCCCATCGTCCTGACCTTCGTTCCGACCCGCGCCGGTCGCGCATGGCGCCCGGCACGGGCAAGCGTCACTGCAAGCACGTCAGTCGACCTTGATGTTGGCGTCCTTGATCGTCTTCGCCCATTTCGTGATTTCAGCCTTCTGAAATGTCGCGAACTGGTCGGGTGTCATCGGAATGAATTTGGCACCCTCGCTTTCGAGGCGCTTCTGGATCTCCGGTGAGCGCATGATTTTCTGCACCTCGACGTTGAGGCGCGCGACGATCGCCGGCGGCATGCCGGCCGGTCCGAACAGCCCGATCCAGTTGCTCACCTCGAATCCCGGCACCGATTCCGCCGCCGTCGGCACGTCGGGCAAGGCCGGTGAGCGCGCGGTGCCGAGCACGGCAAGCGGGCGCAGCTTTCCGGCGCGCACGTGCGGCAGCACGGTGGGCATGGTCGCAAAGATCATCGCCGTCTGTCCGCCCAGCAGATCGGTGATCGCCGGTACGTTACCTTTATAGGGCACATGAACGATGTCGACCTTGGTCATCGATTTGAACAGTTCGCCGGCCAGATGGCTCGTCGTGCCAACGCCGGCCGAGCCGTAGCTCAATGTGCCGGGCTGTGCGCGCGCAAGCACGATCAATTCCGGGACCGTCGTCGCCCTGATCGATGGATTGACGACCAGGAGTCCCTCCGCATCGAGGACGTGGACGATCGGTGTGAAATCCTTGATCGGGTCGAACGGCATAGCGGGCAACAGACTGACGTTGACGGCATGCGTACCGATGTTGCCGATCACCAGCGTGTAGCCATCTGGCGCCGACTTCGCGACGATGTCCGCACCGATGTTTCCGCCCGCTCCGGTCCGATTGTCGACCACGACAGGCTGGCTCCACGCTTCCGTGAGCTTTCCGCCGATCTCGCGCCCGAACGTGTCGGCGACGCCGCCGACCGGGAACGGCACCACAATGCGGATCGGCCTGTCGGGATAGGTCGGCGCCTGCGTCGCCGCCGGAGTGGCCATCGGCAACATCGCCGCGCCGATCAGCATTGCGATCGTCTTGCGCATGAAATGCTTCCTCCCCGTCATCCGAATATTCGACATCGCTTCTTCTCGGCGAGCATTCGGCCGCGAGCTCAAGCCTCGGCAAGCGCAAGCGGCTCGACCTCGCGCAACGCAGTGAGCAGCAGCTCCGGCCCCGCGGTTTTCAGAAGCGCCGAGTCCGAGAGTACGCGTCGCCATGCGCGTGCCCCGGGCGCGCCGTGATACAAACCCAGCACATGGCGCGTGATCGCCCGCAGACCCACGCCACGCGCGAGCTGCGCCTCTGCATACGGCAGCACCGCCTCGACCACCTCCGCACGTGAGCGTTGCGGCGCGCGCGATCCGAAGCAATACGCGTCCGCTTGGGCAAGGAAATACGGATGGTGGTATGCAACCCGTCCCAGCATCACTCCGTCGACTTGGACGAGCTCGCGTGCGATTGCGTCGTGAGCTTCGACGCCGCCGTTGATCACGATAGTGAGCGCGGGAAAGTCCCGCTTGAGCTGGTGCACAAACGAATACTTGAGCGGCGGAATCTCGCGATTCTCCTTCGGAGACAGTCCTTTCAGAACCGCGTTTCGCGCATGTACGATAAAAGCCGTCGCGCCGGCGTCGGCGACGGTGCCGACGAAGTCGCGAACAAAATCGTATTCATCGACGTCGTCGATGCCGGTGCGATGCTTGACGGTGACAGGTACCGACACCGCATCGCGCATCGCTTTTACGCAATCCGCGACCAGCGCGGGATCGGCCATCAGACACGCGCCGAAGCTGCCCGTCTGCACCCGCTCGCTGGGGCAACCGACGTTGAGGTTGATCTCGTCGTAGCCCCATGCTTCGCCGAGCCGCGCACAATGCGCAAGCGCTTGCGGATCGCTTCCGCCGAGCTGCAAGCCCACCGGATGCTCGGCAGAATCGAACTCGAGATGATGCGCGACGTCGCCATGTATCAATGCACCGGTCGTCACCATCTCGGTGTACAGAAATGCGCGCGGGCTCACGAGGCGCAGGAAAAACCGGCAATGGCGGTCGGTCCAGTCCATCATAGGGGCAACGCACAATCGATGCGATAAGTCATTCATTCGTTGTGAATTCTTGGCGTTCAGTCGGCCCGATAGATTATTGAAGCGACTGGTCATTTTACCGCCAAGCGAGTACCACCGCCCCGGCCCTTGTGCGGCGTGGTATTCGAAAAGTGGAAGACGAATTTGTAGGTATGGGTTTTCAGTGCACACGTTGCGGACACGAAATCCCGTGCGCACTCGTAACCGCGTCCGAAAGTCCGAGCGACCGATATCGACCGCCGAAGCGGACCGCCAGGTCGCTCAGAAGCGGTCAGTGAAAACAGGTGCAAGCGGCCATTCGGATCGCACCAATGGCGTGCGTGTCACCCGCTGCGACCGCCGCCATGTACGAGCCAAGTCCGGGCAACTTGATATTCTTGTTCATCAGACGGTCATGATCACGATCGCGTCGATCCAGCCGAAGCGCCAGCCGCGTTCGAGTTGCTGTCCCGTTGTTTCGGGATATGACCGGGTGATCATGTCGACCGTCCGAGCTCGATACTCCGCGCCAACGCGGCGCCGCCATCCGAGCGGATGCCATTGGCGCCGCCCGCGACGTCGGCAGCGGCTAGCTGCACCGCTGGACCTCTCGAAAGCGAGTCATTCCGGTCCATCATGCGGCGTAGAGCCTTTGATTGGACCTCGTGCGAAAGTTCAGGAGGGCGACAAGCCTGGCCCAAAATTGTCGAGCTGCAGCTTGTGAAGGAGAGCGCCGAAGCGTGGCTCTTTACTCAAGCTGGCCAGGCGCGGGTCATCCTTCAAATAGGTCAGCTGTGTATCGTGCGCCAGGAAAGCCCGATCCAATGAATCGAGCGCAGGCTCCACCTCGCCCAATGCGGCGTACACGGCCGCCAGAGACGAGGGTGGGACGTAGCGCGTTTTCGCCAGGGTGAGCAGCTCATTCAAGATCTTGCGTGCCTCCTCGTTTTTGCCAACGCGCGCGAGGCAAGCGGCCAGCAAGGCACTCGGTCGCGAGTTGTTATCCCCCAATTCGACCGCACGGCGCATTTCTGCCACCGCGTTGTCGGGCTGTTGATCGGCAAGATACAGACGGCCTCGGACGTAGTGAGCGAGCCAGAAATTCGGCGCGATATCCAAAGCGCGATTTAGTCTCGCGAGGGCTTCGTCGCGACGGCCCGCTTGAAGCAAGTAACTCGCCTCAAGCGCGTTGAGCACAGGCGACATCGGATCTAGCTCGCGGGCCGTGCGCATCTGCGCAAAGCCTTCATCGGACCGGCCCTGGGTCAGCATCAAATTGGCCAGCCCGAAATGAGCCATGACGACGTTCGGATTTATCTCGAGCGCCTGTAGAAACTCGCGTTCGGCACCGGACCAGTCGAAGTCGAACCAATAGAGCCTGAAGGCTTTTTCGGCACGGGCTTCGGCGAGGTTCGGGACGGTAGCCAAAGCGCGGTCCACGGCGAATCGGGCCAGCTTGAACACTTCTGACGGCACGCCGTCGGCGCCGAACAGAGTACGCCGGTACGTTTCGGCCGTCCCTACCCAGGCCAAGGCATAGCCAGGGTCGATTTCCAGCGCTTGCTTGTACAGCTCGATGCTCTTGCGCAGGCTATCGGCGCGCATGCTCTGGGCGTGTCGAGCCGCAGCCAAATAAAGCTGGTAGGCGTCGGTGTTGCGCGTGCCGCCGAGTCCTGCCTGCGGCAGGCGCGCACCGGCAACGGCTTCCAGGCTCGGCACGAGGACCTGCGCGACGCGCGCCGAGATCATGTCCTGCACTTCGAATACACCGGTGAATTTCTCGTCGAAGCGGCCGCTCCAGGCGGCGCTTCCATCGGCGGCACGGAGCAAGCGCGCGGTGACTCGCAATTGGTCGCCATGCCGCTGTAGCGACCCATCGACGATCCACGCGACGTCCAGGTCACGCGCGGCGCGCAGCGGATCCTGATCGGCCCCCGCATAGCGACGCACCGACCCGATCGAGCGCACGACCAACCCAGGCACCGTGGACAGGCGCGCGATGAGACTGTCGGCCATGCCCACTTCCAGCAATTCGTCTCGGCCATCAGACACCAACGGTTTGAAAGGTAGTACGGCGAGTGTCGAGAGGGGCGGTGCAGTGCCGGATCTCGGCGCCCGCCGCCATGCCCACCATCCCGCGGCTCCCAACACCGTCGCGCCCCCCGTCGCCAGTGCCAGACGCAACCAGCGCCGCCTGTCCGAGACGCCCCGGGCAGTACCCGATGTCCGCGACCCGATCGCAGGCTCGACAAGAGGCGCCAACACGGGCTCAAGTGGAGACTCGACTTGCAACACGGATCCGGTCGCAGCAATCGGCAAGCGCTCGAGGGCCGCGGATTCCGGCAACTCGGTCACAGTGGCGATGAACCTGAAGCCGCGGCGCGGCACAGTCTGGATATAGCGGCTGTCGTGGGAATCGTCAGCGAGTGCCCGTCGTAGGCCGGAGATGACCTGGCTGAGACTGTTTTCTTCGACCACCAGATCTGGCCAGAGCGCCAGCATCAGGGAATTCTTGTCGAGCAACGCACCAGCGTTTTCGACGAACAGCAGCAACGCGTTGTACAGACGAGGCGTAAGGTTCAGCAGACTACCGTCGCGACGGCGTACCCGCTGCTGCGACCGCTCCAACACGAAATCACCGAAGGCATATCCTGGCGATGGAGACATAGCAGGATTTCAGACTAATTCAGAGATCTTTCAGAAGCGGCAAATGACTTCCAGAGACAACCTGGCCATTGTAGACGATGTCCGGTCCAATCCTGGAGAGCAACATGAAGGCTAACCCTCGCAAAATCCTACCGACCGCAGCGCTAATACTATTCGGCAGCATCACGCTCTGCGCATGCGGCGGCGGCGACGACAGCTCGGGCCCACCCGTCCTCGACGCCGACGGTTGCACCACGGCACCGGCCGCTCCGGTCGACACCGCCGTCTGTCGGGGCAAGGCCAACTTCCACGACCGGACCCTCGCGGGTCTGGGTGGCAATGGCCGCGCGTGCAACGACTGCCATATGGATACTGAGAACTTTCAGCTGACGCCAGCGGCCGCGCAGGCACGGTTTGCGAAGATGACCATGACGGGCGTCGACGATCCACTATTCCGTGCAATCGACGCCGATGACTTCCGCATCAACAGCGCGGTCGCGCACGACTTCACGAACCTGACGCAGAACGGCCTCGTTCGCGTCACGATTCCGCTGCCAGCGAACGTAAAGCTCCTCGACTGCGGGGCGACCGTCCCGTGCCCGGCATCGGCGCTCCCAACCCTCGAGACCGTCGCCGACGTCTGGCGCGCCGTTCCTTCGATCTTCGACGTCAAAATCACCGGCCCCGACGCACTGGCGCCCGCGTATCCGCGCGGGCCAAACGGCAGCGGCGGCTTCCAGCTCGACGGCCGCATCGACACGCTGCAGAACCAGGCGCTCTCGGCGTTGCAGAACCATGCGTCGATCACGGTCAACCCGCCGGCGAGCTTCCTCGACGACCTGGCCGCCTTTCAGAACACGCAGTTCTCGTCCCCGAGCGTCAAGCTTCTCTCCGACGCGATGACGGCCGGCACAAGCCCGCTGCCCGATCCCGATCCCGTCCTGAACGCCCTCGAAACGTCGGGCAAGTCCGTCTTCAATCGGGCTTGCGGCCAGTGCCACGGCAACCTCGACGGCCATCCGAGCGGCAGCACCCCGATCCTGCAGGGAGTGCAGGGTACGCCCACCGCCATCGTCCGTTACCACGGCATCCAGACCGCATGTCCGCGGCCGGTCGATACAGTCAATCCACCGCGCTTCGTGTTCCAGCAGTGCACTCCGAGCCAGATGGAAAACGTGCGCACCTACCAGATCACGAACAGCGGCGTTGCACCGAGCGGCACACCGTGTGGCGGCCCTGCTCCCCAGCCCACGTGCGTCACGCGCGTCACCATTTCGGATCCGGGCCGGATGCTGCTCACCGGATACCCGGTCCCTGGCGGCCCCGGCGACATCCAGCACTTCGACATCCCAAGCCTGCGCGGAATCTCCCGCACCGCCCCGTACTTCCACAACAACACCGCCGCGACGCTCGAAGACATGGTCGAGCACTACAAGCAATTCTTCAAATTCGTCGCCATCCAGCAGCCGACTGCGGCTTTCCTGACGACGCAGCCGGGAGTCACTCCGCCGGTCATCGACCGTCCGTTTACCGACGCTGAGGTTCCGGCGCTACTCGCGTACCTGCGCAAGCTCTGATGAGGGAGTGTGCCTCGGTCTAGCCCATAAACTGCGCGGTGCATAATCGATTTGATAGGTCACTCATTCTGCGGACACGCCACCACCTCGGAAAATCCGAACGGCGGGTATCGACGATGGCCGACAATCGGAGCGTACAAGAAGTGCAATAGCTGCGCTGCTCCGATCGCTGGCAAGGGTCCCATTCTACGAGCGGCGCTCGTACGCGGATTCCGCAATGCGGCGCGCCACAGCGTAGTGCAGCGAAGTGAATGCGTGCACACGCACTGCACACGCCGCGTTCCAACCGATTGATATTGACAACGAATCATTCCGATCCATCATAGGGCCAACGCACAAGCGATGCGACAAGCTGTTCATTCGGTTGAGGATCTTGATGCTCAGTCGTCCAATAAACCATTGGACGATTCATCATTCTATCGCCATGCGACCACGGCCGCCTTCGCTCCAGTACGGCGTGATACTCGCAGATTGGAAAGGGAATTGGCCCAGCAGCGTTGTCAGTGCACACACGTAGCGCACACGCTTGGGTCATCCTGTGCGCACTGGACTACAACGGTTGGCCGGAGTCGACCGAGCAGACGGTAAACCAATCAACTAACAGACAGGTGGCGCGAGTATCGCGACCGGCGCGAACAACGAACTGAGCTGATCGGGGATTAACGCGCGAAGGGTTGGTTTTCCATCGCAGCACCGCCGCCACATGGAGGCAGGCGGGCCGTGTCCTCACCCAGCCGCTGGCGGCGTCGCGACCACCTGTCCATCCTTCACCGGCAGCGTGGCGCCGGGCTTGAAGGAAGTGCGCAAGACGCCCTCCTTGCCGTCAAGGCGATAAGTGACGTCGTAGCCGACCAAGTTCTGCGTCGTGTCGTTGACCATCTTGCAGC
>Ga0210402_10000220_pt1 | contig 65908 bp, 49 predicted proteins | sample IncBWC7MmetaG_FD_161055 | JGI IMG/M metagenome (GOLD analysis project Ga0210402, IMG submission 161055) | Forest soil microbial communities from Barre Woods Harvard Forest LTER site, Petersham, Massachusetts, United States - Inc-BW-C-7-M | ecosystem: Environmental > Terrestrial > Soil >...
CCAATGTCGCTCTCTCACCAATTTTATCGCCAATGGCGTGATCACCCTGGCGGTGGCGCGCTGGGAAAACGAACTGGACCAGCCCAAGCTGCTTCGCATGCTCAATGCGGGCCCGGCCAAGGTCGAGGACACTTATCTTGAAGTCCCGGCCTGAAGGCCAGGAACACGAAGCAATTGGTCTGGTCTGAGGCTGATTGGCTGGTCAATACCGGCTGGACCGGGGGCGCCTTTGGCACCGGCAACCGCATGCCGATCAAGGCCACGCGCGCTGCTCAACGCCGCCCTGGACGGCAGTCTCGCCAATGCTGAAATGCGAATTGATCCACACTTCAAGTTCCGGGTGCCAGTGGTGGTGACCGGCGTCGACGGCAAAATTCTAAATCCACGCGATACCTGGGCCGACAAGTCCGCCTATGACGCCCAGGCCGGAAAACTGGTTGGCATGTTCCGCGAGAACTTCAAGAAGTTCGAAGTCTATGTTGGCCAGGACGTCGTGCGGGCGGCGCCGCAACTGGCGCAAGTGGCGGAATAGAAGCTATTTCAATTTCACGTTGGAAACCGATGGCGGCGGTCTTTCAGTTTCCAACGCGCTTTATTGGTGGCTCACGAGCATCGCCAAGCAGAATTGCCCTGTCGGTACGGACGTTGGTATGAGGGCAGTAACGGCCGCCCAAGCTACTGAAGTTACGCAATAATAGTTAAAATCATGGGTCCTGCCAGGCCCACCGGCCCTTGAACGCATGATTCCAGATGAGATAACATAGCGTGGGGAGTTCTACATGCGCTTCATCCCGCTTGTTTTCCTATTCCTAACAGGAACAGCACAAGCCCAAGTGTCCGTAAGCGCTGGCAATGGCCTTGCCCACTATTGTTACATCGCTGCCCTAACTTCGGCTTATAACAAAATGGTGGCAGGGGACGGCATTGGCAATTGCAATGCGGCGCTGGAAGGGCCTCTGAGTGCAAAAGACCGTGCCGCGACCCTCGACAATCGTGGAATTCTTTTTGACGCCAAAAAGAATTATTCCGATGCTTGGGATGATTTCAATCATAGTATCAAGCTGAATGAAAAACTGGGGGACGCCTGGATCAACCGGGGCGTTGCGCGAATCCGGCTCAATCAGCCTGAAGATGCTTTGATCGACATTCAGAAAGGCATGTCGCTGGGGCCAGCCATGCTTCAAATTGGATACTATGACCTCGGGGTGGCAGAGGAAAACCTGGGAAAATTCACTGACGCCTACAACGATTTCAAGCGATCGCTTGCGGTTGACCCAGAATTTACGCCAGCCAGTAACGAACTGAAAAATTTTGTCGTCGCACGCGCACCTGCTAGTTCTCAACCCAGCCAATAAGACTGAGCACGCAGGGCAGATACTTAGCTAAATCGCGGATATTGGAACGCCTGACTGTCACCGCTTGGGCCCCGCACTTGCCGGCTTGTCGACGCGCTGGGACGCCAGAGACGCCCAATATTTGCGGTCATCCATGATGTCAGTCTAGGAGCGTGACCGTTTTTTCTGCCGTAGGTGCAATTCTGTTGGTACAGAAGTTGGTACTCTGCCGGCGCAACCGTACAACTTAGTGATATTGCTCAGGTAATTTAGCAATATGGGTCCTGCCGGGCCCACCAACGTATTGTTCTCAATCTGGGTTACCACCAAATCAAAAATGAATGAGGAACCGCCGTTTGAAGTATCTCCTCCGACACACGAAAACGAATTGGCGGAGGCCGTCGCGCAATATCGACCGTGGTGAAATTTCACCGCGCTTGGTAAAATGTCACCATGGCATTACATCCCGAAATTCGGCGCTTATCGGTAACGTCGCGTGGGAATGTCGCGCGAAAAAATTTGCGCGGCACTGACGCGCTTCTTCGACCTATCCATGCGTATACCATCGTCGATACCAACGGACCGGCGCTGTGAGTTCCCTGATGGGTTAACGGAAGGGGCGAATCACAAGGGGGGGTCTCATGTCGACGATTGCAAAGAAAGTTCACGTTTCATCGGGTCATCAAAGACGCATGTTTGAGCACGTCAATCGCAGGGGGCAGGTCAGCGTGCTGCCGCTGACTCCGGAAACACGGCGCTTCTTTGCTGCCGGCAATCTTGGGGAGCGGGCAGGCGTCAATCGCAATCTTCCTGACGCCCGCCAATCCGGCGCCGATGGATTGGAGCCGGAAAATTCCGTTCTCACCGCGCGCGAGCTCCAAGTCTTCGATCTGTTGATATCGGGCCTGTCGAACAAGCTGATCGCGTATGAATTGTCGATTTCCCCCCGCACGGTCGAAGTTCACCGCGCGCACCTGATGAAGAAGATGGGCGTCCGCAATGCCGCGGCTCTTGTTCGGCTGGCCCTGACCGCCGCCTAGCATGCTGCGGCGCGCCAGGAAATCCGTGACGGGCTGTTAAATTAACGAAGCCAGCGTTTTTCATACCCTGGGACTTTGCGCTTGCGTTTGACCGTAAGAAGATCGCGACCATGGCTGCGGCCCAGCCGGGCTGCGAACCGGCCTGACGGGGACGCATCAAGTCCTGATCAGGCCGCCGAGACAATTCCCGAAAAAATATAACCGGAATTTCGAACCGTTTTAATAAGCGTGGGATGCTTCGGGTCGTCATTGATCTTCTTGCGAAGACGGCCGATCCGCACGTCAATGCTGCGGTCGAATGCGGGCGCATCATTGGCGCAAATATAGTCCAGCAACTGATCCCGGGTCAGCACCCGGTTGGCATGAGTTACAAACGTCTCCAGCAGCTTGTATTCACCGCTGGTCAGCGCCACCATCTGGCCCTCACCATCCGTCAGCGTCTGGGATGTCATGTCGATGATGCAGCCATTGAAGCTGTATTTGCGATGCGGCTTGTCCGTCGGCAGGGCGCAAGGCGTCCGTTCGCCGCGCCTGAGGACGCTGCGAACCCGCGCCAGAACCTCGCGCGGCTCAAACGGCTTGGTGATGTAGTCGTCGGCCCCGACTTCCAGGCCGACGACACGGTCGGTCAGATCGCCGCGGCCGCTGACGATGATGATGCCGAGATCGTGATTTTGACGGATGCGGCGCGTTACCGTAAGGCCATCAGCGTCGGGCAGGCCGACATCTACGATCACCAGGGCGACGTCGTTGCTTGATAGAACTTCATCCAGGCCGGCCGCCGCGGGCAGCGAAATGACGTGGTAACCATCTGCTTTCAAGCATCTTTCCAGCAGCAGGCGGATATCAGGATCGTCCTCGACAACCACCAGATTCTTGCCTGCGCTCATGGATTCCTGCCCCGGACACAAAAAGTCATCCACCGAAATAAAGCGAAATCCTTTCGAAATACTTAGGTTAAAAAGCGCCTCCATCTTGTGCCCACGATCTAGGACAGACGTCCGCGGTGTTGGGGAGCGGGCGTGCGTAAGACTTTCTTAACCTGCCGCGGCAGGGTGCCGTCGCCGGCCACGGCAACGCCGGCACGCCGGGCATGGTCCGGGCGGACGAACCTCTGGCTGTCCTCTCCGCCGTTACTATCACCGGCATCCTTGGCGATGGGCTTGTACGCGCCGCCAGGACACCAGGCGAGGCCGGCCTGACGGCTACCTATCTTGGTGGCGGCCACAACAATCCCATCCCGACCCCCTGAGCGTCAGAGCTGACATATCACGACACATATCGACAGACGGCCGAAAGATACGGGTCAAATTCGCAATTTAGAGTTTCATGCAATTCAAACGGAGAGAAAAATGAGCTGGCTTAACAATATCACGGTGCGCACCAAAATCATCGGCGCTTTCGCGCTGGTTCTCGCTGTCACCGTCGGGTTGGGCGTGTTCGCGATCCAGCGCGTTTCAGCTGTCAATAACAATACCGTCGTGCTCAGCACCAACTATCTGTTGGCGGCGACAAAGCTTGGCGAAGTTAACGGATCGGCGATGCGGTTCCGCCAGCTCGAAGCGACGCACATTCTTGCCAGCTCAGTGGCTGAGAAAGCCAAAGAGGAGGCCACTATGACGGGCACGCTTGACGACGTGCGCAATTCCTATTCGGCCTATGCCGCGACCATCGATCCAGGCGAGGAACGGGGCCTGAACGACAAGCTGACGCCGCTGTGGAGCCGCTATCTTGAAGTACATGAAAAGCTGATGGACCTCTCGCGCAAGGGCGACGACAAGGCCGCGCAGGCGCTCTATGTCGGTGACATGCGCACAACCTTCAATCAGTATTACGACGACCTGCACGCAATCATGGCGTATCAGGACAAGGGCGGCCACGCGGAAGCCCAGCAGGCTGCCGATACCTATCGCCTGGCCTGGGATTTTATCGTCGCCGCGATTGCCATGGCCGCGCTCCTCTGCGTCGCCGCCGGCTTCATGATCGTGACAGGCGTCTCCTCGCCGATCAAGCGCATGACCAACGCGATGGGCCATCTGGCCAAGCATGATCTCTCCACCGAGATCGATGGACTGGGCCGCAAGGATGAAATCGGCCAGATGGCCGCCGCCGTGCAGGTCTTCAAGGACAGCATGATCGAAGGCGACCGCCTGAAAGCCGAGCAGGAAACCGCCCGCCGCCGCACCGAAGAGCGGACCTCCAGGATGGACGAACTGACCCGCAATTTCGAAAGCAGCGTCGGCAGCGTGGTGCAGGCCGTGGCCTCCCAGGCCACCCAGATGGAATCCTCCGCCCAGTCGATGAGCGCGACGGCGGAAGAAACCACCAAGCAGGCCAGCGCCGTTGCGGCCGCGTCGGAGCAAAGTTCCGCCAATGTCCAGACCGTTGCCTCGGCCACCGAGGAGCTTTCCTCTTCGATCTCCGAGATCAGCCGTCAGGTCAGCCAGTCCAGCCAGATCACGGCCAACGCCGTTTCCGAGGCCAGCAAGGCCAACGATATGGTGCAGGGCCTGGTCGGTGCCTCGGCCAAGATCGGCGAGATCGTGGCGCTGATCAATGACATCGCGGACCAGACCAATCTCCTGGCGCTGAACGCGACCATCGAGGCGGCCCGCGCCGGCGAAGCCGGCAAGGGCTTTGCCGTCGTCGCCGCCGAGGTCAAAAACCTGGCGACCCAGACATCCAAGGCGACCGAGGAAATCAGCGCGCAGATCACCGGCGTGCAGGGTGCGACCCAGGACGCCGTGCAGGCCATCGCGTCGATCAGCAAGACGATCGGCGAGATTGACCAGATCGCGACCGCCATCGCCGCCGCTGTCGAAGAGCAGGGCGCCGCCACCCAGGAAATCGCCCGCAATGTCGAGGAAGCCGCCAAGGGCACGCAGGAAGTGTCGTCGAATATCGGCGGCGTGACCGAAGCCGCCAACGGCACAGGCGCCGCGGCCGGCCAGGTATTGACGGCCGCCCAGGCGCTCACGGGCCAGTCCGGCCATCTCAAGGACCTGGTGCAGAACTTCCTCGCGGGCGTGAAGGCGGCTTAAGCCCCACACAGCGAGGCATCGAACGAGGAAGGGGCGGGGCCGGGGTTCAACGCGATGTGCGCTGCCCCATCAGAGCCCAGCGAGAAACCCGGTCCGCCCCTCCTCACCACCACGACATTCCGTCCGGCAAAAAAAGCGAGCGCATGCGATGACCGAGCAAGCCCAGACAGATACCGGCGAAGGCCTGACGGCATTCGTCACATTCAGTGTCGCGGACCATTATTTCGGCGTTCCGGTCAGCCGCGTCCAGGACATCCTGACGCCCGACACCATCGCGAGCGTGCCGCTCGGTCCGGCGGAAGTGCGGGGCCTGATCAATCTACGTGGCCGCATCGTGACCGTGATTGATGTGCGGACCCGGCTTTCGCTCGGGGCGTCTGCCGCCGCGGGACCGAGAAAATGCGTCACCGTCGAGAGCGAAGGGGAATTCTACACCCTGCTCGTGGACAGCGTGGGCGATGTCGTGAGCCTGAAAGAGATCTGCCGCGAACCCAACCCCGCGACGCTGGACCCGCTCTGGTGCGAGGTGGCCAACGGCGTCTTCCGCGCCGGCGAGAAATTGCTCGTCACGCTGGATGTCGAACGGCTCCTCAATATCCGCGGCAAGGCCTGAGGAAAACGATCATGGATGATCTGCTCAATGAATTCCTGACCGAGACCAACGAAAGTCTCGGCACGCTGGATGTGGAACTGGTCCGTTTCGAACGGGACTCCAGCGATGTCACAATCCTTGGCAACATCTTCCGGCTGATGCACACCATCAAGGGGACCTGCGGTTTTCTGGGATTGCCGCGTCTGGAAGCGGTGGCCCATGCCGGCGAGAATGTGCTGGGAAAATTTCGTGATGGCGAATTGCTGGTCACGCCGGACGCCGTGACGCTGATTTTAAAATGCATCGACCATATCCGCAAATTGCTGGCTGAGCTGGAAGCCGCCGGCAAGGAACCAGAGGGCAGCGACGCCGGCCTGATCGGTGAGATCAACGCCATCGCCCAGGCCCAGCCCGCCGCCCCAACCGGCACGGCATCGGACGATTCCGCTCCCCCCCTGTTCGACGATACGGGCTTTCCTGTTGCCGCCGAACTTCTGGCCGAAGTGGCGCACGCTCTGGATCCCCAACAGATCCTGTTCGTGTCCGCGCCAGAAGCTCCGACGGCCCCGGCTCCGGAGGCGGCCATTCCAGCCCCCGCCCCGGAGCCGGTGTCCGTACCCGCCGCCGTCAAGGATACCCCCGTCGCGGAAGCCCGGGAATCGGCGCTGGCGGCGTCTTCCATCCGCGTCAATGTGGATGTGATCGAGAATTTGATGACGCTGATCAGCGAGTTGGTGCTGACCCGCAACCAGCTCATGCAGCTTCAACGCATGCAGAAAAGCGGCGAATTCAAGGTCCCGCTGCAGCGCCTCAGCCATATCACCTCCGAATTGCAGGACGGCGTGACGCGCATGCGTATGCAGCCGATCGGCAATGCCTGGGCCAAGCTGCCGCGCATCGTCCGCGACCTCTGCGTGGAATCCGGCAAGAAGATCGAACTGGTCCAGCGCGGCGCCGACACCGAACTGGATCGCCAGGTCCTTGAAATGATCAAGGACCCGCTGACCCACATGATCCGCAACTCGGCCGATCATGGCATTGAAAGCCCGGCCGACCGCCTGGCCGCCGGAAAATCCGCCAGCGGCGTCATCACCCTGGAGGCCTATCACGAAGGCGGACACATTTTCATCCGCATCTCCGACGACGGCCGCGGTCTCGATGTCGCGCGGATACGCCGCAAGGCGATTGCCAACGGGTTGGCGTCCGAAGCCGACCTGGCAAGCATGAGCGAGCAGCAGGTCCTGCAGTTCGTCTTCCGCGCCGGTTTCTCCACCGCTGAAAAAGTGACCAGTGTTTCCGGCCGCGGCGTCGGCATGGATGTGGTGCGCACCAATGTCGAGCGTATCGGCGGCACGATTGAGATGAATTCCACGGCCGGCCGCGGCACGGTCTTTTTGATCAAGATTCCGCTGACGCTTGCCATTGTCTCCGCCTTGATCGTGGAGACGGCAGGGCAGCGTTTCGCCGTCCCTCAGATCAATGTGATCGAACTGGTTCGCGCCGGAAACCGCTCCAGCGCCCGCATCGAAACCATCAAGAACGCATCCGTGCTGAGGCTACGTGACCGACTTCTGCCCCTGGTCTCGCTGCGCACGCTGCTGGGCATGGGCGAGGAAGACAGCACGCGCGACCGCTTCATTCTGGTCTCGCAGGTTGGCGCCTTCACCTTCGGCGTCGTGGTGGACCGGGTGTTCGACACCGAGGAAATCGTGGTCAAGCCGGTCGCGCCGATCCTGCGCGGGACCGCCTTCTATGCCGGCAACACCATCCTGGGCGACGGCAGCGTCATCATGATCCTGGACCCCAATGGCATCGCGGGCGCCGCAGGCCAGGGCCAGGCGCAGCTGGAATCCGCCGTCACCAAATCCGGTGAGGGCGAGCATCGCGACAGCGGTCATGTCTCGCTGCTTCTGTTCCGCGCCGGCAGCAAGGAACTGAAAGCCGTCCCGCTGGAAGCGGTGGCGCGCATCGAGGAAGTGAGTGTCAGCTCCATCGAGCATGTCGGCGGACGGCCGGTGGTGCAGTATCGCGATCACCTGATGCCGCTTATCGCGCTGGATGACGGGCATAGCTGGAAGGAAGACGGCAAGCAGCCGATTCTGGTGTTCGACAAGAATGGCCGCGCGCTCGGCATTGCGGTGGACGAAGTCGTGGATATTGCCCGCGATCGGGTCACGATCGAATTGCAGCCCGGCCGTGAAGGATTGCTGGGCAGCGCCATCGTCGCCGGAAAAGCCACCGACCTGATCGATATCGAGCATCACGTCGCCCGCAATTTCTCCGCTTCGTTCGGCATGGATTATCCCGTCTCGGGAGAAGCGGCATGAAAACCCAACGCTCCTGCCTGATCGTGGACGACTCCGCCGTCATCCGCCGTGTTGTCGCCGAAATGTTTCGCGACATGAAATTCACGGTGTCTGAGGCCCCGACCGGGCTTCATGCCGTGGCGCACTGCCGCGAGCAGGCGCCGGATCTCATCATGCTGGACTGGAACATGCCGGTGATGGACGGCATCACCTGCCTCAGGGAGGTGCGCGCGCTTGAGATGGCCAAGCGTCCCATCGTCATCATGTGCACCACCGAAAGCCAGCTCTCCAAGATTCAGGAGGCTCTGGCCGCCGGCGCCGACGAATACATCATGAAGCCGTTCGATCAGGGCGTGCTGCTCGACAAGCTATCTCAATTCGATCTGGCGTGAACGCGACATGACCCAGGTCGCCGCAACAGATATCGCCCCGGCACGCACGCGCGTGATGGTGGTTGACGATTCCGCGGTCGTGCGGGGGTTCATCGTGCGAATCCTCAACAGTGATCCGGCCATCGAGCTGGTCGCCACCTGCAGCAATGGCCAGAGCGCCGTGCATCAGGTCGGGCGGGCCCGGCCCGATGTCGTGATCCTGGACATCGAGATGCCGGTGATGGACGGGCTGACGGCCCTGCCCAGGCTGCTGGCGGCGGACCCGGAGACCAGGGTCATCATGGCCTCCACGCTGACGCAGAAGAATGCCGAGATCAGTCTTGAGGCGATGGCGCTGGGCGCCGCCGATTATATTCCCAAGCCGATTGCCAGCCAGCTGAACGGCAACGACAATTTTCAGCGGGATCTGCTGGCCAAGATCGCCGCGCTGGGCCGGCGCCGGCAAAGGGGCGCACCGGGTCCCACGCCGGTCGCCGCATTGCGAAAGCCTCATGCCTTCGCCCTGCGCACCATTCTGCCGCGTGAGCCCAGGATTCTGGCCATCGGCAGTTCGACCGGCGGCCCGCAAGCCCTTCTCTCCCTGCTGAAGGCGGTCTCGCCCGACGTCACCGTCCCGATTGTGATCGCCCAGCACATGCCGGCGACCTTCACCACCGTGCTGGCCCAGCATATCGAGCGCGCCAGCGGACGGCCGTGCCGCGAGGCGGTGCATGGCGAAGCCATACTGTCCGGGCGCATCTATATTGCGCCGGGCGATTTTCATTTTGAAGTCCTGCGCGACGGAACGGCTCTCAAGGCCCAGCTGCACAAGGCCCCGCCGCAGAATTTCTGCCGCCCCTCCGTCAATCCTCTGTTTCACAGTGTGGCGCGCGCCTTCGGGCCGCAAGCTGTCGCCGTGATGCTGACCGGCATGGGCAGCGATGGATTGGACGGTACCCGCGATTTCGCCGCGGCCGGCGCCGCGGTGATCGCCCAGGACGAAGCCTCCAGCGTGATCTGGGGCATGCCCGGCGCCGTCGCCAATGCCGGCCTCTGTTCCGCCGTGCTGCCGCTGGCCGGCATCGCGCCGCATCTGACCAGTCTTTTTGCCAGGAGCCGGCGATGAACAGCGTGGATTTCGCCTATATCGCGGCGCTTCTGAAGGAACGGTCCGGGCTGATCGTGACGCAGGAAAAGACCTATCTGTTCGAGACAAGGCTTCTTCCAATCGCGCGCCGCAACAACCTCGCATCCCTCGAACAACTTATTGCGGCGATGCGGACCGGACGCAATGAGGCCCTGATCGGTTCGGTGGTGGATGCCATGACCACCAACGAAACCTCCTTCTTCCGCGACCGCCATCCCTTCGAGGCCATGAAAAAGGTGTTGCTGCCGGGCCTGATCGAGCGCCGCGCCGCGCAGAAGCATTTGCGCATCTGGAGCGCCGCCTGTTCAACCGGGCAGGAAGCCTATTCGCTGGCCATGATGCTGCGGGACGATTTTCCCCTTCTGGCGGGCTGGCGCGTCGAAATCATCGGCACCGACATCTCTCCCAGCGTCCTGACGCGCGCCAGGGAAGGCGTCTATTCGACATTCGAAGTGCAGCGCGGCCTGCCGATCCAATTGTTGGTCCGGCATTTCGAGCAGATCGGCGAGCAGTGGCGGATCAAGCCCGAATTGCGGCGCATGGCGGATTTCCGGCCCTTCAATCTTCTCGGCGATCTGGCGCCGCTGGGACAATTCGACATCATCCTGTGCCGCAATGTGCTGATCTATTTCGACCTGCCAGTCAAGGCGCGCGTGCTGGAAGGCATGCACCAGCGCCTGGCGCGCGACGGCGGCCTGATTCTCGGCGGCGCGGAATCCGTCTTCGGCATTTGCGACCGGTTTACCGATATTCCCGGCCTGCGCGGCGTCTATGCGCCGGGTGGCTCCGGCCGCGCGGCATGGCCTGCTGCGGCGAAAATCGGCGCGGCCAGCCCGGCCATGCCCATGCGATCAGTGTCCTAAAGGAGAGTGTTATGAGCCTGAACAAGAATATGCGCATCCTGATTGTGGACGACTACAACACGATGCTGCGGATCATGCGCAATCTGCTGCGCCAGCTGGAATTCTGCAATGTCGCGGAAGCGACCGACGGCGAGACCGCGCTCAGCACCCTGCGGCGTGAAGCGTTCGACCTGATCATATCGGACTGGAACATGACGCCGATGACCGGCCTGGACTTGCTGCGCGGCGTGCGAGGCGACGACAAGCTGCGGCGCATCCCCTTCATCATGGTGACGGCGGAGAGCAAGACAGAAAACGTCGTCATCGCCAAGCAGGCCGGCGTTTCCAACTATATCGTCAAGCCCTTCAATGCCGAAACACTGCGCATGAAAATCGAAAGCGTTTTCCCAAAAGCCTGAAACCCGATCGTAACAGGCCAAGTGCCGGAGAATAACGTGTCCCACATGCCGCCGCTGCAAATTGAAAATGCCCAGGACTATCTCGACCGCTTGATACGCGAACTTCACGCGCTCGGCAGCGAGAAGCGGGAGCCGCTTGTCGCGGTTCTGGAATATGTCGCCCACCATATCCGGATGACGCGCGAGGAAATTGGCGCCTTGAAGTCCGGCGAGGGAAGCCCGCTGTCTTCCAGCGCGGACGAATTGGAAGAAATCGTGTCCGAGACCGCGCGGGCCACCAACGAAATCATGGGCGCCGCGGAGACGGTGGAAAGCATCGCCGCCGGAACCGATGCCGCAACCCGCGAGGCGCTGCAGGCCGCCGCCACCCGGATCTATGAAGCCAGCACATTCCAGGACATCACCGGCCAGCGGATCACCAAGGTCGTGCGCGCCCTGCAGCATATTGAAAGCCGGGTCGAGGCGCTGACCAGCGCCTGCGGCAGCGTCATCTCGAAAACCAGGGAAACGCTCTCGGACGATCAGGCTTTGCTCAACGGTCCGCAGCTCGGCCGGAATGCGGCGACGCAAAGCGAGATCGATTCGCTGTTCGACTCTGTCGGGCTGCCGTCATGACCGCGCATGCCATCATCTCCCGTCAGACCGAAGATCAAGCCTCCCAGGACGAGGATCGCGACGCGCTTCACATCCTGCCGATCGCCATTCTGCCCGTCGCCAGCGCGGCCCTGCGCCGGGCCCGGCTGGTGAAGAATCCCCAGTTGGATTCCATGGTGGAACTGTTCAACATGGCGGAAGGCAGCAGCGGCCAGGCCACGATCGAGGGCATGGCCAATGTCCTGGGACTTACCGACCGCAACCATCCCGACCTGGTGCTGCTCCGCAAAGTCGCGCAGTTGCCCAGCTTTGACGTTTACAGCCTGCGCATCCTGTTGCGCGCCAGCGGCATCCAGGTTGCGGACAAATCCGCGCTGAAACTGTCCGAGCGCAAGGTTGCCTCGCTCAGCGTCTATATGTCCACCTTCACCAAGCCGCTGGTCGCGGAAATTTTCGGAGACGACGCCCAGGTCGGCGGTTTTACCGATATTGTCGGCTTGCTGCGCAATTGTCCCGCCGACACTGTTCGGGAGCGGCTGGGCCGCATGTCCGAGAAACTGGGCATCCAGATTTCCGCGATTCCGAATTTTCTGGAGGACTACGCCGACATTTTCATGTCGCTTTCCTATTATCGCCAATGCCTGGACCAGATCCTGCCGCCCATCCAGGGCTTTTTGGACTGCACGCACGATATTCGCACCAATTACCAGTTGAAGCAGGACAAGAACCTGATGTCGACCCTGGATTTCATCGAACAGACCGTCAACACCATGACGGCCAACGTCACCGGCCAGCTGGAAAGTTTTGAGCGCAGCACAAGCACCATGTGGTGCGATCTCACGGCGGAGCGTTTCCGCAAGATCGAAACGCTGATTAAAAGCTATCACATTTCGATCGGTGGAGTGCTGTGCGCCTTGAGCGTGAAAATGAATGCGTGGATGCGGCTGTTTCCTTCCCCGGCCGCGAGTGGCCCCATGCGCCGGGCGGAATTCATCATGTCGGACATGCGCCAGGGCATTGATCGCATTCGCGCCGTCACGGACTCGGCGCCGATGCTCTCGCAGCTTCAGTCGTAACCTGGAAATTGATGGGATCATGTCCGTTATACAACTGAACAAGCGGCGGCCGGCGCCGCGGACCAGTCGCGTTTCCGAAAACGGCTCCTGCGGCGCGGAATTGCCGGGCCGGTCCTCTGTGGCGCATCGCGGACCCGCACGGCGCTGCGCTCCGCGCGATCCGGCTTTCCGGGAGGCAGCCACCATCCTTGTCGCCGACAGCAATCTCATCAGCGGTGACGGGGTTGCGCAACTGCTCGCAAACCAGGGCTATAAGGTCATTCGCGCCTCCAACGGCCTTGAGGCGTTGGCCCTCATCCAGCGTGGCGGGATCGACCTTTTGGTATCCGCGATGATCATGCGCAGCATGGATGGCCTTGAATTGCTGCGCGCGCTGCGCGACCTGGGGATCGAATTGCCCGCCATCGCGATTTCTCGGGGCAGCGAGGCGATCGACGAAATCTATCTGAAGGGCGCCACCCTGCTTGGGGCGGCCCGGACGTGCCTGCAGCCCATGCGGTCTTCGGCATTTCTCGGCCATGTGCGCGATCTTTTGAATTCGGCGGACGAATAAGGCGCGCCAGACGCCGCAGCCGCTTGTATGATGCCCCGGGGCAGGCTTGGGCGAATCATCTGATGGCACGCATCGACCTCGGCAATTGGGCGCGAAAATATCCGCGCGGCCTCGATTTCATCATTGCCGCGATCCTGGCGGCGGGCATCATCGGGCTGTTTTTTTTCGACATGTCGGCGCCGCGCGGCGAACTGGATGGAGTGGGCTATGCGGCGCTTGTGGCGCTGTGCGTTCGCTTTGGCGACCGCACCGTCATCGCCTGCGCCGCGCTCACCACGCTTCTGACCTTGCTGGCTTCTCTCTATGTGCCCGACAGCGGAATCTCCGTCGCCGGCATGTGGGCCAATCGCGGCTTCGCTATCGCCGAGATATGGATCATCGCCTGGATATTGCATCATCGTCTCGCACTCGAGGCCTTTATCGCCGGCCGCGAACGCAAATTGCAGGTCAATCAGGTCGCGTGGGGGCGGATCGTTCGCGAAGCGCTGCTTTCGGACAAGTCTCAGGACGAACAGATTCGTATTATCACGGAACTCGCCGCCGAGGCCCTGGAAGCCGATCTTTGCGCCATGCTGCGGCGGCCGGACGAGAACAGCCTGATCCGCGTCATCAATATTTGGGATCGGCCCGGCGCCCGGCATTACACCATTCCGGATTTCCCCGCCAACAACTCCCCTGGCTATCAGGAGACCATGCGGAGCGAGTTTTTTGTATACTCGGACGACATCCGCACCTCCTCTTTTCACAAGTCGCGCCTGGAGTTGCTCGCCAGCCTCAATATTCGCTCCCTGCTGATCGCCGATACCGTTCATGAACCGGGCCTGGGCTCGGTGGTGTTTGCCTTCAACAAGCCGCATCACTGGACCACCGAGGAAATCGCCTTCGGGCGCGGCATCGCCAATCTGGTCGCGCTCTTCTTTGTCGCCAGGCGCAACACCGAGACCCTGGCGGCGCTGGAGCAGGTTGCCGAAGGCATTTATGTGGAAGATCCCAACGGCGATGTGCGCTACGCCAACCGGGCCGCCCGGGAATTGTCGGTCGGCGCGCCGGCTGGGGCTCTGCTGCATCCGGCCGCCAGCCTCGCGGGCGGGGCAGACATGCACGAGCTGTCCTTTCAAGGACGCGACCTCGAAATCCAGCGGCTGCGCCTTCCAAGCCAGGGAATTCTCACCCGCATCAACGACGTCACCGAACGCAATGCCGTGCTGCAGGAGCGCCGCAAGCTGGAGGAGCGGCTGCAGCGCGGCGCGAAGATGGAGGCGATCGGCCAGCTCGCGGGCGGCGTGGCGCATGATTTCAACAATATTCTCGGCGCCATCCTGGGCTTCGCCGGATTTCTCATCCAGGACCTGCCGGAAAAATCCGCCGAGCATGGCTTCGCGGCGCGCATCGTCAATGCCTGCGAGCGCGGCAAGGGTCTGGTCATCCAGATATTGGCCTTCGCCCGGGTTCGCGCCGTCGAGCGCGGCGTCGCCGATCTCGGCCTGATTGTGAAGCGCAACCAGGATTACCTTGCCGGCCAGCTTCCCTCCCAGATCACGCTCAGGGTGCATCGGGATGATGTGGCGCTGCCCGTATTCGGCAGTTCGGTCCAGCTCAGCCAGTTGATCACAAATCTGGTCCTCAACGCCCGCGATTCTTTTTCCGATGCAGGCGGCGCGATTGACATCACCACCCGGCCGGCCGGGGCCGAAGAGCTTGAGCAACTGCGGCGAGGCGTGGACGAGCGCCAGGAACGATTGTGGGGTGAGGTTCAGTCCGGCCGCGCCTACGGTCTTTTGCAGGTGCAGGATCAGGGTGCGGGCATCGCACCGGACATTCTTGACCGGATCTTCGAACCTTTCTTCACCACCAAGGGACGGCAGCATGGCACCGGCCTTGGCCTGGCGGTCGTGCATGGCGTTGTCGAATCCCTGGGCGGCGTCTGTCATGTGCGCTCCGTTCCCGGCAGCGGCACGCTTTTCTCGATATACGTTCCCCTGGCGAGCGCGGTGGGTGAAGCCGCCAGCGAGCGGATCGCCCCGCCGGTGGATCTACGCGGCAAGGAACGTGTGCTGATTGTGGATGACGAGGCCGACATCGCCGATATGCTGTCGATCGGACTGGAACGGCTGGGTTATGAAACCGTCAGCGTCAATGATCCGCGGGAAGCGCTGGCGGCCTTCACCGAAGACCCGCTGGCCTTCGATATCGTGGTCACCGACCAGGTGATGCTGGGCCTGCGGGGGCTGGAATTGATACGCCGCCTCAAGGAGATAAGGCCCGCCATCGTGACCATATTGTGCACCGGCTTCAGCGATGGCGTCAGTGAGGAAATTGCCCGTCAGGCCGGCGCCGACATGTTTTTCCAGAAGCCGGTGGATTCCCGCCAGGTCGCCACGGGCCTGCGCTTCCTGCTGGCGCGGGGTCCTGCTGATTTCCCGGCCCGGATAGGGTAAAACAACTGGGAGTTTGAGTCACCGGGCGGGCTTATGCGAGTCGTGGTTGCCGATGACCATCCGCTGTACCGCGATGCTGCGGTCCTGCAAATCCAGCGCTTGTTTCCGCAAGCCCGCATCGACCAGGTGCCGTCCCTGGACGCCCTGCGCGCCCTTGCGGAACAGGCCGATACCGCATTCCAGCTTTTCCTGGTCGACTTCCACATGCCCGGCATGTCGGTGGATGCGCTGGGCCAGCTCGCCAAACGCTTTCCGCAAGTCCCGATCGCGGTGATTTCCGGAACCGCGCATCGCGCCGAAATCCGGGCCATGCTGCAAGCCGGCGCGCGGGGCTTTATTCCCAAGACAGCGACGGGCGATCACCTGGCCCATGCGCTGCAAATGCTGCTGGCCGGCGGCACCAGCGTCCCGGCCGACATGCTGTTCGACGAAGCGGGCGGGGACGCATCTACCGGCTGGCAGGATCTGCTCACCCAGCGGGAGCGGGATGTCCTCAGGGGGGTCGTGCGCGGCCTTTCCAACAAGGAAATCGGCCGGGAGCTCAATCTGGCCGAGGTGACGATCAAGCTTCATCTGCGCGGCGTGTTCCGCAAGATGGGCGCCCGCGGCCGCGCCGACGCGGCCGTGATGGCCACCAGGGCGGGTTTCGCCTGATGCCCTATCCACCAGGATAGGGTGGTTATACTTCTGAACACGCGCCTTTTCCGCGCCCCGGCAGTATCAGCACTCTCCTTTGGGGGAGAGGCCTTGGCCTCATCTGGCGCATCATGTCGCAGTCGGAGAAAATGAACGCTCTGATCCATCTCGCCGGCGAGGTGGCGCATGAGCTCAACAATATCTTCACGGCGGTAACCGGCAATCTGTCGCTGCTCAGCGAACAGGCCCGGCTGGAAGGCGTGCCGGCCGGAATGATCGAGGAAATCTCGCGCACGGCGCAGCGCGGCATCGCCCTGTCGCAAAAGCTCCAGGCCTTTGCCGGCCGCCAGCCGCTCAAGCGCAAGCCGGTGGATATCGGCCGCGTGCTGCTGGAAAGCGTGCGTGAGCTGGGCGAGACCTTGCCCAGGACCGTGCAGCTGTCGCTGACGCGCGCCGCGCCGGGCTGCATCTCCTTCGTTGATGAAGACAAGTTGCGCGGCACGCTGCAGGAACTGGCGGCCAATGCGGTGGCGGCCATGCAGGGCAGGGGCACATTGCGTCTCGACGTGACGCAGCAGCCTGTTGCCGCGGACAATGACCTCCAATTGCGCCCCGGTGTCTATGCCTGCATCCGGGTCGTCGACAGCGGCCCCGGCATGGCACCGGATGTCGCCGCCCGCGCGCTCGACCCTTTGTTTTCCACCCGGACATCGCATATCAGCGCCGGCTGGGGCCTCAGCAACTGCGCCGGCTTTTTGCGCCAGTCCGGCGGCTGCATGCATTTGCGCACCACGATTGGCGCCGGCACGGTGGTCGAACTTTATTTTCCCATGAATACGCTTGCTACCGGCAAGAGTTATCTGTCCGGCGGAGCCAGCGCTCCCTTACGTCAATCGGAGGTTTCCTAATAGAAATCACGAATTGCGCGAGGGGGACGCCTTGTTGGTGTGCCTGTTGGTATTGCGGTGCGCGGCAATAGTTAATTGATTGATATTATTGAATATTATAAGTCAAATGGGGTAGCTGACGGGCCCACCAACCTCTGCATCTGCATTTGCAAAAAATGGACGGACGCAGTCTCGCGCGACCTTTCGGGGAGTAATCCGGCCAAGGTCATCGGGTTCAGAATTTTGCGCGGTCAATGGTGCGAAAACCCCGGCCGTGCCGCGAGATCCGGAACATCGCCGGGATAGTTCGCCGGTACAAGGAGAAGCGACTTGCTGCGCGGACCCCCTGGGCGGCATCCACCGCTTGCGGGCATTTTCCCCGATCAATAAAGTCCAAGCATCGGGAGGCCCAGAAACGCAATGCTATCCGCCATCGCCGAAAAAAAGATGCAGCGCGCGCTGGTTTCCGGCCGGGAGCTTTTCGTCTGCGACCATTTCATCGATCCGGCCACCGTCACGGCGGTGGGCGAATATGTGAAGACGTTGCCTTATGCCAGAAGCGAAACTTCGCTTGCCGGCATGGCGCCCACCGCCTCTTCCGCCGAAGTGCCGGACACGCCCCTGATGGCCGATTTCATGGCCCGGCTGGGATGCATCGCCGAGGAGATGTTCGCGGGCGAGCGCTTCAGGCCTCAGCGCGCCTATATCAACCACAGCCTTTATGGCGACGCCTACCAGATGCACCGCGACCTTTCGGCGGTCACCGTGCTATACTACGCCAACCTTTTCTGGGAGGCCGACTGGGGCGGCGAGACCATCTATTTCGACGACAATAACGATGCCCAGCTCGTCGTCAGCCCCCGTCCTGGCCGGATGGTGGTTTCGCGGGGCGCCATCTTGCATCGTGGCACGGTGCCCACCCGCGATTGCAAGCAAGCGCGGCTAACTATCGCCTATAAGCTGCGCAAGCGCGGCGATCTCAGTGGTTTTTGACGGCGGGCGGGATCAGAAGGATCTATCCCAAGCCACAACCGTCGCATCTGCGTCTGGAACAATTTCTCCCACTTCTTTTTCCAGTTAGGATACGTCATCTGGCCGGTCCCGGCCTTGCAAAAATCCCGGCGTCGGCGCCGCCATCGGCGCACTGCTTCAATATGAGCGCCTTTTGGACAGCTGAATACTTCGAGGCTTGCGCCGTCTTCCGCTTTTTCCCAGGCGGGAAATTCACCCGGAAAACTCCAGCTCCAAACGATCCAATGTTCGGGGAGCAGGTCAGCCCTTCGGCTGAGGCGACTGGATTGCGAAAGTAAAGTCTCCCTTGCGGCTTGTTGCAGATGCGAGAAAACCGTTGCTGCAACTGGGCCTTGTTTATGATACTTAACTGTGATGCCAGCATGCGCGCTCAACAAAGCCGGGCTTCAATCATGAACATGAAAAAGAACTGGAAATTTAGGGGTGCGGTCCTCGATCAAACATTAGATAACCTACCAAAGTGGCAGCTTGCAGCCGCGTGTTACGGCATATCAATGTTGGTCGTTATCATCCAACTGATAGGACACGCGACTCTAACGGTACTCTATGCCATACCGATTGCGATATTGGCATGGTATGCCGGCGCGTTGCCTGCCTTCTTGCTTTCAATCGCTACAATACTGGTTACGAGCGTCGTAAATTATTACCTTGGTGTTTTTCCCAGCACCATGGCCACCGTTTTGGAAACAATTCGCCTCGTTTTTTTTGTATTTCTCAGCCACGCGATCCCTGCGTTTCGCACTCTTCAGTCTCACCTTCATTCAGTGGCGAAGGATCGCGACGTGGCACTCGCCAATGAGGTTGCTTCCCGCCGAAAACTTGAACAGGAAATGCTGGATTCCGCGGAACGAAAGCAACGGGGAATTGGACAGGATATGCATGATGGGCTTAGCCAACATCTGATCGCGACGGCAATGATCAGCTACGCGCATGCGCAGAGGCTTTCTGTTTCCCGATCCGAGGAAGCTGAAAACGCACACAGGATCGTCGATCTGGTTGAGCAGGCGATCACTTTGGCGCGAGCGATCTCGGAGGCCCTCCATCCTATCGAGATGAGCGGCAACGACCTTATGAGTGCCCTGGAGAAATTCGCTTTCACCACGTCTGAACTTTTCGGAATACAGTGCCGATTTGAATGCCTTGTGCCCGTCATAGTCGATGGACCGTCTACCGCCGAGCACCTTTTTCGCATCACTCAGGAAGGGGTGAGTAATGCGATCCGTCATGGACACGCGACCAAGGTGGATATTTCGCTGCAGGAAATAGATACCAGCATACTACTTTCCGTGTCGGACAATGGCATCGGCTTGCCCGACGCGCTTCCGGATCGCAAAGGAATGGGATTACAAATCATGGCCGCACGCTCGCAATTTATCGGTGGGCAATTTGCGCTTAGCCGTAAAGTTTCCGGAGGCACGAACCTGACCTGTCTTGTGCCGGCTACTTAGCGATGAACGAAACGAGCAATAAGAAACGTGTATATTTGGTAGAAGACCATCCTTTGATGCGGGCGTCATTGGCGGCCCTTCTCAAGCAGGAACTTGACCTTGTGATTTGTGGCGAAGCGGATAACGCCAAGCGCGCCCAGCGGGAAATCATGGAAAAAAAGCCGGATTTGGCGATATTGGATATCTCGCTGAATGACAGTTCGGGTTTCGACCTCATCAAGGGTCTTAGAAACGAAGCCCCTCGATTGAAGATCATCGTTCTCTCGATGCATGATGAAAAGCTCTATGCGGAGCGCTGCATCCGGGGAGGTGCGGATGGATATTTGATGAAGCGCGAATCCATGAAGCGCATTGTGGGCGCGATTCGGGATGTCTTGGCCGGAAAGTTGGCAATAAGTGACAAAATCTCCACCACGCTTGCGGAAAAATTCCTTCGTGCGCGGAAATCGCAGGACGGCGCGTTATTGAGCGAGCTTAGCGATCGGGAATTGGAGGTGTTCAACCTCCTGGGCCAGGGATTGGCGAGTCGGAAGATTGCGGAGTCCCTGAACGTCAGTGCAAAAACGGTTCAGGCCCATTTTCACAGGATTAAGCAAAAGTTGCAGCTGTCAACCGCGACGGAGCTTTTGCGCGAGGCGACACGTTGGCATCACGACAGTTCGGACTATTAGTCGCGTAGGAATTTGACTTAGGCGAGAAATCCTCCTTCTCGGGATCGACCAAGCGGTCGTTCTGGAACGAGCGGCAGCGCTGGCACAGGACAGCAACGAAGCTTTCCGCGTCGCGCGACTTGCTTTATGTTGTACCGGCATGTCCACGTATCCGCCAGCGGCCCTCGCTGAAGCCGTGCAGCTTCTGGAGCGCGGCGAGCTTGCCGCCGCCGGGCGCCGCGTGAATGCTTTGCCAGGACACGACGATGACCCCGATGCGCTGCATCTTCTGGGTCTGATCCGGCTGCAGCAGAGCCGGCCGGAGGAAACGCTGGCGCTGCTGCGGCGTTCATTGATCTTGCGGCCCGGCCATCCCGATGTACGGCTCAACCTGGCCAAGGCCTTGCGGGTGGTGAACCGCGACGCCGAGGCAGCCAGTCTGCTGGTGGATTTGACGGATACGCATCCGGCGCTGGCCGAAGCCTGGTCAGAGCTGGGAATGATCGCTTTGCGGGCCGCGGATCAGTCCGCCGCCGGGACATATTTCCGCAAAGCCCTGGAAAAGGAACCCGGCCATCCTCTCGCTCTACTGTGGCAGGGCGTGGCGCTGCGCAACGAAGGCCGCAACGAAGAAGCCGAACGGGGTCTGGCCGAAGGCCTCAGCCTGGCCGGCGAGCCGCGCCTCAGGGGCGCCTTCGTCTATAATTTGGCCCATGCGCAATATGGCCAGGGCAAGATGGAAAGCGCGCTGGAGAATTTTGCCCTGGCCAACCGGCTTGATCCCGGCCTCAATGCCGGGATCAACCGCGCCGACATTCTGGAGGAGATGTTGCGCTTTGACGAGGCGGAGGCGGTGCTGGAAGAACTGGTGCGCCGCGAGCCGGTCAACGCCGCGGCCCATGATGCTTATAACAATCTGCTCCACCGCATGGGCCGCGACCAGGAATTCCTCACATCTTATGACCGGGCACCGCAGACAACGGAGTTGCACGCTGCCAAGGCTGGCCTACTGCTCAAGAGCGGGCGGCAAGAAGAAGCCCATGCACTATTTATCGGCATCACGGCGCGTGACCCCGGCAATCTGGAGGCGGCGATCGGCGCGGCTACGGCGCTTAACGAGCTCGGCCGGCCGGGCGAAGGAATGCTCCATCTGGAACGGGCATTGCCGCATCATCCCACGAACGCCATCCTCTATCACAATCTCGCCGCCACGGCGCTGCAGGCGCGGGACCCCCAAAAGGCGGTGGCGATGGCGGAGAAATCCCTGATTCTGTCGCCGGTGGATCAAACCGGGCTGGCGGTGCTTGGTTCGGCCTGGCGGGCGATGGGTGACGAACGAGACGAGTTGCTCAACGGCTATGACGAGCTGATCCGTGTGTTCGACCTGGAGCCGCCGCGAGGATTTTCCAGCATGGCGGATTTCAATGCTGAGCTGAATGCCTGGCTGGACACGCGGCATCCCAGAACCCGCGAACCTCTGCAGCAATCCTTGCGCAGCGGCAGCCAGACGCGCGGCCATATGTTCGCCCAGGGCCATGACCTGGTGGAGCGGCTGCGCCTGCGGATCGAGGAAGCGATCACCCGCTACATTGCTGAGACCGGGCCGGACGCGCGCCATCCCTTCCGCGGCCGCTGCGGTCACGGTTTCCGCTTTGCAAGCTCCTGGTCGTCGCGGCTGAAGGATTGCGGCTATCACGTTAATCATATCCACCCCGGCGGCTGGATCAGCTCCTGTTATTATGTCGCCCTGCCCGAGACGGTGAAGGACCAAGAGGGCAAACAAGGTTGGATCAAGTTCGGCGAGCCCAGTTTTGATGCCGGCCTTGGGGTGCGCCGCGCCGTACAGCCATTGCCAGGACGGCTGGTGCTATTTCCCTCTTATATGTGGCACGGCACGGTACCGTTTCACGAAAACGCCACCCGCACTACCATCGCCTTCGACGCGGTGCCACGCGGCTGAGTGGCATCCCGCGAATCGCGCCAAACCTGCCAAAAAGCGGTAAAGAAGCGCTCAGTTCCATAGGAATTTGACCTACAAAGAAAATCTACTTATGTCTGCCGTTGAAGACGTTGGCCACTCTTGTAATGTTCGGAGTGGTCGAAGCAGAAAGCCGCCTGATGACAGTAAGAGTTGGTTCAGCACGGTTGGCATTGATGGAATTTCCGGCAGCTTATTTTAAAGACCGCATCTTACGATTCGCAAGCGACTGCGCTGCCCGTGAATTTGCCTCCTTCAAGAACACCCATGTCTAACCAGGGATATGCGGCAGGAAGGCAACCGTGACCAGTTTGGAGAAACTCTTAGTCACACTTGTCGGCATGGGGGCCACCACATTCTGCGCGGCCTCCGTCTCGGCCCAGACCATAAGTCCCGCGCCTTTTACCCAGGCCCAGTCCGACGCGGGCCGCCAGACCTATGCCGCAAGCTGCGCCTCCTGTCATGGCGACCGCCTGGACAGCAAGGGCGCTCCGGCGCTTGCGGGAAAAGAGTTCGCTAACGGCGCATTTGGTCGGCGCCCAGTGGCCCAGCTATATACCTTCATCCACAATTCCATGCCGTTTTGTGAAGGCGGGTCTCTCGCCACGGACGCCTATGTCAATGTCGTGGCTTTCATCCTTCAGGCGAACGGCGCCAAGCCGGGCAATGAGCCGCTCACTCCGACCACCGGCGTCAAACTCGGCGACATCATCACCGGTGAAACGCCGCCGGAATTTTTTCAAAACGCAAAATCGAATTAAGGGAGAAAACCATGTCGAATCGATCAAAGGGCCTCTTGATGACCGCCGCGGCGGCCGCACTCCTGGCAATTTGCCAGGGCGTCTCGGCGGAAACGGCCTCTACGCCGATGCTTTATGTCGACAACAGCACGGGCGACAGCATATCGGTCATCAACGTCATGACACGGAAAAACGTCGCCACGATTCCGGTCGGTGACCGGCCTCACGCGGTTTGCCCGCAAGCGGACGGCCGGAAGGTCTACACCACGACAGAATTGGACTATACCCTCAAGGCGATCGATACGGCGACCAACAAGGTTGTAAGTACCGTGGTGCTTCCCGCGGATCCGAACGAATGTGCCGTCACGAAAGATGGCAAATACGTCGTCGTGCCCCTCCGCGGCAACAATACCGCCGTCATAATCGACAGCGCGACCAGCCAGATCGTGAAGACGCTTCCAATCAAGGGCCCGCACAATTGTGTTACTCCCATGGGAGGAGCCAACGACTATGTGTATTGTGAAGAACAGCGCGGGTTCGACATCGCAAAAATTGACATGAAGGCGATGGAGATTGTCGACCGGATAAAGGTCAATGGCGAAGCCAGGCCCTTTGTCGTTACGCCCGATCAAAAGACGATGTATGTGGCGCTAAGCGCCCTCAGCGGATTTGCCCGCGTAGACATTGCCACGGACTTGATTACCGAAGTCGTACTGCCCCCGACGCATGGCAATCCATGCACAATTGAGCCGGGAAACACGCCTACCCACGGCATTGCCCTGACGCCGGATCTCAAGAAGCTGTGGATCACCGATATCCCTGGCTCCGCTGTGTATGTCTATGACCTGGCAACAAAAAAACTTTCGGAAAAGATCAGCGTTGGGAAATGTCCGAATTGGTTTGCGATTACCGACGATGGAAAATACGTCGCGGTCACCAATTCGGAGAGCAACAGCGTCTCGATCATCGACGCCAAGACGCAGAAAGTGCTTGGCTCGGAGATCCCGGTTGGCAAAGGGCCGAAGCGTATAGATGTGGCGAACGTTCCTACGCCGGCTACGTAGCCCGCATCTTCGTCAAGGCAGGCGGCAGCCTTCCCGAAGCCATCGCCGCCAGGCCTGTGCTCTGGGAGGAGTTGAACCCATGAAACGATCTGTTGTTGGGTGCCTTGCAATAGCTGTGACCATGCTGGGAGCTCAAACACTGGCTGACGCCCAGAACGCTCAAGAAGTTCGACCGGCTGCGCAGGCCCAGAAAAATGCGGACGGCGCTCCTTATCCAAAGCCGACCAATCTGCCGGATCCCTATCGTCTCGTGCCGAATTGGCCGACGCTTCCGGCGAGCATGAAGGGCCCCAACGGGCATAAGTGGGGTGAGGTCATCCGGGTGCATCTGGCGCCCGATGGCAATATCTGGATTTTTCAACGCTGTTTCTACGACAAGCCTGCGGGCGACGCCACATGCCTCAATCGCGGCGATGCCAACCCGCCGATTTTGGAATTCAGCCCAGCGGGCAAGCTTCTCAAAAGCTTCGGCGTTGGGCTGTTCGCGCATCCGCACGGATTCACCGTCGACAAGGATGGCAATTTATGGACGAGCGACACCAACGATGAGGAGACGATTCTCGGCATGCCCGCCAAAAACGCGGCAGGCGTGACGATGGGTCAGGAAGTTCTCAAATTGAGCCCGGACGGCAAGATATTGATGACGATCGGCAAGGAAGGCGTGGCCGGCGACGGGCCTTATACGTTTGACCGGCCGACGGGAGTCGCCATTGCGCCCAACGGCGATATTTTCGTGGCGGACGGACATTCCAGAAACAAGTTCAACGCTGCCCGCGTCGTAAAATACTCGCCGGACGGAAAATTCATAAAGAGTTGGGGAAAAATGGGATCGGAACCTGGCAACTTCCGGGAACCGCATGACATTTATGTGGGCGGTTCCAAGGGGTATGTCTATGTCGCGGACCGCCAGAACAACCGTATCCAGGTGTTCGATCAGGACGGCAATTTCATTGCCGCATGGAAGCAGTTCGGTCAACCGAGTTCGGTCTATGTCGACAAGAATGACAACATCTTTGTCGGCTCTGTGTACCTGGATCCGAAAGGCACCATACGAGGCGAGGGGGCAACGTCAGGCGAGAACGACCGGGGCATCGTGGTTGCCAACGCGATCACCGGCGAGCTCAAATATTTCATTCCCGACCCGGGCGATTTGAGCAAAATGACGGATACCGGAACATCGGCGTCAGGCATCGCCGAAGATGCCCAAGGAAATATCTACGCTGCTGATGTCGGCGAGAACAATCTTAGAAAATACGAGAAGGTCCGCTGAATCGCGGAAAAGTGGGACATCAGCGCAAGGCGGGCCAGGCCGTTTTCATGGAATCAGGCAAGAGCCGCTTCTGCCGGCCGCGACGGCGCTTTGCGTCAGGCGGCAACATTGGCATTACGTATAGTCCGGTTGGTCGTGTAGGAATTTGACTTAGATGAAAACCCTCCATTCTGCCAATGTTGAACGCGCCCCCAATATAGACGACTAATATTTCGGCGAGCATAGCCCTTGATCGTCGGGACGTGAGCGCATCGAGAAAATAGCGTGACAACACGCGTTTCACGGGGGAAGCCATGGATAATCTTCTGCATAAGCTGATGCTCGGTGGCTCGACGGCGGCGTTGCTGGCGGCGATGCCAACCGCGGACGCGATAGCGCAGTCCACAGACAACCCCATCGAGCAGGTCATCGTTTCCGCCTCGCGCGTGACGATCGCCGGCTATACGCAGCCGACACCGGTGACGGTGGTGGGCGCGGCCGAACTTGAGAAAAACGCCTTTGCGAACATTACGGACGCGATCCGCGAACTGCCCCAGGTCACCGCGCCGCCATCTTCGTATAGCACCAACGCCGGGGGTGGTGGCCCCGGCTCGGCTGGCGAAAACATTCTCAATCTGCGCAACCTGGGCAACACCAGGACCCTGGTGCTGTTCGACAGCCAGCGGGTGGTGTCCTCCAACATCAGCGGCGGCGTGGACATTGGCACCCTGCCATCCGCGCTCGTCCAGCGCATTGACGTGGTGACCGGAGGCGCCTCGGCCGCCTGGGGTTCGGACGCCGTGGCTGGCGTGGTCAATTTCGTGCTCAACAAGAATTTCGACGGCTTCAAGGGCAACATCCAGGCCGGCGACGCCTATAACGGTATAAATCGCAGCATTTCGGGTCAGGTTGCCTGGGGTGGCGATGTATTTGGCGGCCGCGGTCACTTTATACTCGCCGCAAGTGCGAATATCAGTCCGGATGCCACCCCCGTCATTAATGAGAACTGGTTCCGCGGCATTTACTGGGTCTCGAACCCGACCTATGCGGCGGGCAACGGTCAGCCCCAGCTTATCATCGCCAATGACGTTGGCCTCGCAGTTGCAACAGCGGGCGGTCTCATCGTTTCCAGCCCGGCCGTCACCGCCGCCAACAGTCCGAGCGGCGTGGCAACCGCCGCCAATGCCCTGCGCGGCATCCAATTCATCGGCGCCGGCATTCCCCAGCTGGTCAATTTCGGCAATGTCACCTTGGGATCTCTTTCCAATGGCGGTTCGCTGACGCCTCGCGACAGCGATACAATTTTGGAGATGGCCGCCCTTCCCAGCAGGAGCTATAATTTCTTCGCGTTTGGCCGTTACAAACTGACGGACACAATCCAGGCTTCGCTGCAGCTGAATTACGGCTCCAACTTCAGCAAGAGCCGTACCTCGTCGAGCACGCAGACCGCGGTGGTGATCGCCAGCGACAATGCCTATATCCCGGCCGCGGTGCGCGCCACCTTGCAGACCACCGGCATCACCTCCTTCACCATGGGCGTCTTCGCTGAAAACAATTTCGACAATTATAATATAACCCCCAGTAACTACTTCCCGATGGCGGAAGGCGCCCTCGGTCCCACGGTTCTCCTCAATGGGCGTGAAGTGACGCGCGGCGTCTTCAGCCTGGATGGCACGCTTGGCGAGGACTGGTCGTGGAATGCCTATTACGAGCATTCCACCTCCAATGTGTATATCCATTCGACAAGCAACAATATCATGGCGAACATCACCGCGGCGGAAGACGCGGTGACTGTGACCACAGCCAACCGTGGCACCTCCACCCTGCCTTTGGGCAGCATCGTTTGCCGCTCCTCACTGCCCGGCAAGGCTGCCGTGGTCGTGGCCGGGATTACGGCGCAGGCCGGCTGCGTTCCGCTGGATGTGTTCGGCCTCGGCGTCGCGAGCCCCAATGCCATTCGTTACATCAGTGGCAGCAATCTTGACTTCGAGGACATGCTGCTGAACCAGGATGTGGCGGAAGCTTCGATGCAGGGCACGCTGCCCTGGGAATTGCCCGCCGGCAAGGTCGCGGTTGTGTTCGGCGCCGGCTACCGCAAGGAAGCCAATCGCGTCAATGCCACCGCGATCGGTACCCAGGCAGGCTTTGCCGTTGCCAACTATTCCAACTTCCCGTCCGTCAGCTACAATATCATGGAAGGCTTTGCGGAAGTTGACGCACCGATCCTCAAGGACAACATTGTCAATTCCCTGGATTTTTCCATGGCGGGCCGCATCACCAGCTATTCGACCTCCGGTATGGTCGAGACTTGGAAGTTGGGCCTCACCAGCCAGGTCAATGACGATTTCAAGCTGCGCACCACCTGGTCCGTGGACATTCGCGCACCGATACTGGCCGAGTTGTTCAGCCCGGGCGCGAATAACGGCGCCACCGTAAAGGATCCCAAGACCCAGGCGACCGTATCGATCATCACCACCACGTCAGGTAATCCCAATCTGACGCCGGAAGTGGCCCGCACCATATCCGGCGGCATAGTCCTGACGCCGAGCTTTATCCCGGGTCTCAGCATCTCGGCGGACTGGTATTCGATCAACCTGACCGCGCAAATCGCCAGCGTCGGCATAAATACCATCCTGCAACAATGCAATCCCACCCAGCCGAGCGTCATCTATCCAGGAACCCAGGGCAACCCGAACGATCCGCTCTGCACCCACTTGGTGTTTGGCGCGAATGGCGCACTTTCCGGAGAAATCAACTCCCCAATAAATTTTGCCAGCCAGACCACGTCCGGCCTGGACCTGCAGGCAAATTACGCCATGGATTTCTGGGAGGGTTCGATCGCCTGGTCGGCGATCGCCAACCTGAATGACGAGTTCACTCAAAGCCAGCCGGGCACGGGCACCAACGACAGTGCCGGTAGCGCCGGCATACCAAAATGGAAGGGCATAGTTGCGGCGGATTATACCGCCGGACCAGTCTCCTTCACTGTCCAGGGTCGCTGGTTCGGCACAAACGTCTATTCCAACACCGCCAATACCGGCAATCTTTCCACGCCAGCTGTCGCCAACCTTTACGATCCGCATGGGTTTGAGCTTCCGTTTGTCGCCTATCTTGACCTGCGCGGATCCTACAAATGGAACGACAATATTCAGTTCTATGGCGCTATAGACAATGCCACCAACGTGCCGCCGCCGATGTTTCCGTCGGTCGCCGGCAACGTCAAGGCGCAGGGATCGCTCACCACGACGGTTCCTCAAACATATGACATGCTGGGTCGATATTTCCGTCTCGGCATCCGGTTTAATTACTAAGGGCGACCCCTCGCTCGCCCCAGGGCTTGGCATCCGCGGCCATCGCCTGCGGTATGCGCATTAGCCCGCGATGACTTGGTTTCGATTTGGGATGTTTTTGGAACCTGTGCGGTGCTCCCCCGCTTCATGGTTTTGCAACACCTGCGCCGTCGGCCACCAGGCCGACGGTGCTTTTTTAGCTCCAGTCGTTTCAAAAATATTCTCGCTCACGAAGCTGCCGTTCAGTTCCGCCGCAATAAATCGGGGCGAAGAATTCAGAAGCTCTTTAGCAGCCTGTTTCTGGTCGCCGGGAGCGCTCTGGCGGGGTTGGCGTTCGTTTCGTCCGCGTCCGCACGGTATGGTTTCGATCCCAGCCATGCGGACGAGAAGAGTGGAGGGATCAAATATTTTGGCTCAGCCAAGGATGATCGGGGTACACCGCTCCCGGGCGTTGCCATTTGGCCCCACCATCAAGATCGACGTGACGCGAAGTCCCCAGAGACCGGCTTTCAAATGGATTCTTTTTCCATCACCGATGTCTGTGGCTCGCCTGAAATCGGCCAGGCCGCGAGTGCAAGCGCCGCAACTTCGTGCAGTTCCTTTGTCGATGCGCCGGAGGCGGCCTGTATGCAGATGCCGTTGGCCATCGCCGACAGATAGCGCGCCAGTGTTGATGGGTTGGCGGTTCGCGGCAGGTCGCCTTCGCGCACCGCGCGCTCGAAGCGTTCGCGCAGGGCCGCTTCCTTCTCGGCGCGGTGACGCGCCAGTTCGTCGGGGATAATAGAATCGCCACAAGACAGGCCGCTCTGCAGCAACAAACAGCCTGGGGGGTTCTTGCCGCCCGTGTCGGCGGCAAATTCCGCCACACCGTGCAGGAAGCGCTCTGCGACTTCCTGCGCCGTCGGCGCGGCGAGCAAATTTTCCATGAATGCGATGCGCCTGGCGTCGTAGCGCTCCAGCACGGCGCGAAAAAGGCCTTCCTTGCTTCCGAAAGCGGCATAAAGGCTGGGCGAGTTGATGCCGATGGCCTCGGTCAGGTCGACCATCGAAGCGCCTTCATAGCCCTTGCGCCAGAACACCTGCATGGCGCTGTCCAGCGCTTTTTCCGTGCAGAAGCTGCGGGGCCTTCCAGCCGCCATTTTTGCGCGTCTCCCAAAAATAATATGCCGATCGTTACAAAAAGAACTTGAACCTCGGCGCTTGCTGCCATATTTGTGCTGTTCGTTACAGATTGCAAGGGGTTTCCATGATCGATCTCGCGGCCACCAGTCTCCAACTCCGCGCTTCCAAGCGTAACACATTGAAAGACCACATGTTTCCTAAAAACCGCCGTTCCTTCCTGGCCGGCCTGGCCCTGATCGCACTGGGCGGCGGATGGTATGCAATCCACCACATTGCCCCTGCCGGCGCTTCGCAGGTCGCGGCCGCCAGTCCGGCCGTGCCCGTCAATGTGATGACCGCGCGGCCGCAGACTGTGCGGATCTGGTCGGAGTTCTCCGGCAAACTGGATGCCGTGGACTATGCCGAAATCCGTCCGGAGGTCGGCGGACGCATTACCGAAATCCGTTTCCGGGACGGCCAGAACGTCAATGCGGGCGACATTCTTTTTGTCATCGATCCGCGTCCCTACCAGGCGGCGGTGGCCAAGGCCGAAGCCGATCTTCAGTCGGCGCGCACCAATGCCGCGCTGGCAAAATCAAATCTTGTCCGCGCCGAGAATCTGCGCAAGGCCGACGCCATTGCGCTGGCAAGTTATGATCAATCCGTCAACGCCAGCGCGGTGGCTGAGGCCGCGATCCAAAGCGCCGCGGCGGCATTGGCCCAGACCCGGCTCGATGTCGATCGTGCTTATGTCAAGGCGCCGATCACAGGCCGTGTCGGCCGCGCCGAAATCACCCTCGGCAACCTGGTGCAGGTGGCGACCGGTGCGCCGCTGCTGACCTCTATTGTGTCGCGCGACGGCATTTATGCCGATTTCGATGTCGATGAGCAGACCTATATCCGCAATATTCATGACCATGCCCAGAGCCAGGACCAGCAACAGAAAATTCCTGTCGAGCTGACCCTGCAAGGCGATGGCGGCCATGTCTATCAGGGCTATATCGAGAGCTTCGACAATCGCATCAATACCGGTTCGGGCACCATTCGCGCCCGCGCCCGCTTTGAAAATGCCGATGGCGCGCTGGTGCCCGGCATGTTCGTGTCGGTGCGGCTGGCCAATGCGGCGGACAGCAAAGTGCTGCTGGTGCCGGAACGGGCCATCGGCACCGACCAGAGCAAGAAATTCCTTTTCGTCGCGGACAAGGACAGCAAGGCGGCCTTTCGCGAAGTGACACTGGGACAGAGCGTGGACGGCAATCGCGTGGTGCTGTCTGGGCTTCAGCCCGGCGAGCGCGTGATCGTGGACGGGGTGCAGCATATCGCGCCCGGCGCGCCGGTTCAGGTGCAGGAAATTCAACGAAACGTGGCGGCCAGATAGGCCCACCGAGGACCAAACGTGAATCTCTCCAAATTCTTCATTGACCGGCCGATCTTCGCCGGCGTCATCTCGGTCGCCATCTTCCTGGCCGGCCTGCTGTCGATGTTTCTGCTGCCGATTTCGGAATATCCCGAGGTCGTGCCGCCTTCCATCGTGGTGACGGCGCAATTTCCCGGCGCCAATCCCAAGGTGATCGCCGAGACCGTGGCGACGCCGTTGGAGGAACAGATCAACGGCACCGAGAACATGCTGTACATGTTCTCGCAGGCGGCCTCCGACGGCACTCTGACCCTGACTGTGACCTTCGCGCTGGGCACCGATCCCAACCTGGCCCAACAGCTGGTGCAGAATCGCGTCAACCAGGCTTTGCCGCGCCTGCCGGAAGTAACGCGCAACCTGGGCGTCACCACGGTGAAAAGCTCGCCCGACCTCACCATGGTCGTGCATCTCCTGTCGCCCAACAACCGCTACGACATGCTGTATCTGCGCAACTACGCGGTGCTGAACGTCAAGGACCGGCTGGCGAAGATCCAGGGGGTGGGCAGCGTGCAGATGTTCGGCTCCGGCGACTATGCCATGCGGCTCTGGCTCAATCCGGAAAAGATCGCCGAGCGCAACATGACCGCCGATGAGGTGATCAACGCCGTGCGCCGGCAGAATGTGCAGGTCGCGGCCGGCGTCATCAATGGCCCGCCCTATGGCAGCAAGGGCGAGCTGCAATTGCCGATCAATGCCCAGGGCCGCCTGTCCGATCCGGAACAGTTCGCCGAAATCGTCATCAAGCGCGATGCCGGCGTGGTCACCCGCCTGAAGGACGTGGCGCGGGTTGAGGTTGACGCCTCGCAATACGGGTTGCGCTCGCTGCTGGACAACAAACAGGCGGTGGCGATTCCCATCTTCCAGGCGCCGGGGTCGAACGCGATCGATATTTCCAACAATGTGCGCGCCACCATGGAGGAATTGAAGCAGAGTTTCCCGCAAGGGCTGGAGTACCGCATCGTCTATGACCCCACCGTCTTTGTGCGGGGATCGATCGAGGCGGTGATTCACACGCTGCTGGAAGCGGTTGCGCTGGTCGTGCTGGTGGTGATCCTGTTCCTGCAGACGTGGCGGGCCTCCATCATCCCGCTGCTCGCCGTGCCGATTTCCATCATTGGCACCTTTGCCGCTATGTATGCATTCGGCTTCTCGATCAACGCGCTTTCGCTGTTCGGCCTGGTGCTGGCGATCGGCATCGTGGTGGATGATGCCATCGTCGTGGTCGAGAATGTCGAACGCAACATCGAGAACGGCCTTTCCCCCCGCGACGCCACCCTGAAGGCGATGCGCGAGGTCACCAGCCCCATTATCGCCATCGCGCTGGTGCTGTGCGCGGTGTTCGTGCCCATCGCCTTCATCAGCGGGCTGACGGGCGAGTTCTACCGCCAATTCGCGCTGACGATCGCCTTCTCCACAATTATCTCGGCGTTCAACTCCTTGACCCTGTCGCCGGCGCTGGCCGCCTTGCTGCTCAAAAGCCATCATGCGCCCAAGGACGGGCTCACCCGGCTGATGGACCGGCTGTTCGGCGGCTTTTTCGGCCTGTTCAACCGCGCCTTCCAGAAAAGCTCGTCCCGCTACGGCCGCGGCGTCACCGGCATCCTGTCGCGCAAATCCGCGGCGCTGGCCGTATATGCGCTGCTGTTGGCCGCGACTTTGTTCGGGTTTCAGCTTGTCCCGCCGGGCTTCGTTCCCACCCAGGACAAACAATATCTGGTGAGCTTTGCCCAGCTGCCAGACGGCGCCACGCTCGACCGCACCGAAAAAGTGATCCGCCAGATGTCGGACATTGCGATGCAACAACCGGGCGTGGACCATGCCGTGGCGTTTCCCGGCCTTTCGATCAATGGCTTCATCAACAGCGCCTCGTCCGGCATTGTTTTTGTCACCCTGAAACCCTTCGAAGAGCGCCGCTCCGCGGATCTGTCGGGGGCGGCGATCGCGCAAAATCTGCAGGGAAAATACGCAGGCCTCAAGGAAGCCTATATCGCCATCTTTCCGCCGCCGCCGGTGCAGGGCATGGGCACGATCGGCGGTTTCAAACTGCAGGTCGAGGATCGCACGGACCTGGGCTATGACGCCCTCGATCAGGTCATGAAGACGGTGCAGATGAAGGCGGCGAAGGTGCCGGAGCTCGCGGGCGTGTTCTCGGGCTACAAGGTCAGCGTGCCGCAGCTCTATGCCGATCTCGACCGCACCAAGGCGATGCAGCTGGGCGTGGATGTGCAGGATGTCTTCGACTCCATGCAGATCTATCTGGGCTCGCAATATGTCGATGATTTCAACAAATTCGGGCGCACCTATCAGGTGATCGCTCAGGCCGATAGTCAGTTCCGTTCGCGCCCGGACGACATATTGCGGCTGCAGACCCGCAATGCCGACGGACAAATGGTCCCGTTCGGCGCCATCATGCAGGTTTCCGAAACCAGCGGACCGGACAGCGCCATGCGCTATAACGGCTTTCGCACGGCGGACCTCAATGGCGGTCCCGCGCCAGGCTATTCGACCGGCCAGGCCCAGGCCGCGATCACCACGCTGCTGAACGAAACCCTGCCCAAGGGCATGCGCTTCGAATGGACCGATCTCACCTACCAGCAGATCCTGTCAGGCAACACCGCGCTGCTGGTATTCCCGTTATGCGTGCTGTTGGTCTTCCTGGTGCTGGCCGCCCAGTATGAAAGCCTGTTTCTGCCCCTGGCGATCATCCTGATCGTGCCGATGTGCCTGTTGTCGGCGATCTCGGGCGTGTGGCTGACGGGTGGCGACAACAATATCTTCACCCAGATCGGGCTTTTTGTCCTGATTGGCTTGGCCTGCAAGAACGCCATCCTGATCGTCGAATTCGCGCGCGAGCTGGAAATCGCCGGAAGCAAGACCTATGACGCGGCGATCGCGGCGGCCCGGCTGCGGCTTCGCCCCATTCTGATGACCTCCTTCGCCTTCATCATGGGCGTCATACCGCTGGTGCTTTCGTCGGGCGCTGGCGCCGAGATGCGCCATGCCATGGGCGTCGCGGTCTTCTCCGGCATGCTGGGCGTCACCTTCTTCGGACTTTTCCTGACGCCCGTTTTCTATGTGCTGATGCGCGAACTGGAAAAGCGCGTCACCCATACCGAGAAGGTTCATCATCACGTCTAGACACGGACAACACTCATGACCCTTGCCACCGTATCGAATACCGTCGCATTGTTTCTCGCCAGCCTGTTCCTTCTGGTTGGCGCCGCCCATATCATCGGACCTCAGGCTCTGCGCGCGATCTATCGGCGCCGGCAGTTTGCACACAGTTTTCGCTATGTCGCGGGCGCCATCCAATTGCTCACGGCCCTGTTCCTGGCGGTGCCGCAAACCCGCTTCTGGGGCGGCGCCCTGGCCGCCATGATCCTGTTTGGGGCAATTGTCTCCCTGCTCAACCACGGCAAATATCTTTATGCGATTCCGGCAATCCTCATCATGATCGCGCTGGTGCCTGCCATCGCCGGACCAATATAAAACTCCATGGTGTGATACCCGGGCCCTCAGCAATCAGAACATTGAGGAGTGAGAAATGGCCAGCGACAGGCTGAGGACTATAAGTCCGCCATCAAGCCGGGACAAAATGGATTTCAGGTCTGGAATCCATGCGGTTGCGGGCCATCCTTCGAGATGCTCTCCGCCGCAATGCCCACATTCTTTTCGGCTCCGATTTCGCGAAACCCGATAGCGGCCAACACACCGTCAATTTTCGTGCCCTGCTCGGAAAGCGGGAGAAGAGTGACCCGATAGAGGATATCGGCGTCCTGATGGAAAGCGGCACCCGAAAAGCTCAAGGGTTCCTTCATCTGGGCGATTTCTGGAATGGCCTTGGCGACCAGGTAGAGCAGAGAACCCTCAAGGCATTCTGAAATTGGCTGACGCTCGAAAGTGGGCCAGCTAAGGTCGCGGAGCGCCCTGCCGACATAGGAAAAGCGCGAATTGGCCGGCACCGGATCAAGGTCTATCATCATGCAATTGGCCCAGTCCAAACCGAATTCCGTGGGGTCAATCTGGGAACGCCGGGGAAAGGACTTTCCGGCCGATTTCGACCAGGCTTGAAAAACGCGGGCGGTCAGGCGGCGTTCAGCGGCATCGGGGGCCATGTCAAAATCCGTTGCAAGTTGGACGTTCGAGTTCTGCTCGGCCATAGCCTGCGCCCCTCTGGTAAACCCGGGATCAACACGGCTGAATCAGCCTGCCAATCCGTTAGTTTGGTAAACAACCAGGCAACAACGATATTAAAGTACCGCGCGGAAGGTCAGAGACAGGTAATTCAGCGCATTAACATAGTGGCCGTGCAGCACGACGCCCGTGATCGGATCCACGGCATTTATGCTCTTGTCCATGCTCGCTGCGCCGCCCCAATAATAGGCGTATCCGGCATCAAGAAAGGTCGTGTCGCTCAGCCGGATGCCGGGTCCGAAGCCGAGCATGTAACGGTTCTTGTCGGGAACCCCGGTATCGCGAAAAGCGTCCACGACGGGACTTTCGTCATAGCCCGCTCCTGCGCGCAAATTCCAGGCGTCGTTCATCTTGTAAACTCCGCCAACACTGAACATCCAGCTGTCGCGGTAGTTTTCCTGGAATGTGAATGTCGGGTTCGGCGGAGAGACAACCGCAACCTTCTTAAAGACATGCCACTGCGTGAACTGGACGTCCGAGGAGAGGCTCAGCTCGTCGCTCACCTGCTGGGTCAGGCTCCCTGTGGTGGAAGCGGGCAGATGGAGCGGTGCGGTGGCGCCGGCTGTCTTGAGGCCAAGCAAGGGGCTTGTTTGCGGCGAGAAGCGCAGCGTTCCGTTCAAATTGTGGTCGATTTCGGAACGATAGGTCAGGCCCAGCCGGGTGCCGTCCATGGGCTCCGCCAGAATGCCGATATTGTAGCCCAAATTCCAGTTCGACCCGCTCAACTCGAATTTGCCGTCGGGCGCCGTGGGTCCCAGGATCAGGAACTGGGCGATTCCGCTGGACAAAGTCAGTTTCAGATACTGTGCCGAGATGCCGCCGGCGATCGAGCCATGGTCGGTGATGCGGTAGGAAATGTTGGGATTGAAGTCGATGGCAAGGGCGGCTGTCTTGATGTTCACATAGCGGCCGGACCAGGTATTTCCGTAATCGACGGTATTGCCGAACGGCGCGGTGACCGCCAGGCCGAACTTGGTGCGATCATCCAGGTCGAACACGCCGTAGAAATGGGGAATCACGGCGGTCTGGCCGATCTCCCGGCTATTGTCGCCCGGAATGGGGTTGCCCAGGATGGTGGAATTGCCCTTGAAATGCATTTCCGGCAACACCACCGCGGCTCCGCCTTCGACCTGGGTTCCGGCAAGCAGGCTCATGCCAGCGGGATTGTTGAAGACGGTGGAAACGTCATCTGCGCGGGACGCATTGCCGGCGAAAACCGTGGCTATCGATTCGGCGCTGTTCTCCCGGACCATGAAGCCTGAAGCTGCAGCCCTGCCGCCGGCCAACAGGCACAGGGCACCGACCAAGGGAAGAATTTTCGCTACCTGACGCATTGGAATGCCCCCGCCATAAAAGTCGCCGGACGCTATCAGTGGATGGTTAATAAAGGCTTATTTACCAACCTTAACCAGCCGTAATACTCGCCGAGGCGGAACCCCGGCGCGACGCGGCCCAACCCCTTTACCGTTCTTTACCGGATCACGCCGCATGTTAGCGAGCGTACGACAGGAATGACCGATGTTGGCGACCAGCATATTGCGTGCGATCGATTGGTTCGTTCCGCAGAAGGCGCGCGTGGATGAAGCCACGCTGGGCCGGGCCCGCATATTCGCTTTCAGTCATATATTCGGCCCTTGCCTCGGCCACGCCATCACTGTCTATCTTTATTTCGCCGATAAAAGCCACGGATTGCATTTCTGGGTGATCGCGGGCTGCATCAGCGCGTTCTGGGCCCTCCCTTTTGCGCTCAAATTTGGACAGAACCTGCAGACCGTGGCGCTGCTTTCGGTTTTCGACCTGACATTTGTCACGCTCTACGGGTCCTTCCACTATGGCGGCGTGAGTTCGCCCTTCCTGCCCTGGCTGTTGACCGCCGTTCTTCTCGGCTTTTTCTATCTGGGCGAGCGTCCGGGGCTGGTGCTGAGCGTATTCGGCGTGAACATCCTTGGCTTCTACCTGGCTTTTGAAATAACCGGAAAGTTTCCGCAGCACATCCCGCTGGCCGATCTTTCCGGCGTAGGTATCGTCTCGGTGGTGTCCGCCACGATCTATGTCTCGATGATGGCAATCTATTATGCCAACGTGGTGACGTCACAATCGCTGCTGGTCAGCGAAGCGAAACGGCATCGCGACACGGCCGCCCGAATGCGTGTCGCCAAGGACCAGGCCGAACGCGCCAATCAGGGAAAAACCGTATTCCTGGCCAAGATGAGCCACCAATTCCGCACGCCGCTGAATGCCATCATCGGCTATAGCGAGATTTTGCTGGAGGATGCGGAAGGCAGCGCCCACAAGGATCAGATCGACGATCTTCGCCGCATCAACGCCGCGGGAAAGCACCTTCTCTCGCTGGTGACATCCGTTCTGGATCTGTCGAAAATCGAGGCCGACAAGACCGAACTCGTGATCGAGCCTTTCGATGTGGCGTCCTTTATTCAGGATGTCATCGATACCAGCAGAAATCTGATCGTGTCGAACAGGAATGAATTTGCAATCAACCGGTCCGACGACCTCGGAATCATGATCACGGACGCGACAAAGCTCCGGCAGAGTATCCTCAATCTGCTTAGCAACGCGGGGAAGTTCACCAAGGATGGCAAAGTGACGTTGAGCGTCATTCGCCGCAAGCTGTCTCAAGGCGACTGGATGCGAATCAGCGTCGATGACAATGGCATAGGCATCTCGCGGGAAAACCTGCAAAAGCTGTTTCAAAATTTCAATCAGGCGGACGCGTCCACCGCCAGCAAATATGGCGGTACGGGGTTGGGGCTGGCCCTGAGCCAGTCTCTCTGCCGCTTGATGGGCGGAAAAATTTCGGCGGAGAGCGCGCTCGGCCGCGGCTCGCGATTCACCATCGATGTCCCCGTCGATGCCGAGCACGCAAAATATGTTCAAAGCAGCCACGCCGCCGGCAACGCGCCAATGGCAGAGGTCCTCAGCCATGTCGTCTGATGGCAGCCGTCCGCGCAAAGTCCTGATTGCCGATGCGGATTGTTATTTCACGCAAGTGCTTTCGATTGCCCTGAGCAATTGCGGTTGGACCGTCAAGCAGGTGGTCCCCGAATCGGCCGCAGAAGCATTGCAACAGTTTGAGGCCAGTTTGCTGCTGTGGAATATTGAGGCGCCGGGATCAACCAGTGGCGGGCTGGCCCACATAGGAGCCTTGAACCCGGAACTGATTGTATTGCCCATGGCAAAACGGCCGAGCCGCCGGCGGTTGCCGAAACAAGGCGCTTTGGATTTCATCGACCAGAGCCTTGGCGTCGAGTCGGCCATGGCCGCCATCGGCCAATGCCTTTCGAGGCACGAAAGCGCGGCGGTGTCCAAACAGGCGGCGAAGGAAAACAACCGGCCCGAGCTCGAATTCCTTGCCAAAGTCAGCCATGAGCTGCGAACGCCGCTGAATGCCATCATTGGTTTTTCCGAGCTTATTATGCGTCAAGCCGGATCCACGCAGGATCACGAACGGCATAAGGCATACGTCGAGGATATTCACACCAGTGGCCGGCACCTGCTCGATCTTATCAATGATATTCTGGATTTCGCCAGGGCAGGCAGCGGCAAGCTGCTGCTGCAGGAATCAGAAGCCGATATCGCGGAAGTCATGGTGTCCGTGAATCGCTTGCTGGGACCGCGCATGCGCGATGCCGGTTTGGAATACAGTCAAAACATACCAGCCCACCTGGGGCGGCTCTGGTGCGACGAGCGAAAACTAAAGCGCATGATTCTCAATCTGCTGACCAACGCGCTTAAGTTCACCCCATCGGGCGGCAGAATCGATGTCGATGTCAGCGAATCGTCCACCGGAATTGCGCTCAGTGTGAGCGACACCGGAATCGGAATTGCCGAGGCGGATTTGCCGCGCGTGCTGGAGCCTTTCATACAAGTGGACAATGCCCTCAGCCGAAGCTCCGAGGGAACCGGGCTGGGCCTGCCATTGGTCAAGGCGATGGTCGAAATTCACGGCGGCAGCCTCGTCCTGGAAAGCAAGGTGAACATGGGAACCACCGTGAGGCTGATTTTTCCGAAAGAGCGGCTGGTGGCGCCCGCTATGCATGAAAGTCCGGAGAATGGCGGATGGAATGCGGAGAATGTGGCATGACAGACATGGCTGCAGCCCGGCCTGCTCTGTCGCTGGCGACGGTATATCCGGTTCTTGACTGGTTCATTCCTTCCAGCATCAAGAAGAACAGTGAAGCAGAACAGCGTGCGCGCATGTTCCTGGTCAGCCATCTCATGGGGCCGTTCCTCGGAAATACGATCACGATTTATCTGTATCTCCTTGATCCCAAGCCTGACTATTCACTCTGGGTCCTGGCGGCGTCGATCAGCGTCTTCCTGGTGTTTCCCTTCATCCTGAAATGGACAGGCTGGTATACGACGCTTGCCGTGGTGTCGGTGCAGAATCTCATATTCGCAATTTTATGGGGCTGCATACATTATGGGGGCGTTAGCTCGCCCTTCCTGCCCTGGGTCGTGACGGTGCCATTGCTGGCGTTCTTTTATTTGGGATCGGGGGCGGCGGCGCGCCTGCTTGTGGCAGGGTTGCTCCTGATCAATTTCCTCGCGTTTTACCTGATATACCGGCATGCGCCGCATTTGCAGTCCCACATCCCGCTCTACCGGCTTTCGGGAATCGGAATCATCTCGACATTGGCGGCTGGCGTGTATGTGTCCGTGATGGCGCTCTATTATGCGAACGCCGTGGCGGCGCAGTCTGAATTGGAACGGGAAGTGCGCCGTCACCTTTCTACCGCACGTCAATTGCAGGACGCCAAAGCGGAGGCCGAACGCGCCAACCGGGCGAAGTCTGAATTTCTCGCCAAGATGAGCCACGAGCTGAGAACGCCCTTGAACGCGGTTATTGGTTACAGCGAATTGCTGTTGGAAGATGCCGAGGAGGCGGGTAGCTCCGATAAAGTGGCCGATTTGAAGCGGATTCACAGTGCCGGTAAACATCTCTTGCGGCTGGTGAGCAGCGTTCTGGATCTTTCGAAGGTAGAAGCGGGAAAAATGGAGATCTTTCCCGAAAACTTTCAGCTTGGCACTTTTGTGGATCAGCTCGTTGCGGATTGTCAAAATGACATGGCCGCCAATGGCAACCAACTCGTTATAGACTGTCCCGTCAGAGCCGCGATGATCAGCACCGACCAGGCCAAGCTGCATCAGGCGACGCTCAATATCCTGAATAACGCGGCGGGATTTACGCGCAAAGGAGTTGTGACACTGAGTGCGCACGTGTCGGACGACGTCCTCAGCCTCGCTGTTCGCGACAATGGGCCTGGCATTCGTTCTGAGATGCTGCCGAACCTGTTTCAGAATTTTACGGAAGCCGAAGACGCGACCTCGAGCAAGTATGGCGGCACCGGCCTTGGTTTGCCGCTGAGCCAGAAACTGTCGCGATTGCTGGGGGGCGATGTGGTTGTGGCAAGCGAAATTGGCAAGGGATCCTGTTTCATCATCACAGTTCCCACCGCGGTCAATCAGCACCATCCTTCCACGTCCGTCAAAAATTACGATGCGGAATCCCCGGAAGCGGAATCCTGCGCGCCCAGTATCCTGATCATCGACGATGACCCCACGGACGCTTATCTGGTGCGGAGGATCCTGGAAAAAGAAGATTATAGCGTGACCGTGGCACACAATCCGCATGAGGGACTGACGATTGCCGAACAGATCCGTCCTTCGGCGATCATTCTGGACATCAGCATGCCGGCGATGGACGGATGGGAGCTATTGAAGGTGATCAGGACGCATGAGAGCCTGTCCCGGTGCCCGGTTATCCTGCTTACCATCAACGACGATCTGCAGCAGGGACGTACGCTTGGAGCCTCGGCGCATCTGCTCAAACCCATTGATCGCGAGCCCTTGCTGCGAGTGATTGCCCAATTGACTCAACCGCAACAGGTCTTGGAAAGTTCGGCTGCGGCGGCAAATCTTGGACTTGCGAGGGCCGCGACATGAGTACGATTCTCCTGGTGGAAGACAATGAAATGAATCGCGACATGCTGGGCCGCCGGCTGCGCCGCAGCGGCTTCACCGTCTGCGTTGCCATAGACGGCCAGAGCGGTGTTACGATGGCCAAGTCGGAAAAGCCCGACTTGATCCTGATGGATGTCGCTCTTGGGGAAATGGACGGCTGGGAAGCGACACGGCAGATCAAGGCGGACCCCAGGTCCGCAAACATTCCCATTATCGCATTGACAGCCCATGCGCTGGCCACGGACCGCGAAACCAGCGTCAAGGTGGGCTGTTCCGACTACGATACAAAACCGGTCGATCTTCCCCGCCTGCTGGGAAAGATAAATGCCTGCCTGGCGACCTGCGCCAATACATGATGCGTGAATTTGCCGGGGGAACCCTGGCCATGCGATCGCGTGCGTCTGGCTTTACGAAGGAAGGTTGACCAGCGTTTCGCGCAGTCCCTTGACATCGATCGGTTTTGCGATGTCGGCGATCACGTTCAGGCCGTGCGCCGCGGCCAGCCTTCCGGCGCTGCGCCGCAGCCATTCCTCCTGGCCGCTGACGATCAATACGCTGCCATGAAAGCCCTGTTTGTTGAGCAGGGATAGAACGGCAATGCCGTCTTCTTGAGGCATGCAGAGGTCAAGGGTCAGGACGTCAGGCATCCAGTCCGCCAGCATGGCGGGCAGGGCCGGAATATCCGTGACCGCGCGTGCCTCGTAGCCGCACTTGTCGGCCACGCGCGCAATCAACTCAGCGCAATCCAGATTGTCATCGATCGCAAGAAGCCGCTGCGGCCGGTTCGCGCTCACGCAACTCTCCTTTCCGGAGAGGTCGTTTTGATCGCCGCCAGGCGGTCGCGGTAGGATTCATATGCAGGCATTGTCTCCGCAATGGCACTCTGCAGACGGTTGACCAGGGTCTCGATATCGTTTCGGGAATGTCCGGCCATGACCTGGAAGCGGAAACGGGCGCTGCCCTTGGCAACCGCCGGAAACTCAACCAGGTTTGCAACCACTCCCAAGGACGGCAGATGCGCGCTGAGGAGGCGGGCAAGAGCCTCGTCCCCGACCTTGGCGGACACGATGGCCGACGGGTCCCCGATCACCTCGAAGCCTGCCGCCTGGAGCAGATCGCGCAGATAAAGCACATTGTGCATCATTGAAGCGCGCAAGGCCTTGCCCTCGTCAGAGCGGATGATTTCAACCGCCTTGAGGACCGTCGCTGACTGAATGGGAGACAGGGCGTTCGAAAATGTGCCGGAGCTGCCGAAATAGCGCAGATATTCGCGCACGGCTCTGGAGTTGCAGCCGACATAGCCGCCATTGGAGGCAAATGTTTTTGAAAACGAACCGATCACCAGATCGACTTTTCCCAGCATGCGCTGCAATCCGATATGACCGGTTCCATCTTCGCCAATGTTGCCGAAATCATGCGCCACATCGACCAAAAGCGTGGCCTTGTATTCGTGGCAAAGGTCCTGCATCGCGGCGATGTCAGGCGTATCGGAATCCATGGAAAACAGGCCTTCCGTAACGACCAGGATGCCGTTTTCCGCGTCCCGCGTGCGAATGCGCTTCAGATGACGCCTGACCGCGTCGAGATTGAGGTGAGAGTGCAGATAGATATTCTGGGTGGAAGCAATGGCGCCATCCTGGAGGCAGTTATGGGCAAGCCCATCCATCACCACATGGTCTTCCGAGCGCACCAGGCCCCGGATCACGCCATAGCCGGCGGCCCAGCCAGTGGGGTAAAGCACAACCTCTTCCATTTGCAGGAAATTGGCCATTTGAGCCTGCAGTTCCAGCGAATAACGCGTGTTGCCCAGGAAGGCAGTCGATCCCGCGCTGTGGACTCCATATTCGGCGATTGCCCGGGTTCCGGCCTCCTTGATTGCGGGATGCGAAGCCAGGCTGAGATAGTCCTGTGACGCAAAGTTCACGCCGCGAAAGCCATTGCCGGCATCGTCCTTGGCGGAACAGACGTTGGTCGGGGCTTCATCGGTCGATTTCGAATAGGACCAGAGGCCATGCTGCCGCCGCAGATCCTGCCAGCTGTAAAATTCGTCGACACGGCCGAGCAGATCGCGTCCGCGAGGGTTGCGGAATTCTCGAAGGCTGCCTGTTAGTGCAAGCAGCGGCGCTTCGCCACCAGATCGATGCAACATGCCAGCCCCACCGTTCTATCTTGAGCGATTGCCAAAAATTCAGCTTCTATCGCCGTGCAAACAGGTTAGTGGGCAAAGATGAAAAAAGCAGAAAGCGATGGTGTTGTTACAACCATCGTTATGCAATTCTTTATGATGCCGTGCTCAGAATCGAAATGTGCCAATTTGATCCAGGCGCTGCGGTAATCGGCATACGGGTTGCTAGGCAGCGCGTGTTGCCTCTGTGGATCGACCAACATGACACACAATATTCGCCGGCTGCGCCGTCCCGCCACCGTTTCCGGCCGCCGGGCCCGGGCGAATTTCCCCATGGCACTCAAGGCTGGCCCTGAAAGGGTGACGGGCCGGGTGGTGGACATTTCTCCCCAGGGCGCCCGGGTATCTGTCCCTATGGGACTGAATCTCGAATCCAATGTCTGGATCGTTATGGAACATGTTCCCCCGATCAAAGGCGTGATCGTGTGGCGGGGCAGGGAATTCACGGGCGTGAAATTTCGTGATCAGCAGGACTGGGTCCAGGAGGACTTCAGGAGCCGCTTTGATCCGACAAATTGGCTCACCCGCGGCCAAAACCCGCTATGAGCATTGGCGCAACTTAGTGCCAGGGTTCCACAGGAACACGGCATGGCGCTCGCAGCCTGGCGGTGTCGTCATATTCAGTTAGACCGACCTTTTCGGCTGGGACCGCCCGCCCGAACCTCCGCACGCTATTGTCACAGCTCTTTCGCGGTTCAGCGCAATAGTTAACGAAAATCGCCTTTTGTCCGGCGGCCCGGCATTTTTGTGACGATTTTGCTCTGTATACGGCTCATTTTCGCGCGCGCAGCTGGCGTTAACCATTTTTCTATTGATAGTTAACGCGGCAATTGCGATTTTAAGAATGTGTTAACTTGTTTGGGGCGCGCAGATGGGCATGGCGACAACGGCTTATGGGGAACTGCGCGGTGCGGAGGGGCGCGAAAGCCGGTTTCGCGCGCCGCGTTATGACGCGCACAGACTGTTTCCGCGCACGCCGCCAAAGGTGCGCCTGCGTTCCGGCCTGCACCAGCTGCGCAATATCAGCATGGGGGGGCTGGCGCTCGCCTGCAACAATGCCGCCACAGAAATTCCTGACGTTGGGGAGTTGCTCGATGTCTCCCTGCAGCAGTCGGGACTGACGATCTTTGAGAGCGCCGCAAGGGTTTGCCGCCGCGAAGATAGCGTGTTCGGCGCGACAGTGGCGTTGCAGTTTGTCGACACTTTCCTCGAGGTCAGCAAGCTGCTCAGTCGTAACACCCAGGCCCAGATCGCAGCCAATAGCCAGAATGCCGCACCCGCAACCTCGCTGGTAAGCCCAGAATATCGCCTGTTCTGCGCCGACGTCCTTTCGGTCCTGCGCACCTATCGGGACATTCTTTCCGACACCAGAATCGTCGCCGGCGAATCGGATTGCGTGTTCGATCCCGATAGCTGCTACGATGCCTGCGAAGCGCGCCTGCTGCAGCAATGGCGCGGGCTCTGGTACACCGGCAATGATCTGGTCCGCGGCATCTTGAATGACCGCGACGTTCTGCAGGCGACCAAGGAATTCACCGAGCGGGTGTTGACGCCTGACTTGTGCCTGGGACCGATCTGGAATCGCGCCTATTTCAAGCCGCTGGGCTATCCCGGCGATTTCGAAGTGATGAACTACCTTTATTCCTGGAAGCGCGCGGGGGCGGACACGTATGGCGCCCTGATGCACCGGCTGGGCCTGGAATGCGCGGAATGCGTGGTTACGCGCATGAATATGGTGCAGCAGAAGATCGCCGAGACCGTGGCCGTCCGCAGGACGCGTCCGGCCCGCATTCTCAGCCTCGGCTGCGGTCCTGCCCGCGAGGTGGAGCTTTATCTAAGCGGCAGGCCGGAGTTGACCGGTTCGGTGGACTTCCTTCTGGTTGATCAGGAGAAGAAGGCTCTATTGCAGGCCAACGAGCGGGCATATCCGCACCTGCTGCGCTCGGGGGGCCGTGCGCAATTGCAGTGCCTCAATATTTCCTTTACCGAAATTCTAAGATCAGGCAGCGATCTCGACAAGGTGGCGCCGCAAGACCTGATCTACTCCGTCGGGCTGCTGGATTACCTGAATGACCGGCGCGCCGCGGCGTTGACGCGGCGGCTCTACAATTCCTTGGCGCCGGGCGGGCTACTCATCATCGGTAACATGAATGACACGGCGATGAATACGCTCTGGCCGATGGAGTTGGTCGCGGACTGGAGCCTGCATTACCGCGGCGAGGCGCAGATGCTCTCCTGGGCGCGGGGATTGCAGCCCAATATGGCGTGGACCGAGGTGGAAGCCACCGGCCATGTACGCCTGCTTTTCATCCATAAGCCGTCGCAGCCGGCCTGACAGGTTCGCTCTCCCGCTCAGCCGGCGAAGCGGCGGACACCACCCGATCCGGCGGCAGCCGGATTGTCACTGTGGTACCCGCTCCTACAACGCTTTCCAGGACCAGGCTGCCGCCGTGCAGCTCGACAAACCGCTTCGTGATGGGCAGCCCCAGTCCCGTGCCGCCGGTCGAGCGCGAATAGCCGGTTGAGACCTGCTCGAATGGGCGAACCACCCGTTCGATGTCCTCAGCGGCTATGCCAACGCCCGTGTCCGATACCTGGATGGCAATGGCGCCTTGCGGCTCCATCTGCCAACCGATCGAGACGCGCCCCTCATCAGGCGTGAATTTTATCGCGTTCGAGATCAGGTTCAGGAATATCTGCAGGAACAACCGTCTGTCACCGAACAATATGGGAGGGGTACCACCGACGTTGAACAAGACATCTATGTTGCGCTTGGCGGCCTGCACCGAACAGCGCTTGATGCAATCCTCAACCACTTCGTCCAGCTCAAAGCGGCTCTCGCTCAATTCATACTTGCCGGCTTCCACTTTGGTGAGATTCAGGATGTCGTTGATGATGGCGAGCAGATGCGTGCCGCTATTGTAGATATCCTCGGCATATTCGGCATATCGCGGATCGCCGGATGACCCGTACATCTGCGTCCGGATGATATCTGAAAAGCCAATGACAGCGTTCAGGGGCGTCCGCAGTTCGTGGCTCATATTGGCCAGGAAGTCGCTCTTCGCGACGCTCGCTTTCTGCGACTCCACAAGCAGCCGGGCCGCCAGGCTGTTTTTCGCTTCGACGATCTTGTGCGCCACATAGGAGCGCCGAAAATACAACTCCTGGATATAGCTCGACAGCATGCCGACCAGCGTGGCCGATCCCAGGAAAAAATCGTCGGCGACAAAATTCCGCCAGGGAATCGGTGCGATCTCAAGACGGACAAACTGGTAGGACGTGAAAAGGAAAATGGCGCAGAGAGTGGAATTGACGAAGCGCAGCCGGATCAGACTGCCACAATAGCTGACCACGACAATGATGCCGACGAAATATTGCAGGCTGTATTCGGACTTCATGATCGCCGTCATCACCACGATGCTCAAGCCGGAGGAGAGCATCGCCAGTGACAGGAGCCGCTGCGACATGCGCCGGAACAGCGGAAAGAAGGTTGTGATCAGGATCCCGAGCAGAACGGGGCACACCACGCCGAAGCGCAGGAATAACATCCAGGCCAGCGCGCTGTCCTCGGTGATGACGTCCAGGACGCTGAACGCGGTATATATGAGGATGCCGCCGATGATATAGGTTCGAATGAAAAACATCGACGCGAGCAGCGATTCTTCCTCGAACCGCCGCTCAACAGCCGGATCTGAAAAGCTCAGCGACAGGCCGTCAAGCGCGTAAAGCTTGACGACCGCATCGGCGTCTTTTGGTTCCACGCTCATCACCCGTTCCCGCTGTGCAATGTAGGAATTGCCTGGTGAAAAAAGTGGAAATTAATTCCATGGTCATATTTCGTTTACCATGCCGGATTCCCGGGGCGCTCGGACGGAAGGGAAGAGGAAAAAGGGACAGTTGTGGCGGCTTCATGCTTAACCAGGCGTTCTGCCGTCCTGTTCGCCGGTTCTGCTTGGCGCGCCTTGCCCGTCTCAAACCATAAAACCGGGGGTGATCAGCCGGGATTCACTTCACCATGGATGTTTTGTCGATGGTCCACTGATCGATGGACGCTTTCTTGGTGACGACCACCATGGCGTAGCTGCCTTCCCCGTCTTCGATATCCAGAGACCGGATATAGAGCATGGCGCCATCGAGCTTGATGACATGTTCCGCGTCCTCGGCTTCAGCTGCCGCCTTCAATGCGTCGCTCACCCAGGAGGTTTCTTCTTTCCAGTCGGGGAAAAAATAATGAAGGATTGCGAGAATCGTGTCGTGGCTTATTTTGTTCGCGTCCGAATCCGGTGGGTTAACGGTTAGAAGCGGATGGAATTCGATGGTCTCGGGGAATTCGCCGGAGGCATCGGCATACAGGCCCACGACTTCTCGCATCTGGCGGGTGGGGCATATTGTATACGGGGTCGAACCTCGCCATTCGCAGTGCAGAAGCGCTTGGAGATCGCCGTGAACCTGGGAAATCGAATTGTCCAGCCCCCCGGCCGTTGCGGCGCAGGTTGAAATCGCCCACAGCAATGCCGCCAGTGCAGAATGAAATTTCAGCACGTATGGCCTCTCCGTACTTCGCAAGACACCATGGCACGCATCCGGGGAATTTATATTCCCTTCACGCATTTTTTTGAATAAGTGCGATCCCGGGATCGTCATTTTGCTGGACATCAGCCCTCTCAAACAGGGTTCGCCAAGGCGATTGGCATGGCTATTTTCGCATTGTCCGGGAAAGCCTTACCAGTGTCGCCCGCCTTGGCGAGGCGGCGCGCACACTCCGTTGCGCTCGATCGCGCCCACGTCACTCCAACGCGCCTTGATCGCTTCTCGGAGCCGTCAGATACTGTCAAAAAGAGTTGATGCGGATTTGCAAATCCTCAAAAACCGGATCCGAAATGGATGAGTCAGGAGAGGAAATTTGATGTTGGGAAAACGCATTGGCATCGCCATCAGTGTGGCGAGCGTGGTTGCCTTCGCCGCTTCGGTCGACGCCCAGCAGGCTTCGGCCCCGGCTGACGCACCCGCGCCCAACGCGCGAGCAACTTTGCCCCAAATCCACCCCCGGCCTGGCTTTCAGCTGCCGCCGGAAAATTCCTCCGGCCTTTATCCCGTCAACGGCGAACCTTTTTTCCGGGCCAATTGCGGCGCCTGTCATGAGCCGGCGATCAACGGCGCGCAAAGCCGCACGGAACTTGCCAAGTACACGCCGGAAGAAGTCTATGACAGGTTGATGCACGGCAGCATGTATCAGTATGCCGTCAATATGAACCAGGCCCAGATTTATGGCGTGGTGCGTTATCTTACCGGCAAATCGCCCGTCCCGAATATCCCGCAAGGCCCCGATCCCAACCTCTGCCCCAGCGATACGCCGCTGCAGCCCAATGGACCGATGTGGAATGGCTGGAGCGTGGACATCACCAACAACCGTTACCAGCCCAATCCCGGCTTCACCGCCGCTGATGTGCCGAAGCTGAAACTGAAATGGGCGTTCTCCATTCCCGGCACCAAGAACCCCCAGCCGCTGATCTATGGCGACCGAGTCTATACCGGCTCCATGAGCGGCAAGCTCTATTCGCTGGATGCCAAGACCGGCTGTGTCCATTGGCGGGTCGATTTTCGCGGCGGCATCCGCGCCACCATGACTATCGGCAAGATGGCCTCCGCGCCCAGCGGTTATGCGCTATATTCCGGTGACGACCGCTCTTATATGCACGCCTACGATGCCCAATCGGGCAAGCTGTTATGGACCACCCGGGTCCTGGACCATCCGGTCGGCCGTATCACGGGCGCGCCCACACTTTACAATGGCGTGCTGTATGTCCCGCTGTCTTTTTCTGAAGAAAGCCAGCGCGGCGTCGAAGGCTATCCGTGCTGTACCGGCCTGGGCAGGGTGGTGGCGGTGAATGCGGCCGATGGCAAAATCCTCTGGTCTGAATCTGTTCTCAATGAAGAACCTCACCCCACGATCAAGAACAAGTTTGGCGTCCAGCAATATGGGCCGGCTGGCGCCTCGGTCTGGAATTCTCCGACCATCGACGCCAAGCGCGGCCAGCTCTATGTCGGTACGGGCAATTCCACCACCATAGTTCCAAATCGGGCAAGCGACGCGATCGTTGCGATGGACCTGAAGACCGGCAAGATCAAATGGATCAACGAGGTATACAAGGACGATAACTTATACTCGGGTCCGGCGGGTGACGCCGGCCCGGATTGGGATTTTGGCTCGTCGCCGATGCTGGTCACCGTCAGCGGCGGCAAGCAGATGATTATCGAAGGCAGCAAATCGACCGAAATATTTGCCTTGGATCCGGATACCGGCAAGATCATCTGGCGGACGCCGTTATTCGGTCATGGCGGCGGCAGCGGCGGTATCCATTGGGGACCCGCGACCGACGGCAAGATCGTGATCGGGCCGCTCAATGATCCCGGTCCGGCGTCGCTGGGCGCCAGGCCCGGCATTGTCGCTGTCGATATCATGACCGGCAAACTATTGTGGCGCGTCGACGCCAGGCCCGATCCGGTCTGCAACGTGGCGTCGGGCCGCTGCGCTCCGGGCTATTCCGCCGCCGCCACCACCATCCCCGGCGTGCTTTTCGCGGGCGCGATTGACGGCCATTTGCGGGCCTTTGCCCTGAAAGACGGCAAGCTGCTCTGGGACTACGACACCGCGATTCCGGTCGATACCGTCAATGGCTTCAAGCAGGCCTGGGGCGGTTCGATTGATACCGGCGGCCCGACCATCGCCGGCGGCATGATGTTCGTCCATTCCGGTTATATCGGCAGTTCGGGCGAGAATGATTTGCTAGAAGCTTTTTCGGTCGACGGAAAATAACGGGATGCCCTTGGGCGGAAACTCTGGCGCATTCGCCTGAGCAAAGCCTCCAAGGTGGCCTGGTCGCCTTTGCCTCAACGGCAAGCCATATATCGCTTCGGTGACTGGCACCGGCGGCACGCATTCTGCCGATTTTGACAATCTCCATCCGGAGATCAAAAACCCGCCGACGCGCAGCTGATCTAGGTCAGGGAAGCGCGCGGCACCGCGTCAAAGGCGACGGTAACGCGCGGACTGGTGTCGTGGAATGGGATAGTGCCGTGCCACATATAGGAAGGAAACAGCACCAACCGTCCGGGTACCGGCTGGATGGCGCGGCGAGGCGTAAGCCCAGTGTCAAAGCTTGGTTCACCAAACTTGATCCAACCCTGTTTTTCCTTTTCGTTCTTCACCACATGGGGCACGCCGACATAATAACAGGAACTGATCCAGCCTTCGGGATGGATGTGGTTGACATGGTAGCCGCAATCCCGAAGCCGTGACGACCACGAACCGGTAACGCGAAAGCCCTTGCCGCGCCGGCGGCGGAAAGGATGGTTCGCATCGGGCCTGATGTCCCCGGTATAGCGTTCCAGAGCTTCCGCGATGCGATCCCTAAGCTTTTCCACCAGCATATGCCGGGTGTTGAAAAGATGGCCGCTGGTCTGGCTGCCGCCGCGCAGGGTCTGGTTGAGCGGCGCGCGGGTCATGGGATGAAGCTGATTCAGCAGAGTTCCAAGTTCCATATTGAATTCGGCCATGGTGGAAAACCCGTCCGGCGGCTCCAGGTCAATGACGGCGATCAACGTGTCATAACCGTTCAGGATCTCATCGCGCTCATCGCCCAGCATGCGCCAGGCGGAGCCCAGCATCGCCAGGCCATATTGATCCAGCGGCGCCAGCGTCAGAGCTTTTTCCGCCATCGCCGCCGCCCTTAGCGGCTCGCGGGCTTCGAGCGCCGTGGCCGCCAACTGGTGATAAAGCGGGACGCTTTGCGGATGGCGGGCGAGCGCGCGTTCCAGTCCCATGAACGCCTCGCCATGGTGGCCGAGCTGGCCCAGCGCCGCCGCCGCACCCAGGACCGCGTTCAAATTATCCGGCTCGCGCGCCGCGATGGCGGCATAAAGCGCGTGGGCGTCTTCCTTGCGTCCAGTCTTGAGCAGGAAATTGGCCTTGCCCATTTGCAGCGGCACCGCGGGCGGGGCGCGATCATAGGATTTCAGGAAATCGGCATCGCGTCCGTGCCGGTGCAGCAGATCGTTATAGGCGGCGTGGATTGCCTCGTTCAGCGGCTCGCGCCGGAGCACGTCTTCCAGCAGGAGTATGGCTTCGTCCAGCCGCTGCATCTCCTCAAGAATCCCGGCGCGGAATATCTCGGCGGCGCCGCGGCCCGGATCCAGCCGCGAAACTTCGGTAAAATTGGACAGTGCCGCATCCTTGCGACCCTGGTCATATTGCGCCAACGCCAGATTGTAGGTGAAGGCGGCTTTCAGCAGCGGAGTGCCGGATTGGGCGCGGCCTTCTTCAAGCAGGCTCTCGGCTAGTTCGGCCTGGCCGGCGTCCTTCAGAACCAGGCCAAGCGCTAACTTTCCAAGCAGATGCCCCGGCTCAAGCACCAGCAGCTTGCGCAAAGAATTTTCTGCGGCCGCGAAATCGCCGAGGCGGTGTTGCAGCTGTCCCAACTCATACCGGGCTTCCGCCAGGTTCGGTTCCCACAGCAGCGCATCGTCCAAGGCCTTTGCTGCTTCCGCGTCACGGCGCAGCTGCACCAGGACCTTGCCCAAATGGAGCAGCGCACCCGCATGCCCCGGCCTCACCGCCAGGGATCGTTGGATCAGGGCCAGCGCCTCATCCGCACGATTCTGCTTCAGCCGGGCACAGGCAAGGAGAAGCAAAGCGTCGGGATTTTCCTCCCGCGCCAGAAGACCGAGGGCGATGCGCTCGGCCGCGGCCAGATCACCGCGCTTCAGGGCCTGGGTTGCCTGCGCAACGGGATCGAGGCTCTTGACCGTCATGGAACGACTTTAAACCAATCCTGGGCCTGTTACGACGCAGTTATTCCCCCGGTTCGACTGCGAATGCCCGGGGCGGCTCGCCGCGTTTTGCGATCTCCCACATGGTTGTATAGGCGGCCTCAATGTCACGGCGGAAGCGGTCGGTGTCGAACAAGGATAGGCGCAGTCGGTTGCCACCGAGTTTGTCCCGCAGCGCCTTGAGAAGGGAGGGGTCTTTGGCCAGTCTGAGCGCGACGGCTTCGTATTCCGCCAGCGACTCCGTCACCAGCTCCGGCAGACCGATGGCGTGCAACAGGCTTGCCCCCACACGGCCGGGAAACGAAGTGCCCAGGCAGGTCAGCATCGGAAGCCCAGCCCATAGGGCATCGCTTGCGGTAGTATGCGCATTATAGGGCAGCGTATCCAGGAACAGGTCGGCCAGCTGGTGGCGGGCCAGATGCTCCGCCTCGGGCACGCGCGGGGCAAAGAAGAGCCGGTCCGGATCCACGCCATGGGCAGAGGCCGCGCGGCGAAGATTGATGCAAGCGCCTTCATTGTCCGCGAACAGCCACAACAGGCTGCCGGGCACGGCGGTCAGCAATCGCATCCAGATGGCGAACACGGGCGCGGTAATTTTCCAGTTGTTGTTGAAACTGCAGAAAACAAAACCGGCGCCCGGCAAGCCGGCCTCCTGCCGCCCGGGGAGTGCGGCGATCTTTCTCGCAGAGTCGTTGGCCTGATAGCTGTGGGGCAGATAAACTATTTTCTCGGTGAAGAAGCATTGCTGTTCAGGGGGCAGCACCACTCTGTCTGCGATCAGATAGTCGGTGAAATTGGAGCCCGTCGTACCGGGAAAACCGAGATAGCTCACCTGAACCGGGGCTGGCCGGAATGCCAGGATGCCCAATCGGGCACCTTGGGTATGGCCATTGAGGTCGATGGCGATGTCCGTGTTGATCTTCGCCAGCAGCTTGGCCACGTCCTGGTCGCCCAGGCCCCGCACATCATGGAAATGCTCGAAACCCGCTTCCATCCGGGCGCGCATGGCGCTGCGGTCATCGGGACCGAATGAGATCGCGCTGACTTCGAAACGGCTGCGGTCATGATGCTCGAACAATCCCGCGATCAGGCTGGCGACGGGATGGGTGCGGAAATCCGCCGAAAGGTAGGCGATCCTGATCCGGCCGCCGGAAGACATCGCCCGGCCGGGCAGGGGACGCGGCTGCTGCGGCATTCGTTCCCGCAGATAATTTTCCGCGGCCCGGAGATGCAGCGCAGGATCGTCGTGATAGCCCACCAGGACCAGCGGATCCGCGCAAGGCCGCCCTTCTTCGGTCCGGCTTTTCATCTCGGGCGCCAGCTCAGCCACCAGCGGCCAGTCGCAAAGATTAAGCGCCGCAGCCGCCAGTCCCGCAAAGGCCTGGTCGTCCTCAGGCGCGGCCGCCAGGGCGTTGCGGAACCTGTCCCTGGCCTCCTGAAAGCGCTTGGCCGCCAACAACAGGCTGGCGCGATTGTTCAGTATTTCCGGGTCCGGCGTGATCTCCAGCGCCGCATCATAGCTGGCCAGCGCCTCGGCCACGCGCCCCAGCTTTTGCAACGCGATACCCCGGCCATTCAGCGCTTTTGCAAAGCCCGGCCTGAGCGCGATGGCTTTGGTGTAGCTCGCCAGCGCTTCCTCAAGACGCATAGCGTCCAGAAGCGGCTGGCCCCGATTGTAATGGGCTTCAGCAAAGTCCGGCCTGACCGCCAGTGCTCTGTCATAGGCCGTAAGCGCGTCCTCGCCGCGGCCAAGCGCCAGCAGCGTGTTGCCGCGGTTGTTCAAGGCCATGGCAAAATGCGGCTGGGCAGCGATGGCCGCCTCGAACGCCATTAGCGCCTCGTCAAAGCGTTTCATCTCCGACAGCACATTGCCGCGGTTGTTCCAGGCTTCCGCATCGCCGCGCCTAAGCGCGATCGCCCGGTCAAAGCTGGCAAGCGCCTCCGGCAGGCGGCCCATCGCCTGCAGCACCAGGCCCCGGCTATTATGGATTTCGGGATCGTCCGGCTTGGCTGCGATGGCCCTGTCGAAACTGGCGAGCGCCTCCGGCAGCCGCCCTTCCGCCTTGAGCGCCAGGCCATAATTGGTGAGGGCGCCAGCCGAGCTGGGGTTTATCCTGAGAGCGGCGCCGATCAGCGCGATCGCTTCGCTGTTGCGCCCCTGCTGGTAGCGGATGACGCCGAGGAAGTGCGTTGCCGTGAAGTCGGGGGGGGTGCCGGCAAGGACCTGGATATAGAGACGCTCCGCCTCCGCCAGGCGTCCCGTCTGGTGAAGCTGGATGGCCTGCTGGAGCTGATGCTGACGGTCGGAGCTCAAATCGCGCGCCTCCAGGGCATTGCGCGGCGAAGCCCGATCCGGACCAGGATTCGAGGCCGCTTGCGCGGAAATGCCGGCACAATAGCCGCCTTTGGCGAAAAAATGGCCGAAATGACGCTGTGGCGGCCGGAGATGCGTGACCTTGCGGGCGCATTGCCGCACGGATGTTTCACGCGCCGCGCAAGCGGGTGGATTTGCTTTTGCCGAAGGACTGCGATCCCCGGATGGATCATGATCTGGCAGCGCTTCCGGCATTTCGGCAACACTTTACGATACCTTCGGCAGCATGACCCAGCCGGACGGGGCTGATATTGACTTTTAAGGCAATTCCTTGAAAGCTGACTGACTATCTTGAGTAAGTTCATTAGGTGCTACAAAGTCTTATGGGGACGGCACCAGACTCACAATAAGCATTGAAATCACAAAAAAATCCGAGGGGAAACATGAACAATCTGTGGCGGAAGTTAATGCTGAGCGGGTCCACCGTGGCCCTGTTTACGGCGACATCAGCGGTCAGCGCCCTGGCTCAGGGCGGCAATGCCGACATCGAACAGGTCGTTGTCTCCGCGTCCCGCATTAACATTCAAGGCTACACGGCCCCCACGCCGGTGACGGTGATCGGCGCGGCCCAGCTTGAACAGGACGCCTTTACTGATATTGGCGATGCCGTCCGCCAGATGCCCGCGGTGGGCACCGGCGTGGCCCCCGACAATGGCGGCAACGCCGGCCTGGCCTCCCAGGGCACCGCCGGTCTGTCGGAACTCAATCTTCGCCAGCTTGGCGCCACCAGGACCCTGATCCTGTTCGACAACCAGCGCGTCGTGTCGTCCGACGTCCAGGGCAACACCGTTGACACCGGCACCCTGCCCCAGGCGCTCATTTCGCGCGTGGATGTGGTGACCGGCGGCGCCTCGGCCGCATGGGGCTCCGACGCCGTGGCCGGCGTGGTGAACTTCGTGATCAACAAGAACTTCTCTGGCTTCAAGTTCAACCAGGAATTCACCCAGGACAAGAACAACGACCACCGCGTCTCCAAGACCGATGTCACCTGGGGCGACGACTTCATGGACGGCCGGCTGCATGTCGAAGCCGCCGGCACTTATCTGATGGCTCCCGACGCGGCCTTCGTCCAGAACAAAGACTGGTTCACGACCACCAGCCTCTTTCCTACCAACCCGGCCACCGCCACCACGACAAACGCTTGCATAGCGTCGAACCCCTGTGTCCACACCACTGGTCTTGTCGGATCGGCGACCTACGCTCCCGGGGGCCTGATCGGCAGCTCCTCCAAGGCTTTCCCGAACACCGTGTTCCTCGGCGAGACCGGCGCGCCGGCGGTGTGGAATCCCGGTGTTCAATGGAACGGCAACTGCATGGCTTGCGGCTACAATGAAAGCAGCGCCACCGAAGACAGCCTGATCGGCGTGCCTTATCACAGCTTTACCTTTTTCGGCTACGCGCAATATCGCATCAACTCGGATCTCACCGCTTCGATGCAGCTGAACTACGGCAATCTGGGCGAGCAGAACATCAATTCCGACCTGCAGAAGGTCAACACCATCCTCGCCGGCAATCCCTATATTCCGGCCACCATCGCGGCGCAGATGGCACCCGTTGCGGGCATTGCGGGTGGCACTGTGGGTGGCCCGACCAGCATCCCGGTCGGCACCAACAATCTGGAAGGCTGCGACCTTCAGCATCCGACCATTGATGGCCTGGAAGGCTGCATGGTCGCGGACGGCGAGAACATCCTGCGCCGCCAGATGGGCCGCGCCGTGTTCACCTTGAACGGCACGCTGGGCGAGGATTGGGGCTGGACCGCCTATGTGCAGACCGGCCAGATGCGGGAATTGGAAAACGAGCCCGGCGACGCGCTGAACACCAATTATAACGCTGCCGTCGATGCAGTACTCGTGACCGCGACCAACCGTGGCACCTCGGGCTTGGCCATCGGCCAGATCGCCTGCCGCACAACCCTGACTGCTCCCACCAATGGCTGCGTGCCGCTGAACATTTTCGGCACCGCTCCCGTGTCGCAAAATGTACTCAATTACATTGACCCCGGCCGCCAGAACAAGCAGTTGCAGGACACTGGCCACTGGATCAACAACCAGCAGGTTGTTTCCGCCTCGATGCAGGGGACCCTGCCCTGGGGCCTGGACGCTGGTAAAATCGCCACCGCCTTCGGCGGCGAGTATCACCTCCAGCAGGAACGCGCCGTCGCCGACTCCCAGGGTCTGGGCCCCATCGCGGGCTGGCAGAACGGCAACTTCACCCAATGGGCCGGCGGCTATAGCGTGGAAGAAGGCTTCGCAGAGCTCGACATCCCTATCCTCAAGAACAACTTCGTCCAGTCGCTGGACGGCAATATGGCGGGCCGCATCACCAACTATTCGACCAGCGGCATGGTCGAGACCTGGAAGCTGGGCCTGACCTCGCAGGTCACCGATGACTTCAAGCTCCGCACCACCTGGTCCACCGATATCCGGGCGCCTGACCTGTTTGAATTGTTCACCCCGCCGTCCTTTGCCCACAATACGGGCATCGATCCCAAGACCAACAAATCGGTGTCGCTCTACACCGGCAACGCGGGCAATCCCCTCCTTACTCCGGAAGTCGCCAACACCGTGTCGGGTGGCATCGTGCTGACGCCGCAGTTCATCCCGGGCTTCAGCGCGTCCTTCGACTGGTATTCGATCGTCATCAAGCAGGCGATCTTCACCGCCAGCGCCACCCAAGAGGAACAGCAATGCACCCTGGGCGTGGCGCTCTATTGCAGCAATCTTCACTTCGCCGTTGGGACCACGCCCGATCCGCTTGCCCCCCTTTCCACGCCCGACTATCCCGGCGCGCTGGTACTCGCCATCACCGCGCCCCTGAATGCCAATACGGAGACCACCTCGGGCCTGGATTTCCAGACCGACTACAACATGGAAGCGTTCACCGGCAATCTGAACTTGCATCTGGTCGGAAACTACACCGATACCCAAACCATATCGGCGCTGGGGTTTACCTATGAGCGCGCCGGTACGCTGAGTGGCGCCGCAGTCGGAGGGTTCACCGGGAACGTCAAGTTGAAATTCAACCTGGCGGCCACCTATACTTCGGGTCCCTGGTCCGGCACCGTCCAGGGCCGCTACCTCGGTTCGGCTCACCTGAGTGGTGCCTGGCATAGCGGTGTCGAGGTGGACAACAATAACATCGCCCCGGTGGGCTACCTGGATCTGCGGGGGTCGTATAAGTGGAACGACCACATGCAGTTCTACACTTCGATCAACAACGTCAACAACGCGCCGCCGCCCAATATTCCCACTGCGACGGGTGTTGGGGGAAACAACACCCAGATCTATGACGGACAGGGGCGCACCTATTCGGGTGGTATTCGCATCAGCTACTGAACTTGGCGCCAACAAAAAGGACAAGCTGAGGCGTCACGCAAACGTCGGCGGTTGATGGGAATTGGACCGTAGGAGACTTGCGGTCCCCGCCAACCTCTGGTCGCTGAAGTTGCCACTTCTTTGGGTTCGTCAGGCCCTATCGGGTTTTTCCAAACGCGGCATCTCAGCACCTTTTGAGCCGATGCCGATGATCGTGGCGCCAAGCGCTGCCGCCAGCACCGACCCGATCAGCACGGCAATCTTCGCCACCGCGGAATATGGTCCATGCGGGAACGCCTGATCCGCCATCAGCAACGAGACCGTATCTCCGATCCCGCAAAGGCAGGCCGCGCCGATGAAATTGCGCAGGCTCACATTCGCCGGCATCAGCGCAATGCGCGATTTGACGGACAGGAACGCCACCACGCAGACGCCCAGGGGTTTGCCGGCCACCAGCCCCAGGACCACGCCCAAAAGAACCTTCTTGGCATCCGGCGACGACAAATCCACCGCGAGGCTGACGCCTGTTGCCGAGAAAGCGAAAAGCGGCAGGACCAGATATGCGCTCCAGGGTGAAACCGCCTGTTCGATGCGATCGGCCGGCGAGAGCAGCCTTTCGCTGGCAGCGGAGAGGTTGCGGCTTGCCCATTCCAGCGCAGGATTGATTTGATCCACCGGCGAGCGACCGTCGGCTCGCGCCTCTTTCTCCGCGCTTTCCAGCGCCGCAAGCGCTGTTGCGGCTTGCGCCAGCAAAGGTCCCGCCGCCGGTGCGGGCCGGACGGGCAGGAACGCGGCCAGCGCCACGCCCGCGAGTGCGCCATGAACGCCCGCGGAATGAAGGGCAAACCACAGAATGGCCCCCACAACAACGTAAGGCCAGCTCGTATAGATGCGGGCGCGGTTAAGCCCGAACATGGCAGCGACCGCCGCGCCGGCGCCAAGCAGCCATATGGCTTCAAAATTGTGCGGGTAAAAAATCGCCAGTACCACGATGGATAAGATGTCATCGACCACCGCAAATGCGGCGATGAAGATTCGCAAGCTCGTCGGAACGCGCGAACCGAGCAAAGCCAGAACGCCGAGCGAAAATGCAATGTCGGTTGCAGTCGGAACCGACCAGCCCGGCGCCGTGGTGCCATTGTTGATCAGCAGATAGATCGCCGCCGGCATCAGTGAACCACCTACCGCGGCCAAGGCCGGCAGTATGATTGCCCGCGTGTCCGACAGCGCGCCATTCGTCATCTCGCGCCGGATTTCGAGGCCGACAAGCAGAAAGAAGATGGCCAGCAGACCTTCTGAGAACCACGCGCCGATGGTAAGCGAAAACAGACTCCCCGGACGGCCCATGCCGAATGAAGATTCAACAAAAGCATGATAATAGGGGGCCAGCGGCGTGTTGGCGCAGACCAGCGCCGCGACAGCCGCGAGGATCAAGGCCAGGCCGCCCGAAGCCGGCAGGCTTGCAAAGGCCCGCGCCGATCGCTGGATGCGTTCGGCCACCGGCCTCTCGAAAACATCGAGTAGGGAATAAAAATCCCACGCGCCGTCGTAGCGCACGCCATCCACGAACATGGTCGGCGTGCCGGTCACGCCATTGCGGCGGCCTTCCGCGAGATCGGTTTGAACGCGCTCCCGCACCTCGTCGCTGTCCAGATCGCGCTCAAACTGCTCCATGTTCAGTCCGATATCGCGGGCAAAGCCGCGCATATGCTTCTCGGTCAGGGGCAGTTCGGCGTCGTAAATCTTGTCGTGCATTTCCCAGAAGCGACCCTGATTGGCCGCGGCCTGCGCCGCGCGCGCGGCGAATTCCGCGCCAGGATGCGCCCGCTCGTTGGGGAAATGCCGAAAGGCATAGGCAAACCGGTCACCGAAGACTTGTCTCAGTTGAAGAAGAATCCGGCGAAAGCGCCGGCAATAGGGGCAGAGAAAATCTCCGTAGAGAACAACATTGACCACGCCATGAGCGGCGTTGCCGCCGCGGACATGATCACGCCGGCGATCAAGGGGGCGCTGAAGCCAGCTCGAAGTTCCTGGCAGAGGGGGGCTGCCTTCCGTCATCACGCGATGCTCGATTGCCTAATGGCTCATCTGAGCATCTTTGCAATTCCATATCCACCGCGATTATTCCGGACGATAAGGCCGTCATCACGTGCCGGGCTTCAGAAAGGGCACCGTTTCGATCAATTCGCGCTCACCCTTGCGAGGGTCGTTTTCCATGCGGGAATCAACGTCGAAAATCATCGTCAATACCAATCATTCGATATCAAGCGATATGCTGTTCGGCCTGGATGAGGCCGCGGATATGTCCGAAGGCGAACGCGAAGTTCTCGTCTGCAGCCGAAGCATCGCCATTCACGGTCGGCGCATGGTCGGGCATCAAAAGGCCATCGTAACCTATTTCGCGATAGACCTTGAGCGCCTTCACAAAGTCGACCGATCCCTCGTCCGGAAACACCTCCACGAAGTCATTGCGGTGACCACGTATATTGCGAAAATGGACATTGAAAATCTTCTTCCGGCTGCCGAAGTACCTGATGACGTCACCGATTTGTGCATTGGGATCGTCAAGATCCTCGGAAACCGTACCCTGGCAGAAATTGAGCCCATGATAGGGACTCTCATGCATCGAGATGAATTTTTTTAGGCCATCGACGGTACCCAAGACACGGTCGACACCGCGCCAGCCTTTCGGCTGCGGCATGCCTGGATCTTGCGGGTGGCATGCAAGGTTGACCTTGTACTCGTTGGCAACGGGGACTACCCGTGACAGGAAGTAGTCGATCCGCTCCCAAAAAGCGTCGGCGTTGACGAGGCCTGCTTTGGTTGGCGGGGGTTCACCGGCCTTCAGCGCCTCATTGTAATTCCACCTGGCATACATAGCATCACCCCGGCCTGGCACGCTGGCACTGCGCACCACGCCCAAAATGCTCATATTGTATTTTAGCGTCGGAATGCCTGCGGCTGCGCAGTTTTTGATGAGGGTCTGGAATGCCTCGATGTCGCGGTCGCGTTCCGGGCTCTGCGCAAGCATGATGGCAGGATGCGGCTCGCTATCCACATTGGTGGAGTTCAGCAAAATACTGTTTATCATATGGATTTTAAGGCCATGCTTCTCAACCAGATCGCGCATCGCCTTTAATTCGTCTACCGTTGCGTAGAGATGTGCGGGATCCTTGATTTCCGGCTCGGCGCCGATACCCTCGACTCCAAACCGCGCGACATAGTTGAGGGTTTTGTCATTCACCCGTTTAATCTCATGACCTAGCTTGGCCTTCAGGGGCAGCCGCTGCGGGTTTCCGAGAGATTGAGCATGCAAGCCCGGCGCGTCTATGCCTCCCGCAGCAAGCGCAACCGCACTTGCGCTCGATGCTTTGAAAAATGTGCGGCGATCCATAAGTGCTCCTCCACAAGAAATCGATTCAATCGCTGCAAAGACAAGTCAAGAGCGCAGCCGATCAATACCCGAGTACCGCAACATGCGTCTTGTCATATTATACCGGGAGAAATTCATACCACAATTGTTCGCCGGAGTAGTCGCAGGCGATCTCAGATTCCAACCGTCTCAAGGATTCTCCTGCACACAATGGCCGGCTCCGATTCGGGGGCGGAGCCGGCCGCGGTTATCACAGATTGGCGCGGACTCCGATCGTGAAATACCGCCCCGTGATATCCTGGCCGGGAGCAACCGGGTAATTGAGACCGATATTCGTCACCGACGGGACCAAAGCCGGCAGGGCGTTCACAAGGTTCTGAACGACAAAGTAACCCGTCATGTCGATACCGCCTGCCTGAAAATTCCGCTCAATATTCAGGTCGACATCATTGAACGAATGCACATACGGCTGGACCCAGTTATTGGTGGTTGCTGTTATCTGACCGGATACCTGGCTAAAGCCGCTTACCCAACGGTCCTCCAACCCGAAGGTCCAGTCATCGAGCGAATAGTTCAGGAAGGCCGTGAGACGGGTATGCGGCGAAGTCAGGCGCGTAAAGGGCGCTGCGGGGAACTGGACGGATTCATTCACAGGCTGGTAGGAGGCCAGGGCCCGCACCTTCCATGATCCGGCCCAATCATTAACCAGGTCCGACATCTGGAAGCCATAGTTGGTTTCGAAATCAAACCCTTCGGTTTGAACCGACGCCGTGTTGAGTTCCTGTGTGAATATCCGGGTGGGATAGTTCGCCTGCGAAGTATTGGAGAAAGGAAATGGACGAAGATAGAGCGCGCAAAAGGGCGATGTTCCTCCCGAATTTTCGCACAGCGATTGAATAGAAGATGTTTGAGGGTTGATTAGCGAAATCGCATTTTTCATATGGATGCGGAAATAGTCGAGGGACATTGTCAGCCCCGAAATGAAATCCGGCGTCCATACCGTACCGATTGTATAGTTCCGGGCGATTTCGGGCGTGAGGGCGGAGTTACCCGAGGTGACGCTAAATGTGGTGCTGTTGAAACTGGTATGATTGTCGGTGAACCCGATCACGGACGTCACAGGCGGCTGGAAGAGGTCGTTCAATGTGGGCGCGCGAATGTCGATTGACGTGGTGCCACGGAAGCGCAATTGGTCGATGACATTATAAACAAACCCGAGCTTCCAAGTCTGAACAGCGCCGGACGTGCTGTAGTCCGTATAACGGCCTGCAAGGTTGACATCCAGGCTGCGAACCAGAGGGAGATCCTTAAGCAGCGGAACCTCCGCTTCGCCGGCGACTTCCCAGACATTATTCGACGCATGAAACGGCACCAGCACACCCTGAGCGTATTTGGGCAGAAGCGAACTGCAGATCCGCAAGCCCGTGCAATCCACCGTCTGGTTCGGCGGCACATTGGTGGTGACGGTAAAGTCATTGAAGCGCGCTTCAGACGACAAGGCAGCGGTGATCGGCCCGGCCCAACCGTCGAACACCGTACCGGATATACCGCCTCCGACATTGTCCAGAATGTTGGTCTGGTGGAAGGCCGTGTTCTCCGCGAAATAATTAAAGGCGTTGCGGGTAAGGGCGGTTGGCCCGAACGGGTTGATGGGAACACAGTTGGCATATGCCGCTGCGGTCGCGGCCTGTGTCGCTGCGTAGCACTGCGCAGTTCCGTTCGCGTTGAGCACGGCATCCGATGCGGCGTACAGCTTCTGGTAATTCTGGTTGTTGATAAGGTCATCCGCCAGGCGGTTCTCGCCATGGGTGTAGAACAGATTCCAGGCAAATCGCCCCCCCATCAGCGCGCCATCGAGACCCGCTTGAACACTGAGGAGCCGGTCGACATTGGTATCGCCGTTCGTCGTGCTCTGCCCCAAACCGACCAGGAACTCACCCAGCTGGAAAGAGTTGGCAGGCGCTACGGCCGGGCTGAGGGCGGGATTCTGGGGAACGTTGGTGCCGTTATTGCCCAGCGCGGTCTGCACCGACGCCGGCAGGAACGGATTGTTCTTGTAGAATATGTCGGCCTGGCCTGCGCCCGGAGTCAGCTTCTGCGGGAAATGCCAGCCGGTGGTATAGGCCTCGGAGGCGGCAGCCTGAACATAAAAGACGGTGGAATCGTCCAGATTATAGCTGAAACGCGTGAAGGCGGTCCCTTGACGGTAGGCAGCCTGAGCGGTGGTAAAGGGAGAATAAGCGCCGTCCCCCCCCGAATTCTCATTCGACGTACCGGCCGTCGGGGCGCCGGCTGCATTAAACGCGCCCGGCGTGCCGGGGACAAACGGAGCCAGGACGCCGTTGGCGATAAACTGCATGCCGGTGGCCGCCGGGCAAGCGGGCGAGCAGCCCCCGATCAGGCCGCCGAAGGTCGAATTCGGTCTGCGGCCATTTGGAATGAATGCGAAGGGATTCGCGGCCGTACCAGATCCCACTTGCGCAGCGAGACCCGGTCCGAAAGGCCTGCTGAACCCCAGAAAGCCATCTCTATGACGGTATTCCAAGGATCCTTCGACATGCCCTCGGCCACCGAAAAGTTCGCTGCCGGCCGCCAGACCAAACTTGTAGCTTGCGGCATCTGCGTAGTTTGAGATGCCGGCATTGGTATCGATCTTGAGACCGTTGAAATTCTTGTCCAGAACGAAATTGACCACGCCTGTCACAGCGTCAGATCCATACACGGCGGAGGCGCCGCCAGTCACGATATCGACGCGGGAGATCAACATTTGCGGCAAGGTATCAATGTCAACCGTGCCATCCGAATTCCCGGGCGGCGCGCGGTGGCCGTCAAGCAAGACAAGCGTGCGCTGGGACCCAAAATTCCTTAAATTCAGAACATTGGTGGCAAGATTTCCACCCTGGACGCCCGCGGCGCCGAAGCCGCCAGTGCCGTCGCCGGCGCGGCCGATTCCCACAGACCCCTGAAAGATCGGAAGCTTGTTCAGTCCGTCCGGAATGTTGGTGGGCGTCGTCGCCTGAATCTCCGCCGCCGAGATAATGGTCAGCGGCGTCGGCGCTTTGGCGGCGTCGGAAATCACGCGCGAGCCGGTGACGACGACGGTTTCAATATTGTCAGAAGCCGCCTGGGCGCGGGCGCCTCCGGCGGCGGCCAGCGAAATCGCGGCTGCCAGCGCGGCGGCGGAACTGGCGCTCTTGAGAAACCGCAGCGCGCTGGCCGGGCCCCTCAAACCTGAATGCGAATGCATGGAAATATGCGACATGATCCCTCCTGGTGCGCAATGGCTTATGCGATGTGCTATTGGTCTTGCAGTCCTCCGGCCGGGGCATCACTGGCCCTTAAGATCCCGGATCTGGAATCGCGAACGCCAAGGCGCCGCCAACCCGATCTGTTCTGTGATGACCCGGCGCCAGCATACGGACGCCGCCATGGGGCGTCTAAGTCAAAGGCCCTATCGAGCGATCCAACAACGACATCGATTCCACAATTTCGGTCCTTGTTCCGAACGAGCAGGAGCAAAAGACCCCGCCAGCGGTAAAATGTTCATGGAAAGCCTGATGATCCCGGCCTGGCATCTTATTGGTTTTGACGGCATCAAAACAAAAGCCGCATTGGTCGATATCCTGTTTGGCTTAGACCTGTGTTTTGGGTTTCATTAGCGTCATGGACCGTGTCAGAGGTCTGGCGGAGTTTCGATGCGCCAGCAGATCTTGTCGGCAACGTCAAAGTGTTGAGGGTTGGAATGAGCAAATTGGCGCCGCTTGAGATGGCCCAGAAATTGTCGACCGGGCTGTTGTCCTTTCCGGTGACTCATTTCGACTCGGAGGGGCGCTTCGCGGAGAAAGCCTATCGTGAGCATTACGCCTGGCTTTCCCAGTACAAGGTCGCGGGCCTATTCGCGGCGGGAGGAACCGGCGAGTTTTTCTCGCTGACGCCGTCCGAGGTCGAAGCGGTGGTGCGCGCGGGCGTGGCGGAGAATGCAGGCCGCGTTCCGATCCTCGCCGGTGCGGGCTATGGCACTGCCTTGGCGGTGGAGATGGCGCGGGCGGCCGAACGCGCCGGCGCGGATGGCATTTTGCTTTTGCCCGCCTATCTCATCACGCCGACTCAGGAGGGCCTGCTTGCTCATGTTGACGCGGTGTGCAAGGCCACCAAGCTTGGCGTCATCATTTACAACCGGGACAATTGCCGGATCAATGAAGACACGCTGGCGCAGGTATGTGACGGTAATCCCAATCTTGTCGGCTTCAAGGACGGTATAGGCGATATCGAACTGATGATGCGGGTACGCTCCAAATTGGGTGACCGCCTCACTTATATCGGTGGTTTGCCGACCGCCGAGACTTTCGCGTTGCCCTATCTGGAAATGGGGGTCACCACCTATTCTTCGGCCATATTCAATTTCATGC
>Ga0210402_10000222_pt1 | contig 65755 bp, 53 predicted proteins | sample IncBWC7MmetaG_FD_161055 | JGI IMG/M metagenome (GOLD analysis project Ga0210402, IMG submission 161055) | Forest soil microbial communities from Barre Woods Harvard Forest LTER site, Petersham, Massachusetts, United States - Inc-BW-C-7-M | ecosystem: Environmental > Terrestrial > Soil >...
AACCGTGAGAACAAGACCGAGGGATGAGGAAATGCCGGGACCGCTCGAGGGCGTACGCGTGATCGATCTGACGGCCGTGCTGCTGGGGCCGTTCGCCACCCAGCATCTGGCCGACATGGGCGCCGACGTGATCAAGGTCGAGCCGCCGGAAGGCGATCTGCTGCGTGTGTCGGGCGGCTCGATGGGGCGCGACAAGAGCATGGGGCCGATCTACATGGCGGCCAACCGCAACAAGCGCTCGCTCTGCCTCGACCTCAAGAAGCCCGCCGCCTGCGCCGTCCTGAAGCAGCTCATCAGGACGGCCGACCTCTTCATCCACAACAGCCGGCCGGCGGCGATCGAGCGCCTGGGCCTGGGCTACGAGGACCTGAAGAAGATCAACCCCTCGATCATTTACGCCTACTCGCTGGGCTATGCGCGCAAGGGGCCCTACGGCCACAAGCCCGCCTTCGACGACCTGGTGCAGGGCGTGAGCGGCGGCGCCTCGCTGCAGTCGCGGGTCGACGGCCAGCCGCCGCGCTTCATGCCGAGCCTGATCGCCGACAAGACGACCGGCCTCCATCTCTGCATCGCCGTGCTGGGCGCGCTCTATCACCGCAAATGCACCGGCGAGGGCCAGATGATCGAGGTGCCGATGCTCGAGACGCTGGCGTCGTTTTGGCTGACCGAGCACCTGTTCGGCGCCACCTGGACGCCCGAGCGCGGGACCATGGGCTACGACCGCATCATCAACAAGTTCCGCCACCCGTTCCCGACCAAGGACGGCTATGTCTGCGCGCTGCCCTACACCGATCAGCACTGGATCACCTTCTTCGACATCGTCGAACGGCCCGACCTCGCCCAGGACAAGCGCTTCGCCGACCGCACCGAGCGGCCCAAGCATTTCAGCGAGCTCTACCAGGTGCTCGATTCGCTGCTGAAGCACCGCACCACCGAGGAATGGCTGGAAGCCTTCGACAAGGCCGACATCCCCGCCATGCCGGTGCGCACACTGGAGGAGCTCTTGGACGACCCGCACCTCAAGGCGACGGGCTTCTTCACCGAACGCGAGCACCCGACGGAGGGTCCCATCACGACCTTCGCCAGCCCGCTTGATTTCGAGAAGACCAAGGTCGAGTTCCGCCGCCACGCGCCGCGCATCGGCGGCGATGGCGAGGAGATCCTGCGCGAGGCGGGGCTGAGCGAGGCCGAGATCGAGAAGCTGAAGGCGGACAAGGACTTGCACCTGCCGGCGCCGATGGCCTCATGACGGCTGGCTGCGGAGATCACGCTCCATGACGGGCAATCGGCAACGCCGCTTCGGCGATCTCGCGGACGATATCGCGGCCCGCCTGCCGGACCGTGAGGGCCTGGTGTTCGGGGCATCGCGCTATGCGTTTCGCGAGGTTGCGGCGCGCATCGACGAGGCGGCGCGCCGCCTGATCGCCGCCGGAGTCGGGCACGGCGAGCATGTCGCGCTGTGGCTCAACAACAGCGACGACTGGATCTTCATCGCCTTTGCCGTCCAGAAGGTCGGCGCGGTGCTCGTGCCGATCAACACCCGGTTCCGCTCGCGCGATCTGTCGTATGTGCTCGCGCAGTCCGACAGCGCCTTCCTGATCACGCACGACCGGTCCGGTCCGGTCGACTATGCCGGCATGGTGCGCGAGGCCGTCGCCTTGCCGGCCGCGGGCGATGTCGTGCGCGATCCCCGCTATCCGCTGCTGCGGCGCGTGATCCTGCTCGGCCAGGCGCCGCAGCCTGGAACCATGGATTGGGCCTCGCTCGCCGAGCCCGCCCGGCATATCCCGCCGGACGGTCCGGCGACCCGCGCCCGCATCGTCGATCCCGCCGCGACGGCTTTCGTCATGTACACCTCGGGCACGACGGGATTTCCCAAGGGCGTGGTGCGCACGCACGAGCTGATCGGCAATGTCGAGGACCGCGCCTTGCAGATGGCCATTACGCCCAACGACACGATCCTGAACTACCTGCCGCTGTTCCATGCCTTCGGCCTGTCGGAAGGGGCGTGGATGTCGCTGATCACCGGCGCCCGGCAGATCGTGACGCGCAGCTTCGATCCCGAGGAGTGCCTCGACCTGATCGAGCGCGAGCGCGTGAGCGTCATCCACGGCTTCGAGGCGCACATGAAGGGCCTCAGCGACGCGCAGGAGGCGCGGCCGCGCGATCTCTCGAGCCTGCGCACGGGGATCTTTGCCGCCGGCATGCTGAGCGCCACGCCCGTCGTGCGCCGCGGCATGCGGCTGCTGGCGCCGCTGAAAAACCTGTCCGGCTACGGCATGACCGAGACGTGGCTGGGCGTTGCGTTGTCTTCGCTCGACGACGACGAAGCCCATCGCAGCGAGGCATCGGGCTGGCCGGGGCCGGGCTACGAGCTGCGCATCGTCGACGACGGCAGCGGCGACGTGGTGGGACCGGGCGGGACGGGCGAGCTGCAGGTGCGCGGTGGGGCGGTGATGACCGAGTACTACAAGAAGCCGGCCGAGACCGCAGCCGCCTTCACCCGGGACGGCTGGTTCCGCACCGGCGACGCGGCGATGTGGCTTGCCGACGGCTGCCTTCGCTTCCTCGGCCGCTACAAGGACATGCTGAAGGTCGGCGGCGAGAACGTCGATCCGATGGAGACCGAGGGGTTGCTCCTGGAGCACCCCGCCGTGCAGCAAGTCGCCGTGGTCGGGCTGCCGGACGAACGCCTGGGCGAGGTCGCCGTGGCCTATGTCGAGCGCAAGGCGGGGGCCACCATCGATGCCGCGGACGTGGCAAGCCACTGCCGCGGCAAGGTCGCGAGCTTCAAGCTGCCGCGGCACGTGGTGTTCGTCGAGGCCTTTCCCATGACCGAATCGGGCAAGATCAGGAAGGCCGAGCTGCGCGAGGACGCCCGCAGGCGGTTCGCGGCTCCCGGCTAGAGGCTGTTCCGCCCCCGGCGAAGATGCGCAACCAGCCGCGCGGCCCTAAGTATCTTGTCTCGCCAATCCCCGTGACAGGAGACACGCCATGGCCGCGCCGCGCCCGTCCAAGACCCATATCGGCAACCATGCCCTCAAGCCCGAGACCCTGATGCTGAGCTATGGCTACGATCCGGCGTTGTCGGAGGGGGCGGTGAAGCCACCGGTCTTCCTCACCTCCACCTTCGTGTTCGGCTCGGCCGAGGAAGGCCGCGACTTCTTCGACTATGTCTCGGGACGCAAGCGGCCGCCCGAGGGCAGCGCCGCCGGCCTCGTCTACTCCCGCTTCAACCACCCCAACAGCGAGATCGTCGAGGACCGGCTGGCGGTCTACGAGGGGGCGGAGTCCGGCGTGCTGTTTTCCTCCGGCATGGCGGCGATCACCACGACGATCCTCGCCTTCGCCCGCCCCGGCGACGTCATCCTGCATTCCCAGCCGCTCTACGGCGGAACGGAAACCCTCCTGTCGGGCACGCTGGCGAATTTCGGCATCGGCGCCGCAGGATTCGTCGACGGCATCAGCGAACCCGCCATTCGTGCCGCCGCGCAGCAGGCGCGCGGCCAAGTGGAGCAAGGCAAGGGGCGGGTCTCGATCATCCTGATCGAGACGCCGGCCAATCCGACCAATACGCTGGTCGACATCAGGCTCCTGCGGCAGATCGCCGACGAGATCGGAACGGCGCAGGGCTTCCGGCCCATCCTGGTTTGCGACAACACCTTGCTGGGACCGGTCTTCCAGCATCCGCTGGTCCACGGCGCCGATGTCTCGGTCTACTCGCTCACCAAGTATGTGGGCGGTCACTCCGACCTCATCGCCGGCGCCACCCTTGGCTCGAAGGCTGTCATCGCGCCGATCAAGGCGCTGCGCGGCAGCGTCGGCACGCAACTCGATCCGTTTTCCTGCTGGATGCTGGGGCGCTCGCTCGAGACGCTCGCGCTCAGAATGGAGCGCGCCGACGCCAATGCCAGGCTTGTCGCCGAATTTCTCCGCGATCACCCCAAGGTCGCCAAGGTTCACTATCTGGCATTCCTGGAGGAAGGCTCGAAAGCACGGGCGGTCTTTGCCCGGCAATGTACGGGCGCAGGCTCCACCTTCGCGTTCGACATCAAGGGCGGAGAGAAGGAGGCGTTCGCCTTCCTCAATGCCTTGCAGATCTTCAAGCTGGCAGTCAGCCTCGGCGGCACCGAGTCGCTCGCCAGCCATCCCGCCGCCATGACGCACTCGGGTGTTCCGGCCGCGGTGCGGGACCGCATCGGCGTGCTGGACACGACGATCCGCTTGTCGGTCGGCATCGAGCATCCCGACGACCTGGTTGCCGATCTGATACAGGCCCTGGCAGCGACCAGGTGAAAACTCAAATTCCTCTCCCCCGCTAGGAGGAGGGGTCAGGTGAGGGGACAAAATTCCGGAGTTTGGCACGCAAATCGCAACGCGCCGCCTCGCTACCTGGAGGTGTAAGGTTCTCGAACGAGGTTGCCTGCAAGTCCGGTCGGCCTGCACGAGCGCGCTGACCGCCTAGGACCCAGGCACGCCGAACGCACTTAACCGGAGGGATCAACCATGGGCAGCTTCGGCATTGGGGCAGCAGTCCGGCGCAAGGAAGACCTGCGCTTCCTGACAGGCAAGGGCACCTACACCGACGACATCAACCGGCCCGGCCAGCTGCAGGCCCACCTGCTGCGCAGCCCGCATGCCCATGCCGAGATCGCCGGCATCGACACGGCCAGGGCCATGGCGGCGCCGGGCGTCGCCGCGATCTTCACCGGCGCCGATCTGCAGGCCCCCGATCTGAAGGTGAAAGTGGGCGGCCTGCCGTGCGGTTGGCTCATCACCTCGAAGGACGGCTCGCCGATGGCCGAGCCGATGCGCCCGCTGCTCGCCCAAGGCAAGGTGCGCCATGTCGGCGACCCCGTGGCGGTGGTCGTGGCCGAGACGCGCGCCGAGGCGGAAGCCGCGGCCGAGCTCATCGCGGTCGACTACCGGGAATTGCCGGCGGTGGTCGGCGCCGACCAGGCGATCAAGCCGGGCGGGCCGCTGCTGTTCGATACAGCCCCCGGCAATCTCTGCTTCGACTGGCATCTCGGCGACAAGACGGCGGTCGACGCCGCCTTTGCGCGCGCCCATCACGTGACGCGGCTCGACCTGGTGAACAACCGGCTGGTCTCCAACCCGATGGAGCCGCGCGCCGCCATCGGCGAGCATGACAGCGCCACCGGCGACTACACGCTCTACACCACGAGCCAGGCGCCGCATGTGCACCGGCTGCTGATCGCCGCTTTCGTCCTGCAGCTTCCCGAGCACAAGCTGCGCGTGGTGGCGCCCGATGTCGGCGGCGGCTTCGGCACCAAAGGCTCGCTGTACAACGAGCAGGCGCTGGTCCTCTGGCTGGCCGCGAAGCTCGGCCGTCCCGTCAAGTGGACGGCCGACCGCAGTGAGATCTTCCTCACCGACAACCAGGCGCGCGACCACCTCACCCAGGCCGAGCTCGCCCTCGACGCGGACGGCAAGTTCCTCGCCATGAGGGTCGCGACCCTGGCCAATCTGGGCGCCTATCTCGGCAGCTTCGCGCCGGCGATTCCCACCTGGTGCTACGGCACCCTGCTCGCCGGCAACTACGCGACGCCGGCGATCTATGTCGAGGTCAAGGGTGTCTTCACCAACACCGCGCCGGTCGACGCCTATCGCGGCGCCGGTCGCCCGGAGGCCTGCTATGTCGTGGAGCGCCTGGTCGATCGCGCGGCCCGCGAGATGAAGATCGACCCGGTGGCGCTGCGCCGGCGCAACTTTGTCGCCAACGACGCCTTTCCTTACACCACGCCGGTGGCGCTCACCTACGACAGCGGCGATTACTTCAAGACCCTCGACATGGCGCTCCAAGCCGCCGACTACGCAGGCTTCGAGCAGCGTCGCCAGGAAGCGGCGGCGCGCGGCAAGCTGCGCGGCATCGGCATCGCCACCTATATCGAGGCCTGCGCCATGGCGCCCTCGGTGATGGCCGGCCAGCTCGGCGCGCGCGCCGGCTTCTACGAAAGCGCCGAGGTGCGCGTGCATCCGACCGGCGGCATCACCGTCTTCACCGGCGCGCACAGCCATGGCCAGGGCCACGAGACGACCTTCGCCCAGCTTGTCTCGGACCGCCTCGGCCTTGCCTTCGACCAGGTCGAGATCGTCCACGGCGACACCGGCAGGATCCCGTTCGGCATGGGAACCTACGCCTCGCGCTCGCTGGCCGTGGGCGGCACCGCGCTTGTCAAGGCGATGGACAAGATCGTCAACAAGGGCAAGAAGATCGCCGCTCACATGCTCGAGGCGGCCGAGGCGGACATCGAGTTCGCCGACGGCAAGTTCGCGGTGGCCGGCACCGACCGCGCCGCGACCTTCGCGCAGGTCGCCTTCTCCGCCTACGTGCCGCACAATTTTCCCATCGAGACCCTGGAGCCCGGCCTCGACGAGACCGCCTTCTACGACCCGACGAACTTCACCTATCCCGCCGGCTGCTACATCGCCGAGATCGAGATCGATCGCGAGACCGGCGCCGTGACGCTCGCGCGGTTCACCGGCGCCGACGATTTCGGGCGCATCGTCAATCCGATGATCGTCGAGGGCCAGGTGCACGGCGCGCTGGTCCAGGGGATCGGCCAGGCGCTCTACGAGACCACGATCTACGACACCAACGGTCAGCTCGTGACGGGCTCGTTCATGGACTACTGCATGCCGCGCGCCGACAACTTCATCCCGTTCACCTTGGAGACCAACACCACGCTTTGCGCGCACAATCCGCTGGGTGCCAAGGGCTGCGGCGAGGCGGGCACGATCGGCGCGCCGCCGGCCATCATGAACGCGGTCCTGGACGCGCTGGCGCCGCTCGGGATCACCGCGCTCGACATGCCGGCGACGCCAGAGCGCGTGTTGCGCGCCATGGCCCGACAACAGCCGGGCTGAGCCTTCTCGGGGATACGGCGGCGCCGCTCGTGACGCCGGTGTTTACGTCAGGCGTAGCTCAAGCCGCCCTGCGACGCCCGGCGGCCGGTGCGACCGATGCCAGCCTTGATGCGTTCCCCGGCCGCATGCCAGCATGATCCGAACACTTGTCCGAGAGGCGTCTCATGTGCCGCAACATCCGCAATCTCTACAACTTCAAGCCGCCCGCAACGGAGGAGGAGATCCGCGCGTCGTCGCTGCAGTTCGTCCGCAAGCTGAGCGGCTTCAACCGGCCGTCCAAGGCCAACGAGGAGGCCTTCGACCGCGCCGTGGACGCGGTGGCCCACGCGGCGCGTGAGCTGATCGACTCGCTGGTCACGACGGCGCCCCCGCGCGACCGCGAGACCGAGGCCGAGAAGGCGCGCGCCCGCGCGGCGGTGCGCTTCGCCCGACCGGCCGGTGGCGCCGCGTAGCGCCCGACCGGCCAGCCGCAGGGATCAGGCGAGGTCGAAGCGATCGAGGTCCATCACCTTGGTCCAGGCCGCCACGAAGTCCTGCACGAACTTCTGCTTCGAGTCGGCGCTCGCATAGACTTCGGCGAGGGCGCGCAGCTGCGCGTGCGAACCGAAGATCAGGTCGAAGCGGGTGCCGGTCCACTTGACCTCGTTCGTCTTGCGGTCGTGCCCCTCGTAGACGCCGTCGGCGCCGGCGGCCGGCTGCCAGTGCGTGCCCATGTCGAGCAGGTTGACGAAGAAGTCGTTGCTGAGCGTCTCGGGCTTCTTGGTGAAGACGCCGTGCTTGGACTTCCCGGCATTGGCGCCCAGGACGCGCAGGCCGCCGACGAGAACCGTCATCTCCGGTGCCGTCAAGGTCAGCAACTGCGCCCGATCCACCAACCACTCCTCGGCCGACAGGCGCGACTTGCCGCGGAGATAGTTGCGGAAGCCGTCGGCCATCGGCTCGAGCGGCGCGAAGGAGTGGGCGTCGGTCTGCTCCTGCGAGGCATCCATGCGCCCCGGCGCGAACGGGACCTTCACGTCGTGCCCGGCGGCCGACGCGGCCTTCTCGATCGCCGCGCCGCCGCCGAGAACGATCAGGTCAGCCAGCGAGACCTTCTTGCCGCCCGACGCGGAAGCGTTGAAGTCCTTCTGGATCGCTTCCAGCGCCTGCAGCACCTTCGCCAGCTCGGCCGGCTGGTTGACCTCCCAGTCCTTCTGCGGCGCCAGGCGAAGGCGCGCGCCGTTGGCGCCGCCGCGCTTGTCGGAGCCGCGGAACGTCGACGCCGACGCCCAGGCCGTCGAGACCAGCTGCGCAACCGACAGGCCGGACGCGAGGATCTTCGCCTTCAGGGCAGCGATCTCCGCCGCGCCGATCAGCGGATGATCGACCGCGGGAATCGGGTCCTGCCAGAGCAGGTGTTCCTTGGGCACGAGCGGGCCGAGATAGCGCACGATCGGGCCCATGTCGCGGTGGGTCAGCTTGAACCACGCCCGGGCGAAGGCATCGGCAAACTGGTCGGGATGCTCGAAGAAGCGGCGCGAGATTTTCTCGTAGGCCGGATCGAGCCGCAGCGAGAGGTCGGTGGTCAGCATGGTCGGCGCGTGACGCTTCGACTTGTCGTGCGCATCCGGCACCGTGCCGGCCCCGGCACCATTCTTCGCGGTCCATTGATGGGCACCGGCCGGGCTCTTGGTCAGTTCCCATTCGTAGCCGAACAGGCTGGTGAAGAATCCGTTGCCCCATTGGGTCGGAGTCGTGGTCCAGGTGACTTCGAGGCCGCTGCCGATCTGGTCGCCGCCCTTGCCCGAGCGGAAGCTGCTCTTCCAGCCCAGGCCCTGCTGCTCGATGGGGCCGGCTTCCGGCTCGGGGCCGACCAGCGCCGCATCGCCCGCGCCATGGGTCTTGCCGAAAGTGTGACCGCCGGCGATCAGCGCGACCGTTTCCTCGTCGTCCATCGCCATGCGGGCGAAGGTCTCGCGGATATCGCGGGCCGCCGCGAGCGGATCCGGCTTGCCGTTCGGCCCTTCCGGATTGACGTAGATGAGCCCCATCTGCACGGCGCCGAGCGGATTCGCAAGATCGCGGTCGCCGCTATAGCGCTCGTCCGCCAGCCACTTTCCTTCGGGGCCCCAGTAGATGTCCTCGTCGGACTCCCAGACCTCGGCGCGTCCGCCGCCGTAACCGAACGTCTTGAAGCCCATCGACTCCAGCGCGACGTTGCCTGCGAGAATCATGAGGTCGGCCCAGGAGATCTTGCGGCCGTACTTCTGCTTGATCGGCCACAAGAGCCGGCGCGCCTTGTCGAGATTGACGTTGTCCGGCCAGCTGTTGACCGGCGCGAAACGCTGCTGGCCGGCTCCGGCGCCGCCGCGGCCGTCGCCGATGCGGTAGGTGCCCGCGAGGTGCCACGCCATCCGGATGAACAGTCCGCCGTAGTGACCGAAGTCGGCCGGCCACCACTCCTGCGAGTCCGTCATCAAGGCGTGCAGATCCTTGATCACGGCATCGAGGTCGAGGCTCTTGAATGCCTTGGCATAGTCGAACGCCTCGCCCAGTGGATTGGACAGGCTGGAGTGCTGGCGGAGAACCTGAAGGCTGAGCTGGTTCGGCCACCAGTCACGGTTCGTGTGCGCTCGGGTTCCGCCCGTCACCGGGCATTTGCTTCCATCCGCCATGTTGCCTCCGATCGTGTTCGGTTTGGATAGTATCAATCCCTGAAAAGTGGGCCAGCTTCATGGCAGGCGACGGATCGCAAGATCGAGCGCGGGAGCCGCCGTCGCCGCGCCGATTATTCTACGCCGGCCGGTGCGACATAACTTACAAGGGTGAGGTATGGTTGACAGGGATGCCGCCGGCGCGGCGCCGCGCGAGTTTGCCCAGAGGATTGGGCTTGGAGGGAGGTCCCGATGGGAGCGGATATCGGCCTGGATGTCGCCAAGGCGGTGGAGCCCGATCGCGTTCACCGCAGCGTCTATTCCGACCCGGCGATTTTCGAGCTCGAGATGGAGCGCATCTTCAACAAGGTATGGACCTATGTCGGGCACGAGAGCCAGGTGCCGACGGTCGGCGACTACTGGACGGTGCAGATCGGCCGCCAGCCGATGATCATGGTCCGCCATTCCGACCGCTCGGTGCGCGTGCTCTACAACCGCTGCCCGCACCGCGGCGCCATGCTCTACGGCGACCGCCGCGGCAATGTCGGCAAGGGCATCATCTGCTCCTATCATTCCTGGCAGTTCGACACAGACGGAAGCTGCAAGGCGATCCCGCTCGACAAGGGCTATCAAGGAACACGCCTCGCGCCGGGCGACGCCGACTGCAACGTGAAGACGGCGGCGCGCGTCGATTCCTACCGCGGCTTCGTGTTTGCCAGCCTGGCGGCCGACGGGCCGTCGCTCGGCGAGTGGCTCGGCCCCGCCAGGATCGCCTTCGACGACATGTGCGACCGCGCGCCGGAGGGCGAGGTCGAGGTGGTGCCGACCTGCTTCCGCGTGATCCAGCAATCGAACTGGAAGATCTTCCTGGAGAACCAGCTCGACGCGCTGCACCCGGCGGTGACGCACGAATCGACCGGCCGCGCGGCCGGCGAGGTCGAGGCGGCGATCCAGAAGAACGGCGGCAGCGCGCCGCTCAGCTATCACTTCCTCTCCGCCTTCGCGACGCCGATCAGCAAGTGGGATGCCTTCCAGACCATCGGCTATCGCCACGGCCATTGCATCCTCACCGGCTACATGGGGCTTAGGCCCCGCGACCCCGACACGCTGGCCTACGAGAAGGTGATGGAGAAGGCCTATGGCAAGAAGCGCATGGAGGACATCCTCGGCGTCAATATCCACCATGTGCTGCTCTATCCCGGCCTCTCGGTGCAGTCGCCGCTGCAGCAGCTGCGCGCCGTGCGGCCGCTCGGCGTCGACAAGACGCTGACCGAGATCTGGCATTTCCGTCTCAAGGGCGCGCCCGAGGCGATCTATCGCCGCGCGCTCGGCTACTACAACCTCGTCAATTCGCCGTCGACGATGGTCAATGCCGACGACCTGTGGAATTTCTGGAAGATCCACAAAGGCCTCGAATCGCAGGGCGGCGATTGGGTGAGCTTCCACCGCAATGCCGGGCAGGACCTCGAGACCAACGACGCGACGACCTCGGTCATCGGCACCTCCGAGCAGCCGATGCGCAACCAGTTCAAGGCCTGGGCGCAGTACATCAACGGGGCGAACTGATGGCGAAAAAGACCAAGCCCAACGCCAGGAAGAGCCCGGCCAGGAAGAGCGCGGCGGTGAAGGCGAAAGCCGCGGCAAGCAAGCCGAATGGCCACGATACGCTGCGGGAGGTCGAGCAGCTCCTCTACCGCCAGGCCGAATGTCTCGACGGCAAGCGCTGGCAGGATTTCATCGAGCTGTTCACCGAGGACGGCACCTACTGGATGCCGGCGGCGCCCGAGCAGACCACCGGCGACGGCGCGCCGTCGATCTTCTGGGAGGACCGCAACCTGATGACCGTGCGCCTGAAACGGCTCACCCACCCGCGCGCCTGGTCGCAGAAGACGGCGTGGGGCACCAATCACGTCGTCGGCAACGTGACCATCGAGAAGGAGGACGCCAGGACCGGCGATCTCGTCGTCCGCTCGCGCTTCCATATGATGGAGTTCCGCAACGACACGACCCGCCATTTCGCCGGCTCGTACATTCATCATCTGAAGAAGACGAAGGCTGGCCATCGCATCAAGCTGCAGCGCGTCGACATGGTGAACGCCGAGGGGCCGTACGAATACGTGCTGCAGGCGTGGGTGTGAGTGGAGAGCGGCGGGCGCGTTGTTGCCACTCTACTAGAGGGCGTCCTGTATCAACGGAATCACCTCACCCTGAGGAGCGCCCGCAGGGCGCGTCTCGAAGGGTGGGCTACGCCAAGACTGTTGCCCATCCTTCGAGACGCCGCGCTACGCGCGGCTCCTCAGGATGAGGCCATAATTTGAGTTTGGTCGAACCGAGGGGAGGCCGCTTCGCATGGCTCCTCGGGGTGAGGTATGGTTGCCTCGAGCGACAGCGCGCCAGACACACGACAGAGGCAGCAATGGCCAAACCAGTTCAGCGAAAGCCAACGACCCGCACCCGCCGCGGCGGATTGACCCGGCGCGACCTCGCCATGCTCCCGGTCGTGATCGGGGCCATGGCGTCGGGCAGCGCCGAGGCCGAGACCGGCCTGGCCGTCGAAAACGCCTCGCTGGCCGACGTGACCCAGGCCCTCGGCACAGGAAAGATCACCGCCAGCAGCCTGGCCCGCGCCTATCTGGCGCGCATCGAAGCCTACGACCGCAGCGGCCAGGGAACAGGGCCCGGCCTCAATGCCGTGCGCGAGCTCAATCCCGACGCGCTGTCGGTGGCCGCGCGCTTCGATGGCGTAAAACCTTCGGCGCGGCAACCGCTGGCCGGCGTGCCGATCCTGGTCAAGGACAACATCGCCACCGGCGACAAGCAGCACACCACCGCGGGCTCGCTCGCCCTCGAGGGCGCGCGCGCCAGGGACGACGCCACGGTCGTCAAGCGGCTGCGCGCGGCGGGAGCGGTGATCCTGGGCAAGGCGAACCTCACCGAGTTCGCCAACATCATCGCCATCGAGATGCCCTCGGGCTACAGCTCGCTGGGCGGCCAGGTGAAGAACCCGTATTCGCCCTCCCTGATGGACGATCGCGGCATCCCCGTCGTGCAGCCGGGCGGTTCGAGCGCGGGCTCCGCCGTCGCCGTCGCCGCGGGCCTCTGCGCGGCGGCGATCGGCACCGAGACCTCGGGCTCGCTGCTGAGCCCGGCGACGCAGAACGGCCTGGTCACCGTGAAGCCCACGGTCGGGCTGATCAGCCGCGCCGGCATCCTGCCGATCTCGCACAGCCAAGACACCGCCGGTCCGCTCACCCGCACCGTGCGCGATTCGGCGGTCCTGCTGAACGTGCTGGCGGCGCGCGATCCGGCGGATCCTGCGACGCAGCACCTGCAGCGCCCCAACGACTACACCACGGGCCTCGACAAGGATGGGCTGAAGGGCGCGCGCATCGGCGTGCCGAGCGATCCCGACGATCCCCTGAACGATTTCTACATGGGCAAGCTGCCGGCGCGATCCAAGGCGGTGATGGCCAAGGCCATCGAGGTCCTGCAGGATTCCGGCGCCACCATCGTGCGCGCCAGCATGCCGACGGCGGGCTGGATCGGCGGGCCGGGCACGACCATGGGCGTGCTGAACCGCAATCCGCTCAGCAAGCGCAAGGGCGAGCCGGCCACGCCGCCGATCGTGTTCCTCTACGAGCTCAAGCACGATCTCAATCTCTATCTGCGCGACTGGGCGACCGGCACCCGGATCAAGACCATGGCCGACATCATCGCCTTCAATCAGGCCAACGCCGACAAGGCGCTGCGCTTCGGCCAGGACCTCTTCCTCGCCGCCCAGGCGACGCGCGGCGACCTCTCGGAGCTGGAATACAAGTCGGCGCGGGCCATGGACCTGCAGTCCGCCAAGGAGCGCGGGCTCGACGCCTACATGACCCAGCACAAGCTCGATGCCGTGGTGTTTTCCGGCACGTCGGGCGCCTCGATCGCGGCCAAGGCGGGCTATCCCAGCGTCCAGGTGCCGGCCGGCTTTATCGGCGAGATCGAGGGCAAGGAGACGCCGGACTTTCCGCTCGGCCTCACCTTCGCCGGCCGCGCCTGGAGCGAGGCCAAGCTGCTGCGCCTGGCCTACGCCTACGAGCAGGCCTCCGCTGCGCGGCGTCCGCCGCCGGGGCTGCCGGCGCTTTAGCGGACTGCTTCATCGCCGGGAGTGAAGTTTGCCTTTGGTCCGCGACAGCATGTCGTCGAGCAGGGCCTGGGAGCGGGCGCGATCGAAGAAGCGAGTATGCAGCATCTGCTTGTTGCGCGCCGCCGAGGTCAGATAGAAGCGCTCGTAGAGGAAGCCGCGGCCGCCCAGAGAGGAGCCGACGAGGTCCCAGGCCATGCGGAACACGGCCGCCCGCTCGTCGGCCGCCGCGCCGTCGGCCCCGCTCAGCATCTCGTCGATCAGCGGCCGCAGCTTGGGATCGTCGAGCTGGGCGCGGCTGGGCGTCGTCAGCAGGTTGTGGCTGCCGATCAGCGTGATGATCTCCGCCACTCGCGGCATCCAGACGGCGAGCATCGCCCGCATCGGCTCCAGCACCGCGCCGTTGGGAAACCACACGCCGTCCTCGCGCGCGCGGGCCTGTTCCAGCGACAGCTCCAGGGCGTTGGCGGTCAGGCGCACGTAGCAGGCCAGCTCGCCCAGCATCTCCGTCGTCGCCGGCGAATGATCGCCGATCAGCTCGGCCATGCGGGTGGCAAGGCCGTAGGCGAATTCGAGCTTGGTGAGCGCCCGGATGGTCGATTGCGTGGTCATGCTGATCGCATAGCCGGTCTGGCGCATCGAGTTGTAGATCTCGACGTCGCCGTCGATGAAGATGCGATCCCACGGCACCAGCACGTCGTCGAAGATGCAGAAGGCATCCTGTTCGTCGAAGCGCGACGACAGCGGCTTGTCGAAAGGATCGGCCCCCGGCGCCGACGCCGAATCGCGGCACAGGAATTTCAGCCCGGGCGTGTCGAGCGGAATGGCGAAGGCCAGCGCATATTCGGTCGCCCCGGCCGGGATGGGCTGGCCGGGATACACCGTCTGCTCGTCGGCGTAGGGCGCGAGGGTGGCCAGCACCCGGCCGCCGCGCACGATGATTCCGTCGGCCGTCTGCCCAACCTTCCGCACGGTGACCTTGTTGCCCAGGATCTGGCTGTCGGTCCGCTTGTCGACGGTGGGCTGGATGATCGTATGGGTGAGCGAAACGTCGGCATCGGCGAGGTGGCGCTGGAAGGCCACGATGTTCCGCGCGCCCCGTTCGTTGCGTCCATCGGCGCCGGCCCACACGCGAGGCGCCGAGGCGAAGGCTGCGAACTTCATGTTCATGTAGTCGGGGGTGCGGCCCATGATGCCCATGGAGCCTTCCGACAGCCGCACGAGGCCGGCATGGCGCTGCCGCAGCTCATCCCTGGACCGCGGGATCATGTGGCTGACATTGGTCGGCTGGCCGCTGTCGGGATGGGTGAAGAGGCAGTCGGCGGCCCAGGCGTGTTGCCGGTCGAACATCGCGGCCAGGCTTTCGGCGCCGCCCCGCAGCTTGGCGTGCGTGGTGACGTCCTCGATCTGCTCGCCGTCGACCCAGATCTCCCGCTTCGTCCTGCGCAGTCCCGCGAGAAACTGCAAACCGGTGCGCGCGCCCATGCCCTTCCTCCCCAGTTGTTGTTGTCACCTGTCCGCAGGGCGAAGGTTACTTCGTCCGAGGAGTCGCGCGCTCCGAGCCATGAGCCAGGTTTCAAAAGCTCTTGTTTGCCTGTGGTCGATATTTGTTGCGCAACACGTGCCGCGATCGCTCCACCGATCGCGGCTCGCGCACCCAGACCTCGCGGTTCGGATGCATTCCCCCGCCGCGCGTGGCCGGTACGGCGCTGGTCCGCGCCCGGTGCAGCAGGCGGGTGTCCGCTGCACCGCAATGGGGGTGAATGCCGCCATTGCCGGCGACGACCTTGTCCCAAGCAGCCTTGCGTCGGGTCCAGGTGTCGGCGTTGGCGAGAGCCGTGCAATTGACCTCGCTCTTGTCGAGATCGACGACGATCTCGTCGCCGTCTTCGATGAGGGCAATCGGGCCGCCAAGAGCTGCTTCCGGACCGACATGGCCGACGACGAGGCCGACCGATCCGCCGGAAAACCGCGCATCGGTCATGAGGGCCACGACAATGTTTCGCTCGCGGCAGAGAGCGGTGATGCGCGAAGTCGGGTCGAGCATCTCGGGCATACCCGGTGCGCCGCTCGGGCCTTCGTAGCGCACGACGATCATGTCGTTGTTCTGAAACCGCTCGGGCGTCGTATCGAGTGCCGCGAGCAGCGCCTGCTCGCCCTCGAAGACGCACGCCTTGCCGCGGAACACGTTGTTTTCCAGGCCGCCTTCGACGCCGGCAAGCTTGAGGATCGCGGAGAAGTCGGGCGACAGGTTGCCGCCGAGCACGCGCAGGCCGCCGGTCGGCTTGTAGGGCTTCTCGACGGGATAGATGACGCGGCCGTCGGCCCGCTTCGCGCCAAGGCGTTCGACCTGGGCGCCGAGCGTTTCGCCGGTGCAGGTGGCAACCTCGCCGTTGAGCAGTCCTGCTTCGAGCAGCTCCCGCACGATCACCTGCACCCCGCCGACATTGTCGATATCGACCATCGAGTATTTGCCATAGGGCCGCGCGTCGGTGAGCACCGGGACGACATGTTGCGAAAGGTAGTTGAATTCCTCCGGGGTCATGATGTCCCGCCAGAAGTCGGCGAAGCCGGCCGCCCGCGCGATCTCCGGAGCGTGCAAGGTCACGTTGGTCGATCCGCCGATCGCCATGGCGACGATCATCGCATTGCGGATCGAATCGCGCCCGACGATGTCGCGCGGCTTGCGGTCCTTCGCCATCAGGCTCGCCAGATGGTGGACCAGCTCGGCGGCGAATTCGTTCACGCGGCGCGGATCGTCGGAAGGCGGCGCGACCATGTGCAGCGGCTGCATGCCGACCGCGCCGATGAAGGTCTGCATGGTGTTGTAGGTGAACATGCCGCCGCAGCTGCCGATGCCGGGGCAGGCATGGCAGGCGATGTGGTGCCGATAGGCGGCGTCGGGATGGCCGGCGACCTGATAGGCGCTCACGAGATCGATGGCCTCGCCGGTCCTGGGGTCGTTGCCCGGGTGGATCGGGCCATCCGACATGATGATGGAAGGCCGGTTGTGCTCCAGCAACGCGGCGAGCGTGCCGACCGGCGGCTTGTCGCACGCCACGACCGCGATGGTTCCAGCGAGGCCGGTGGCGCTCAGGTGCTCGCACAGAGCGTCGTTCGTCACTTCCCGGCCGATCAGCGAGTAGCGCATCTCGCGTGTTCCGTTGCGGATGCCGTCGGACGTCGCAACCGTGTACTCGGGCTGGACCAGGCGCAGCCTGAGCTGGCCTGGCTGCCGGCCGACGCGGCCTTTGAGCTGGGCGTGGATCGCCTCGACCTTCGACATGACGCCGAGGTAGCACTGGCTGTCGCCCTTCGTGCCGACAACGCCAACGGAAGGCTCATGGATCAGGTCCGGATCCGTGCCGATTGCACGCGCCAGACCGATCGACTGGGCCGAGCGGCCGGGATGGTGGTCGATGAGAACGGTGGTGGCTTTCATCAGGCGGGTTCTTTCTGTGGTACGGCTCGCCCGCCTTCTATCAGAAGACGGGACGCAAGCTGAGCGCAAATAGGCCGGGGGGCGGCCAGGACGCGCCTCATGCTATAAGGGCATGACTTGCGTCAAAGACCGGGACTGCACGTTAAATGAAAGAAACGACAATTGCTGCCATGGCGCCGGAGCTGGACGCCCTCGCGGCAGAATCGATGGCGGAGTGGAAGGAGCCGGGCCTTGCGATCGCCATTGTCCAGGATGGCGAGACCGCGCTGCTCAAGGCCTACGGCCAGCGCGATGTGGAAGCCGGATTGCCGGTGACGACCGGGACGCAGTTCACGATCTGCTCGATCACCAAGACCTTCGCCGCCACGGGCTTGGCGATGCTGGTCGACGAGGGCCGTCTCGACTGGACCAAGCCCGTTCGCGACTATGTCCCGGAATTCCGGCTGCACGATCCGATCGCCACCGACCGGATTACCGTGCGCGACCTGCTCTGCCATCACAGCGGCTTGCCGCGTCATGACTGGATCTGGATGCCGGGCGATCTCTCACGTGCGCAAATGCTGGCAGCCATGCGCCACATCGAGCCGAGCCGGGACGTTCGAGCCGCCTTTCAGTACAACAATCTCGGTTACAACGCGGCGAGCGTCGTTGCGGAGCGGGTGAGCGGCCTTAGCTGGGAGGATTTCACGCGCACGCGGCTTGCCGAGCCGCTGGGAATGTCCGTGACGTTCACGGCCGAGGATCTGGCGGCCGCAGAGGATGCGGCAGCCCCCTATTCGATGCATCGCGATCAGCGGCAACGGAGCAAACTCTGGCCCATCCGTGCAACTGCCGCCGGGGCCATCAATACGTCGATCACGGCAATCGCCAATTGGATGAAATTCCTGCTCGGCGAAGGCGAGTTCAAGGGCGCGCGGCTTTTGTCGCCCGCTCTCGTTCGCGAGCTGCAAGCACCCCGCGTTCACGTGGCCGCACCGGAATTCGTCGAATTCGGTCATACCCACTACGGCCTCGGCTTCCGGTCCTGGACCTATCGCGGGGAGTGGGTCGTTGGACATACCGGCGGTTGGATCGGCTGGAGTACATCGATGCAGATGATGCCCGGCAAGAACCTGGGCGTGGCGGTCTTTTGCAACCATGTACCGGCCGCGGCGCCGACTATTCTGGTCAACCATATCTTCGATCGAATATGCGGCAACGAGCCGGTGCCCTGGCTCGACCGGCTTCGCGACCTCCGCCGCAAGGCCCTGGCGCAGCAGGAGGTCGACGAGCAGACGCAGCAGACCGCGCGCAAGCCGAATACGCAGCCCAGTCACGATCTCGGCGCGTACGCCGGCCATTACGAACATCCCGCCTACGGACAGGTGACCATCACCCGGACCGGAGACACCTTGCACTGGGCGTATCGGGGCCTGGCGGCCCCCCTATCACACCGGCACTACGATACGTTCGAAGTGCCGCAGATTCCGTACGAGCTCAATCCGGACCGTCTGGCGATCTCGTTCACCACCGACCGCGACGGCAACATCGCGAGCCTCTCGGCCCAGCTTGAACCGATGGTGGCCGATATCGTCTTCAGGCGCGCGCCGGCCGGTGACTGCATGGATGCCGGCTTCCGGAAAATCTGTGCGGGCCGCTACAAGTATGGAGCTGTGACCCACGTGGTATCGCAGGATGCCGACGGCCAATTGACGCTCAAGCCGGATTATCAACCCTTGTACCACCTCCGCCCCTACCAGGGCGGCATCTTCACCATCGTCGAGCTGGAGGGCTTCCGCGTGGAGTTTCGCCGCGGCGCCGACGGAGCCGTCCACGAGCTGGCTTTCCATCAGCCCAACGGCACCTTCATCGCCAAGCGGGACGAGGCCGATCCCATGGCCGATCGCGCAGACCCTGCCGACGGGCAGTAGGTTCGAGGGAATGGCTCGAGCGCGAGGCCTGGTTCGCTCGGCAGCGCTTTTGCGGAAGTGCCTGCCTGGCGCGAGGGCGCTCCGACGATTGAACGTTTGGCGTCACGCACCGGCCGGCGAGCTGCGCGTGCTCGGCAGGTTCAGCCCGAGCTCGGCCGCGAGGTCGTGGACCAGGCGGCGCTCGCGGAAGCGCCAGCCGCCGGTCGTACGCACCAGCACGTCCTCGTAGGTGCCGGCGACCGACGGCACCAGCCCGGCCCCGCTGGCCTGGAGCACGACCAGGTAGCTGGTGCGAGCGCTGGCGCGGTCGCCGTCCAGCCGGATCAAGCTGTTCATGACGAAGTGCTTGCGCTTGGGCTCGGCCGGGATGTTGCGCGCCATCAGCGCCGCGATCTCGGCCGGGCCGCGCGCCCGCGCGTAGCGCGCGATCCAGTCGCCGTCCTCGGTGAACAGCGCGCCCAGCTCGGCGAACCGGCGATCATCCATCCGAAAGCAGTACTCGCTGAACAGCTCGCGGATCGCTTCCTTGTCCTCGTTCGGCGTCGTCATGCCCTCTCGTCCCGCGGCTCTTTATTGGGTTTTAGACGCCGAGATAGCGCTCCGACAAGCCGCGCTCGGCGGCGAGCTCGGCCGAGGCGCCGGCGCAGGCGGTGACGCGATAGGCGCCGCAATCGCCAGCCTCCGTCAGGATTCGCGTCGGCCGTCCGTCTCGGGGAGGGTCGGTTGCTTGTCCTGCTTCTTTATCTTCGACAGGTTCGGCAGCCAGGCCAGCGACGAGCGGAACCAGTATTGATCGCGCGGGAGGAGCTGCTCGCGCTGATGAATTGCGCCGACACGCAGCACGACCACCTTGGTGTCCCCGGTAGCGGGAGCGGAGTAGATCGGCGTGCCGCACGTCGGGCAGAACGTTTGCTGGCGTCTGTTGCCGCTCTCGGCCGTCTTCACGTAGACCTTGGGAGCGCCGGAAAGAAGCGCAAACGTGCCCGGCTTCGTCTGCACCACCGTGCGGAAGGCAGAGCCCGAAAACGTCTGGCAGTCCGTGCAATGGCAAATAACCACAGTGGCGGAGTCGACCTCCGCCTCGAATCGGATGCTGCCGCAATGGCAGCCGCCTTCGATCTTCATGGCTTCTTCCTTTCCACTTCGCTGCCGTGAGCGCCCTCTTGTCACCGAGAAGCCTGCGGGCCGACCTGATGCGACGGATCAGGCATGAGGAGCGAGCGGACGATCGTGCGCTTCGCCTCGACCCCGCGACAACTTGATATCCGCGAACACCTCCAGCAGATTTCCATCCGGATCACGGAAGAACAGCGTGCGATGTCCAAAGGCCTGGTCAGTGGGCGGCGAGAGCAGATCGACGCCCTGCCGCACGAGTTCGTCGGCGCACTGATCAACTTCGGGAGCGGAAACCTTGAATGCCAGCTGAAGCGAGGCGCTGCCGTTGGGCGTCGGAACATCGGCTGCTGTTCGGCTCGGTTTGGCCAAGGCCAGGGTATTGTCGCCCACCCGATATTCGATCCAACCCGGCGAAAGCTCTCGCAACAGTCGAAAACCAAGGACGCCTTCATAGAAGCGGCGCATGGCTGCCATATCGCGCGCGAAAATGACCGTGTAGTCGATCGCCCGAATGGCTTGGAATGCCGAACCGGAATGCGGATTCCGTTCGCTCACGACGGCTTCTTCATTGATGGGTCCTTACCATTCTCAAGTAGACGCCGATCCCCCGATTGGGCACGGCGGCCGGCGCAGGCCGGGTTTTCAACCATCGCAACTATCCCAGCGGCGAGAGGGCGTTCCGCCCCGAAACGGAGCGCCGCATGCTTTGCCCTCTATACTCCTAGGTGCGGGGCGGAAGCTCGATCTTGGCATCCTGCAACGCCCTCTCGAGACCGGGGATGCCGGCAGGGTTGCCCTCGCGGCATTTCGAGGCCGCAACCTCGGCAGCATTGTCGCCCCGCCGAGGGGCATGGCCCGACGGCTTGACGATAAAGGTGTCGTACTTGGCGAGCAGAGCTCGGCAATAGTTGACGTCCGTCGACTGGGCAGATGCTGCAAGCGACAGCGCAATCGACAGGCCCGCCATCAGGAGCGTCCTCAGTGGAGCGCTCAGCAAGGCGGGTGTCTGAACGGCAAGGGTACGAGGCATGGTGAAGGTCTCCTGTTTCTCCCTGATCCCTCCAGCGCAGTGAACGCCTCCTCGCTGACAATCGGCTGACCGGGCACGAGGTTGATGGCTCAAAAGATAGTCCGACCCTGCCGAGAGTGAGCGGAATGGGCGATCGACGGGCTAGGCGGCGTCTGCGACCGCCTCAGGGTGGAGTCGCGCGCTCCCTGCACGCTGATCGCGTCGTTCGCCTTCAAGCCGGCGTAGCGACCCGCCTCAAATTCTCCCAGAACCACCGCGCCAGGCCGGTCACGCGCGCATCCTCGTGCTGCTGACCCATGAGCTGCACGCCCACCGGCATCCCGCCGACGCTCATCAGCGGCACCGTCACGACCGGCGCGAACAGCATAGAGGAAGGCGCGTTGAACACGAAGTCGCCGGTCGGCCTCGGCGCCAGCGGCTGGCCCGCCACGTCGCCCGACCAGATCGGCGCCGGGCCGGGGCAGGCGAGCGTAATCGCGGCGTCGGCCAGCGACGCCACCGCCATGTGCGCCAGCTGCGCCTGCTGGCGGGCGAGCAGGTTGCTGCGATAGTCGTCCGGCGTCATGGCCTCGGCGCGCGTGAGCGTCGCCTGGCCGCGCGCGCTGATGCCATCGGGCGCGGCGTCGAGCATGCCGCGCTGGTACCAGCGGTTCTCCCAGCTGGTGACGCCGTTGCAGATGGCGCGCCCGTTGGCGATCGCCTTCTCCAGCGCCTCGACGAACGGATGGTCGGCGCGGTGAATCACCACCACGCCGGCCGCCTCGAGCTGGCCGAGCACCTTCGCGAAGCCCGCCTTGGTCGCCGGGTCGACCTCGGCCCAGCCTTCGGTTTCCAGCACGATCAGCTGGTCGGGTTTTATCGCGGCGGGGAGCCTGTCCGGCCCCATCAGGCCGAGCGAACCGCGATCGCCGCCGCAGCGCTTGGCCATCTCGGTCGCTGTCTGCCACATGTCCTCGAGGCAGCCGGCGTGCGGTCCGTGCGTGCTCTGGCTGGTGGCCAGCCGCTCGCCGCGATTGATGCCGCCTTGCGTGGGTTTCAGCGCGAAGTTCCCGCAATAGGCGGCGGGCCGGATGATCGAGCCGCCGACCTGCGTGCCGATCGCCGCCGGCATCATGTTGGCGCCCACGGCGGCGGCCGAGCCCGAGGACGAGCCGCCCGGGGTGCGCGCCGGATCGAACGGATTGGTGGTCGGCCCGGGCTGCGCGCCGCCCAGCTCCGCCGTCACCGTCTTGGCGAGGATCACCGCGCCCGCCTGGCGCAGCGCCCAGACGCCGGCATTGTCGCGCTTGGGGAAGTTGCCCTTCATCGCCGCACAGCCCATCTCGGTGGGCATGTCCTTGGTCTCGAGCAGATCCTTGATGCCGACCGGCATGCCGTCGATCGGCGAGAGCGGCCGGCCGGCCTTCCAGCGCGCGGCGCTCGCATCGGCGGCGGCGCGCGCGCCTGTTTCGTTCGTGGTCACGAGGGCCTTCACCACCGGTTCGCGCTGGGCGATGGTCTCCAGGCAGCGCTCGAGATAGGCGCGCGGACTGTCGTTGCCGTCGGTGAAGCGGCGGGCGGCATCGTGGAAGGTGAGCGGCGTGTAGTCGGCGTAGGCGGTCATGTCGGGGACCCTAGCACGAGCCCTTGGCGGTCGCCTCCTGCGACCCGGCGTGGCCTATTCGGCCTGGGCGCCGGATTGCTTGATGATGGGCAGCCAGATCGCCTGGTCGTCCTCGATCAGCTTGCGGGCGGCTTCAGGCGAGCCTGGCGGCAGCATTTCGAATCCCTGGACCAGGAGCTTCTCCTTGACCTGCGGGTGTTGGCCGATGCGGTTGATCTCGGCATTGAGGCGCAAGACGATCGCGCCCGGCGTGTTCGCCGGCACCGCGAAGCCCAGCCACGTGGCGACCACGAAATCCGGGATGCCGGCCTCGCTCATGGTCGGCACGTCGGGCAGCATGGCCGAACGGCCCTGGCTGGTGACGGCGAGCGCCTTGAGCTTGCCGGCCTTGATCTGGCTCAGCACGGTCGGCGTGTTGAAGAAGCCCATCGTCACCTCCCCATTGACGACCGCAAGGACCGCGGCCGGCGCGCCGCGGTAGGGCACGTGCTGCAGGCGAACACCGCTGCGCTGCTCGAGGATTACGCCGGACAGGTGGAGGCTGCTGCCGACGCCGCTCGAGCCGTAGGTGAGCTCATCCGGCTTGGCGCGCGCCTGCGCCACCAGGTCGGCCACGGTCGCGGCCGGGTTGGCGGGAGAGACGACCAGCACGTTGGGCAGGGTGCCGGCGACGGTGACCGGCACGAGGTCTTTTAGCGGATCGTAGCCCGGCGCCTTGTAGAGGCCGATGTTGAACACCGTCGTGCCCTGCGAGGTCAGCAGCAGCGTGTAGCCATCGGCCGCGGCGCGCGCGCCTTCCACGGTCCCCATGAGGCCACCCGCACCGCCCTTGTTGTCGACCACGATCGGCTGGCCGAGCGCCTTGGCGAGCTCATCGGCGAGGGTGCGCCCGACGATGTCGGCTCCGGCGCCCGGCGCGAACGGTATGACCATGCGGACCGGGCGCTCCGGCCAGTCGCCCGCCCGCGCCGCGGCGGGGAAGAGCAGCACCGCTCCCGCCAGGACGTGGCGCCGTGCCAGGACTTGTCGTGACGGGGTCATTGCCGGTCTCCTCCAACCTAGCCCTCGAGCGCGGCGCAGAGTTCGCCGACATCGGTCAAGCTGTCGATGCCGAGGATCATGGCGCGTGTGCGCTCGATCGCAAGCCCGTCGAGCACGACGCTGGCGCAGTTGCGGTATTTCCGGTCGGCCGCGGCCTCCGACATCGGCATCGCCGGTGCGCCCGGCGGGATGTCGCAGCGTGCGGTGTCGCTATGGCCGTCGGCCAGCCGCACCTCGACCGCGGCCGGAAACAGGCCGTTGTCGGGAAGGTCGTCGGCCTGCCGGATCTCGATCAAGGTCATGAATTTCTGCACCAGCGGGTCGGCGAGCGCCTGGTCGGTGAACTGGGGGCTGCCCAGGTCGCCGAAGCGCAGCGCCGCGGCCACGCAGTAGCGCAGGCTGACTCGCGCCCGCAAGGTATCGGCCGGCACGCCTTCGCGCAGCGTCATGAAGTTCCACGGATGGACCCGGCAGACGATGCCCGCGACCTCGTGCAGGCGCTTGCCGAGCTTGCCATGCAGGGCGAGCGCGGCGTGGACCGCCGCATGGGTCGGCGCGCCCGAGGGATAGGGCTTGAAGATGATGCCCGACCGGACGAGCTCGAACGGCCGGCCCAGCGGCAGCGCCTTGGGCGTGGCGCCGGCGAACAGGTTGAAGAAGCCGTACTTGCCGTCGAGCGCCTCGCCGTCCGACAGGAAGCCCTTCTCCGCCAGCAGCGCGGCATGGATGGCGTCGCGCGCGGTGAGGCCAGCGTGCAGGGCCATCGTCATGGTGCCGAAGTTCTGCCGCAGGCCGCTCGCCATCGAGGCGGCGATCCCCAGGGCCGCCCGGAAGGGAAGCGGCCCGAGCTCCAGCAGGCGGCAGCAAGCGGCGGTGACGCCGAGGACGCCCAGGGTGCGCGTCACGTGCCAGCCCGCCTCGTACAGGCGGGGATTGAGCTGGCGTCCCAGCGCGACATTGACCTCGAAGCCCGCGACGTAGGCCAGCAGCACCGCCGCGCCGCCGAGCCCGCGCGACTGCCCGAGCGGCAGCAGGGCCGACACCAGCGACGCGCTGGGATGCGACATCATCGGCTCGTTGTTGTCGTCGAACAGCTCGGCGTGCGCGGCCGTGCCGTTGGCGAGCGCCGCGGCGAGCACGTCCGCCTTGAAGCCGTGGCCGATCACCGAGCAGGGGCCGTGCCCGTGCCCTTGGCCGAGCTCGCGCGCCAGTGCGGTCACGATGCGCACCGAGTCGAGCTGCGAGCCCGACAGCGACACCGCGAGCGTATCGAGAAAGGCCTTCTTCGCGAGCGCGAACGCGGCCGGCGGTACCTGGCCGGCCGCGAGCCCTCCCGCCCAGGCGGCGATCTGGTCGATGGTGTTACTGTTCTGCTTCAAGGGATGAGCCTCCGCCCGTTCTTGGTTGGAGAACGACACGTAACATCAAAACCGCCACGTTGCGTTCGTGCTCCCGACGATGAAATGTTCCGCCCTATGGTTGCGCAGCGGTGCGTTCCGCCGCAGGCTGCGCGGGGAACACAAGGGATCGCTTCATGAAATTCGGCGCGTCGATGTTCTTCACCGACTATTCGATGGGCGCGGCGGAGCTCGCGGTCGCGCTGGAGGAGCGCGGCTTCGACATCGTCTGGGCGCCCGAGCATTCGCACATCCCGCTGTCGCGCAAGTCGGACTTCATCATGGGCGGCGAGCTGCCCAAGCGCTACTACGACGTCATGGACCCGTTCGTGACCCTGACCGCCGCCGCGATTGCGACCCGGAGGTTGAAGGTCGGCACCGGCGTCTGCCTGGTCGCCCAGCGCGATCCGATCCAGACCGCCAAGCTGGTCGCCTCGATCGACCAGATCTCGGCCGGGCGCTTCGTGTTCGGGGTCGGCAACGGCTGGAACCGCGACGAGATGGAGAACCACGGCACCGATTTCGCCAGCCGCCACAAGCGCGCGCGGGAGAATATCGAGGCGATGAAGGCGATCTGGACCCAGCCGAAGGCCGAATATCACGGCGAGTTCGTGAAATTCGATCCCATGATGGCGTGGCCCAAGCCGGTGCAGAAACCGCACCCGCCGATCCTGGTGGGCGGCGCCTTTCCCTATTCGGCGCGCCGCGCGATCCGCTATGGCGACGGCTGGATGCCGCAGGTGACGGAGAAGAACCCGACGCCGCTGGTCGAGCTGATCCCGCGCTTCCGCCAGATGTGCGCCGAAGCCGGCCGCGATGCCGACAAAATGGACATCTCGATCGGCGGCCAACAGCCGGACGCCGAGGCGGTGAAGCGCTACCGGGACGCCGGCGTCAACCGCGTCTCCGCCAGCCTGCCGTCCGAAAGCGCGGACACGATCCTGCCGATGCTGGACCAGTGGGTGGCCGTGATGCGGGCGGTGAACGGATAGAAACCGCCATGGATGTCGCCGAGGCCATGGCCTGGTACATTCCGCCGACGACGTCGGGTCCTTATCCCGCACGGCCGGGCAACCTCGTTCGTCCGCTGGTCGATGGCGAGGAGATCATGCGGCGGATCGGCGAGGCGATCGACGGCGCGCGCCACAGCGTCTGGCTGACCGTTGCCTTCTACTCGGCCGACTTCCTCTTGCCGGACGGCCGCGGCCCGCTGTTCGACGTGCTGGATCGGGCCGTCGCCCGCGGCCTCGACGTGCGTCTTCTGATCTGGCGGCCCAATCCCGAGACCGCGCCCAGCCCTCGCCTGTTCGGCGGCTCGCCCGAACAGCGCGCGCTGCTGGCGCGCCGCGGGTCGCGCCTAAAAATCCGCTGGGACAGGGCGGCGCGCGCGTGCTGCCAGCATCAGAAGAGCTGGCTGATCGATGCCGGCCAGCCGTCGGAGACTTCCTTCGTGGGCGGCCTCAACCTCACCGGCATCGCCATGACGCGGCACGACGTCTATGTCGAGGTGAGCGGGCCGTCGGCCATGGACGTGCGGCACAATTTCGTCGAGCGCTGGAACGAGGCAAGCGAGCGGCACGCACCCGACGGCAATTGGGCCTGCGACGCCGCCGACCAGTTGCCCGCTCTCGATCCTGGCCGCGACCGCGCGTCCGCGCTGCGCGGGACGAGCACGGTGCAGATCCAGCGCATGCTCGATCCCAGCCGCTACCCCGCGGCGCGCGTCGAGCGATCGATCCTGGAGCAGTACCAGCGCGCCATCGATGGGGCGCGGCGCACGATCTACATCGAGAACCAGGCCATTCCCATTCCGGAGGTCGCCCGTCTCCTGCTGGCCGCGGTCGAGCGCGGGGTCGACGTCGTGCTGCTCGTGCCGGCGATCCCCGAGACCTATGTCTACGCCGCGCGCCACGATCCGCAGGCGGCGTCGCGCTTCTGGGGCATCGAGGCGCTGGGCCGCCACGAGAACTTCACCTTGGCCGGCATCGCCGAGCCGCATGCCGGCGGGCGTCGTGCCGCCTACATCCACGCCAAGATGATGCTGATCGACGATGCGTGGACGACCATCGGCTCGTGCAACCTCCATCCCTACTCGCTGGGCGGCAATTCGGAGATGAACGCCTCGATCTGGGACAGCGACGTCGCGCGCGCCTTGAGATGCCGGCTGTTGGCGCAGCATCTTGGCGTGGATACCGGCCAGATGGACGACCGCGCAGCTTTGCGCCTGTTCCGCGACGTTGCCCACAGCAACCGGGAAAAAATGGACAGGCGCGCGCCCGACTGGAAGGGTCTCGCTTTCGCCCTGTCACCGGAAACCTATGGCCGGGAATCGGGCGTGAAGGTCGATCTGATGTAGGGTCGCCCCGCTCCGGGACGCAACAAGGCGCCGTCTCAGCAACAACCCTCGCACTGCCGCTCGAACACCCCGCCTTCCGTTGAGCTTTTCTAACGTAAAGTCGTTTCGCTTCGCGGCGTCGCAAGCCGCCATCCGGTTCGCCGCGGCTTGTCCGAGGCGGCCTCGCCGCTAAACTCCGGCGCAATCAAAACCGGCCCGGGAGGGGCGCATGGACCTCGCTTTCACTTCCGAAGAACGCCAGTTCGCCGACGAGGTGCGGGCCTTCGTGCGCGCCAACCTGCCCGCCGACATTCGCGACAAGGTGAAGAACGCCAAGCACCTGATCCGCGACGACTACGTGCGCTGGCAGCAGGCGCTCGGGAAGAAGGGCTGGCTGGTCTACACCTGGCCCAAGAAGCATGGCGGTCCGGGCTTCACGCCGGCCGAGCGCTACATCTTCGAGAATATCTGCGCCGAGGAGAATGCGCCCGGCATCATTCCGTTCGGCACCAAGATGGTCGGGCCGGTCATCTATACCTTCGGCAACGAGGCGCAGAAGGCCAGGTATCTCGAGCCGATCCGCACGAGCACGATGTGGTGGTGCCAGGGCTATTCCGAGCCGGGTTCGGGGTCCGACCTCGCGTCGCTCCGCACCAAGGCGGTCAGGGAAGGCGACCACTACATCGTCAACGGCTCGAAGACCTGGACCACGATGGGCCACTGGGCCGACTGGATCTTCTGCCTGGTGCGCACCGATCCCAAGGCCAAGCCGCAGGAGGGCATCTCCTTCCTGCTGATCGACATGAAGACGCCGGGCATCACGGTGAAGCCCATCATCATGGCCGACGGCGGCCACGAGGTGAACGAGGTCTTCCTCGACAACGTGAAGGTCCCGGTCGAGAACCTGATCGGCAAGGAAGGCGAGGGCTGGACCTACGCCAAGTTCCTGCTCGCCAACGAGCGGCTGGGCATCGCCGCCGTGCCGCAGTCCAAGCGCGGCGTCGAGGCGCTGAAGGACATCGCCCGCGCCGAGCAGGAGAACGGCAAGCCGCTGATCGAGAATCGGAGCTTCGCCGAGAAGATCGCCGATCTCGAAATCCAGGTGACGGCGCTGGAATTCACCGAGCTTCGCGCGCTGTCGTCGATGGCACATGGCGGCCAGCCCGGCCCGGAAGTCTCCGGCCTCAAGATCAGGGGCTCGGAGATCCAGCAGCGCATTGCCGAGCTCACCCTGGAAGCGGTCGGCGAGTATGCGGCGCCCTATCTGCCTGGCCTGCTGTGGCAGGGCTCGAACGAGGAGCCGGTCGGCCCGTCCTACGCCCACGTCGCCGCGCCGCGCTATTTCAACACCCGCAAGACCACGATCTACGGCGGCAGCAACGAGATCCAGAAAGGCATCATCAGCAAGATGGTGCTGGGACTTTGATCACAGCAACACCGTCATCCCGAGCGAAGCCGCCCGCAGGGCGGCGCAGTCGAGGGACCTCTTCTTCTGGGCGCCAGCTGAAGACCAGGTCCCTCCGCTACGCGCTCCGGTCGGGATGACGGAGAGGAGCAGCTAGATGGACCTCGCCCTGAAACCCGAACACAAGGCGTTTGCCGACGAAGTGCGCGCCTTCGTGCACAAGAACCTCTCGCCCGCGACCCGGCAGAAGACCTTCTCCGGCAAGCACTACGACCGCGACGACCACATGGTCTGGCAGCAGGCGCTCGGCCGGCAGGGCTGGCTCGCCTACACCTGGCCGAAGAAATACGGCGGCCCGGGCTGGGACGTGACGCAGCGCTTCCTGTTCGAAAACGTGCTGGCCGAGGAGGGCGCACCGCGCATCATCCCGTTCGGCGTGAAAATGGTCGGCCCGGTGATCTACACCTTCGGCAGCGACGCGCAGAAGGAGCGCTTCCTGCCGGGCATCCGCCAGTCGACCGTGTCGTGGTGCCAGGGCTATTCCGAGCCGGGCGCCGGTTCCGACCTTGCCAACCTCCGCACCCGGGCGGTGCGCGAGGGCGACCATTACATCGTCAACGGCCAGAAGACCTGGACCTCGTTCGCGCACTGGGGCGACTGGATCTTCTGCCTGGTGCGCACCAACCCCGACGCCAAGCCGCAGGAGGGCATCTCCTTCCTGCTGATCGACATGAAGACGCCGGGCGTCACGGTGCGGCCGATCATCATGCTGGACGGCGCGCATCACGTGAACGACGTTTTTCTCGACAATGTGAAGGTTCCCATCGGGAACCGCATCGGCAAGGAAGGCGAGGGCTGGACCTGCGCCAAGTTTCTGCTGGCCAACGAGCGGCTGGGCATCGCCGAGGTGCCGGCCTCCAAGCGCGGCGTGCGCAGCTTGCGCGACATCGCGCGCAGCGAGCCGGCGGATGGCGCCACCCTGGCCGACGATCCGGCCTTCACCGCGCGGATCGCCGACCTCGACCTGCAGGTCCAGGCGCTGGAGATGAGCGAGCTGCGCGCGCTCTCGGCCATGGCCCAGGGCGGTGCGCCCGGCCCCGAAGTCTCGACCTTGAAAATCCGCGGCTCGGAAATCCAGCAGCGCATCGCCGAGCTCGCCATGGAGGCGGTGGGCGAGTATGCCCAGCCCTACCAGCCCGGTATGCTGTTCGAGAACACCAACGAGACGCCGGTCGGCCCCGACCATGCGCCGCCCGCCGCGCCGCGCTATTTCAACATGCGCAAGACCAGCATCTACGGCGGCAGCAACGAAATTCAGAAGAACATCGTATCGAAGATGGTGCTCGGGCTATAAAGCCCGGAAGGATTCCGGAGGAATAAATGGATCTGTCCCTTTCCGACGAACAGAAGCAGCTGCAAGACGGCGCCGAGCGCTTCGTTCGCGACAAGTACACGTTCGAGAACCGCCGCAAGATCGTCGCCACCGAGCGCGGCTGGCTGCCGGAGAACTGGGCGCAGTTCGCCGAGCTGGGCTGGCTCGGCATGGCCTTCTCGGAAGAGGATGGCGGCTACGGCGGCGGCCCGATCGAGACCATGATCGTGATGGAGCAGTTCGGAAAGGGCCTGGTGCTGGAACCGTTCCTGCCGACCGTCGTGCTGGGCGGCGGCATGATCGCGGCGGCCGGCAGCAAGGCGCAGAAAGAGGCGCTGCTGCCGCCGATGATCGAAGGCAAGAAGCAGTTCGCCTTCGCCTGGCTGGAGCGCCAGTCGCGCTACAATCTCGCCGACGTGGCGCTCAAGGCCACCAAGGAAGGCGCCGGCTGGTCGCTCTCCGGCCACAAGGGCGTGGTCTACAACGCCGCTTCCGCCGACACCGTCATCGTGCTGGCGCGGACCGCCGGATCGGCGCGCGAGGAGAAGGGCCTGACGCTTTTCCTCGTCGACGCCAAGGCCAAGGGCATCACGCGCCGCGACTACCCGACCCAGGACGCGTTGCGCGCCTCGGAGCTCACCTTCGACAAGGTCGCGGTCGGCGCCGATGCGGTGCTGGGCACCGTCGACGGCGCCTTCCCGGTGGTCGAGGATACCGTCGACCGCGCCATCGTTGCGCTCTGCGCCGAGGCCACGGGCTGCATGGACGCGATCAACGCCGCGACCCTCGAATACATCAAGACCCGCAAGCAGTTCGGCGTGCCGATCGGCAAGTTCCAGGTGCTGCAGCATCGCATGGTCGATTGCTTCACCAACGCCCAGGAAGCCCGCTCGATGACCTTGATGGCGTCGCTCAAGATCGACGACAAGGATCCGGTGGTGCGCCGCAAGGCCGCCTCCGGCGCCAAGGTGCAGATCGGCAAGTCGGGCAAGTTCTGCGGCCAGAGCGCGGTGCAGATGCACGGCGGCATGGGCGTCACCGACGAGCTTTCGGTCAGCCACTACTTCAAGCGGCTGACCATGATCGACCTGATGTTCGGCAACCAGCAGCACCACCTGACCCGCTACAGCAACCTCGCCATGGCGGCGTAATCGTTCGCGGAGGAAACATCATGGCCTATGAAACGGTACAGGTTCGCAAGCTCACCGGCGGCTGTGGCGCCGAGGTTTTGGGTGTCGATCTCAGGACGATGAGCAACCGGCAATGGGGCGAGGTGCAGCACGCTTTCGCCGATCATGGCGTCGTCTTCTTCCGCGACCAGACGCTCACGCCCGAGCAGCACATCGAGTTCGCGCGGCGCTGGGCGCCGATCGACGTCAACCGCTTCTTCACGCCGGTGAAGGGCTATCCCGAGATCGCCGAGGTGCGCAAGGAGCCCGAGCAGAAGACCAATATCGGCGGCGGCTGGCACACCGACCACAGCTACGATGCGGAGCCGGCGATGGGCTCGATCCTGCTGGCGCGCGAGCTGCCGGAAGAGGGCGGCGACACGCTGTTCGCCAACATGTACCGCGCCTTCGAGACGCTCTCGCCGGGGCTGCAGCGAACGCTGGAAGGGATGCGTGCCGTGCACGGCTCGGCGCACATCTTCGGCGCCAAGGGCGTGAATGCGGCCAATCCCGAATCGGCGGCGCGCTATGGCAACCAGCATCTTGTCGGCGACGATGTCATCCATCCGGTGGTGATCCGCCATCCCTTGAGCGGCCGCAAATCCCTCTACGTCAATCCGGCCTTCACCTTGCGCTTCGAGGATTGGTCGGTCGAGGATAGCCGGCCGCTGCTCGAGCATCTCTACCGTCACGCGTCGAGGCCGGAATTCACCTGCCGCTTCCGCTGGCGCGAGGGCTCGATCGCCTTCTGGGACAATCGCGCGACCTGGCACTACGCCGCCAATGACTACAGCGGCGAGCGCCGGCTGATGCACCGCATCACCGTCGCCGGCTGCGCCCTGCAGCCGGCGGTCGCGATGGCCGACGGGCCGGTCTAGTTGCCGATCGACAGCGACATCTCGGCGATGCCGTAGGCGAGATTGTAGCCCGCGTTGCGGCTGTCCTGGATCTGCGTAGCCTGCAGCACGATCTGGTTGTTGCTGCCGCCGTACAGCCAGTTGCCGCCGGCGCTCGAACTGGCCGCAACCGAGGCCTGCTCGCCGGCGTAGTTGCCCGCCAGCACCCTCGGATTCACGCTGGTCGTCGCACCGACCAGACCGCCGAGCTGGTAGACATGCCAAACCATGTGGCCGGCCTTGGTGTAGCCGATATCAAGGCCGAACTTGCGGATCTTCCCGTCATAGGCCTGCGAGACGCCGTCCTTGGTCAGGTAGACACAACTCAGGTCCTTGGTTGAACCGAAGACGTAGCCGGAGCCGCCGCTGACGTTGCAGGTGAGCGCGCCGATATAGACCTGAGAATTGGCGTTGGTCGCGTTGAGTTGCTGGCCGGTCGGCTGCTGGCAGGCACCGGTCGCCAGCGCCAGGGCCGTCGCCAGCGCGGCCGAAAGACATCTGTTCATTGTGTATCTCCTTGGTGCCGGCGAGTATGGCACAGCTTCCTAGCGAAGCGCCGCCCACAAGAGCGCCGTGCCGGAAACGATCATCACGCCGTCGAGCAGGTGTTGGAAGGTGGCGACGCTCAGCCGCTCGACGATCAGGCGCGCGGTGTAGGTGCCGGCCATCACCGAGGAGCCGGAGATCAGGCCCTTCACCACGATGTCGAGCGGCATCGCACCGAACTGGCGGAACGTCAGCGCCTTGCTGATATAGAGCGCCAGCGAACCCGCCGCCTCGGTGGCGATGAAGGCGCCCTTGACCAGACCGTAGGCGGCAAACGCCGGCACGCTGAGCGGGCCGGTCGACACGACGATGCCGGTCAGGAAGCCGATGACCGCGCCGGCGGCGGCGAGGTGCCAGAAGCCGAACTTCAGGTTCCGCGAGGCAAGCCAGCGGCGGCCGGGCACCATGACGAGGAAGAAGACGCCGAGAAGGACGTCGATGAGATGCTCGGGCAGGATCAGCAAGGTCCGCGCGCCCAGCGCCGCCGCCGGGATGCCGCCCAGCGCATAGGCGCCGCAGGCGCGCCAGTCGATTTGCTTCCACCACGAGGTGATCTTGGCGAAGTTCGACATCAGGGCGACGATCGCCATGATCGGCACGGCCTCGCGCGGACCGAACGCGAAGACCAGGATGGGCAGCAGGATGATGGTGGCCCCGGTGCCGACGATGCCGCTCACCGTGCCGGCGACGTAGCCGACGACGAGGACAAGGACGTAGGTCAGCACGGACTTGCTGGGGGCGCGCCACTCCAGTGGCGCGTCTTCTCATGGTTCCCGATCGCGCCACTGGAGTGGCGAGCCCCCAGCGATGAGCGCTCCACTAGTACCCGATGTTCTGGCGCAGCCATTTTTCCGCCTGCTCGAGCGAGCAGCCGCGCCGCTTGGCGTAGTCTGCGAGCTGGTCGCGGCCGATGCGCGCCACGCCGAAATACTGCGCTTCGGGATGGGCGAAGTAGTAGCCCGACACCGCCGCCGTCGGCAGCATGGCGAAGCTCTCGGTCAAGGTGAGGCCGGTGTTCTGGCCGGCATTCAGCAAGCGGAACAGCTCGGGCTTCTGGCTGTGGTCGGGACAGGCGGGGTAGCCCGGCGCCGGCCGGATGCCGCGATACTTCTCGCGCGTCAGTTCCTCGTTGGTGAGCGCCTCGTCGGGCGCGTAGCCCCACAGCGTCTTGCGGACACGCTCGTGCAGTCGTTCGGCGAAGGCCTCGGCCAGGCGGTCGGCCAGGGCTTTCAGCAGGATGTCGGAATAGTCGTCATGGTCGGCCTTGAAGCGGGCGAGGTGCTCCTCGATGCCGTGGCCGGCCGTCACCGCGAAGCCGCCGATCCAGTCGGCCTCGGGCGAGATGAAATCGGCCAGGCACATATTGGCCCGCGGCGCGCGCTTCTCGATCTGCTGGCGCAGGAAGTAGAGGCGCGAGACTTCCTTGCTGCGCCCCTCGTCGGCGAACAGCACGACGTCGTCGCCGTCGCGCCGACACGGCCAGAAGCCGGCGACGCCCTTGGCGGTCAGCCACTTCTCGCGCACGATGTGCTCCAGCATCTTGCGCGCATCGGCGTAGAGCTTCTTGGCGCTTTCGCCCACCACCTTGTCCTCGAGGATGGCGGGATAGTTGCCGGCCAGCTCCCAGGCGCGGAAGAACGGCGTCCAGTCGATGCGCTCGATCAGCTCGTGCAGGGGATATTCGGCGAAGATGCGCGTGCCGCTGACGGCGGGCTTGGGCGGCGCGTAGGAAGACCAGTCGATCTTGAATGCGTTGGCGCGCGCGGCGTCGAGCGGAACGAGCTTCTCCTTGGTGCCGCCGGCGCGCTCGACCCTGATCGCTTCGTACTCGGTCGCCACCTTGGCGGCGAAGTCGGCGGCCTGCGCGCCTGATTCGGAGACCAGCGCCGTGCACACGCCGACCGCGCGCGAGGCGTCCAGCACGTGCACGGTCGTGCCCTTGTAGCGCGGCGCGATGCGCAGCGCCGTGTGGACCTTCGACGTCGTGGCGCCGCCGATCAGCAGCGGCAGCTGGAAGCCCTGGCGCGTCATCTCCTCGGCCACGGTCACCATTTCGTCGAGCGACGGCGTGATCAGGCCCGAGAGCCCGATCATGTCGGCCTTGTTGTCGTTGGCCGATTTCAGGATGTCCTGGAACGGCACCATGACGCCAAGGTCGATGACCTCGAAATTGTTGCACTGCAGGACCACGCCCACGATGTTCTTGCCGATGTCGTGGACGTCGCCCTTGACCGTCGCCATGACGATCTTGCCCTTGGGCCGCGAGGTCTCGGTCTTTTCGGCCTCGATGTAGGGCAGCAGGTGCGCCACCGCCTTCTTCATGACGCGGGCGCTCTTGACGACCTGCGGCAGGAACATCTTGCCCGAGCCGAACAGGTCGCCGACCACGTTCATGCCGGCCATCAGCGGGCCCTCGATGACCTCGATCGGCCGGGCGATCTGCTGGCGCGCCTCCTCGGTGTCGGCGACGACGAACTGATCCATGCCCTTGACCAGCGCATGCTCGAGCCGCTTCTCGACCGGCCAGCTCCGCCACTCGGCGTCCTGCGACTCGGCGACCTCGCCGGTGCCCTTGTACTTGGGCGCCAGCTCGAGCAGCCGCTCCGTCGCCTCCGGATTGCGGTTCAGGATCACGTCCTCGCAGGCGTCGCGCAGCTCCTGCGGGATCTGGTCGTAGACCTCGAGCTGGCCCGCATTGACGATGCCCATGTCCATGCCGGCCTGGATGGCGTGGTAGAGGAACACCGAGTGCATGGCCTTGCGCACCGGCTCGTTGCCGCGGAAGGCGAAGGACAGGTTCGACACGCCACCGGAGATCTTGACGCCGGGGCAGCGCTGCTTGATCTCGCGCGTGGCTTCGATGAAATCGACGCCGTAGTTGTTGTGCTCCTCGATGCCGGTGGCGACGGCGAAGATGTTGGGGTCGAAGATGATGTCCTCGGCCGGGAAGCCCACCTTGTTCACCAGGATGTCGTAGGCGTGGGCGCAGATCTCGACCTTGCGCTGCTTGGTGTCGGCCTGGCCCTTCTCGTCGAACGCCATGACCACGACCGCGGCGCCGTAGCGGCGCACCTTGCGGGCGTGCGCGATGAACGGCTCGATGCCCTCCTTCATGGAGATCGAGTTCACGATCGGCTTGCCGGCGACGCATTTCAGGCCGGCCTCGATGACGCTCCACTTGGAGCTGTCGATCATGATCGGCACCCGGGCGATGTCGGGCTCCGCGGCGATGAGCTTCAGGAACGTATCCATCGCCAGCTCGGAATCGAGCAGGCCCTCGTCCATGTTGACGTCGATGATCTGCGCGCCGCTCTCGACCTGCTGGCGCGCGACCTCGACCGCGGCCGTGTAGTCGCCCTCGAGGATCAGTTTCTTGAACCGCGCCGAGCCCGTGACGTTGGTGCGCTCGCCGATGTTGATGAAGGTGGCGCGCGGTTCCGACGGCTGTTCCGACATCAGAAGAAACTCGCCGCTTCCATGCCGGAGAGGCGCAGCGCCGGCGGCAGGACGTGCCACTGCCGCGGCTTCACGTCCTTCACCGCCTCGGCGATCGCCTTGATGTGGGCGGGCGTCGTGCCGCAGCAGCCGCCGACCACGTTCAGCCAGCCATTCTCGGCCCAACCGCGCACCAGCTTCGCCGTCATCTCCGGCGGCTCGTCGTAGGCGCCGAGCTCGTTGGGCAGGCCGGCATTGGGATAGACGCAGACCAGGCCGTCGACCTGCGGGTTGAGCGCGTTCACGTAGGGATGGAGCTCGGTGGCGCCGAAGCTGCAGTTCAGTCCCATGGTGAGCGGCCGGGCGTGCCGCACCGAGTGCCAGAACGCCTCGACGGTCTGGCCCGACAGGTTGCGGCCGGCGAGGTCGGTCAGGGTCATGGAGACCATCACCGGCAGCTCCTCGTCGCGCGCTTCGGCCGCCTCGTCGGCGGCGACCAGGGCCGCCTTGGCGTTCAACGTGTCGAACACCGTCTCGATCAGGATGAAATCGACGCCGCCGTCCAGCAGGCCGTCGATCTGCTCGCGATAGATGCCCTTCATCTCGTCGAAGGAGACGGCGCGGAAGCCGGGGTCGTTGACGACCGGCGATACCGACAGGGTCTTGTTGGTCGGGCCGAGCGCGCCCACGACGAAGCGCGGCTTGGCGGGATCGCGCGCCGTGGCGGCATCGGCGCAGGCGCGCGTCAGCTTGGCCGCGGCGATGTTGATCTCGCGCGCCATGCCGGCGATGCCGTAGTCGCTCAAGCTGATGGCGTTGGAGTTGAAGGTATTGGTGGCGACGATATCGGCGCCGGCGTCGAGGTAGGCGTTGCAGATCTCGCCCACGACGTCGGGCCGCGTCAGGTTCAACAGGTCGTTGTTGCCCTTCTGATCGTGGTCGAAGGTTCGGCCGCCGCGGAAGCCTTCCTCGTCGAGGCGATAGCTCTGGATCATCGAGCCGTAGGGCCCGTCCTTCACCAGGATGCGCTCGGCGCCGATGTCGCGCAGTTGCCGGGCTTTTTCAGCGCGTGTCATTGGTGGCTCCGGTGCGCGCCGGACGAACGCCCAGCAGATGGCAGGTCGCGAACGTGAGATCGGCGCGGTTCAGCGTATAGAAATGGAATTGATCGACGCCTTCCCGCTGCAGGCGACGGCAAAGGTCGCCGGCGACGGTGGCGGCGATCATGCGGCGCGTCTCGAGGTCGTCGTCCAGCCCCTCGAACAGGTGGGCCAGCCAGCTCGGCACCTTGGAGCCGCAGAGACCGGCAATCCTCGTCACGGACTGGAAGTTCGACACCGGCATGATGCCGGGCACGATCGGCACATGGACGCCGGCAGCCGCCGCGCGGTCGCGGAAGCCCAGGAAATCGTCGGCCTCGAAGAAGAACTGGGTGATGCAACGATCGGCGCCCGCATCGACCTTGCGCTTGAGGTTGTCGAGGTCGGCCTTGATGTCGGGCGAGTCCGGGTGCTTTTCGGGGTAGCCCGCGACGCTGATCTGGAAGTCGCCGATCTTTTTCAGGCCGGCGACCAGCTCGGCGGCGTTGGCGTAGCCGCCGGGATGGGCGGTGTACTTGGCGCCCATGCCCGCCGGCGGATCGCCGCGCAGCGCCACGATATGGCGGATGCCGGCGTCCCAGTAGGCGCGCGCGATGTCGTCGATCTCGCCCTGGGTCGCGCCGACGCAGGTGAGATGCGCCGCCGGATCGATGCCGGTCTCCTGCTTGAGGCGCACCACGGTGTCGTGGGTGCGCTGGCGCGTCGAGCCGCCGGCGCCGTAGGTCACCGAGAAGAAAGTCGGACAGAGCGGGGCAAGACGGGTCACGGCCTCCCACAGCGTGCGTTCCATCGCCTCGGTCTTGGGCGGCGAGAACTCGAAGGAGGCGCACAGGCGTTGGGCCGAGTGCGCGGGGTACTCGTGGACTGGCGCGGCGACGCTCAGCGGACCGGTGTCGGGGCTCATCGGGACGCTCCGTGCGCGAGGGCGGTGGGACGGTTGGGACGTTCGGCGACCTCGCGCTCGCCGCGCCAGATGCCGGTCATGATCCGGCGGCCGGGGAAATGGATCGGCTCCAGCGGATTGAGGCCGGCGCTCTTCAGCCAGCCCTGGACCTGGTTGTCGGCGAAGCCGAGATGAACGTGGGCGTGCTCGCGCTTCAGCTCGACCAGATCGTGCGGCGAGAAATCGACCACCAGCACGACGCCGCCCGGGCGCACGACGCGCGCCGCTTCGCTCAGCGCCGCCGCGGGATCGTCGGCATAGTGCAGGACGTGGTGGATGGTGACGACGTCGAAGCTGTCGGCCTCGAAGGGCAGGGCATACATGTCGCCCAGCCGGATGTCGGCATTGTCGATGCCGGCGCGGGCGAGGTTGGCGCGCGCCAGCGCCAGCATCTCGCGCGACTGGTCGACGCCGATCGCCTGTTCGACCTTGGGCGCCAGCACTTCGAGCAACCGGCCGGTGCCGGTGCCGATATCGAGCAGCCGGCGGGCACCGACCGGAAGATGGTGGGCGAGCGCGCGCTCGATCTCGCGGTCGGCGACGTGCAGGGCGCGCAGTTCATCCCAGCGCTGAGCGTTGTCGCGGAAGAAGCGCACGGCGGCGGTCTGGCGCCGCTGCTGCAGGGCGTCGAGCCGCGAACGGTCGGCGGCGATGCGCGCATGCTTGGGATCGAGCCGGCGCACGAACTCGCGCACCAGCGCGGCGTCGTCGCCCGACGTGACGAGGCGAAAACGCGTGAACTGGGCCTCGCGGAAACGCTCCAGGAGCCCCGCTTCCACCAGGAGTTTCAGATGGCGTGACACGCGCGGCTGGCTTTGCCCCAGCACGTGCACGTAGTCGCTGACCGTCAGATCTTCACGCGCCGCCAACGCCAGAATGCGCAGCCTTGTGTCTTCGGCCGCGGCCCGCAGGAGGGTGAGAAGGTGATCCATGCGCCAAAGGATATAAGCATATCTTTATGTTAGCAAGCGGGATTTTGTTCGACGGAAAATTGTGGCCGCCGCGCCACACGGCAGATGTCTGTGGCCCTATGCACTTCAAAGTGCAGTTGGCGTGTGCAACACTGCGGCGTCTTTGGCCCATTCCCAGGGCCGGCGGGGGCCCAGGGTTGGCGTTGATGATTGCAAGCGTTTCCAAGTCGATGACGGCTGGCGTCCGTCGTTCAGTCGTCGCGGCTGCCGTGGCTGCCACTCTCGTGGGGGGCTGTGCGTCAGGCGATACTGGAGCGGCCGAAGTCTGGGACCCGATCGAGACGCCCAACCGCTTCGTCTTCGCGATCAACCGCACGATCGACATGATCGCGGTCCGGCCGCTTGCGGTGATGTATCGCGACGGGGTGCCGGAGCCGGCGCAGAAGAGCGTGCGCAACCTGCTCGACAATCTCGGTGAGCCGGTCACGGCCATCAACGAAGTCTTCCAGGGCGATCCCAGCCGCGCTGCCACGACGATGGCGCGCTTCCTGGTGAACTCGACCCTGGGTGTCGCCGGCCTGTTCGACGTCGCCACCATGCTCGGCATGAAGCGCACCAAGACCGATGCCGGCCAGACGATCGGCATGTGGGCGGCCAAGGGCGTCGAGCCGGAGAATGGCGGCTTCTATCTCGTGTTGCCGTTGACCGGGCCGTCGAACGCGCGTGACGCGACCGGCCTTATGATCGACTACGCCATCGATCCGTTCCAGATCCTGCCGATCGCCCTCAATGTCGACTGGATCTACTATTCCGCGCCGCGTTATGCGCTGACCGTCGTCGATTATCGCTCGCGCACCATGTTCGCGCTCGACGACCTCGAGAAGAACAGCGTCGACTACTACGCCGCGCTGCGCTCGGCCTACACCCAGAACCGTGCCGAGCTCATTCGCGCGAAGCGTGAAGGGACCGACACCAAGAGCGAACTCGAGCGTCGCGACAACATCGCGCTGGTACGCTAAGACTCCACCGTCTGAAGCCATTTCCAAAGGAGCGAACGGTGCCGCTGCTTGCCTGTCGTCGTGTCGTCCTCGGTCTTGCCGTCGGCGCTGCCGCCGCGGCGCTCTCCGTCCTGCCTGCATCGGCTGCCGATCCGGCTCAGTTGATCCAGAGCACGGCCAACGAAGTCATCGACATCATCAAGGCGACGCCGCCCGGCCCGGCCCGCCAGGCCGCCATCCAGCGCGTCCTGCAGACCAATTTCGACCTGCCCTATATGGGCCAGCAGGCGCTGGGGGCGAACTGGAACAAGGCGAGCGAGGCCGAGCGCACCCGCTTCCTGAAGGCGGCCGAGAGTGCGGAAGCCCGCGCCTACAGCGAGCGCTTCGGGCAGTATGGCGGCCAAACGCTCACCATCGGCAAGGTGACCCCGCGGGCCAACGGCCTGTTCATCGTCGACAGCCAGTTGAGCCAGACCAGTGGCCAGCCGATCAAGCTCCAGTGGGAAGTTCGCGATGCGGGCAGGGGCCTGCGCATCACCGATGTGAAAGTCGAGGGTGTCAGCATGGTCATGACTCGACGTTCGGATTTTAATTCCTACATCCAAAGCCATGGCGGCTCGGTCGAGCCGCTGATCGCCGAGCTGGAGGCCCGCGCCGCCCGTTGAATTGCGCCCCGAATTGCGCTTGTAACGCAACACAAGTAAGGTTCTGGCGGGAGGCGTATCGATCGGCCCGCCGGGTGTAGGGATATCGGCCGGGTCGGAGGAGAGCGCCATGGATAGCGCACTGGTCAAGAATGCCGCCGAGCCGCGCTCGGTCGACCCGGTCTGGGCAAGGATTCGCGAGGCGGCGCAGGCGGCCGCCGCCGAGCCGGTCCTGGCCGGGACCTTGCACGCCACCATCCTCAGCCAGCCGAAGTTCGAAGGCGCTCTCAGCTATCATCTGGCGCGGCTTGCCGCCACGACCGAGGTTCCCGCCGCCTTGATCCGTCAGATCTTCGACGAGGCGTTGGCGGCCGATCCGGCGATCGGCCTGGCCGCGCGGGCCGATATCATGGCGTTCACCGAGCGCGACCCGGCCTGCACGTCGCCTCTCGATCCACTGCTGTGGTTCAAGGGCTATCACGCGCTGCAGACGTCGCGCGTGGCCCATTGGCTGTGGCTGCAGGGCCGCAAGACGCTCGCCCATTTCCTGCAGAGCCGCGCCAGCGCCCTGTTCGGCGTCGACATCCATCCCAACGCCCGGATCGGCAAGGGCATCTTCATCGACCACGGCACCGGCGTGGTGATCGGCGAAACCGCCGTCGTCGAGGACGGTGTCTCCATGCTGCATGGCGTGACCCTGGGCGGCACCGGCAAGGAACGCGGCGACCGCCATCCCAAGGTGCGGCGCGGCGTGCTCCTGGGGGCGGGCGCCAAGGTGCTGGGCAATATCGAGATCGGCGCCTGCGCCAAGATCGCCGCGGGCAGCGTGGTGCTGGCGCCCGTGCCGGCCGGCTGCACGGCGGCCGGCGTGCCGGCGCGCATCATCGGCTGCGTCGACGTGCCGGAGCCGGCGCTCGAGATGGATCAGACGATCTAGGGGCCGGCTTCCGTTCTCTTGGCCAACGGCCAAACCCTCGCCATCGTCCAGCTCACCAGCACACCCACGAAGCAGCCGAAGAGCACCTCGGCGACCTTGTGCAGGCCGTGCTCGACGGCGCTCATCTCGGAGTGAGCGGTCAATCCCGCGGCAATGACGATGGCTGCCGTGATCGGCGCCTGCCGCCACATCGTCGGGATGTGGATGACATACGACGAAACGAGGACCGTCACGGCCAGGGCGAGCGGCAGTTTCCACTCGGTCGGTCCGCCCAGGATCACGAAAAACAGGCCGACCGCGCAGCCGACCAGCACGTTGATGATGCGGCTCCGGAACATCCGCACCGCCTCGGTCACCTGAGGATCGGATGCGGCGATCATCGAGGCGATGGCCCAGATCGGATTGGTGTCGGCGATGTTTTCCAGCACGTACCAGACGATGGTCGTCGCGATGAAGACGTTCAGCGCGAAGCGCATCCCGATGATGTCGCGCCGGAACTTGGGCAGAAGCCATTTGCTGAGGGGGGTGTCGGACATGGTTCGCTAGCCTCTCCGGCTGACACCAATCCGCCTCGCCCTCAGGAGCGGACCGCAGGGCCGCGCCTCGAAGGGTGGGCGACAGGCACCGTGCTTGGGGCCATGCTTCGAGACGGCCGCTACGCGGCCCCCTCAGCATGAGGTCTTTGTCGCAGGCCTGACTTTAGCGATTCCGCGTGGGTCGGAAAGGTCTCGCGGCTCTAATTCCTCACCAGCGGCTTGTACTTGATGCGGTGCGGCTGGTCGGCGTCGGAGCCCAGCCGGCGGTGGCGGTCGGCCTCGTAGTCCTGGTAGTTGCCTTCGAACCATTCGACGTGGCTGTCGCCCTCGAAAGCCAGCATGTGGGTGGCGATGCGGTCGAGGAACCAGCGGTCGTGGCTGATGACCACGGCGCAGCCGGCGAAATCGACCAGCGCCTCTTCGAGCGCCCGCAGCGTGTCGACGTCGAGATCGTTGGTCGGCTCGTCGAGCAGCAGCACGTTGGCGCCGCTTTTCAGCATCTTGGCGAGATTGACCCGGTTGCGCTCGCCGCCCGAGAGCTGGCCGACCTTCTTCTGCTGGTCGGCGCCCTTGAAGTTGAACGAGCCGCAATAGGCGCGGCTGGAAATCTCGCGGTTGCCGAGCTTGATGATGTCGAGGCCGCCCGACAGCTCCTCCCACACCGTCTTGTCGGGATCGAGCGTCTCGCGGCTCTGGTCGACATAGCCCAGCTTCACCGTCGGGCCGACCGAGAACGTGCCCGAGTCGGGCTTGTCCTGGCCGGTGATCATCTTGAACAGCGTGGTCTTGCCCGCGCCGTTGGGGCCGATCACGCCCACGATGCCGCCCGGCGGCAGGTTGAAGGAAAGGTTGTCGATCAGCAGCCGATCGCCGAAGCCCTTGGCGATCTTCTCGGCCGTGATGACGTGGTCGCCGAGCCGCGGGCCGGCCGGGATGACGATCTGCGCCTGCTCGAGCGTCGCCTGCTTCGCCTCGGCCACCATCTGCTCGTAGGCCGCGATGCGTGCCTTGCTCTTGGTGCGCCGGGCCTGGGCGCTCTGGCCCATCCATTCCAGCTCGCGCTGCAGCGTCCGTCGGCGGGCGTCGGCGGTCTTTTCTTCGAGTGCCAGCCGCTGGTCCTTCTGCTTGAGCCAGGACGTGTAGTTGCCCTCCCAGGGAATGCCGGCGCCGCGGTCGAGCTCGAGGATCCAGCCCGCGACATTGTCGAGGAAGTAACGGTCGTGGGTCACGGCCACGACGGTGCCGGGGAACTCGCCGAGATGGCGCTCCAGCCAGGCCACCGACTCGGCGTCGAGATGGTTGGTCGGCTCGTCGAGCAGCAGCATGTCGGGCTTGCTGAGCAGCAGCCGGCAGAGCGCGACGCGGCGGCGCTCGCCGCCCGACAGCTTCTCGACATCGGCGTCACCCGGCGGGCAGCGCAGCGCGTCCATGGCGATGTCGACCGTGCGGCCGAGGTCCCAGCCGTCGCCGGCGTCGATCTTCTCCTGCAGCTCGGCCTGCTCGGCGATCAGCTTGTCCATGTCGGCGTCGGGGTCGGAGAAGGCGTTCGAGACCTCCTCGAAGCGCGCCAGCATCCCGGCCATCTCGCCGGCGCCCTCCATGACGTTGCCCAAAACGTCCTTCTTGGGATCGAGCTTGGGCTCCTGCTCCAGCATGCCGACCTTGGCACCCTCGGCCGCCCAGGCCTCGCCGGTGAAATTGTCGTCCTGGCCCGCCATCAGCTTGAGCAGGGTCGACTTGCCGGCGCCGTTCAGGCCCAGCACGCCGATCTTGGCGCCCGGCAGGAACGACAGCCAGATGTCCTTGAGGACCTGCTTGCCGCCCGGAAAGGTCTTGTTCAGGCCCTTCATGACGTAAATGTACTGATACGCGGCCATCGGCGGCTCCGGCTGGATCTGGATGAGGTGGGTCGGCGCGCTTGTAGCGGCCCCGTCGAACGGGTTCAATGACCGCGGGAGAAACGCGCACGCATGCTGGCGGAACCCACCGTCCTGGCCCTGTCGCTGGCCTATCTCGGCCTGCTCTTCGCCGTGGCCTATTTCGGCGACCGGCACGCGCGGGCCTGGTCGGCCAGCTCGGTGGCGCCCGCCGTCTACGGCCTGTCGCTCGCCATCTACTGCACGTCCTGGACCTTCTACGGCGCGGTCGGTCGCGCCTCGACCGCCGGCTTCGACTTCGTGCTGATCTATACCGGCCCGCTGCTGCTGATCGTGCTGGGCTATCCGATGCTGCGCAAGATGGTGCGGCTGGCCAAGCAGCACAATGTGACGTCGATCGCCGACTTCCTGGCCTCGCGCTACGGCAAGAGCCGCGCCGTCGGCGTTACCGCCACGCTGTTCGCCACCGTGGGCGTGCTGCCCTACATCGCGCTCCAGCTCCAGGCGGTGTCCTCGACCTTCAAGACCATCGCCCAGCCCGCACCCTGGCTCGATGGCTCGCGCGGCGTGGTGCACACCGACACCTCGCTGATCGTCGCCGCCCTGATGGCGCTCTTCACCATCCTGTTCGGGGTGCGCAACGTGCAGGCCTCCGAGCAGCATCGCGGCATGATGCTGGCGATCGCCTTCGAATCGGTGGTCAAGCTGCTGGCGCTGCTGACGGTGGGCCCGTTCGTGCTGTTCGTGCTGTTCGACGGGCCGGGCGATCTTCTGGCCCATGTCGCGCGGGCGCCCGAGGTGGCCGAGCGCGTGACGCGCGAGGGCTCGCCGCTCACCTGGGTGGTCACGACGCTCTTGTCGGCGATGGCCTTCCTCTGCCTGCCGCGCCAGTTCCATGTCGCGGTGGTCGAGCACGGCCATCCGGCGAGCCTGCGGACGGCGCGCTGGCTGTTCCCGACCTATCTCGTGCTGATCAACCTGTTCGTCGTGCCGATCGCGGCAGCCGGCCTGCTGCTGCTTGGCCCGCAGGTCAGCCCCGATCTCTACGTGCTGCAGTTGCCGCTCGCCAACGGCGAGAGCTGGCTGTCGGCGTTCGTCTTCATCGGCGGCCTGTCGGCTGCGACCTCGATGGTGATCGTGGCCTGCATGGCGCTCTCCGGCATGATCGGCAACGAGCTGGTGATGCCCTACCTGCTGCGGCGGCAGGCCCGCTGGGGGGCGGGCGCGCCGCGCGACATGGGTCCGCTCGTGGTGTTCGTGCGCCGCGCCGCCGTGGTGCTGATCCTGATGGCGGGCTACGCCTATGAACGCATCATCTCGGGCTACCTGCCGCTCGCCTCGATCGGCCTGATCAGTTTCTGCGCCGTCGCCAACTTCGCGCCCGGCGTCGTGCTCGGCCTCTACTGGAAGCGCGCCCACCGCTACGGCGTCGTGGCCGGGCTGGCCGGCGGCTTCGTCGTCTGGCTCTATGCGCTCCTGCTGCCGACCCTGCGCCAGAGCGCCGATGGCGTCCAGGAGGCGCCGCTCAAAGCCTACCTGCCGGCGCCGTTCGCGGAACTCGACCCGGTGGGGCAGGGCTTTGTCGTCGGCATTCTGGTCAATGCGTTCCTGCTCGTCGGCATCTCGCTGTTGGTCAGGGCACGTGGCTCCGACGCCGAGCAGGCCGAGGCTTTCGTGCTCGGCCCGGATTTTCTGGAAGGGGGCCCAGAACGGCCGCAGCGCCAGGCGCCAGCCGACGCCGCGCGCATCGACGAGCTGCGCGAGCTCTTGGCGCGCTTCGTCGGTTCGGAACGCGCGCTCCGGGCCTTGTCCGGCGACCGTCTCTCCATCGAGGTGGCGCTCAACCGCACCGAGCGCGTGCTGTCGGGCACCCTGGGCGCCGCCTCGGCCCGCATCATCGTCGCCGCCTACGGCCGGCGCGGCCGGCTGCTGCCCAGGAGCGCGCGCGCCCTGATCGACGAGGCGTCGGAGGCCATCCGCTACAACTACGAAATCCTGCGCAACACGCTCGACCATGTCGGCATGGGCATCGCCGCCTTCGACCGCGAGGGTCGCCTGGAAATCTTCAACGACCGCTTCACCGCCTTGCTGTCGCTCGACGATGCCGCGGTGGCGGTCGGTGTCTCGCCGATGGAGTTCGGCGCCACACCCGACGTCGTGGCCCTGCTGCGCCGGCCCGAGGCGCCGCAAACGCACGAGATCGCGACCCGCGGCGGCAAGGTCATCGAGCTCAGGCTCGACCCGCTGCCCGGCGGCGGCTTCGTCGCCACCTGCAACGACGTGACGGCGCGCGTGCGCACCGCCGAGGCCTTGCGTGAAAGCGACCGCCAGCTCCGCCAGTCGACCGAGACGCTGGAGCAGCGGGTGATCGAGCGAACCGCCGAGCTCGAGGCGAGCCGTGCCGAAGCCGAGGCCGCCAATCTCGGCAAGACCCGCTTCATCGCCGCCGCCAGCCACGACCTGTTGCAGCCGCTGCATGCCGCGCGCCTGTTCACGGCGGCGATGATCGACCGCGATCCCGGCAACGATCTCGGCGGCAAGATCGACACCAGCCTGGGGGCGGTCGAATCTCTGCTCGATGCCCTGCTCGACATTTCCAAGCTCGATGCCGGCGCCTTCAGGCCGGAGAAACGGCCGTTCGCCCTTCAGCCGATGTTCGATTCGCTGGCCACCGCCTTCGCCCCGGTCGCCGCACGCCACGGCGCCGAGCTGGTGGTGGTGCCGACGCGGGCCTTCGTGTCGACCGACCCCGCCTTCCTGCGCCGCATCCTGCAGAACCTGCTGTCCAACGCGCTGCGTTACGGCCGGGCCGAGGGCAGGCCCACGCGCGTTCTGCTGGGCTGCCGCCGGGTCGGCAGCGATCTGCGCATCGAAGTGAAGGACAACGGACCCGGCATCGCCGCCGACAAGCAAGCCATCATCTTCGACGAATTCGTGCGCCTGCAGGTCGAGGACGACGCGCCGCGCGAGGAGCGCGGACTGGGCCTGGGCCTCGCCATCGTCGATCGCATCGCGCGCATGCTCGAGCTGCCGGTCGGCCTCGCTTCGGCGCCGGGGCAGGGCTCGACTTTCTCGGTGAGCGTGCCCCGCGTGCCCGCCGTGGTGGCGGCGCCGGTCGCGGCCCCCGCGCCGCAGCCGACACCGTCGGTCGCGGCCGAGAGTTTCGTGCTGTGCATCGACAACGAGGCGCGGGTGCGCGAGGCGATGGCGACCCTGCTCGGTGGCTGGGGCTGTCGCGTCGCTGCGGCGGCCTCGCAGGACGAGGCGCTGGCCCTGGTGGCCCGCGCCGGCCGCCTGCCCGACCTCGTGCTGGCCGACCTGCATCTTGATGACGTCTCTGAAAACCGGCCCGACGGGCTGGAAGTCGTCGAGGCGCTGCGCCGCGCCTGGGGACGCGCCGTTCCGGCCGCCCTGGTGACGGCCGACCGCGATCCGACGCTCAGGTTGCGGGCGCGGGCGCGCCAGGTCGAGCTGCTGCACAAGCCGGTGAAGCCCGCATCGCTGCGCGCCCTGCTGCGGCTCAGCGAACGGATCACGCCGGCGGAAGCGCCAGCCCGCGCGCTTCGATGACGGCCTGGGTGCGCGAACGCACGCCGAGCTTGCGCAGGATCACCGTGACATGCGCCTTCACGGTGGCTTCGCCGACGCCCAGCTTGTGGGCGATCTGCTTGTTCTGATCGCCCTGCACCATCAGCGCGAGCACGCGCCATTGCTGGGGCGTGAGCTGGGCGGCGCGCTGGGCGACGGAATTGTCGGGCGGCGCCTCCGGCGGCGCGAAGACCTCGCCGTCGAGCACGGCACGCACCGTCTTGGCGATCTGCTCGAGCGAGGCCGACTTGTCGATATAGGCCGAGGCGCCGAATTCGTAGGCGTGCCGCACCACGGCGGCATCGCGCGCCGCCGACACGACGATGATCGGCACCGTCGGATGGTCCGAGCGCAGCAAGGCGAGGCCAGTCAGTCCCTCCATGCCGGGCATGTCGAGGTCGAGCAGGAGGGCGTCGGTCTCGGGCTGGCGCTCCAGTGCCGACTGGACCTGGGCCAGTGAGCCCGCCATGGCGATGCCCGCCCCGGCGAAGGCCTGGCCGAGCGCCGACGCCAAGGCATCGCGCACCATCGGATGATCGTCGGCGATCAGGAAGCTCAGCGTTTCCCCAGCCATGTTTCTTGTCGTTCCTTGCTGCGGCGCCGAACGGTCGCGCTGCAGTGCACAAATTCATCCCGCGGGTCGATCCCTTGGACCTTCGTCGAATTGCACCTTAGCAAGCAGATGCACAAAGTGTGTCCTAACTAGAACTGGGGAGCAAACGCTCATGGCAATCGCAGCAACGGCCGGGGCCGAACCCGGGCGGCGGATGACCCGCGAGGAGCGCAAGGTCATCATCGCCTCGTCGGTCGGCACCGTCTTCGAATGGTACGACTTCTATCTCGCCGGCGCGCTCGCGGTGAACATCAGCGCCACCTTCTTCTCGGGCGTCAACCCGACGGCGGCCTTCATCTTCACCCTGCTGGGCTTTGCCGCGGGCTTCGCGGTGCGCCCCTTCGGCGCGCTGTTCTTCGGCAGCCTGGGCGACCTGATCGGCCGCAAGTACACCTTCCTTGTCACGATGACCCTGATGGGCATCTCGACCTTCGTGGTCGGCCTGCTGCCGAGCTATGCCGCGATCGGCTTCGCCGCTCCCGTGCTGTTCATCGCCTGCCGCCTCATCCAGGGCCTGGCGCTGGGCGGCGAGTATGGTGGTGCTGCGACCTACGTCGCCGAGCATGCGCCGCAGAATCGCCGCGGCTATTACACCTCGTGGATCCAGACGACGGCCACCGTCGGCCTGTTCCTGTCGCTGATCGTCGTCCTGGTGCTGCGCCTGTGGCTGACCTCGGCGCAGTTCGCCGAGTGGGGCTGGCGCGTGCCGTTCCTGCTGTCGATCCTGCTGCTGGGCGTGTCGATCTGGATCCGCCTGCAGTTGCAGGAGTCGCCGGCTTTCCAGCGCATCAAGGATGCCGGCAAGGGCTCCAAGACGCCGCTGCGCGAGGCCTTCGGCACCTGGAAGAATGCCAAGATCGCCATCCTTGCCCTGCTCGGCGGCACCGCCGGCCAAGCCGCCGTGTGGTATTGCGGCCAGTTCTACGCCCTGTTCTTCCTCACCCAGACCCTGAAGCTCGACGGCACGACCTCGAACATCGTCATCGCCGTCGCGCTGGCGATCGGCACGCCGTTCTTCGTCTTCTTCGGCTGGCTGTCGGACAAGGTCGGCCGCAAGCCGATCATTCTCGCCGGCTGCCTGCTGGCGGTCCTCACTTACTTCCCGCTGTTCCAGGCGCTCACCAATGCGGTGAATCCGCAGCTCGAGCAGGCGCTCGAGAAATCGCCGGTGGTGGTGACGGCCTATCCCGGCGAGTGCTCGTTCCAGTTCAACCCGACCGGGACGGCGAGCTTCACCAGTTCGTGCGACATCGCCAAGTCGTTCCTCGCGCGCAACGCGGTGAACTACTCGAACGTGGCGGCGCCTGCCGGCACGCCGGCGACGATCAAGATCGGCGACAAGGTCATCACCTCGTTCGACAAGGTGGCGGCCGGCGCCGACGGCGCGGCCAAGGAGAAGGCTTTCAACGATCAGGCGACCGCGGCCATCCGCGCCGCCGGCTACCCGGCCGCGGCCGACCCGGCCAAGGTCAACACGCCGATGGTGATCCTCATCCTGACGATCCTCGTCCTCTATGTGACGATGGTCTACGGCCCGATCGCCGCCATGCTGGTCGAGCTCTTCCCGACCCGCATCCGCTACTCCGGCATGTCGCTGCCCTATCACATCGGCAACGGCTGGTTCGGCGGATTCTTGCCGCCCACGGCCTTCGCCATCGTAGCGGCGACCGGCAACATCTACTCGGGCCTGTGGTATCCGATCGCGATCGCAGGGATGACCTTCGTCATCGGCCTGCTGTTCGTGCCGGAGACCAAGGATCGCAACATCTACGTCGACGACTAGGCCCCGTCGCCGCTGGGAGGCGAAACAGAGCCGGCGGCCCTGGCGAGGGCCGCCGGTTTCTTTTTGCGGCGCAGGAGGGCATGTTGAAGGCCCGCTGTCGCCGCAGGACAACGCCATGAACCTCGATGCCATCGCGATCGGCCACCAACCGCCCGAGGACGTGAACACCATCATCGAGGTGCCGATCGGCGGCGAGCCGATCAAGTACGAGATGGACAAGGCCGCCGGCACCCTCGTCGTCGACCGCTTCCTCTACACGCCGATGCGCTATCCCGGGAACTACGGGTTCGTGCCGCACACCCTGTCCGACGACGGCGACCCGATCGACGTGCTGGTCGCCAATACCCGGCCGATCATCCCGGGCGCCGTCATGAACGTGCGTCCGATCGGCGTGCTCAAGATGGAAGACGACGGCGGCGGCGACGAGAAGATCATCGCCGTGCCGTCATCCCGCATCACCCAGCGCTACATCCATGTAAAGACGCATACCGACCTGCCCGAGATCACGCGCCAGCAGATCGAGCACTTCTTCGTCCACTACAAGGACCTCGAGCCCGGCAAATGGGTGAAGCTGCAGGGCTGGGGCGACGTCGGCGAAGCCCATCGCTTGATCGCAGAGGCGATCGATCGCGCGAAAAAGCGCAAATGAGAGAAGCGCCTGACGCGCTTCAGGCGTGGCCGTTCCAGAACTGATAGAGCGCGGCCGTATCGCCGGCAAACAGGTTGCGATCGCAATGGCTGACGCCCGCGACGGCGCGCGGCACGCTGCCGTAGGCGGCATCAGCCTCGGTCTCGTTGCCGGCATACTGCCAAAGGCGCCAGCCTTTCGCCGCCCACGCCGAGGGCAATTGCGGCTCCTCGCGATAGTCCGCCAGCCACAAGTTGCAACGCGCCAGTATGGAGCTGGAACTGATGGGCGCTGTCAGCCGGACCCTGCCGCGGCCGGACGGCGCGCCATCGGCCCAGCTCGGATGCGTGTAGACGAGGGGAAACCGGCCGGTGGCCTGGTAGACGGTCTGCACGAAGGCCTCGGCCTGGGCGAGGGTCATGGTGTTGCGCGGATTGCCGTCATTCGGCTCGAAGTCGAGCGCCAGGAGCGTCGACGGCCCCGGTCTGGCGGTCGCCAGGAAGGCATTCGCCTGGTGGGCGCCCGGATATTGGCGGGTGCCGAAGTGGTAGGCGCCCCACAGCAAGCCCGCCGCCTCGGCCTGCGGGCGTCGCACGCTGTAGGATTGATCGACGTAGTCGCCGCCTTCGGTCGCTTTGTGGATGACGCCCAGGATGTTGCTGCGACGACGGACCAGGGTGAAGTCGGTAACGGTGACGTTGTGGCTTATGTCGATGACCGCATCCAACCCGGCCGAAGCGGGTGGCGCCGATTGAGTGTTGTCGGAAGGCCGGGACGCTGTCTGGCGACCTGCACAGCCAGTCATGGCCGGCAAGGTCAAACCCGCAACGCCCCCAAGCATCATCCTGCGCGAAATCATTCAGGCAAGTGTCGATGAAACGCGCTCAAAACGCAAAAGCTAATGCGTCACGTCACGCGTAATTGCTTCCAGTGTCGCAGGCGCGGGTTGCCGGCGCTCCCGGGCGCTCAACACCGTAGAAATTCCTTGGCGTTTCCATAGAGCCATTTCTCGATGACTTTGTCCTTGAGCGGCAACTTCTCGTAGATTGCCACGCTTTGCGGGATGGTGAGCCCGAAGGAGTCTTTCGAGAAGCCGACCATGATCTTGTCCTGCAGCAGGGTATTGCCGAACTGCATGAACATCTCCCACCCCGACCCGGGCACGCCGAAATACTGCGGGTGATGGGCAGAGGTGTCGCAGTAGAGGTTGGGATGGCGGCGCATCAGTCCGACCAGATCGTTGACCCAAGGCCAGCCGCTCAGCGCCGCATCGATGCGCAATTCCGGGAAATCCATCGCGATCTGGTCGAGATGGCGAGGGTGCCCGAGGTCGTAGGGGCGGTCGTTCGCATAGTTCATCGTCGAATAGATGCGCACCGGAACGTCGAGTTCGACGCATTTGGCATAGAGCGGATAGTAGCGCCGGTCGCTCGCCGGGAGATTGTTGTACAGGGCGGCGACGCGCAGGCCGTTCAGGCCACGCTCCTTGACGAGATGCTCGAACTCGCGCACGCCGCGCATGCCGTCGAACGGGCTGATCGAGGCCAGCGCGAAAAAGCGCTTGGGGAATTCCTTCACGACATCGGCCAGCACGTAGTTGTCGACGCGGCCGAGCACGGACACCTCGGCGCCCTCGCGATCCAGCTCGCCGACGAAGTCCTTGATCGACTGGCCGACGACCTTGTTCTCCGCCTCGCCTTTGGCCGGTCCCGAGACTCGCTTGCGGAAGATGTTCTGGTAATTTGCGAAACCGTAACCCGGACGCGGCTCCAGCAGCTCGGGATCGCCGTAGCCGATGCGGTGCGACGCCTGTTCATGATATTGCCGGGGACGTCCTTGCTCATCCGCAGGTAGCAGGCATTCCAGATCGATGACTTTCCGCACCACGTTCGGTCCCCCCGGCAATTCTGTTCACGACGCAAGACCAGCATATCCTTCGATGGGCGTCTGTTCGTCAAGCCATCGACTTGGCAATCGCATGATCGACGAAGACGCGCTGCGCGCTGCGCGCTGTGCCCGATCTCGCCGCAAATGCATCCGTAATTGACGGGCGCACGACCCTATGATGCATTGCACCATGGGGCTCGAGGTGAAGGGTTGATGCTGCGGCATATCGCGGGACATATGGCGCAGGCCGTGCTGCTTCTGATCGGCGTGGTCGTGCTGATCTTCTGCCTGCTCCAGCTCATTCCGGGCGATCCGATCCAGGCCATGGTGGGCGACATGCCGGTCCCGCCGGCGCTGCGCGCCTCGCTGGAGCAGCGCTTCCAGCTCAATGAGCCGTTCCTTCAGCGGCTGTACGGCTATCTGGTGAACGTACTGCACGGCGATCTTGGCTACTCCATGAATTACCGCCGTCCGGTCTTCGACATTCTGGCCGAACGGTTTCCCCGCACGCTGCTGCTCGCCGGTGTCGGCTATGCATTCGGCATCCTGATCGGAATTGCCATCGGCATTCAGTCGGCGGTTACGCCGCATCGAAACGTCGATCGCGCATGGTCGAGCCTCGTGCTGATCGGCTACGCCATGCCGACCTTCTGGGTTGGCCAGTTGCTCGTCATCGTGTTCTCGATCCACCTCGGATGGCTGCCGACGCAGGGCATGGGGCCGATGGTCTCGCGTGCCTCGGGCGTCGACTGGCTGCTCGAGCGGGCAACCTATCTGGTGCTGCCGGTTGCGACCTACACCATTCTGGAAACGACCCGCGTGGCACGCTTCATGCGTGCCAGCGTGCGGGAGACGCTGGAGCAGGGGTACATCGTGACGGCGCGGCAGAAAGGCCTGTCGCGGCGCGAAATCATCATGGGTCATGTGGTTCGCAATTCCATCCTGCCGGTCATCACGGTGATGGGGTACTCGTTCGGCACCGCCATGGGCGGCGCGGTCCTGCTCGAAACCGTCTTCTCCTACCCGGGCGTGGGATCCCTGATGGTCGAGGCGGTGCGCGCCCGCGACACCCAGGTGATCGTGGGCGTGGTCATCCTGATCGCCTGCTCGGTGGTGGTCATGAATATCGTGGTCGACCTGCTCTACGCCTGGCTCGATCCGAGAATTCGCGTTTCGTCGGCGCAAAGCTAGCGTGATGCCCGCGGAACCCGGTGTGCTGATGTCGGTGCCGCAAGCGTTGAGCAGGTCGCGCACGTCTGCCTCGCTCGATCTGTTGCGTCGTCTGTTCCGGACGCGCTTCGGCGGCGTCGGGCTGATCATCCTCGTGGCGATTTCGTCGTTGTCGGCGTTTGCTCCCTGGTTTGCCTCGAGCGGGCCCATGGACCTCGCTTCGCCGGCGCTGCAGCCGCCGTCATGGCCGCATCCGCTCGGCACCGACAGTCTGGGCAGGGATGTCCGCTCGGTGCTGCTCTATGCCGGCCGGTCGTCGCTGACGATCGGCTTTTGCGCCGCCGCCATGGCGTTCCTGATCGGCGGCACGATCGGGGCGCTGGCCGGCTATTTCCGGGGCGCCGCCGCGGCCGTGCTGCTGCGCGTCACCGACCTGTTTCACACCCTGCCGGCCATCATCATCGTGCTGTTCAGCGTGTCGTTGATGGGCTCGAGCTTCTGGCTGCAGGTCGCCGCGGTCGCGCTGGCGATCTGGCCGATCGAGGCGCGCATCGTCTATGGCCAGTTCATCACCTTGTCGGAACGGGAATTCGTGTTGGCGGCCCGCGCGGCCGGTCTCTCGACCTTTCACATCATCTTTCGCGAGATCCTGCCCAACGCCTTGCCGACGGTCATCGTCCAGGTATCGCTCGACGCCAGCACGGCGATCCTGATCGAGGCCGGCCTGGGCTTTCTCGGCCTGTCCGACCCGGCCGTCCCAAGCTGGGGCGAGATGCTGAACCGCGGACAGGAATTCCTCGAGCTGGCCTGGTGGATGAGCGTCTTTCCAGGCATGGCGATCTGCGTTGCCGTGCTGGGCTTCAATCTGTTCGCCGACGGGGTCACCGAAATGTTCAATCCGCGTGCGTCGGCCACCGCGCCGAAGCTCGAGGGTTGAGGACGGTGGGAACGTGAACCCGTCGCCCGCCGGACCGCCCCTGCTGAGCGCGCGTGACGTGAAGGTGCACCTTCGCGTCCAGCGCCGCATCGTGAAGGCGGTCGACGGCGTCGATCTCGATGTCTATCCCGGCCAATGCGTCGGGGTCGTGGGCGAATCCGGCTCGGGCAAGAGCACGCTCGGCCGGGCGATGACGCGGCTGCTGCCCAATGTCGAGATCGCGGAACTGTCGGGCTCGGTGCGATTCTGCGGCGACGACGTGCTGGCGATGGCGCCCGAGACGATGCGCGCGCTGCGCCGCCATCGCGGCCTGTCGATGGTGTTTCAGGATCCGCTTTCCTATCTCAATCCGACGCTTCGCATTGACCGGCAGCTGGCGGAGGCGCTGCGGCATCTTCCTGACCGGCGTGCCGTTCAGCAGAAGTCGGCGGAGCTGTTGCAGCAGGTCGGGCTCGACGATACCGCGCGCATCCTTCGGCATTACCCGCACGAATTGTCGGGCGGCATGCGCCAGCGCGTCTTGATCGCGATGGCTCTGGCGCCCGACCCGCAGATACTGATCGCCGATGAGCCGACGACCGCGCTCGACGCCACGGTCCAGTACCAGGTGATCCAGACGCTGCGCCGGCTCAACAGAGAGCGCAATCTCGCCATGCTCATCATCACCCATGATCTCGGCATGGTCGCCGAGCTGTGCGATCAGGTCTACGTCATGCAGGGCGGCCGGATCGTCGAAGCGGCCGACGTGTTCACGCTGTTCGACGCGCCGCAGAATGCCTATACCGCCAGTCTTCTCGCGGCAGCCCGGCGGCTGCATCAGACAAAAGCACTCGGAAGTGCTGTGACGCCATGAGCATCCCGATCCTTTCCGCGCGTTCGATCGTCAAGAGCTTTGGCGGACGAAGCTGGTTCGGCGGTGCCGGCAACGCCAGACGCGCCGTCGACACGATCGATCTCGATGTCAACGAAGGCGAGACGCTGGCGATCGTGGGGGAATCCGGCTCCGGCAAGAGCACCCTGGCCCGCATTCTGCTGGGTCTCATCAAGCCAACCTCGGGCGAAGTCGCCTACTATGGTCAGCCCATGGACGCATTCACGGCGCCCGATTGGGCGACTTTTCGAAAGGCGGTTCAGCCGATCTTCCAGGATCCCGCGTCGTCGCTCAATCCACGGATGCGGGTCGACACGACCCTGTCGAATGTCCTGCTGCGCCACCGGCTGGCAACGCGCGACACGCTCGCCGCCGGGATCACCGAGCTGCTGGCCTCGGTCGGCCTCGAGGCCGCCCAGTTTCACGACCGCTATCCGCATCAATTGTCCGGCGGCCAGCAGCAGCGGATCGCGATCGCCCGAGCGATGGCGGTGCGCCCCCGGCTGATCGTCGCCGATGAGCCGCTGTCCAGCCTCGACATGTCGGTCCAGGCCCAGATCCTCGATTTGCTGGTGAACCTGAAATCCAGCCGCAACCTCGGCCTGGTGCTGATCAGCCACGATCTCAATGTCGTCGACGCCATTTCCGATCGGGTGATCGTCATGTATCTCGGCAGGATCGTCGAAGCCGGCCCGACACGCCAGGTGCTCGGCAATCCGGCGAACGACTACACCCGGTCTCTCCTGGCCGCCAAGCTGGTCGCCGATCCCCATCTCGCCCGCGAACGCCGACTGGCCATGGACGCCGCCCTCGCGGCCGCGTCAAAATCCGGGCAAACACCCGCACCCGACATGCAAGGAGCACCGCGATGAACGAATTTTTTGGGCGACCTCTGCCGATGCTGCGGCGGACTCTCGGGCCGCTGGCGGCGGCGGCGTGGCTTGCGGCGCTGGGCATCGGCGATGCGGGTGTCGCGAACGCGCAGGCAACGCCCAAGCGCGGCGGCACCGCGGTGATCGGCGTCAGCGTCGCCGGCGCCACCCTCAACACGCAACTGACGTCGGCGGTGACGCCGCTGATCATTGCTGATCTGTGGGCCAGCGGCCTCTTCAAGTACGACAAGACCGGCAACAAGAAGCCCCAGATCGCCAGCTCCTGGGAGATCTCGAAGGACGGCAAGGTCTACACCTTCCACCTTCGCCCCAACCTCAAATGGTCGGACGGCCAGCCGTTTTCCTCGGAAGACGTCGCCTTCACGCTGAACGCCTTCGCCAAATACAACACCTATCTGGTGAAGGTGCTGCCGAATATCGATCGCGTCGAAACGCCGGATGCGAGCACCTTCGTCGTCACTCTGAAAGAGCCGCAATCTTCGGCGCTGGAAGGGTTCGACAAGGAAGTCTTCCCGCTGATGCCGAAGCATGTCTATGACGGCACCGACATCCCGACCAACCCCGCCAACCGCGCGCCGGTCGGCATGGGTCCGTACAAATTCGTCCAGTGGGAGGAAGGCCGCGGCATCACCTTCACGCGCAACGAATACTACTGGGACCAGCCGAAGCCGTATCTCGACTCGGTCGTCGCCGTCTTCATTCCCAACGTGCAGCAGCAGCAGAACGCGCTCTATCGCGGCGAGATCGACGTCCTGCGGCCGGCGCTGCCGCAGATCGGCCGAACCATCGAGCAGGCCAAGGCCAAGAACGCCTTCGAGGTGCGGGAGATCAAGGTGAACGCGGCCGAGCGGCTGTCGCTCGACATCAATATCACCCGTGACACGCTCAACAAGCCGCTGGTCCGCCAGGCGTTGCTGACGGCGATCGATCGCGAGCGCATCTCGAAGGACGTCTATCAGGGCCTGGCCTTCCCGGCGATGAACGCGATTCCCGAGCAGTTCACCAAGCTGACCGATCCGTCGGTCGATTATAACAAGCAGTTCGCCTACGATCCGGCGAAGGCGGGCAAGATGCTCGACGAGGCGGGCTTTCCCCTCAAGGACGGCAAGCGCTTCACGGTGGATTTCACTGGCGCGGTCAATGCCGATGCCTTCTATGCCGAACCGGCCGCCCAGATCATCGCCGCCGACTGGCGCGCCATCGGCGTCGAGGTGAAGCTGAGCCTGCTCGAAGGCCAGCTGTGGACCAACAAGGTCTTCAAGGACCGCAACTACGACGTCTCGATGGTCTCGTTGACGGCGCGGACCGACCCGCTGTTCGGGGTCGATCGTTCCTTCCTGTGCAACACCACGAACGTGCCGTACGTCAATCCGACCGGCTACTGCAATCCCGATCTCGACGCGATCGCGGCCAAGGCTGCCGCCGTGCCTCTGGAGGAGCGCCGGCAATGGTACAAGCAATATGAGGAGATCATCGCGCGCGACATGCCGCATTTGACGCTGACCAATGCCAAGAAGTTCTTCGCGATTTCGAGCCGCCTGGGCGGCATCGACGAGGAAATGGATCTCGCCTTCAACGGCAACCCCGACATGGCAAACGTCTGGGTCAAGTAAGCAATGGACGGTCTCATGAACGCGCTGATCCGGCCGCGCACCATCGCGGTCATCGGCGCTTCACCCAATCGCCAGACGCTGGGAAACGTCGCGCTCGACAATCTCGCGAACTACAAATTCGCTGGTAAGGTCATCCCCGTCCATGGCCAGGCGACCGAGATCGGCGGATTGGCCACGGTCTCCGCCATCGAAGCGCTTCCCGACGATGTCGACGTCGCGCTGGCATCGGTGCCGGCCGCGAGCGTGGCCGATGTCGTGCGCCGGCTCGATCGCCGGGGCGTGCGGACGGCGATCGTCAATACCGCGGGGTTTTCGGCCGAGCAGGAGGCCGAGTTGCGGCTGCTCGTGAGCAAGAGCCGGGTCCTGATGCACGGTCCCAACTGCATGGGCCTGATCAACCTGTCCGACGCCACCCCGATCTATACCGGCGGCATCACCTCGCGCGTCCGGCGCGGCCCGGTAGCGTTGATCGCGCAGTCGGGCTCGGCGGCGATCTCGGTGATCAATTCCTGCACGGCCGGCTTCTCGAAAGTCGTCACCATCGGCAGCGAGTACCGGGTCACCGGAGCGGACTATCTGCGATGGTTCGCCAGCGACGATGACACGTCGGTCGTCGGGCTGGTCCTCGAATCGATCCCGGACGCCGATCGCTTCGCCGACGCGGTCGACCTCGTTCATGCCGCCGGCAAGTCGATGGTCGTCCTCAAGGTCGGCCGATCCGCGACCGGCGCGCGGGCGACCCTGGCGCACACCGGCGCCCTGATCCGCAATGACGACGCCTTCAAAGGCTTCGTCGAGCGCTATGGCATTCCCGTCGTCGATGACTATGAGGAGTTGATCGCCACTCTCGAGGCTTTCGCCGTCAGCAGGAAGCGACCGACCCGGGGGCGTGTCGGCCTGATGGGGATTTCGGGCGGCGAGACCGCGCTCGCCTGCGATATTTGCGACGAGATCGACTTGCCGCTCGCGGTTTTCTCGGAGGCGACCGGCGCGGCGCTGCGCGCGGTGCTGCCGGGCATCGCCGGGCAGAATCCGCTCGATATCGGCCAGAGCGTTGGCCGGCCGCCGGGCGCCGCACTGGCCGGCATGACCGCGATCATGAACGCCGAAGAGGTCGGCATCGGCGTCGTCCTGCAGGACATGCAGGCATCGCTGCCGGCGAGCAGCCACCACAACTACACCGTCCACCTGGGGACGGTCGCCGAGCTCAGCCGCAACGTCGACAAGCCGATCGTCCTGATTTCCCCGACAGCCGAGATCATGAGCGATCGCCTGCTCGCTCAGTTGGAGGATACGGGCGTGCCGCCGCTGCGCGGCCTGTGGCCGGGACTGGCGGCGGTCAAGAGCATGAGGGACTGGGCCGGGCGCAGGCCCGATCCGCGCCGCCTCGGCGGCCGCTCGCTGACGCCGGAGAGGGTCGGGATGCGGCAGGAGATCGCCGGCCTCAGCGGCCCGCTGCCGTCTAAGCTGGTCGGCCGCCTGCTCGCGAGCTACCGGATTCCGGTCGTCAAATCGGTGGTGGCGCGTTCGGCGGCAGAGGCCCTCACGCTCGGCGGCCAGATTGGCTATCCGATGGTCGTGAAGGTCGCGTCCGCCGACGTGCCGCACCGTTCCGACGTCGGCGCGGTCCAGCTTGGCATCACGAACGCGGCGGGCCTTGGCGCGGCGTTGGCGCTGATCGAAAGGAACGTCCGGGAAAAAGTCCCGGGCGCCGTCATCGATGGCTACGAGCTGCAGGAAGAACTGATCGATTGCGTGCAGGCGATGGTGGGATACCAGGCGGCGCCACCCTATGGCGCGCTGACGATCCTGGGCTCGGGCGGCGTCCTGGTCGAACTCGAAGCCGACAAGGCGCTGAGCCTGAGCCCGGTGAGCGCCGCCGAAGCCGGCGCCATGTTGGCCGCAACCCGCCTCGGCAGGACGCTGGACGGCTATCGCAACCTGATTCCCCGCACCGATACGACAGCGCTTGCCGGGTTGGTGGCGAATCTGTCGGAGCTGGCCGCGGATTTCTCCGATCTCGTGCCCGAATGCGATCTCAACCCGGTCCTGATCCGCAAGGGATCGGGCGAAGTTCGTGTCGTCGATGCCTTGTTCGTAGCAAGCCAGGATCAGTGAGCGGCGAGGAAGAAGAGGCTCAGCGGCGGAAAAGTCTGCTGCTGACAAACGGCCATGCCGCGACCGTCCGTTCGGTCCCGGCTCGCCAGCGATCCCTGCACCATGAGGAATGTCGCCAGAAACGCTGCAAAGAGGATGGGGAGCCAGTCGCTCCAGTCGAATGGCAAGGCCAGCCGCGACAAGGGCGGGCGCGGGACGCCGGGATCGGCCAGGAACGCCATGCCGATTGCCAAGCAAGAAGAATACCAACCGGCCTGTGTTCATCGGCTCGGTTGCCGATCAAATCCATGCCATGGATAGTGAAGCGTCAGGAGGGACCATGATCCGCACGGGGGCACAGTACCGCGACTCGATCCGCGATGGCCGGCAGGTCTATATCGGCGGCGAGCGGGTGAAGGACGTCACGACCCATCCCATGTTCAAGCCCCTCGTGGATATCCGCGCGCGCTTCTACGACATGCAACATGAGCCGGCGACGCGCGACATCATGAGCTACGCGGACGGCGGAGAAACCCACGCGGTCGCCAACAAGCTGCCCTATACGCAGGCCGACTGGTGGTCCAAGCGCCGGGCGACCGATGCGCTCCTCGAAGAGGTCGGCGGCGTGGTGACGCGCGTCGGCGACGAAACGGTCGGCGAGATGTGGTCGCTGTTCGACGGGCAGGACGTGCTCGACGAAGTCGATCCGCAATTCTCCAAGAACATCCGCAACCATGTCGGCAAGGTCCTGCGCAACGATCCTTTCCACGTCTCGGCCAATACCGATCCCAAGGGCGATCGCTCCAAGCCGCCGCAGGAGCAGGACCCCGACATGCTGCTGCATGTCGTGAAGGAAACCGACGCGGGCATCGTGGTGCGCGGGGCGAAGTTCGAGACGGCGGCCGCCTATGCCAACCAGGCCTTCACCAAGCCCACGATCGCCAACTGGGGAAACGATGCGCTGTCGGACTATGCCGTGGGCTTCATCTGCGATTTCAACTCGCCCAACCTCAAATTCATCTGCCGCACGGGCTTCGCCGGCCGTGCGCCCAGGGAAGACTATCCGATCGCCAACCGCTTCGACGAAGTCGATGCGCTGGTCATTTTCGACAACGTCCTGATCCCCTGGGAGAACGTTCTGTTCTACCGGCACACCAAGGCCGCCTCCTTCATCCGCTCGACGCTGCATCGCTATTCGGCGTTCGCCTTCGTCCAGCGCGTGCTGAAGCTCGCCGACATGATGATCGGCGCGGCGCTCTTCAATGTGCGCCAGACCGGCCTCGACAAGCAGCAGGCGGTGCAGGAGAAGCTGGCCGAGCTCGCCGTCTACCGGGAGGGCATCAACGCCCATCTGACGGCGTCGATCGCGCTCGCCGAGCGCAGCCCCGGCGGATTGATGATGCCCAACCAGTCCCTGCTGTTCACCGGCCGTGTGCTGGCCAGCTCGCAGCTCCACCACATGATGCATATCGCCCGCGAGCTCTGCGGCGGCCAGATCTGCGTGACCCCCGACAAGGCTGCCTTCGACGCTCCCGAGACCAAGCCCTGGCTCGACAAGTACTACACGGTGAACGAGGGCTGGCTGGCGGAGGACCGCCGCAAGCTCTTGGCCTTCGCGCGCGACCTGCTGAACTCGGACAATGCCGGCCATCGCCTGACCTTCCAGCTCTTCGCCCAGTCGGCTCCTTTCGCGAATCTGGCCGCGGTCTATCGCAACTTCGACTGGGACGGCCCGCTGGCCTTCGTCCAGAAATCGGCCGGGCTGTCGGAGCGGGTATTGGCCTCGGCCCGTCGCGACGGGCTCGACAAGGCGCCGGCGCAATGGGCCGCCGCGAAGGCGATGAAAGTCGGCGCGAAATAGTCGGTGAGCCTGGTGCATGTCCGATCAAGTGTCTTGCCGGAGCGCGGGCCTCCAGGCCCGCTCATGTCATCGTATCAACGATGAAGATGCGGACCTGGAGGTCCGCGCTCCGGCAAGACATGACTCCAGCTGGTCGGTGCGTGCCTAGGCCGTATTCGGATTGACCGGCCGCACCAGGCCGAGATGGTCGCGGAGCGTGGTGCCTGCGTACTCCGTGCGGAACAGCCCGCGTCGCTGCAGTTCCGGGACCACCAAGGTGACGAAGTCCTGCAGCCCGCCCGGCAGCGTCGCGAACTGCATCATGAAGCCGTCTGCCGCGCCCATGGTGAACCACTCCTCCATGACGTCGGCGATGTGCTGGGGCGTGCCCTTGATGGTCTTGCGGCCGCGCTCGTAGCGCAGATAGAGCTGCCGCAAGGTCGGGTTCTCCTCGCGGATGATCTTCATGATGCCGTCGAAGAACGCCTTGTGCTGGTTGGCGCTTTTCGGCAGCCGGCTTTCCGGGATCGGTTCGTCGAGCGGCAGGTCTGACAGATCGGCCTCGAGGTCGGTGCCGAGGCGGAAGCGGCCGACGTCGGGGTGGATCATCTCCTGCAGCGCCTGCGCCTTGTCCTCCGCCTCCTGTTGCGATTGGCCGATGACGACGGGCAGGCCGGCCAGGATCTTCATCGAGTCGGGATGGCGGCCATACTTGGCCAGGCGGCCTTTCAGGTCGTCATAGCCGCGCTTGGCGTCCTGCGGATTGGAGGCGCTGGCGAACACCACTTCCGCCGTCCGCGCCGCCAGCTCCAGCCCGGTGTCGGACGCGCCGGCCTGGATGATCACCGGATGGCCTTGCGGCGAACGGGCGATGTTCAAGGCGCCGTCCACCTTGAAGAACTTGCCGGCGTGGTGAACGGCGTGAAGCCCCGCCGGATTGAAGAACAGGCCGCTGGCGCGATCGTGAATGAAGGCGCCGTCGTCCCAGGTGTTCCACAGCGCGTTCACCACGTCGACGAACTCGCCGGCCTTTTCGTAGCGCAGCGCGTGCGGCGGCAGCGTGGCGTGGCCGAAATTGCGCGCCGCGTAGTCGTTGGCGGAGGTGACGACGTTCCACGCCGCCCGCCCGGCCGAGATGTGGTCCAGCGAGGCGAACTGGCGGGCGACGTTGTAGGGCTCGGAGAAGCTGGTCGAGACCGTGCCGCCCAGCCCGATATGCGTGGTCGCGCCGGCCAGCGCGGTGAGCAAGGTCACCGGCTCGAGCACGTTCATGAACATCGGGAAGCGGCTCCAGGCGTGCAGGTTCTCGGTCCGCGCGGCCGGGGTGTCGGCGATGAAGAACAGGTCGAAGCAGCCGCGCTCGGCAAGCTGCGCCAGGGTCCGGAAGTAGCCGATATCCGTCGAGCCGGCGGCGTTGGCGTCCGGATGCAGCCATGCCGCCGGATGGCCGCCGGCAGCCTGGCCGATCAACAGGCCGAGGGCGATCCTCAATTGACTGCTCAAGCGTTCAACTCCCGTCTGCAAGCGGCTGGACAGGCAAGCAATAGCTGCGCCGGCCATTGCCGCAAAGCTTTTCGCCAGAGGGCATTGCATATAATCTTACAGTTGAGAAAGTTACATGTACTGTTATATTATGCCATGGCCGGAGCTGGAAAATACACTGCTGAGACGCTCGCTTTTCGGGCTGGCGTGCCGCTGCGGACTGTCAGATTCTATGTGCAGGAGAAGTTGATCGACCCGCCGGTGGGCCGCGGCCGAGGGGCCAATTTCACCGAGCACCATCTCGTGCAGTTGCAGCAGGCCCGGACGCTTCACAATGCCGGCTTCACCCTCGATGCCATCCGCGAGCGTCGGGGCGAACTCAGCCTCGGGCTGCAGGTGATGACGAGCATGGACAGCCTGCGCCGGCAATGGCAGGGCGCCAAGCAAACGAGCCGGGAGGACGAAGACGATGACGCGGCCCTCGACCCCGGCGAGTGCATCCGCATTCCCATGGCCCGGGGCGTGGAACTGATGGTCTCGCAGGACCGGCCGCTGCCCAGCCCGCGTCAGCTGGTCGAGCTCGCGCTCCATGTCCGCAAGGTGTTCGGCGACCGTTGAAGGAGGCGACAATGTTCGATGAGGCAGAACTCGCGGTCATTCGCCGGGCCTATGCCCGGCAAGTCACCTTCCTCGGCAATACCGGCAACCCTGCCCTGGAGCGCGCCTATGCCGACGTGCCGCGCGAAGCCTATCTGGGCCCGGGGCCGTGGCCCATCTTCCGCGGGCCGGCGGGCTACAGGACGACGCCCGATGCCGATCCTGCCTGGCTCTATTCCGATATCCTGGTCGGCATCGTGCCGGAACGGGGTCTCAACAACGGACAACCGTCGGGCCATGCCTTGTGGATCGCTGCCGCGGCGCCGTCGGCGGGCGAGCACGTGGTCCATGTCGGGGCCGGTGTCGGCTACTATTCCGCGATCATGGCGCACATGGTGGGCTCGGCGGGTGCCCTGACGGCGATCGAATACGATCCGCAACTGGCCGCTCGCGCCCTCTCGAATCTCGCGCACGCGCCCAACGTCCAGGTGTTGCAAGGTGATGGCTCGGTAACGCCATTTGCCCCGGCGGACGTGATCTATGTCAACGCCGGCGCCAGCCGGCCGGCCGCCGCCTGGCTGGACGGCTTGAAGGACGGCGGGCGGCTGATCCTGCCGCTCACGACCGCCCGGAACTTTGCCGGACCGCTGGAGTTTTCGCGTCCGTCGGGCGCCGTGTTCCGCATCACGCGGCGCGGCGACGCTTATGAAGCGGACTTCGTGAGCCCGATCGCCGTGTTCCCCTGCGAGGGCATGCGAGACGAGGCGTCGGAGCAGGCGCTTGCCGAGGCCTTCGACAAAGGAGGCTATCGCGACGTGAAGCGGCTCCGTCGGACGGATGATGTTGCCGACGAAGAATGCTGGGTGAAAGCGTCTGGCTGGAGCCTGACCTACCACTAGCCTATGGGCGGCCGAGCTGGCTGCAGGTGCTTTACCGCATTGCCAGCCATCCCGCCGGGGACCGCCCATCGCTTCTCCACCGGCATCCGCAGCAAGAGCAAGGCGAAGGGGAGAAGCAGGGCGTAGCAGACCGCGCCGACGCGGATGGTGGCGTCGATGGAGAAGCCTATGCTGCAGGCGACGGCGAGACCGGCGGCGAGCACGCCGGCGGCGCCGTTGACGCCCCAGAGCCATGGCGTCAATCGCGCCTCCAACCGGGTGACGAGCCGCATGCCGGTGGGGAAGCCAAACCCCATGAGCAGGCCGGCCGGGAAAATGACGGCGACGCTCGTCAGCGCCCGCCAGGGCAGGGTGGCGGCCGCGAGGGACGAGTGGAGGAGGTCGGGCAGCCATTGCGGCAGGAGCAACAGGTAGGCCGCAAGCAGGCCCAGCCAGAAGACGAAATGATCGGTGCGCGCAGGCGTCAGCCGCTCGGACAGAAGGCTGCCCAGCCCGGTGGAGAGAATGATGCTGAAAAGTCCTATGCTGAGCGCATAGACGGGATGGCCGAGAAACACGGAAACGCGC